>Ga0306920_100010205_pt1 | contig 12583 bp, 10 predicted proteins | sample flu12Cox44000170_FD_204666 | JGI IMG/M metagenome (GOLD analysis project Ga0306920, IMG submission 204666) | Lab enrichment of tropical soil microbial communities from Luquillo Experimental Forest, Puerto Rico - flux4day.12C.oxic.44.000.170 (v2)... | ecosystem: Environmental > Terrestrial >...
GATGAATAGCTCTTTGAACATCGGGTGCATGATGTCCCTCCTTAGGCGGGGAAGGGGCGGGGCGGTCCTTTGGTGGTGGTTCTCAGGGTGGGCTCGGCGGGTGTTGCCAGCGGCGGCGCTCGATGCTGGGCACCACCGCTGGTGGGGTGGGTGGGTCAGGTCACGTCCGGGCGCAGCACGACCTGCCAGCCGGCGATCAGCAGCGCAACCGGGTAGGCGGCGAGGGCGGCGGCCACGGTGGCCCGGGGTGCGGGCCCCGTTTATGGTGGCGGTCCCGCCGTCGGGCCGGGCCAGGCCGAGCAGCATCCGCGAGGTGGTGGTCTTGCCCGCGCCGTTGGGGCCGAGGAAGCCGGTGACCCGGCCGGGCCCGACTTCGAAGCTCAAGCCGTCAACGGCGGTGGTGTTCCGGTACCGCTTGGTGAGCTGGTCGATGGTGCTCATCGGGGCTGTCCTTTCAGACCGGGAACCGGTGCGTCTCTTTCGGTGCAGGTGATGTCATCTGCCGGACGAGCTTCCCCGGACATCGCGGTCGCCTCCTGATCTCGGATGACCACAGCCTCACTCCGCGACCCAGCGACGCACCTCCCCCCTCACCCCATCTCACCCGTGTGAGAATCCCGGGCCCGGACTCCTGGTGACCGCGGTACCGACGACCGGTGAATCATGCCGAGATCGACGGCCTGCAGGCGGCCGGGGTGGTGGTGAACCGCCTGCCCATCTTCATGGCGCTGCCAGCCTGACCCGCGGACAGAAACCTGTGCATCGTCGTGTGTGTCAGAGATGCTCATGCCGCGGACAGGGTCGAGCGCCGCGGGCACGGCCAGGACCTAAGCCACGCCGCGCGGTCAGTCGGTAACCGTGAACTCCGCCAGCCGAGGACGCGGGCTGACGGGGAAGCCCGTCACGGAGAGCAACCTGAGCCTTGGCGTGCCCGCGCGAGATCCGCCTGATTGGTCGGCATCTTACGTCAAGTGGTGTGGGTCGCATTTGATGCAGATCGGGCTGATCTGAGCGGACGTGCGGGTGGCGCAATATCGCCTGGCTGCTGCTCTTCGCCATGCGTTAGCCGAAGAACGCGTCATAGATGACGCTGATAGCCAACCACACCGGAGCGTTTTACAAACGCTGCGCCCAGCTCGGCGTCATCGAGCGGTTCATGCCCTTCGTCTTCCCAGCTCTCTACGTCGTCGCGATCGTGAAGTTCGGCGCCACTGGAGAAGCATTTGGATCCGCGCCTCGGGGTCGAGTGCCGCGAGATCGCGGGCGCGAGCGACGAGGTCGGCGACGAACGGCGAGCCTTCGATTCCCGTCTCGATGAGCTCGTCCTCGGAAACGACGCGCGCAAACCCCGCGAGAGCCGGATGGCTCTCTTCGAGCGGCTCGTACTCCGATTGCGGTGCGGAGTAGGAATTGCCTACAACCCTGAAAAACCCCTCGTTGAAGCGCTCATTGCTGTCCGGACGGGCGCTGGGTAGCACGACGACGGTATCGGGCTCGCGGTGGTGACGGCGCACCAGCGCGAGCTCGTGCGCGACGCCCGGCGAGAGCCAGTCGGCGTCCATGACGAGGAAGCTCGCGGTCGTGACGAGGTAGTCGACGATCGTCTTCCAGCGTTCGTCGGGCAGGACGACTCGAGGAAACACAGCCGTCTGATGGCCGGTGATCGAGCCTACGTTTCCCACGCTGACGACCGGAACGCGGTCGGCGATCTCGGACGCGACAAACTGTTCGAGCCTCGTCGGGTGGACCGCCGCAGGTGAAATGATTCTCCATCTCCCGTAGTCCTTTAGATGCTCCGGCGCGGCAAACTCTCGGAAGTATCCCTCGAGGTCGAAGCTCCGGAGAAGTAGGGCAAACGGTTCGCCGAACGTCATGTAGGCGACGAGCACCTCCACCGCCCGCTCGTGCGACTCGCGCATCGCCTCCTCGCGCCCGGCGCTGAATTCGTCCAGTTCGACGAGCTTCCGGTCGAGGTATGCAGCGAGCTTTGGGTCGTCCGTCGCGTCCCGGTCGCGCATCATCTCCGCTCGCCACATGCGTTCCAAAGGGTGGAGCCCGCTCGGTGGTGGCGGGAGTTCGATGAGCATGTGCGCGCGCAGGGCGGCGTAGGCGGCGACCTCGCGGAGCGTCTCGTCTGTGGACGTCCTGAATCGCGTTACGACGTCCCTGAACGCGGTACGCGCAGGTGCGATCTGATTGACGGTCGCGAGTGCGTCGGCCTTGTTGTAGCGCCCCTTCGCTACCCATTCCTGAACGGAGGGGAACGGCATCGACCGGAAGCGGGCGTCGAGCTCGTCGTAGAACGTGACACCGACCATGACGGCGGCGAGATCGCGTTCCCTTAGGCCCTCGGCGCAGAACGCAGCGGCTTTGTCGTAGACCGCGAGCACGCGCCATGCCTGGACGATCTCCTCGCTCGAGTCGTCGCCGTAGGAAACGGCGAGGTCGCAGAGATCGCGCACCACGTGCGCCCCCGACCCGAGCCGCCTGAGGACGTCGGCCCGCCGGACGAGACTCGCGATAACGTGCTCGACGAGCTCCCCGGACGGGCCGTCGCCGAACCGCCGCTGCACCTCCTCGTACGCAAGAACCGCCTCCTGCAGGCGCCCCGCCTCCTCGAACTTCTGGCCAACGGCGCGAAGGCTGTGGGCGGCCACCGTCGGGTCGGCCCCGAGACCGTACTCCCTCATGAAGCGCCGGAAGTGCTCGACGCCGTCCGCGACGCCATACCGGGCGAGCACGGCATCCCAGCCGGCGACGATGTCTTCGGGGTTCGCGGTCATGACCTGGTTCGATGGCCGACGCCGACGAGCCGCTTCCGTGCTACCGGGGGCGCGCCGGGCCGATCGTGTTGTCGTAGCCGACGCAGAACCACATGTTCCCGTCGGGCCCAACCGTGATCCCGAACGGATACGGACCGGTGTCGTAGATCTGGTTGACGCGACCGACGACGGTGTTTGAACCGACCTTGGACGTGTCGTTCTCGGTAAACCACATGCGGAGGTCGGGCCCCGCCGCGATGCTGGCGATCCCCAAGCCGCCCGGTATCGGGTACGAGCCGGTGACCCACGAGCCCATAGCGGTCGCACGAGGCGCAACGACTGATCATTAGGCTGGAGTCTTCCAGCAGTCGGCGCGCCTCGAGGAGCACCTCCGCTCGCCTCACTTCCCGACGTGCACTTGCGACTACCTCGCACACGCGCTCGGAAAGATCCTCGGGAGACGACGGAGGCGTCATATAGCTCCAGCGGCGGGTTCTGGCCGAGACGCTGCCGACTGATCATCCCGCTTTGCCGTCTGCTTGTCGAGCAGCCAGCCCACTTGCGTGGCCATCACAGCCAGCTTCTGCACATCCTCAGCGAGTTGCGCGACATTGTCCGGACAATCAGGGCAAGCCGGACGCAAGGGAGGCGCGACCAGTGCCCTTACTGACAGGGAAGTTACGCCGCTCTCTTCCAGGACAACACACGTGCAACACAGATCACGTTTGGGATCGTGCCGTAACAGATAATCTGCTCGCCGCCTCAGGGTGGGATACGGCCCAGTTGACAATCGCATACTCGGCAGGGAGGTGTGCTCCCCACTGGGCGAGGAGGCTGAATTGACGATCGCTGCGGCCGCCGACAGCATCTAGGTCAGCGCATAGGTATGGGGGGACGCAACGCCCGCTATTCGGCAGATCCGTGCGTTGCCGCTCGTCATGTGATCGGCAGGCTTCTAGACCTGTCGCACATCAGCTGACTGAGCCGATATGCGGCCGCTGTCGCGGATGCGCCGGCGGACTGAGCGGCTGGCGCGTCCGCAGTCGGCTGCGCACGCTGGCTCGGCGGCACCGGCAGCGACTCCGGCCCCGCGATGGACACGCCGGGCATGTCCCCGAAGTCCGGGGTTGATCGGGACTTTGACGAATCCCGCGAGGCCACCGCCTTCGGGGCGGGGTGGAATGGGTCCATGGCAGGCTGAGGACTATCACTACCCGACCCCCGATCCCAGAGGTGAAGTGAACCATGGCGACGGTAGCACTGGTCGGGACCCTGGACACCAAGGGCCGGGACTTCGCATTCCTCGCCGCCCGGCTGCGCGCGGCCGGTGCCGAGGTGATCGTGATCGACGTCGGCACCGGTGCACCTGACGGGCTGATCCCCGACGTCGACGGCGAGGCCGTCGCCGCTGCGGCCGGGACTAGCCGGGCCGAGCTGCGCGCGGCATCGGATCGTGGACGCGCGGTGACCGAGATGGGCCGCGGCGCGGCCGTCGTGGTCGCGGACCTTGTCGCACGCGGCCGGGTCGGCGGGGTGCTGGCGGCCGGCGGCTCGGGTGGTTCGTCGATCGCTGGGCAGGTCATGGCGGCGCTGCCGGTGGGGCTGCCCAAGCTCCTGGTGTCCACCATGGCCTCCGGTGACGTATCGCCGTATGTGGGTGCCAAGGATGTTTGCATCATGTACTCGGTGGTGGATGTGGCCGGCATCAACCGGATCTCCCGGCTGGTGCTGGGCAACGCGGCGGCGGCCATGGCGGGCATGGTCGCGGCGCGGGAGCAGGCAGCGCGGGATCAGGCGGCCGCAGAAGACCGGCCGCTGATCGCGGCCAGCATGTTCGGCGTGACCACCCCCGCGGTGGATTCCGCCCGTGCTCGGCTGGCCGAGCTCGGCTACGAGGTGCTGGTTTTCCACGCCACAGGGGCCGGCGGCCGCGCGCTCGAGGCACTGGCCGAGGCACGGCTGGTCAGCGGTGTGCTGGACCTGACCACCACCGAGCTGGCCGACGACCTGGTCGGCGGCGTGCTGTCGGCGGGCCCGGACCGGCTCACCGCGGCCGGTGCTGCGGGGCTGCCGCAGGTGATCGCGCCCGGCGCCCTGGACATGGTGAATTTCGGGCCGCCCGCCACTGTGCCAGAGAAGTTCATCGGGCGGTTGTTCTTCGAGCACAACCCGACCGTCACGCTCATGCGCACAACGGCTGAGGAGATGGCTGAGCTGGGCGCTCGCATCGGGCGCAAGGCAGTAACCGCAGAAGGGCCAACGCAAGTGTTCTGGCCGGACCGCGGCGTCAGCGCGCTGGACGCGGACGGCCAGCCGTTCCGCGATCAGGCAGCGGATGAGGCCTGCCGTGCCGCACTGGAGCGCGAGCTGACGGCGGCCGGACGGACGCTGCAGCGGGTGGACGCGCACATCAACGACCCGGCCTTCGCCACCACGATGGCGGAACGGCTGCATCAGATGATCACTGACGGGAGCTGACTTATGGGACGCGACACGCTGGTGGCCCGCCTGCGCGCCAAGGCGAAGGAAGGAAAGCCGGTCATCGGTGCGGGGGCCGGGACCGGATTGTCCGCCAAGTGCGCCGAAGCCGGCGGCGCGGACCTGATCATCATCTACAACTCGGGCCGGTATCGAATGGCCGGGCGCGGGTCCCTGGCCGGGCTGATGCCCTACGGGGACGCGAACGCGATCGTGGTGGAAATGGCCGGCGAGGTGCTCCCGGTGGTGCGGGACGTGCCGGTGCTGGCGGGCGTTTGCGGCACCGATCCGTTCCGGCTGATGCCCCGGTTCCTGGACGAACTGGCCGCGATCGGCTTCGCAGGCGTGCAGAACTTCCCCACCGTCGGACTCATCGACGGCGTGTTTCGGCAGAACCTGGAGGAGACCGGGATGAGCTACGCCACGGAGGTGGAGATGATCAGGCTCGCCGCGCAACGCGGACTGGTCACCTGCCCGTACGTGTTCGACCCGCAGCAGGCCGAGCAGATGGCCCGCGCCGGTGCCGATGTGTTGGTCCCGCACATGGGCCTGACCACCTCGGGCACGATCGGCGCGCAGACCGCACTCACCCTGGACCAGGCCGTGGAGCGGGTACAGGCCATGCGGGACGCGGCGGTCGCGGTAAATCCAGAGATCCTGGTGCTATGTCACGGCGGCCCAATCGCCGAGCCGGCCGACGCGGGGTACGTGCTTGCACACACCACCGGGGTCTGCGGCTTCTTCGGCGCCTCATCGATGGAGAGGCTGCCCGTCGAACGCGCGCTCACCGCCCAGGTGCGCGCCTTTACCGAACTGTCTTTTCGCTTATCCCGTGCAGGAGGACCCAGATATGACCGTGACGCACATCAAGCCTGCGCAGACCGAGACGTTCAGCTTCGAGTGGGGCACGATGAAATGGTTCGTGTCCCCGGTGACGATCCCGGGAGCGGCCAACTCCCAGGGCGAGGTGATCATCAATCCCGGACAGGGCCACGTCAGGCATCTCCATGAGCACGCCGACGAGCTGATCTACGTCATATCCGGGACGGGCACGCAGACCGTCGGGGACGAGGAATTCCCGGTCGCCGAGGGCGATGTGGTCTACATCCCGATGGCGACCCTGCACTCCACCGTGAACACCGGATGGCGGACGCTCCGGCTGATCGTCACCTACACCCCCGGCGGTGAGGAGCAGGTGCTGACCGCGCTGCCTGACTTCACCCGGCACCCGGCGGGCGAGGTCGTCGGCTGGCAGCGATCCGCCTCCCGAGAGTAATCCGGAGCTGACGGCCTGCTTGGCATCGGGAAGTACCCTTGGGCGATGTTCTCGCCTCGAGGCCCGTCCCTGCGTGAACTGGCAGCGCAGGCGCTGTCTTCGGTCGAGGGCGGCTACGACCTGCTTGCCCCGAAGTTCGACTACACGCCTTTCCGCACCCCCGATGACGTGCTTGACGCGACCGCCGGCGCGCTGCGCCCGCTCGGCCCGTTCGGCCGGGGACTGGACGTGTGCTGCGGCACCGGCGCGGGCATGCGGGTCCTCAGATCCCTGTGTCGGGGACCGGTCATGGGCGCCGACTTCAGCACTGGCATGCTCACGCAGGCGCGTAGTGCGTACCCGGACGCCAGGTGGGTCCGGGCCGACGTCCGGGCCCTGCCCTTCGCCGCGGCCTTCGACCTAGCGGTCAGTTTCGGAGCGCTCGGGCACTTCCTGCCCGCCGAACGGCCTGCGCTGTTCGCCGGCGTGTACCGCGCGCTGCGGCCTGGCGGGGTTTTCGCGTTCCCGGTCGGCGCGCCGCCGCCCGTCGCCTCAGGCTGGTACTGGGCACTGTTCGGGTTCGACCTGGCCATGCGGGTCCGCAATGCCGTATGGCGTCCCCCGTTCGTCATGTACTACCGCACCTGCCCGCTGCACGCGGTCCGCAGCGACCTGACAGAATCCGGATTCACCGTGACGGCAGACCCCTTGACGGCTCTAGGCCGCCGCGAGGACGGCGGCCCGCGGTGCTGGCTTGTCATCGCGCGCAGGGCCAGCACGCCCTGACTGCGAGCAGAACGTAACGGACAGCCCCGTTCAGTGAGAATCTTTGCGGACCACCTGTCTGAGACCGCGCAGGTCACGGATGCAGAGGCGTCTCTTGGAAGTTCCCCTCCGTGACGGTCTCAGAGCTAGATTGGTGCTCCCATGTCGAGAAGCTCTGACAGGCTCCGCTCACCAGGTGAAGGGCCACGACAGTCGCGGCCCCACGACACCAGGAGACCACCATGCCGAAGTACCTGCTCCTCAAGCACTACCGCGGCGGCCCGGAGCCGCACCGTCCCGTGCCCCCGATGGACAAGTGGGCCCCCGAGGACGTGGAGGCGCATATGGCCTTCCTCAAGCATGTCAGCGAGCTGCTCCAGGAGAACGGCGAGTACGTCGACGCGCAGGCGCTCACGCCGGTGCGCACCTGGGTGCGCTACGGCGGCCCAGACGCCGCGCCAGTCACCACTGACGGCCCGTTGCCCGAGACCAGCGATCTCGTGGCGGGCTGGTACATGATCGACGTGGAGTCGCACGAGCGCGCGGTCGAGCTCGCGGCCTACGTCTCGTCCGAGCCCGGCCCGGGCGGGAAGCCGCTGTATGAGTGGATCGACGTCCGGGAGGTCATGTCCGGGGCGCCCTCGGACGACTGACCCGGCGTGATCGAGGAACCGACGCGGCGTCTGGACGAGGGCGCGCTGCGCGCCCTCGTCCCTCGGGTGCTCGCGGGCCTGGTCCGGCGGGGCGAGGACTTCGATGCCGCCGAGGACGCCCTGCAGGAGGCGCTGCTGGAGGCGCTGCGGGTGTGGCCCGAACACCCGCCGCGCGACCCGCGCGCGTGGCTGGCGACGGTCGCGACCCGGCGGCTCGTCGACGCCCGGCGCAGCGAGGCCGCCCGTCACCGCCGCGAGGGGGCGACGTACGCCGAGCCGCGGCCCGCCGCCACCGAGGAGGGCGACGACACCCTCTTCCTGCTCTTCTGCTGCTGCCACCCCGACCTCGCGCCCGCATCTCAGGTGGCGCTGACCCTGCGCGCCGTCGGCGGCCTCACCACCCGGGAGATCGCCGACGCCTTCTACGTGCCGGAGGCGACCATGGCGCAGCGGATCAGCCGGGCCAAGCGCACCCTGCAGGGGCGCCGCCTGGACCAGCCCGGCGACCTCGCCGTCGTGCTGCGCGTGCTCTATCTCGTGTACACGGCCGGCCACGCCGGCCGGGTGGACCTGGCCGGCGAGGCGATCCGGCTCGCCCGCCAACTCACCCTCGCCACCAGGGAGCCGGAGGCGCGCGGGCTGCTTGCGCTGATGCTCCTCAACCACGCCCGCCTCCCGGCGCGACTCGACTCAGAGGATCGCATCGTCACGCTCGACCGGCAGGACCGCGGCCTGTGGGACACCCGCGAGATCGCCGAGGGCGTGCGCGTGCTGCAGTCGGCGCTGGCCGTTCAGCGCCCCGGCCGCTACCAGGTCGAGGCCGCCATCGCCGCCCTGCACGACGACGCGGCAAGCGCCGAGGAGACCGACTGGCCGCAGATCCTCGCCTGGTACGACGACCTCGTCGCGCTCACCGACGACCCGGTGCACCAGGACCCCGCCGCCGTGCTGGGCCGCGCGGTCGCGGTCGGCCACGTCCTCGGCGCCGCCGCCGGGCTGCGCGAGGCCGACCGGCTGCGCGAGGTGCTCGGCGACCGCCACCGGTGGCACGCGGTCCGCGGCCACCTGTACGAACTCGGCGGCGACCTCCCTGCCGCGGCCACGGCGTACGCCGATGCCGCGCGTCGGGCCACGGACGTCGCCGAGCGCGACCACCTAATCCGTCAGGCCGCCCGCGCGCGGGCCGCCGAGCATCTTCTGTAGGCTCGCGTAGCCGCTACGAGCCGATTGAGCAGCATCGCGCCTCTCCCTCCGGACGAGGCCGGTTTAGCTGTCGGCCTCCACATCGACTACGCGCCACCCAGGCCAGAATCGACAGCCGAGACCGCAAGCCCGCCGAACGTTCCTAGCTGCTAGTGAGAGCCTGTCACCTTCGCCCGGACCAGTTCGTCCTTGAGGATCTTCCCGAGCGTGTTCTTCGGCAGCTCCGACCAGAACTCGAAGATCCGGGGGATCTTGTAGGCGGCCAGGCGTTCCCGCAAGTACGACTGGAGGTCAGCCTCCACCAGAGTTACCGTCGAATGCGCGATGATGACCGCCATGACCTCTTGCCCTAGCCGCTCATCGGGGACGCCCACGACGGCCGCCTCAGCCACCGCTGGATGGGCGTGCAGCACGTTCTCGATCTCGCTCGGGTAGACGTTGTAGCCGCCGCGGATGATGACCTCCTTCTTGCGGCTGACGATGAACAAGAACCCGTCCTTGTCGAAGTAACCGAGGTCGCCGGTGCGCAGCCAGTCGCCGCTGAAGACAGCGGCGGTCGCCTCTGGATCGTGCCAGTATCCCTTCATTACGTGCAGGCCGCGGGTCACGACCTCGCCGACGTTCTCCGGCCCCGGGGGCAGCGGCCGACCCTCGTCATCCCAGACCTGCGTCTGCGTCCCCCAGATGGGCTTGCCGACGCTGTATACGCGCCGCTCCTCCGCGCTGACATTGAAGGTGGTCGTGGACGCGGTCTCCGTCAGCCCGTAGCCCTCGAGGATCATCACCCCGAAGCGCTCCTCGAACGCGTCCAGGAGGGGCGCCGGGATGGACGCGCCGCCGGAGATGGCGACCCGCAGCGACGACAGGTCGTAGCCGTCCAGGTCCGGGTGAGACAGTAGGTCGGCGAACATGGTCGGCACGCCATCGAAGATGGTGGCCCGATCACGCTGGATCGCCTCCAGCACTGCGGCCGCGGTGAACCGCGGGATCAACGACATCGTGCAGCCGAACCGCACGCAGAGGTTCAGGACGCTGGACAGGCCGAACACGTGGAACAGCGGCAACGCAGCGATGGCGATGTCGTCAGGCTTGATACCGAACAGGCGGCCGGGGATGTCGGCGTTCATGTACAGCTGCACGTGGGTGAGCTCGGCGCCCTTGGGCCGGCCCGTCGTGCCCGAGGTGTAGATAATGACAGCCGTGTCCGCCGGGCTCCGCATCGCCATCTCGTATCGCGGCGCCTCCACGGCCAGCAGGCGCTCGAAGGGGACGGCGCCGTCCTGATCATTGGCATGACCGACGGCGTAGATCTGATCGAGGCCGGCAGCCTGCGCTCCCTTGACGGCTTCGCCCAGGATCCCCTCCCATGTGATCAGCAGGCGCGCCCCGCTGTCGCCGAGATGGTAAGCCACTTCCGGGGCCTTGAGCATGACGTTGAGCGGGACTGCGACGGCACCCGCCTTGAGGATCCCGAAGTAGGACATCAGGAACTGCGGGATGTTCGGCAGTTGCAGCGCCACGCGGTCGCCGGGCCTTATCCCGTCGGCCGCCAGAGACGCGGCAACCCGGTCCGAGGCCGCGTCAAGTTGCGCATATGTCAACTGGCCCTGCGCGGAAATCGCCGCCGGCCTGTCGGGGAAAGAATGCGCGCTTTCGCTGAGAATGACAGCGAGATTGAAGCTCATAACTCCTCTTTTCGTGCCGAAGAACTTGATCGTGCGAGTGCGACAGCCCCGTCATGGTCGCTGACCTGGTGTTTCCTGCTATGGCAGGGCGCCGGGAAACGAGGACGGCCGGGCGCAGTACGCGCCCGGCCGGTAGGAGAACGCGTCACCAGGGCGGAGTTGTCAGGCGTGCAGGATTGGTGGCCCCAGCGGGAGTTCCTTGCCTCCGGTGTCGTGGGACGCCGCGCCCAGGAAGAGGTACACGATCGTTGCCGCGACGGCCATAAGGACCCACCCAGCCGCCTTGGCCAGGTTCGTCGAGTTCTGGATGATCCCGAGCAGGTTCAGCACTAGCGAGGCATCAACGAGCACGAACAGCAGCCCGTAGACCATGGGCAGCCGCACGCTTGCCAGGACGAGCATGCTCACGATGACGATCCAGCTGATCACGAATACCTTCTGGGTGTCTGCTATCGCGGTCAGCGGGATCCCGTACCAGTTGTGGGTCAGCCCGAGCACGAGCAGGGCGTAACTCAGGAAGAAGCTCCCGAAGACGCCGGTTATCCCTGCCGACGCGTTCTGGCCGATCCTGGCTGCCCAGATCGTAGCCAGGAACATGCCTGCCGCAGCCGCGATGATGATGGGCATGGAGGCGCCGACAGCCGTGGCCGGCACGACGCCGATAAGCACCATGCTTAGTGCCACCGAGCCCACGATGAAGCTCGGAAGCGCCACCATGGCCGGGTCGCCGGCCGGCGGCCCTGCGGCGGGTTCCTCAGCCCGGGGGACGAGCCGGACGGGGTGTTGTTCGGGACTTGGACTTGGAGTAGCCATTGCTACCTCCTTCAGGAAGCATCCGCGCTGCGCACTGACCGCACGGACCCTCACGCATGTTGAGCTTTTGTCTCTCAACCAGTAGCGGTTGTCGTGGGGGCACGATAGGGACCCTGGTCAGGGAACTGCGGAGCCATATGTCCGGTTGAGCCAGGACTACCATGACCGTTCCACGTCGGCCGCTGCCACGCTCCTGAAGGTTGTGGTGGGACGAGCTGGGCGGGTCAGCGCATGAAGCGGCGAACGAGGTGATTGCCGAAGGCGAACCTGATGGTGGACTCAAGGGTCTTCGCAGTCTTATCGGCGTAGGGGTACCAGATGTTTTCCTTCTTCCGGCCCCAGCGGTCGATCAGGATCGGCATCGCGTGTGTGTAGCTCCGAATCGCGTTGCGGCCGTTGACCTGCCCGAGCCCGCTATCCTTGCGACCGCCGAACGGCGCCTCGGCGACACCGTAAATCACCGCCGCGTCGTTGTGCACCACCGATCCGGTCTTGAGCTGCTTGCCGATCCGCATGGCCTTCTTGGGGTCCTTGGTGAAGACGCTGCCGCTCAGGCCGTACCTGGAGTCGTTGGCCAGTCGCACAGCCTCGTCCTCGTCCGTGACCCGCATGATGGCGACCACCGGGCCGAAGGTCTCTTCGCTCACCAGGTCCATGTCGTGGGTCAGGTCGACAACGACTGTGGGCCTGTAGAACAGGCCCTTGCCGGTGTCGGCCTCGCCGCCGACCAGGATGGTCGCGCCCTTGGCCCTGGCGTCCTCGACGTGGCGGCTGACGATGTCGAGCTGCCGGCCCCAGAACATCGGGCCGACGTCGTTACCCTGGCCATAGGTCACCGTCGCGGCCTTCTCCGCGACCAGCTTTATGAACTCGTCGGCGACACTGTCCACCACGTAGATGCGCTCGACGCCCACGCAGACCTGGCCACTGTTGAACATCGACAGGTACACCGCGCCGTTGGCGGCACGT
>Ga0306920_100010206_pt1 | contig 12583 bp, 9 predicted proteins | sample flu12Cox44000170_FD_204666 | JGI IMG/M metagenome (GOLD analysis project Ga0306920, IMG submission 204666) | Lab enrichment of tropical soil microbial communities from Luquillo Experimental Forest, Puerto Rico - flux4day.12C.oxic.44.000.170 (v2)... | ecosystem: Environmental > Terrestrial >...
TCGTCGACACGCGCGGCCGCGGCAAAATCCCAGAGGCGCAGGTAATTCGTAAGCGGAGCCATGAGCAGGCGCTTCACACCCGAGGAGACAAATTCGTTACGGTAGGCCGGATAGAGATCCCACAAGTAGCGCATCGGCGTGTGGCAGTAGCAGAAGTGCCGCGCCGAGGAGGGGACGATGACCCCTTTGGCAGGACCGGACTCGCTGCTGATGACCAGGTCATAGTCGCGCAGGTCGAAGCACTCGAGAGCCATTGGCATCAAGGGGAGCAGGTTCCGGTACCACCGCCGGAACGGATTGAGGAAGGAGGTGGTGATGCGCCGGGTGCGGAGTTCCGGGCTGAGGGTCTCCGGATCGCAGAACAGGGTAAAGATATCCGCTTCGGGGAAGAGCCGGCAAAGCCCATCCACTACCTTTTCACCACCGCGGTGGTTCAGTAGCCAGTAATGGACGATCGCGACGCGCACGCCAATCAGCTTACAGCCTTGAGAACGCAATCGTATAGAGCCATCCCGTCTATTTACGACTGTAACGAGCCGCCTATGCTATGAGGGTCTGTGTGATTGCCCTAGAGAGCGCCGAAACCAGCCGGCTTGATCCCCTTCTGCGCGGTATTGACCTGCCACTCTACGGCGCCTACTATCCGCTCGGATATCTTGCAGAGATCACGACCAATTCCCCCGATGTGCTCGAAGCGGCTCGGGAAAGCTGGGGCAGTTAGGGGCCGGGGTTCGACTGTGAGCCGGTAAGCCCTTGCATCGTGGTCCAACCTGAGGGCGAGCATGCCGGGGAGCCCTCATTCCGGCAACAGAGCCACCCGCTTTCAATTGTTTCCGACCGCGGCAATTCTTGGGTCGGCGACCTGCGAACCCTTATCCGGGTGCGGCTTCATCGCGCGCAAGACCGCCGCCGTTCATGCTGAGCTTCGCTGGTTCTTCCTGGAATCGATGGTGCAAGTCAGCTTCGAGCATCGCTATTTCGCGGCCGCGCATGCGGCCTGCGTGGCGTGCAATGAGACCCCAATTCGCTCGAAACAATGAGATCGTATCCGCGCAGATCGAAACTCTCAAGCGCCATCGGCATCAGCGGCAATAGCGACCGGGAGCCTCTCCGCAGCGGGTTCAGAAACGATGGATGCACCGGCCGCGCCCGAATCGCCTCGCTGACCCGCGCGGGATCGTAGAAAAGTGTAGAAACCGCCTCGGGCAGCGGGCGAGCGGCGCCTTCACCACCTTCTCGCCGCCGCACATGTTGAGGGGCCAGTAGTGAATGACGGCGGCGCGCATGGCCCGCATCATTCTAGCCGTGCGCAACTACCCACCACCAGCGATTACGCGTCAGAGTCATGAATTTCGCACGAGCCGCTCCTGTGGCTTGTCGATAGTGTGAAAAATAGGTTCGGTGGTGATGCTGTCGCCCGCAAGGAGATTCGCACCATCGATTTCGGCGAAATATCTTCGTCCAGAGGTGCAGAAGCCGGGTTAAGCCTTCGCGTCAATAGCGTAGCGCCAGGAGTAAAAGTCTCGAAAGGTTCTCTCTTGCCGCCATATGGCTGTAAGAATTATACCCTTCCGTCTTAAAAATGCACATACGAATCTCGGCCCGGGAATTTCCTTTTATCTGACTGATCTACCTAAGGATCATACCGCTGTGCGAAACTCCTGGCGTCAGACTTGTAAAAAACGCATGGAAAGCGTTCGGAGCCCGCGTCCAACCATCATAATTGAACCTGGACATGGTGAATTCAACGCCCGACATTTCCACTCCTGTCTTCGACCCTTTTTGCTATAGCGTCGAACTCCCGCATGAAAGGGTCTATTATCCATTCGGCTTTCGGCTGCAACTCATTGCTAATTCCCTCGATGTCCTGCAGGTTTTCGAGGAGAGTTGGGGCGGGTTCCCGTTGCTGTTTGATGATAAATCACTCGAGATCCGAATGGTTGTATCCGATGACCAGCAAGCGCCGTCAGCCTCTGGGCTGATCTGGCGAGCCCAGCGCCATCTGCTCACTCTTCAGTCCGATCGGCATAATTTCGCGATTTGTGACCTGGAAAAAGGATTCTCGTTCGGCTGGTTAGTCCCTGCCACAGCGCGCAATCACACGTTTCTGCGCCGCTACTATCTGGACTCCATGGTGTACCTGATGCTTTGGCAGACCCATCTGACGAGCCTCCATGCCGGCTGCGTGGCGCGGAACGGGCGCGCGGTACTATTGTGCGGTGAATCGGGCGCCGGCAAGAGCTGCCTGTCATACGCATGCGCTCGCCGCGGTTGGGAACTCATTACCGAAGAGTCCAGCGGGCTCCTCCGCGGCTCTGAAGATCGCATCGTTCTCGGGAAGCCGGCCCAGATGCATTTCCGCGATACCGCGGCAGCCATTCTGCCGGAACTGAAAGACCGCCTGATCCCGACGAACGCCCCAGGAGAGATTTCGATAGAGGTGCGCACGGCCGATCTGCCCGGCATTAGAACAGCTTTCCTTTCCCGTGTCGCGGCCGTCGTGCTGTTGAATCGCGGTGCCGGGGGGCCGGCACGATTGGTCCCCGTCGCAGCTTCACAAGCGTGCGAGAGGCTGGAGCGCGAACTGCCGCTATTTGAGCAGCCGGTTTATGAAGCACATCGTGCCACCCTGCGGCATCTTGTCCAGGTCGGAGCCCATGAGCTTCGATACGGTGAGCTGGACGAAGCCGTCCTGTTGTTGGAGTCCCTTGTATGAGCTGTTACGTGAAATGTCGTATGAGACGCAGCGCGAAAAATCGGATGAAATATTACGTCAAAACTAATCTGTTATTAGCCTCTTTATTGTTCGGGCTGAGTTCCACTGCACACACCCAAGTCGCCTCCTCAACGCTCCTCGGCGAGGTGCATGACGAGTCCGGCGCGCTCGCTCCCGCGGTCACTGTCACAGCGCGTAACGACGCGACAGGATTCGTGGGCACTGCAGCCAGCGGTCCACAGGGCGCTTACCGTATCGATGAGCTGCCGCCCGGCGAGTACACGGTCATCGCCGAAAAATCCGGCTTCCGGACGCTGCAGGTGCAGGACGTCGCGTTGCAGGTGAACCAAAAGGCGCGCCTCGACCTCGTTCTCCACATCGGCAGCGAACGCGATAGCATCACGGTCCAGACGCAGGTCTCACCACTCCAAGGAGAGGATGCCTCGGTAGGCTACCGGCTCGAAGCGTCGGCAATCGATTCCCTGCCCGTGCTCCAGCGCAACGTGGTCAATCTGATTACTCTCGGCCCCGGCGCCATTCCCCGTTATCTCAGCGGCTTCGTGGCTGACCAGATCAATCAGGTGCAGGCTAATCGGGGTGCCACGGTTCTCAACCCGTCTGTCAATGGCGCCCGCTCTTACATGAACGCGTTTCTGGTGGACGGAGCCAATGACACCGACCGCAATACCTTCGCCATCGCCGTCACGCCGCCCCTCGAATCCGTGCAGGAGTTTCGCATCCAGACGTCTCTGCCTTCGGCCGAGTTCTCGCAGGCGTTCGGCGGGGTGATGGACGCGGTCACCAAGTCCGGCTCGCTCGCCTGGCACGGAAGCGCCTTCGAGTATTTCCGCAACGAGGCTCTCGACGCGCACAATTACTTTGACGACCCCACCTTGCCGCGCCCCATTTTCCGGCAGAGCCAGCTCGGCGGTTCGCTCGGAGGCCGCGTGCCCGAAATGCAGGAGACTTTTTTCTTCGCGACATACGAAGGACTGCGCGGCAAGTCTGCCAAGCCCATGGTGGCTCTGACGCCGGATGCCACTCTGCGCGCAGGCGACTTCACCGGACGGAATCCGATCTACAACCCTTTCAATCTCGACCCCGCGACCGGCAAGCGCCTGCCCTTTCCCGGCAATGTGATTCCGCCCAGTCTCATCGATCCCATCGCCCGCAAGTTCCTGGACACCTTCCAGCCGCTGCCCAACCGCAGTGATGCCGCCAACAACTACATAACGGCAACTGCCGACCAGCACCATGACGACACCGGCTCGGCGCGCATCGATCATGAGTTTCGCAATCGGAGCCGCCTGTTCGCCCGCTACACCATCAACGATGAGCGCGGCGTGCTGGCCGGATTCTTCCCCCAGTTGCCCACCGACGAGAGTTTGCGCGCGCAGCAGGCAGTCGTCGGTCACACGTGGACGGGCGCTAGCTGGCTGAATACAGCGCGGCTCAATTTCACGCGCCTCAAAGTTTTCGACACCCAGCAGAACGCTTTTCGCCGCGATGTCGCCGGCGACCTGGGCCTCACCGGCCTATCCGGCAACCCTGCCAATTTCGGCTTGCCGTATTTTCTGGTTCAGGATTTTTCGTTTGTCACCGATTCGCCGATCCTGCCGCAATTGCAGCGTGATAACCTGTGGCAGCTTTCCGACGGCTTCTCGGCGACGCGCGGCCGCCACACCCTAAAGACCGGTTTCCAGTGGATGCACTACGGGGTCAACTACCTGCAAAGCAGCAACGCGCGTGGCCAATATATTTTCACCGGCGCGTTGACAGCGAGCGACCCCAACACCACCGCCACCAGTGGCGACGCCCTCGCCGATTTTCTCCTCGGCGTGCCGCAGATTACCAACCGCACCGTGGGTTTTGCACAGGCCTATCTGCGGGAGAACACCTATGCCGGTTATTTCCAGGACGACTGGCGCGCGACAAGCAGTCTCACCCTGAATTTCGGCGTTCGTTATGAATACTTCGCGCCCTTCACCGATGCGCGCAACCAGCTGCTCAATCTGGATTACTCAACTTTGCCAAAGGCGCCACGCTTGATTACCGTCGGCTCCTCCCAGCCCGACCATACCAACTTCGCCCCGCGCGTCGGACTCGCCTGGACCCCGCCCATCAGCCCGTTGCCGGGCCACAAGATGGTGTTTCGCACCGGATACGGCATTTATTTGGCTCCGGAAATCGCCACCGAGGCCTACAACCTGGTGCTCAACAACCTCCGCACCGAAAACAACATCACTAGCGGCGCGGCCCCACAGCTCACCATTGCGAACGGTTTCCCCGAGACGGCGTCCACCGGCTTCGCCACGCTCCATGGGCTTGATCAGCGGTCGCCCACGCCGTACATGCAGCAGTGGAACGCCAGTATCCAGCAAGAACTGCCCGCCGGCATCCTGTTCGAGGTCGCCTACATAGGCTCCAAGGGGACGGATCTCGGCCTCTTCCGCCGCTTCAACACGCCGGCGCACGTCGAAACCGGCGAGAATCTGCCGCCGCGCCCCGGCGACCTCCAGTCGCTGCGAACCTTCCCGGGACTCGGCCCTATCATCCAGGTGCAGCACATCGGGAACTCATCTTACAACTCCCTCCAACTCAAAGCCGAGAAGCGCATGGGTAAGAGTCTTTCGTTTTTGACCAGTTTCGTGTGGTCGAAATCCATCGATGACGCCAATACCGTGCTGGCCGGATTTTACGATAGCGCCGGCGCGCAGGATGAACGGAACCTGCGCCTGGAACGCGGATTGTCATTTTTCAACGTGGGGCGGCGTCTCAGCAGCGGCTACGTCTACAACCTACCCGGCGCGTCCGGATTTCTCCGCCCCATGCTGCGCAACTGGCAAACCACTGGCATTGTCACCATCCAGGACGGGACGCCGGAGAATCCCTTCTATTTCGGACTCGACCTCGCCAACTCCGGCACGCTCAACCGGCCCAATATTGTCCCCGGCCAGAGCATCTCGTTACCGCGCGACAAGCGCACGCCGGAACACTGGTTCAACACCGCTGCCTTCAGCCAGCCGGCGCCCTTCACGTTCGGCAACGCCGGACGCGACATCATTCCCGGCCCTGGAAACATCGTTTTCGACCTGGCGCTATCGCGCCGCTTCCGACCGCGCGAAGGACATGCCATCGAGTTCCGTGGCGAGTTTTTTAATGCCTTTAACCATCCGAATTTCGGCATTCCCGGCGATAATCCCGATTTCGGCCCATTCTTCGGCAGGATCCTGACCACTGGCCAGCCGCGCCGCATCCAGCTCGCGCTGCGGTACGATTTCTAGAATGGTCTAGGCCTTCATGCCTATCGCCAGCACGCGCAACACCCGTTTGGCTTCTGCGCCGCCGCTGGCGTGGGAAATCAACCGCCGGCTTCCCCGCGGCGTCGCGGCTGTTCTTGGCGCGCTGCGATTCTCCGCACCCCCTCCCGAGCTGCTGCAGCAGATCTCCAACGCCGAGTGGAAAATCGCCCTTGCCTTTACCGACCGCTCCGGTCTCACGCTAATCCTCGGAGCGCAATGCCGCGATTATCTACCCACCTGGGTCCAGGAACGCATCGAGCACGACCTTGCAAATAACACCGAACGCGTCAGCCGCCTGCGCGCCGCGCTGGTCGAAATCATCGAACGTCTGAATGCCCGGGGTATCGAGCATCTGCTGATCAAAGGCCTCTCGCAGGAGATGGATTTCGTATCCGACCCGTACCTCCGCGTAGGCTACGACATAGACCTGTTTGTTCCGCCGGAATCGCTTGTGCCAGCACGTGAAACCCTTGAGTCGCTGGGTTATGAAGCCATCGCGGGTACGGAGCGCTTCCCGGCCGACCACATTCCGCCCATGATCCGCAAGACGGGCTGGCAGTGGAACGGGGATTACTTCGAACCCGGCATCCCGCCCTGTATCGATCTGCACTTCCGTCTCTGGGATCCGACCACCGAAGGCTTCTCCGCCCCTGGCGTTGAGAACTTCTGGGGGCGCCGCATCCAGCAGGAGGGCTTACCGGTCCTTAGCCACGCCGACCGCCTGGGGTACGCTGCATTGCACCTGCTGCGGCACCTTTTTCGCGGCAACCCGCGGCCTTATCACATCTACGAGATCGCTTACTTCCTCGACACGCATTCGGGAGATCATTCGTTCTGGGATTCGTGGCGTGAAACTCATCCGCCAGCGCTCCGCCGTCTGGAAGCGATTGCATTTCGGCTGGCGAGGGCATGGTTCGGCTGTCGTCTTGCAGCGGCTATGGCCGAAGCGATTGACGAGCTGGATGCCGGCATCCAGCTTTGGTTCGAGCATTACGCCGGCGCGCCGCTTGAGGCACAGTTCCACCCCAACAAACACGAGATCTGGCTGCAATTCGAGCTGCTGGATTCTCCGCGTGATCGCGCCCGCTTGTTTGTGCGCCGCTTGCTTCCGGCCACGCTGCCCGTCGCCGCCGCCAACGTGTACGTGCCGGAAGATCAGCTCACCTGGCGGATGCGGCTGCGCGGTGCGCTCAAATACGCGGGCCATGTCATCGATCGCACTTGGTTCCACATCCGCGCCTTGCCGCCGGTGATCGCTCATGGCCTCATCTGGAAATCCCGTAGCTCGCGCTTGCCGGCCCAGTTCTGGCGATTGCTCGGGTGCAGCCTGCTTTATTTCCTGGGGATGTACCAGTTTGCTCTGCTGTACAACTTGCATCTGCTGGACCTGGGCTATCGCGAGAATGTGCTTGGCTTAGTCGCGAGCGCGTTCACCGCTGGATGTTTCGCGGGCGTGCTGCCGGCGGCCGCCGTTTCCGATCGTTACGGGCTAAAACAAACGTTACTGTTTGGAATCGCCGGTAGCGCGGCCGCATTTGCGCTCCGTGCCGTTGTGCACGGCGAGCCAGCGCTGCTCGCCACAGCGTTCGCCGGTGGAGCGCTGTTTTCCCTGTGGAGTGTGGTGCTCACCCCGGCGATTGCTGCCGTGACCCCCGAGAGCGCCCGACCGGCCGCTTACAGCTTCAGCATTGGTTCCGGCATCGCTCTCGGCATGGCCGCCGCTGTTCTGGGCGGCCGGCTACCGGGTTGGTTTAACCATGCCGGTCTGGGATCCTCGGCCGCCCAATCCAAACAGTTCGTGCTGCTCGCCGGGAGCATCTCGACCGCCCTGGCGCTCTGGCCGCTGCGCCGCCTGCTAATCGAATCGCCCCCCTCTCCAGAAACACTCAGTTATCCGCGCGGCCCCTTCATCCGCCGCTTTCTTCTGGCAGTTGGTGTTTGGAACTTTGCAACCGGCGCGTTCAATCCGCTGTTCAACGCCTTCTTCGCGCGCTCATTTCGCATGCCCGTAGAACATATCGGGATGGTATTCTCATTCGCCCAAGCCGCGCAGGTGATTGCTATCTTTTTCGCACCTCTGGTGCTGCGGCGCCTGGGTTTGACGCGCGGAGTGGCAGTCATGCAGTTAGCCACGGCCCTCATCCTGGCCTTGCTCGCTCCCACTCAAGTCGCCCTCATCGCCGCCGTGCTTTACACCTCTTACATGAGCTTTCAATACATGAGCGAGCCCGGAATCTACAGCTCTCTGATGAACCGGGTCTTACCCGGCCAGCGCAGCGGTGCTTCCGCGCTAAACTATCTCGTGCTATTTGGCGGCCAGACACTCGCGGCAACGCTTTCGGGCACCGTAGTCGCCCGTTACGGCTACCCGTCAATGCTGACCGGCGCGGCCCTGCTGGCGGCCGTCGCAGCGTGGCTATTCTGGCGTTTGCCCCAAGAAAAGCAGTAGGATAGAAGGCAATTCTCGTGAAATACCTCCTCGCCAAGACAGACCCCGGAACCTACTCCATCGACCAGTTCGAGCGTGAAAAGAAAACCGTGTCGGATGGCGTACAGGACCCGCGAGCCTTGCGCGCCATCAGTGAAATGCGGCCCGGCGACCGCGTGTTTCTTTACCACAGCGGCGGCTCCGAACCGTTCGGATCCAAAAAAGTACCTGCGGGATACCCTTCGAGAATTTATGCCCCAGTGGGTTCGCGAACGCACGGATGAAAACGCGGCGCGAAACGTGCAGCGGCTGCGCAAACTAGAGCAGATCCATAGCACCGTAAGCCAACGTCTTACTTCGGCAGATATTGAGTTCGTGGTGCTCAAAAGGAAGCTGCCCGCGACCACTCAGGCGTGGTTCGCCGCCCCTCGGACATCGCCGGTGTGTTCCGAATTCGACTCCAACGAAGACGAGCTCTGGCTCCATAGGACCCTTCTCGATTCGCGCCGCGACTCCGGGAGCACCACCCGGCGCCGCCTGCTGCCGGCCTCCTACCTGCTTTCCCAGATCGTGCACCGTCTTCTCGCCCTGCCGCGAACCGCGGCCTCGGCCGCGCCCTGGCGGTGGTGCCTGCATGGCACCGGGCCTCAGGAAAGAGCCCAGCTGTCCGAGGAGGAGTGAGGGTGCATCTCGGAGTTCGAGGTTCTCGCTGGCAGGCCACGGCATTCTATCTGGGGTTCGCTTCCGCAGCGTCGATCCTGTTTTCCATCGCGGTGTCGCAGATTCTGCTGGCTTTGTCGCTGGCGGCCCTATTCCTCGGCGGCGAGAAGCTGGAGTTCCCCGCGATTCGCCTCCCTCTCGCGGTGTTCTTCACCCAGACCGCGGTCGCGGTCCTGGTTTCCGGCGATCCGCAAGGGGGAACGCCGCAGATCCGTAAATTCTTCGTCTTTGCGATCGTTTTGGTTATATCGAGCACCTTCAAAACCATTCCGCACATCCGGAATCTCGTGCTCGTCTGGGCGGGAATTGGATCGCTCTCCGCGCTGTGGGCGCTGGTCCAATTTCTGGACCGCCGGCGCGAAGCCTTCGAGCAGAATGCCGACAACTACGGCTTCTACCTTGATGGTCGCATCAAAGGATTGGCGAGCCACTGGATGACATTCGGCGGCGAAGAAATGATCGTGTTGCTCATGCTGGCTTCCTGGCTGTTCTTCTCCGGAAACCTCAGACGGAAGGCGTGGGCCTGGCCGTTACTCGCCCTGCTGTGGGCATCGATCACGCTCGGTATGACGCGCTCCATTTTCCTGCTGGGTGTGCCTGTCGGTATCCTTTATCTCTTGTGGCGGCGCCACTGGTCACTGGTGATGGCGGTTCCCGTTCTCGCAGCCGCTGGAGCCATCCTGGTTTCCACAACCTTGCGCGAGCGCGTCGTTTCCGTGATTCGGCCCCACGGCGACGATTCTAACCAGCAGCACGCCATCGCGCGCCGGGTCGGCTGGGAGATGGTGAAAGCTCACCCGTGGTTCGGTATCGGACCCGAGCAGGTCGGCAGGCAGTTCGACCGGTACCTTCCGATTACCGTACAGCGGCCGCTACCGAAGGGGTGGTACGGGCATCTCCACAACGTCTATCTGCAATACGCCGCGGAGCGTGGCATTCCGGGATTACTAGCCGTGTTGTGGCTGATCGGAAAAGCTCTCGTCGACTTCATACGTCAGCTGCGGCGCTCGCGAGCGCCCCCGGAGGCCCGCTTCGTTTTGCACGGCTCGATTGCGGTAATCCTCGCGATTTTGGCTCAAGGCTTGTTTGAATACAATCTCGGCGACAGTGAGGTCCTGACTATGTTTCTGTCGGTCGTCGCCTGCGGGTACGTGGCGTCCGGTTGCCGCGGCACGGAGGCCGTGCCCGCGCAATCAGCGGAGCTTCTATCTGCTTCCCCGATTAACCAGCGCCCGAATCCGTGACCCTGGCGCGATACAGAGCCGGCAATCCCACGCCACGGCTGCAATCACTGGCAAAAAACAATCGACTGAGAGTCCGGGTCCCGCGCCGGCCGATCGTTGTTGCAGAAACCGCTCCTTCAATGCGCAGGCGATTCCGAACAGTCCGCCTCCCCATCGCTCGCGGCCGCGCAGAACGCACGAAGCCCCGCAAGCGACGAGAAACAAGATCAGAATGTAGTTCTGTCCGAGCTGAGGGTTGCCGCCCAGCGCGCTATGCGCCAGCAACGCGAGGACCGCGACCTCCAAAATACCGAAACGCGGCCAGCGGGAGCACCGGGAGCATCGTCAGAGGTGTGTACGGCACATATCCGCCCAGTTGGCCTCGATGCCGGCGTAGTGGATCTGCCGCTGGAACCACACCCAGTCGGAGAACTAACGCAACGGCTCGTGTTTCAGGGTAACGAGCGCCGCCGTATAGTAGTTTGGAAAGTCCGTCCCCATCCGCGTCCAGCCTTGGCGGAAGGGCATCACGATGAGATGCGCGGCGAGGAGCGCTCCGAGAGCCGCCAGCGCCAGCTGCCTTCGTGTCACTGCGCGTTTCCCGCGCCGATCGCGGAGTATGACGCGACGCGCTCGATCTCGCAGAGCACCTCCCGCTGCCAGCGCTCGGCCGTAAAGCGCGTCGACCAGCTCTCGCGAGCTGCCGCCGCAATCGAACGCCGCCGCGCGGGATCACCCGTGAGGAGCGAAACCGCGGATTCGGCCATTTGCGCAACCGAATCCGCGAGAATCCCGGTACGGCCGTCGTCCACGATCTCCGGGATGCCTCCCGCCCGAAACGCAACCACGGGGACACCCGCGGCGAAGGCCTCCAGGATCGTGAGCGGCATGCCTTCCAGACCCCTCGACGGCACCAGTAAAACGTCGAGATCCGCCAGGGCGGCGTAGACATCCGCCGCCCAGCCCGCAAATTCCACAGGGAGGCCGCGCGCGGCCCCATTCACTTCGGCCGCGTAGCGCGCCGCCTCACGTGAAAACAGGGGTGCTCCGTATACCAAAAAACGGCATTCCGGCAGAGCGCGATGAATCATGGCGGCAGCGGCGAGGAATTCGAGCTGGCCCTTCTCTGGCGAAATGCGGCCGACGCAGCCGACCTTCGGCGGCCCGGCGTGACGCCTGTGAAGCGGCCTGTCGGGACCACAGACTCCGTTAAAGACTACTGAGGGGGAGCTTGGGGCGAGGTACGGCTTCCACGGTCCCGCTACAAAGTTGCAGCACGCCACCACGCCGGCCTCGAGACGACGAAGCGCCCAACCTGAAACTGCGCGCATCCCTCCGCGCGGCAAGTAGCTGTGTGCATGGAACAGTGCAGGAGTCCGCAAACGGGCCAGAGCGGCGCCGGGCAGCACCCGCGGACCGTTTAGATAGATCGCATCCGGCCGGAAGGCTCCGCCGCAGGTTCGGATGCGCCGCGCCAGCAGTGGCAACTGGCGCGCGAACCGTCCCAGGTCCAACGGCGACTTGGAGCCGAGTGAGAACGGGCCACAGGGGATGGAGAAGGTTTCGAATCCCAGATCCCGAACACGCTCGAAGAGTTGGCCCTCACCCGGCAACCCCACCATTGCTTCCCAGCTGCGCTCCCGCATAGCCCCCAGCAGCAGCAGCAGATTTCGCTGCGCTCCGCCCAGATCGCTGAACTGATCGAGAACCAGGACTCTCAAGCCCGCACCGCAAGCGCCAGGACCCACAAATAGACGGGAAGCACGCGCCAATAGGTAAGCAGATCCCCCGAGAGCATTTGCACCATCTGGCCTGCCCAGAAACAAAGAACCCAGGTCCCGCAAAACCCAACCCCCGGATCAGTGGCCCGCGACGCTCGGCCGGCCGACCGCAGAATCGCTAGATTCAGCCACATTAATGCCGTCAACCCCAGAACTCCGGTCTCCACCAGCAGACTCAGGTACATATTGTCCCCGATTACCGGGGCGCCGAGATAAGTCGTGTAGGGTAAAGTTTTGTATCCGATCCCGAGGAGCGTCTGCCATGGGTGGGCCGCCATCCAATCCACTAGGATCTGCCAACTGGCGATGCGCCCGGAAAAGACGGCCGCATTCGCCGACGTCAAATACTGCGCGGAAGTCGAGAGCCGCGACGAATAGGCCTGGAGGAACTCCGGAAAGAGCTTCCAGGTGAG
>Ga0306920_100010207_pt1 | contig 12583 bp, 6 predicted proteins | sample flu12Cox44000170_FD_204666 | JGI IMG/M metagenome (GOLD analysis project Ga0306920, IMG submission 204666) | Lab enrichment of tropical soil microbial communities from Luquillo Experimental Forest, Puerto Rico - flux4day.12C.oxic.44.000.170 (v2)... | ecosystem: Environmental > Terrestrial >...
CAAAGCGCACCGTTCCGCCGTTCGGGCAGTCATCGGCCACGGCCGACCGCGGCGGGATCGCGGCAGCGGCGATCGCCAAGGCTGCGACAGACGTGAGGATCATGGGGAAGCGGGCAACCGAACAGCGTTGAGCCTTCATTCTCGAGCTCCTGTCATTGCTGTTAAGAGGTGACCGAGTTGGCATGAGCAAGCGCCACAACTCGCGTTGATTTCGGAACGGCCAAACGCATTGCGGAACCTGATGGGATCGACGCGATCTGCCGCAGCACAAACGCTCGACCGCGCGCACTAAATTACGAAACTAGTGTGCGTTTCGCTGGACGTCCCGCTAGCAAGGGCACGGTCAGGCTAGGGTGGTATTGTGACAGTCAAATGAATGCGACCCGATGCTGCACAAGATCGGTGCTGACATTAAAACGTCATGGTAGGTGATCCTCAATACTCCAGTGTGATCGGAGGTCAGCACGTGACCACGGTTGTCGAGCGATCCAACCCTGCCGCGCATACCGTCGTTGAGGCCAACGGTCGCAGCTATGCGGCGCCGCAGTGTCCGACCGTTGTCATCGTCGTCGACGGTTTCGACCCAGCCTATCTCGAGCACGGCTTCGCCACCGGTAGCCTGCCGACGATGAAGTCTTTCAAGGAGCGAGGCTTTGTCGGTATTGCCGATTGTTCGATGCCGAGCACCACGAACACCAATAACACGTCGATCGTCACGGGTGTGCCGCCTTCGGTGCATGGCATCAACGGCAACTACTATCTCGATGCCGAGACAGGCAAAGAAGTGATGATCACCGATGCCAGCCGGCTGCGTTGCGGCACAATTCTCGGTGCCTTGAGCCGTGCCGGTGTTCCGACCGCAGTCGTCACCGCCAAGGATAAATTACTGAAGGTGCTGGCATACGGAATGTCGGGCATCAGTTTTTCGTCCGAATACGCCAGGAAGGCCAATCTTGCCCACAACGGCATCGATGAGGTTGAGAAACTGGTCGGGCGCCCGCAACCCGATCAGTACTCTGCTGATCTCTCACTGTTCGCTTTGGATGCCGGCGTCCGCCTTCTCACCTCCGTCCGACCAAGCCTCATGTATCTGTCGACGTCCGATTATGTGCAGCACAAACACGCGCCGGGAGAGCCTGAGGCGGATGCCTATCACCACGCGGTCGATGCGCGCATCGCCCAGCTCCTGGCGCTTGGGGCGACCGTTGCGGTCACCGCCGATCACGGCATGAATGACAAGACAACGGCCAATGGCGAAGCCAACGTCATCTACCTCGAGGATGAGCTCAATTCCCGGTTCGGCGCCGATACGGTGCGCGTGATCTGCCCGATTGCTGATCCGTTCGTGAAGCATCACGGCGCGCTCGGATCGTTCGTGCGCGTGCATCTGCGCAAGCCCGCGGCCATCGGGCCGATGATGGAGTTTGCCCGTGCGCTCCCCGGGGTCGAGCTGGTGCTCGATAAGCAACAGGTCTGCACACAATTCGATTTGCCGCTCGACCGCGAAGGTGATTTTGCGGTTTTCAGCGACCGCAACACCGTCGTCGGCGCGCGGCGGCAGGATCACGATTTGAGTCAGCTGGCCGGCCATCGCCTGCGCTCGCACGGCGGGCTCGCCGAGCAGCGCGTTCCGTTCTTGCTGTCGCGACCGCTCAATGCGGCTTATCGCCAGCGCGCCGAAGCAAAGCCGCTGCACAACTACGATATTTTCGATTTCGCCCTGAACGGCGTCGAATGAAGCTCGCGCCCGCGCGCGAGCGCTGCCGCCAGGACAGGGAGGCACGATGCGCACTGCCAGAGCCGCGGTTTATGAGGCGCCAAACACGCCGTTCCGGTTGAAGGAATTTCCGCTCCGGCCGGTCAAGCGCGACGAGGCGCTGGTGCGCGTGACGATGTCGACGATCTGTCGCTCAGATATTCATTCCTATGAGGGACGCCGACCCAATCCATGCCCCGGCATTCTCGGCCACGAGATCATCGGCGTCATCGCCGAACTCGGCGAAGGGATCAAGGAGGATATGCGGGGCGACAAGCTCGCAATCGGCGACCGCATTACATGGAGTGAGTATTTCTTCGACGGACAGTGCTACTACCGCGACGTCCTCGACATGCCGCAGAAGTGTCATGGCGTACGCAAGTATGGCCACGACCTCGCAGAGGAGGATCCGCATTTCCTCGGCGGGTTTGCCGAATATTGCTACATCATGCCCGGCACATGGATCTTGAAGTTGCCCGACGCGCTGAGCGATGAGGAAGCAACACCGCTCAACTGCGGTGTCGCCACCATGGCATCGGTGACGGAAGCGGCCGAGATCGGCCTGGGCGACGCCGTTGTCATCCAGGGCCTCGGGCTTCTCGGGCTTTACGGTGCGGCGATGGCGAAGGCGCGTGGCGCGCGCTGCGTGATCGGCCTCGATAGCGTCAAAAGCCGCCTCGACATCGCGAGGAAGTTTGGCGCGGATCATGTCATCGACATCGGTGCCGTTTCTGCCGGATCGATCGTCGATCAGGTGCGTGCGTTGTGTCGTCCCGACGGCGCCGATGCGGTGATCGAAGTTTGCGGGGTGCCGGACGTCATCCCGCAAGGCTTGCAGATGCTGCGGAGCGGCGGGCGCTACGTGCTCGGTGGGCTGGTGAACCCCGATGCCAATGTGACGATCGATGCCAATATGCTGGTGAGGCGCTGGATTACCATGCGCGGCATTCACAATTACCATCCGCGACACCTCATCCAAGCGCTTGATTTCGTAATGGCCAATCGCGAACGGTTCCCGTTCAAGGATATTGTCGATTCCAAGTTCGCATTGAGTGAGCTCGACGCCGCGTTCCGCAAAGCCTCGGAACGCAGTGTGCTGCGCGCCGCGATCGTTCCTGAGCTCGCGGGTTAGCGCGTGCAGACCCCAGCTCTCAATTTCAAACCGCGCGGTCTTTATATCGGGGGCCGATGGGCTTCGCCGGCTGGAGGCCAATCCCTCGTCTCGATCAACCCAACAAACATGGAGAAGCTCGCCGACGTTCCGTCCGCCGGCGAGGCGGATGTCGATGCCGCCGTCAAAGCAGCGAAGACGGCGTTTCAACATTGGTCGCGCTTGCCGATCAAGGAACGCGCCCGCTGCCTCGAGCAATTGGCGGACCGCATTGAAAAGAATGCCGATGAGCTCGCGCTGCTCGACGCGGTTGATTCCGGAAACGCGATCGTCGGCATGCACGGGGACATGATCTGGACAGCGGACTGGTTGCGCTACTGCGCCGGTCTGGTGACGGAAATCAAAGGCGAAACGTTCTCACAAGGCGGACGTCATCTCAATCTGACGCGCCGGCAACCGTTTGGCGTCGTTGCCAAGATCAACCCGTTCAACCACCCGTTCCGTTTCTGCGCCGAGAAAGCCGCGGCGCCGCTCGCAGCGGGCAACACGGTCGTCATCAAAGGCTCGGAGCAGGCGCCGTTGTCGAGCTTGCGGCTTGGTGAGCTGTGCGAGGGCATATTTCCCGACGGCGTGATCAATGTCGTCGCCGGCGACGGCAAAGTGGGGGCCGCACTGGTCCGTCATCCCGATGTCGGTCGTATTGGCTTTGTCGGATCGGTACCGACCGGTCGCGCGATCGCACAGGAGGCAGCGGTTGGTCTCAAGCGGGTGAGCCTTGAGCTTGGCGGCAAGAACCCGATCATCATTTTCCCTGACGCCGACCCGAAGCAGGCGGCCGTAGCCGCGATCAAGGGCATGAACATGAACCGGCAAGGACAATCGTGCAGCTCGACCTCACGGGTTTTCGTCCACGCGGCACTCCATAAGGAGGTCGTGGGCGAGTTGACATCGCTCGCGGAAGCGCTGCCCATCGGTCCGCCATGGCTTAAGGAGAACGACGTCGGGCCGATCGTATCGCAACGGCAGTTCGATCGCGTGATGGGATTCATCGATTCCGCCAAGGCGGAAGGGGCGCAACTGCTCACGGGAGGCGGCCGGCCCAATGATGCGGCCTTGTCCGCTGGCCTATTCATCAGCCCAACCGTATTTGATAAAGTGACCCCGGCGATGCGCATCGGCCGCGAAGAGATTTTCGGTCCGGTCATGTCGATCCTGGTATGGGATGATTACGAAGACATGCTGGCGAAGGTGAATGGCGTCGAATACGGGCTGACGGCGGCAATCGTCACCAATGATCTCGCCAAGGCAATGGAAACAGCCGAACGCGTCGAAGCAGGCTATGTTTGGATCAATTCCAATGGCCGTTACATCGGCGCACCATATGGTGGCTGGAAACAGAGCGGAATCGGCGAGGAAGAGTGTTTGGAGGAAATTCTCAGCTACACACAAATTAAGAATATCAATATGAGGTGGTAAACCGATCGCGTCGGAGTTGTTCTCAGGCGGACGGGTGTCCGCATGACGGAAAGCAAACCTGAAAGGAGTTGTCATGGCTCCTCGGAACGCATTCTACGCCCAGTCCGGCGGAGTGACCGCAGTCATCAATGCGTCTGCCTGCGGCGTGTTGGAAACGGCGCGCCAATATTCCAATGTCATTCGAACCGTCTATGCCGGACGCAACGGCATCATCGGCGCTCTCACCGAGGATCTGATCGACACCAGCCTGGAATCCGAAGCCGCAATTGCTGCGCTCAAACATACGCCCGGCGGGGCGTTTGGATCCTGCCGCTACAAACTCGGATCAATCCGCGAGCAGCGCGCGGCGTATGAGCGGCTGATCGACGTATTTGATGCCCATGACATCGGGTTCTTTTTTTATAACGGCGGTGGGGACTCGCAGGACACGGCCTACAAGGTAAGCCAGATCGGCGCCGAGCTGGGTCGTTCGATCGTATGCGTCGGCATACCCAAGACCGTGGACAACGATCTGGCGGTCACGGATTGCTCGCCTGGCTTCGGGTCACTCGCGAAATATCTGGCTATTTCCATTCGTGAAGCCGCAATCGATGTGGCGTCGATGTATGCGACATCGACCAAGGTGTTCGTCATGGAGGTGATGGGGAGGCATGCTGGTTGGGCGACAGCCGCCTGTGCCCTCGCCGCCGAACAGGATGGCGATGCCCCGCATGTTCTGCTGCTACCTGAAGTCGATTTCAACGAGGGGCGCTTCCTCGCCAGGGTCGAGGAGTGCGTCCAGCGGCAGGGTCAGTGTGTGATCGCCGTATCAGAAGGCGTCAAGCATCCGGGTGGGACGTTCCTGGCCGCCTCGGGCACAACCGACGCCTTCGGCCACGAACAACTCGGTGGGGTGGCGCTAGTCATCACCCGTTTGATTATCGAGCGATTTGGTTACAAATGCCATTGGGCCGTCCCTGATTATCTGCAACGCTCGGCGCGCCACATCGCCTCCGCAACCGATGTCCAGCAGGCCTATGCGGTGGGCCGTGCGGCGGTGGAGTTCGCGATTGCGGGAAAGAACGCGGTCATGCCGGCCATCCGCCGGCTCAGCGATCAGCCATATCAGTGGGACATTGTTGAAGCGCCGCTCGCCGAGGTCGCCAACAAGGAGAAGCTGATGCCTGCGGAGTTCATCGGTGCCGATGGGTTTAGCATTACGGACGCCGCGCGCCGCTATTTGGCACCGCTGATCATGGGCGAATCCTATCCGCCATTCAGGAACGGGCTGCCGGACTACGTGAAATTGCGAAATGCGGCGGTGCCGAAAAAGATCAACACCCCGTTCGCGATCTGATCATCGTCGACGTTCGTCATCGCCTGGCTTGTCCCCGGAGGCGTTAGCTTTGAGAGTTGGATGACATTTCCCCGAGGTGTCTTCGCCCGCGAAAGCGGGCGATCCAGTAAACACAGAGTTTGCGATTTATGCTCGCGTATTCAATGTCTGCTGCGGAGTACTGGATCCTCCGCTTTCGCGGAGGATGACCCCCTGGGGCTGCGTTGTGCCAGAACTCAAAGTTAACTCCTATGAGACAAGCCCTGCCATGATGGGCCGAGTGGTTTTGGATCTGGCAAACGCCTTAGTGACCTTCGGCGTCTTCATCAAGCGCCAGCGCAAGCAAGACAATCGAGCGCGGCTGCACCAAGTAGGTCGTTTGTTTCACGACGGGTGCGTCCTCCCATGGCTGAATGTCCTCGGGTGAAGGCAGCGCCGTGTCGATGCAGCGACGCCAGTCGTCGCGGTCTGCGCTAGGGCTTGGTGGCAATTGAAACTGCAGTGGCTCCCAATAGGCGTTGAGTATTCCATGCAGCACGAAGCGTGTACGCAGGCTCCACATGGCAAAGGCCAGAGAGTGCGATTGCTCGCTCCAGTCCGGGTGTTTTAATCTGACGCCGTGCCATTCAATGTGCGACCGGCGCAGTAGCTGGTTGAGACTGAGTTCCCCGCCTTCCTGGACGACGTCACGTCGCTGGCGAAACCGGTTGAGCTCCCGCACAAAGCGATGGATGTCTTGACGCTGTTCGAGCAGACCCCAATCAAGCCAGGTCAGCTCGGAATTGTGACAGTAGGCGTTGTTGTTGCCTAGCTGGGTGCGGCGCATTTCATCGCCCATCAACAGCATCGGCATTCCGGCTGACAGAAGCGTGAGAGCGAGAAAGTTCTTGATCTGCCGGTTGCGCAAGGCTTCGATCGTCGGATCGCTGGTGGGCCCTTCGACGCCGCAATTCCAGCTCAAATTGTCGTCTGTGCCATCCCGATTGCCTTGACCGTTGTTTTCGTTGTGTTTCTGATCGTAAGAAACCAGGTCATTGAGCGTGAAACCGTCGTGGCAAGTCACGAAATTGATGCTTTGCTCGGCTTCGCGCTCCTCGTGACCGTAGAGATCGGGGCTACCCAGGATCCGGCATGCGACCGGGGAGACCGAGTTGTTGCTGCCTCTCACGAAACGCCTGACGTCGTCGCGGAATTTGCCGTTCCACTCCTGCCATCTGTCGCCGAAAAAGCTTCCCACCTGATAAAGACCGGCGGCATCCCAGGCTTCGGCGATCAGTTTCGTTCCCGCCAGAACGGGGTCCGTCTCGATGTCCCAGAGGATAGGCGGATTTGGAATCGGTTGGCCGGTCTCATCGCGCGATAGAATTGAAGCGAGATCAAACCGGAAGCCGTCGACGTGCATCTGCGTCACCCAGTAACGCAGGCTGTCCAGGATCATTCGGCGGGTGACGGGGTGGCCGGCGTTCAACGTGTTGCCGCAACCCGTGTAGTTCGCGTATTGCGACTTGTCCTTCTCCAGGAGATAATAGACGTCGTTCGCCAAGCCTCGATAGCACAGCGTCGGTCCGGTCGCGTCCGCCTCGGTGGTGTGATTGAAAACAACGTCGAGAATGATTTCGAGGCCGGCGCGATGCAACGCCTTCACCATGTGGCGAAATTCATCGAGCACCTCGAGTGGCGCGCTCTCGGAACTGTACGCCTGATGTGGCGCGAAGAATGAAACCGGCTGATAACCCCAGTAGTTCACCAAGCCAGCGGGTGCATCCTGGCGATCAAACTGAAATACCGGCAGCAGTTCCACGGCGGTCACGCCGAGGTCCTTGAGGTACGGTATTTTGTCGATCAACCCCGCATACGTGCCGCGCTTTGCCGGCTCGACCTTCGAACGGGGATGCCGGGTGAAGCCTGCGACATGAAGCTCATAGATGATCGTCTCCGCGACCGGACGGTTGAGCGGCTTATCGTCCTCCCAGTCGTAACGGCTGGGATCGGCGACCACGCTGCGCATGGCCACGGCGGTGTTGTCGCCAGGCCGCGCGGCGGCCCAGCGATCGTAACCATCCGGCACGGCGACCGCGAGACCGTAAGGGTCGACCAACAACTTCTCGCCATCGAACCGCCAACCGCGTTCCGGTGCGAACGGGCCGTGAGCCCGAAATCCGTACACCTGGCCAGGCTGCACGCCCGGTACAAACACATGCCAGTAAGCGTCTGTGCGGTGGTGGTCCGCTTCCAGCGAGATGACCCGCGTTGGCTTCGCCGCATTGGCATGCTCGAACAGGAGCAGTTCGACCAGATCCGCGTATCGGGAAAATATGCTGAAATTGACGCCGCCCGGGCACATGGTCGCGCCGAGAGGCGCACTCGCACCCTTGGTGTGCGTTGGAGCGCCGTTATCGGCGGAAATCCAATTCATGCACTTTCGATCTTGATCGGCTCGACGTGCCAGACGTCGCGACAATATTGGCGGATGGCGCGATCGGAGGAGAACCTGCCCATGCGGGACATATTGAGGATGGACATTCGGGTCCAGTGCTGCTGATCCCGATACGTTTTGCTGACGCGGTCCTGGCAATCGACGTAGGAGCGGTAGTCCGCGAGCAGCATGTAGCTGTCCCAGCCGAGCAGCGATTCGACGAGCGGCCGGAAAAGCTCCCGGTCGCCACCGGAGAAGAAGCCCGATGCAATCAGGTCGAGCGTTTCACGCAACTCCGCATCCGATTCGTAGAAGCGCCGCGGCGAGTAGCCGTCGTGGCGCCGCTGCGTGACCTCCTCTGCCGTGAGGCCGAACAAGAAGAAGTTGTCAGGTCCGACCGCGTCGCGAATCTCGATGTTGGCACCATCGAGCGTGCCGATCGTCAACGCACCATTCATCGCGAATTTCATGTTGCCGGTGCCGGACGCTTCCTTGCCGGCGGTCGAGATCTGTTCGGACAGATCGGCGGCCGGATAGACGCGCTGGCCGTTCTTGACGTTGAAGTCCGGCAGGAACACCACCTTGAGGAATGGAAGGACGGCAGGGTCGTTATTCACAACATCGGCGACGGAATGGATCAGCTTGATGATCAGCTTGGCCATCCGGTATCCGGGGGCGGCTTTTCCGCCGAAGATCACTGTCCGCGGTACATTGCCCACCGCGGATTGACGTTTGAGCCGGTTGTAGAGGGTCACGACGTAGAGCACGTTGAGGTGCTGACGCTTGTATTCGTGGATGCGCTTGACCTGGATATCGAAAAGCGAGCTCGGATCGACAAGGACGCCGGTTCTCTCCTTGATGAGCTGCGCCAGGCCACGCTTGTTTGCGTTCCTGATGCGCTGCCACTCGGTTTGGAAACCGCCGTCGCCGGCCAAAGGCTCCAGCCGTTGCAGTTCATCTTCCAGATCTATCAGCCAGCGATCGCCGATGTGGCGGCTGACCAGCGCACTCAACTCCGGATTGCTCAAGGCGATCCAGCGCCGCGGCGTCACCCCGTTTGTGATGTTCAAAAATTTCTCCGGCATCACACGATGAAAATCGGCGAGCACGGTCTGCTTGAGAAGATGCGTGTGCAGCGCTGCGACGCCGTTGATCGCATGACTGCCGACGCTGGCGAGATGCGCCATCCGCACATACTTTTCGCCGGTCTCGTCAATCAGTGAAAGCCGCCGAATGAGCGCTAGGTCACCAGGATGGGCCAGCGCCACATCATGCAGGAAGCGCCGATTGATTTCAAAGATGATCTCCAGATGGCGCGGCAGCAGCCTGCCGAACAGCGGAACAGGCCAGCGCTCCAGGGCTTCGGCAAGCAGCGTGTGGTTGGTGTAGCCGCAGGTCTTCTGTGTGATCGTCCAGGCTTGCTCCCATTCCATGGCGTGCACGTCGATGAGAAGCCGCATCAACTCCGCGACGGCGATGGACGGGTGCGTGTCGTTCAACTGCGCCGCCCAATGCAAATGCAGGTCTTCGAGCCGCCAGCCCCGCATCCGCAGCAATCGGATCATGTCTTGCAGCGAGCAGGAGACGAAGAAGTATTGCTGGGCGAGGCGGAGACGCTTGCCGGCTTCGGGCTCATCGTTTGGGTAAAGCACCTTCGTGATCGTCTCCGACGCGACCTTTTCATCCACGGCGCGGTAGTAGTCGCCGGTGTTGAACGCGTCGAAATCAAAGGATTCGGTCGCCTCGGCCTTCCAAAGTCGAAGCAGGTTCACGGCCTGCGAGCGATAGCCGGGAACAGGCGTGTCGTGAGCGATGCCCCTGACGACCCGCTCCGGACGCCATCGCACGCAATAGCGGCCGCGCTCGTCGCGGTAGGCTTCAGTGTGCCCGCCGAAACCGACGTCGAACGCGACTTCAGAGCGCACGATCTCCCATGGATTGCCGAAGCGCAGCCATTTGTCCGTCACCTCGACTTGCCAACCATCGCGAATGGCTTGATCGAAGATGCCAAACTCATAGCGGATCCCATAACCGATCGCCGGGATGTCGAGGGTCGCGAGCGAATCCATGTAACAGGCCGCGAGCCGGCCCAGTCCGCCATTACCTAGACCTGGCTCCTCCTCCTGTTCCAGCAGGTCGTTCAGATCCTGGCCATGTCGCGCAACGGCCTCCATCACGGCCGGCCAAATGCCGAGATTAATGAGGCTGTTGCCGAGATGTGGTCCGGTCAGGAATTCGGCCGACAGATAGGCAACGCCCTTGAGCGGCTGGTTTGCCCGCAGAACCGATTCAACGCTGGTGATAAAGCGATGGATCACGCGGTCGCGAACCGTGTAGGCGAGGGCCAGGTACCAGTCGATGCGGGTCGCAAGCCGAGGGCTTGTTGCGCGTCGGCAGTTCAGGTTTTCCAGCAACGCTGTGGCAATCGCGTCCGCGCTCAGCGCGGTACGAATGTTCGTGGAAGCTGGCGGCTGTCCGTCTTCGGACGCACGCCCACGTACTGGACTAGTTATCTCGGTGGTCGCCACTTGATCGCCCCCAATCAGCATTCCGACCCGAAGATCATGGCATTAGCGGGCACCTTATTGGAATAGCGCTCTCGGCCATTCCGGACAGTCGATGTTCATCCTTTGGTGATTGGCCGCGCGGCCGTCGGATGTTCGCTGGTCAAACGAATCTCCTCCGTTTCATGGCGAAGGAGCATGCCATCGCCCTCACGCAGGGTGTATTGCACCGTATCCACGCCGAGCTCGATTTCCAGCCTCTGGCCGCGATAGGTCAAAGGAAACGCAAGCACGGCATTTTCCCGCGGCGCACGGTGCGGCCAAAATGACAGCACCCCATCGTTGTCTCGCATGCCCGCGAACCCATAGGTCAGCATCATCCAGGTTCCGCCCATCGAGGCGATATGACAGCCGTCCTTCACATTACCGCCAACATCTGCCAGATCCATGAGCAATGCAGCCATTCCGTAACGGATTGCCTTGTCCGTATCGCCGACTTGGGCCGCAATGATGGCCTCGACACAGGACGACAACGATGAATCGCCTGTCGTCAAAGGGTCATAAAAGTCGAAATTTCGTTTCTTCGCCTCGACGGAGAAGAGATCGTCCAACAAGAACATGGCGAGGATCACATCGGCCTGTTTTATGACCTGGCTGCGGTAGATGTTGAGAGGATGATAAAACAGCAGCAGCGGATAGCGATCTGGTGGCGTGTTTCGGAAATCCCAAGGCTTTCCGTCCAGAAAGTCGTCGTCCTGTGGGATGATCTTTAGCTTCTCATCGTACGGCACATACATATTCTCCGCTGCCCGCACCCAAGCGTCTATCTCCGCCGGATCGAGAGCGGTTTTGCGCAGGAGCGCCGCGTAGGCGTCTGGCTCTTTGTCCCGTAAGAACTCAACAGTTTCCGATGCGTAGCGCAGATTTTCTCGCGCCATCAAATTGGTGAACGCGTTGTTGTTGACAACAGCATTATATTCGTCCGGGCCGGTGACTCCGTTGATGCAAAATTTGCCGCCTTTTACGTCCGAGTAGAAGCCGAGATCCACCCAGAGGCGTGCCGTCTCTACCAGCATCTCGGCCCCGAATTCGTGCAGGAACGCCTCATCGCCCGTAACCTGCACGTACTTGCGCAGCGCGTGCATGATGTCGGCGTTGATGTGGTACTGCGCCGTCCCGGCGGCGTAATACGCAGAGGCTTCCTCGCCGCTGATCGTACGCCATGGGAACATGGCCCCGCGATGCCCCAACTCCTTGGCGCGCGTTCGCGCATGGCCCAGCATTTTGTATCGGAACGTCAGGAGGTTTTTCGCGATCCGGGGTGATGTATAGGACAGAAACGGGATCAGGTAGATCTCAGTGTCCCAAAAATAATGCCCTTCATAAGCATGACCTGTGAGACCTTTCGCAGGCACCCCGGCGTTCTCCGCACGTGCCGAGGCCTGCAAGATATGAAAAAGATTGAATCGAACCGCCTGCTGGATCTCGAGCGTCGAGCGGTGCGCACGATCTTCCCGGATGTCCTTTACGCGGACATCGCTCCGCTGCCAGAAATCATTCATGTACCGCTCTTGCGCACCGAGCAGCTGTTGGAACCCTTGGGTCGTAACGCGATCCAAAGTCCATTCGGCGCGGCCGCAGAGCTCCTCGGGCGAAGCCGTCCGAGACGTATGATAGACCATGTATTTGGTAAGCTGGATCGGACAGTTCGGGCGAGCATCAATCGTAAATGCGACCTGGCCGAAGTCCTCGGTGTAGCTTGTCTTGTAGGCGTTTGCACATGCGCTTTCCAACACAGCTTCAGTGGCGCAGGTCACGGTGAGGCGACTCTTTTCGGTCGCATGACACAGCACGATGCGTCGATCATTGGAATAGCTCGCACTGGGATGCAGCACGCGCCCTGAAAAGGCTCTCGTCTGTCGCGGATCAATGCTTTCGAGGCGCGCACGCGGTTCGTCCGCCGTCATCTCCGATGATATGACGAGGGAGGCTTTTGCATTGAGGA
>Ga0306920_100010208_pt1 | contig 12582 bp, 9 predicted proteins | sample flu12Cox44000170_FD_204666 | JGI IMG/M metagenome (GOLD analysis project Ga0306920, IMG submission 204666) | Lab enrichment of tropical soil microbial communities from Luquillo Experimental Forest, Puerto Rico - flux4day.12C.oxic.44.000.170 (v2)... | ecosystem: Environmental > Terrestrial >...
GATCAATCATAGCGCCGGAGTCTTTTCTTGCTACACAATTCGACTGGAAGCGCTTCTTGACTATTTTCGAACCTATAAAAGGCTTCCTTCTGTCGTAGATAGTTCGCAGCAGTTTATGTTCTACAAGGACGACCCAAAGGACGATATATCAAGTCATTTTTTTGAAACCATAGAAGAGTTTCTAATCCCGTATAATGGAAAGAACGCGACAAGCGAGCCGACTGAACATCAATTTTCCGATTATTCAAAATTAAATTATGCGGATGTGAAACCTTTCGTAGAAAAGTATTTTACTCCTTCCATATCTATCCGTGAGCAGGTCAAGCGTCTTGAAAGAGGGCTGCCCTGGCAGTACCAGTCTATTTGCGGAATGCGCTACCGAGGCACGGATAAAAAAGTAGAAACCAATCAACCCTCTTATGCCGAATTGGTTCTTAAGGCAGTAAAGTTAAAGCGAAAGGTTCCTCAATTAAACTTCTTAATTCAGAGCGACGAGCAAGACTTTCTCGAATATGCCACTCGCAGACTTGGAAATGATTTTCCAATTAGGAACATTGAGCAATATTGGAAAAATTAGCGATTATGTCGCCGAAATAATTATTCTTTCGCGATGTAAGTATCTAATCACGACATCGGGCAATGGGGAGCTTTGGATTAGATTATTTCGCGGCAATAACAAAGGTAGCCTTCAGTGGCTGTCCCCGAAGCAATACGTATACGGCATCAAAAATAAGGATTTCGATCCTAATAAGAAATGTTTTTGGATAGATAATGAAAAACCTATTTCGTAGCACATGCGTTTTGCTGCCATTTTGACGAGTGATCGACCCCGGCAGGCGACTGCGTGCGCAAAATCGCCCCTGACGCCGTGCCGGTTTGTAGCTCGCCTGGCGATTTTGCGCACCCTACAGGGCTGAAGCCGCTCGTGGGGCGCAAAGGTGGCTGAGCTGCCGGTCCAGCAGCCGACCAAGTACGAGCTGGTAATCAACCTCAAGACTGCGAAGGCGCTCGGCCTCGAAGTGCCGGCGACGCTGCTCGCTACCACCGACGAGACGATCGAATAGCCGCGCGATTGCTGCATCTGCTCAGGTCTCCTCCTGGCACATCTCGGCGGTTAGCGAGGCGGCCCAATCGCCTCCCGCAATTAGGGGAACAGCGACCTACCGCGCCTTGCAGGCGACGATCGCCTGCGGCCGCGTGCGGCTGTCAACAGAGGGCGGCGCAAAGATCACGAGATAGGCGTTGCTGCCGGTAAGTCGCTGGAAGCTGGCTTCGCGATAGCCGACCGCGGCGAGCTCGCATCGCAGGAGACTCGGCGGGGTGCCATGCTTTGATATGGGTCCGAAAGCGTCGAGAATGCCGACGCGCGCACCAGGTTTGAGCGCGGGCACCAGGTTGTAGAGAAGCGCGTAAGGTTGGGCGATCTCGTGATACATGTGCACCAGGATCGCAGTGTCGACGGAGCCAACCGGCAACTTGGGATCGTGCGGCTCGCCGAGGATGATTGCGACGTTCCGCAATCCGAGATCATCCACCCGCTTGCGCAGGCTCTGCACATAATCGGGTATGACATCCTCGGCGACGATACGGCCGCCCGATCCAACGATCGGCGACAGCCGCACGACGTAGTAACCGCTGCCGGCGCCGATGTCGGCGACTGTCATCCCGCTCTGCATGCCAAGCAGACGCACGAGCTGCGCGGGTTCACCGGCAGCGTCGCGCTCCTTTGCATCGTGCCAGATCGGGCTGACAATGTCCGCGATCGGCCGATCGGGTTTGGGAAAGTCGCCCGCCGGCGCGCCCGAGGGCGCCGCGAGCTCCTGCGCAGCGGCTGCTGTCGGTGTAGGGGCGCCCGTTGCGGGCACCCATGACAACGACGGGGCGGCCACGAGGGCCGCTCCAACGGTGAATCCTGCAGCAATTACTAATAGTCGCCTCATCGCTGCTCTGGCGACTGCTCCTGCTCGGCTGCGGTTGCCGCTGGCTGCTCGGTCATCCTTTCAGATGCTTCCTCTGATTCCTGCGCGCCGGGAACGGGGGTCTCGGTCGCTGGTGTTGAGTCCGACTGGGGCATTGCTTGCGCTGCGGGCTCTGTCGCCTTCACAGCGATAACGCCGGGCTCCGGCGCGATCGTCCGCTGAGCCTGCATTTTGAATGGGTCGAGCCAGGACGGCAGATTAAAGGCGTTGAGCCAAACCCCCAAACCGCCACCGCCCAGCGTGACGGCAACAAGACATAGCGCAGGTATCCAGATCCGACGACCTGTCATTTCATTCTGGCCGGCCGGCTCCTGTGCCGCGGAGCGCGCGCGTTCCGGATCGAGTAGCGGACGAAAGCGCTCTTCAAACTCCTCCGCGGCTTCCTGGGAGCCGCAATCGCGCACAGCTGAGAAGAGGTCTTCGTAAAGCTTTTTACCTACGCTGCTCGCAAAATCGCCGGCGTGACGCTGCTCGATCGTATCGAACATGCGCTTGCGCATTTCACGGCCAGTGCGCAATGCATCCGTAAATGCTGCTTGATGCTCTAACACCTGCCCCCCAATCAAGTTGATGGCGCGTACCCTTGCCCGCGCACACTCGCGCATCCCGCCAGGAGAGGGTGTGCCCAGGAACGATAAGGCCGATCCGGCAAAGCTCAGCCGACAAATGGGGGAAAATAGTGACGCGACTGTCGCCGAATAGCGGCAACGGGAGGGCGCCGGCCACTATGCGTGGGCAGTAGATATCCTTCACGAACAGTTGCAATCGCCGCATTGTCGCCGCTGATTGTTGCTTTTTTTGCCGCTGCGGCGTCGGGGGCGGGAGCAGCGCAGATGAAATTAGGGATCGCGGTTGTTACGTCAGTCGCTTTGTGCGCAGAGGCAATAGCAGGATCGGCGCAATATACGGTCGACGGCATCGGCATCGGAACACAACTGAATTTCGATAGCGCGTCCTATCGCGAATATAGATGTACCCCAAGCGAGCAGTTCGACGGATTTACGTGGTGTCAGAAGTCACGCAGTGACAAAGATCGGCGCGGTTCCTATGGCGCGGGCTACTCGCTCCTGCACTCTCAGGCCGGCAATATTGCGTACGTGAATCGCTCGCAGGAGCCGGCGTTCATCAAGCCGAATGAAGTCGAGCAGGAGGTGCAGCACTACGCGAGCAGGATCGGGGAGGCGCCGCGTATCATGAAGATGCCGCATCGACGCGGTCTTCCGGATGGGCTGATCGCCACTTGGGGCAAAGTCACGCTTGTGCAGCTCGATCAGCAAAGCGTGAAGATCCTGTCGCAGGGAAAAAGCCCGAAGAAGGGGTTATTGATTGACTGGCTCGGGAACTTTGCGCGTTCTGCGAAGGAGGGATTGCCGATCTATCGAATCGAGGGAGGCCCTGGATTTGTTTGGGCGGCAAGCTTCGATCAGAAGGGACACGGGTTCCTGAGAACGGCGGCAGTCGATGCATCGCTGTTTTCTCCCGCGCCCACGCAGCCCCAATCAGAAGCGCAACCCACCAATAACGAAGCCGAGTCAACCGCCCCTGTGCCGAGCCAGACCGCTGCAACGGCACCGACTGAGTTACCGAATGCCATTACTCCGATCGCGGAGCCCGCACAGGAAAAGGCTGCCGCGGAAGTTGCCACAGCAGAAACGGCCAAGCCGCTGGTCGACAACGAAAACGTCAAAATGCAAATCGACCAGCCCGGAGCCGTGGGAGAAGCAAAGTCACGGGCGGCAGTAGCACCTTTGAACGCAAATGGAGCCGCGCATCATGCGGCGGCCCACCACTGGGAAGATGCGTTGTACGGAGCCATTGGCGGCCTGGTCGTTGCATTGAGCATCTCTGGAGTCGGTTTCCTTTTGTCCCGACGACGGAGCAGAGTTGCCGGGACGCCGATCCCGGAGCAATCGCCGACGAGCCTGGAAGAAGTCCAACTGGTCGCCGCTGCCCCTGTGATCGCCGTCGCGGAAGAAGTGTTTGGACGTGAGCTCGAGGAACAGGTCGCAGCTCTCAACGCCACGGAAGCTGAGAGCAAGGAGGAGCAGGAGCCCGCTGTGGAGACGAATCCCAGCCCGGACGGCCAATCGAAGGAAGCCGAGAAGGTGGATTGCGCTGCATAAGGCGAAATTCCCGCCGCCCAGCCACCGATGAAGTCGCTTTAGGACGGCTGCGTGCCGTGTTGAGAATCCTCGGCCTCATCGGTCTCATCGCCCTCGCGTGCGCGCCGGCGCACGCAGAGGACATGGTAGAGATGATCTCGCATTATCGGCGCGAGCATGGCCTATCGACGGTGAAGGCCGACCCGCAGCTGACAGCAATTGCCCAGCGGCAGGCAACAGCGATGGCGGCTTCCGGGGTCATGGATCACGGCGTCGCCGGCTCGTTCGCCTCCCGCATCTCCGGGGTGCGCACGGGGATGGCAGCGGAAAACATAGCGGCCGGCACCAAGACCTGGGCCGACACGTTTCGTATGTGGCAGGCTTCCCCCGGCCACAACGAGAACCTTTTGCAAGCGAGGGCCGATAGCGTCGGCATCGCCATGGCCCGCAACGAGCAAACCCGTTACAAGACCTTCTGGGCCATGGTGATTGCGGAAAAGTTTCCGCAGGCAAAAAGCCGCAAGGTCCCGGCGAAGCCGGAAGCTTTGCAGCGGCGGGAAGGTTCGCTCTCCGTTGATCCCGTCAGTACGCTTAAGTAGTTTGTGCGTCGACCAGTGCGGTTGCACCGGTCTTCTCGTTGAGCACCATGCAAGCCGCTGAACTTCTGATCATTGCTGGCGGGGGTATCGCCGCGCCGTTTAACGAGATAGTAGCACAGTTCTCGAAGGCGTCAGGTCACAAGAGCGCCGTTCGCTACGGCACCACTCCCGAGCTGATCAAGATGGCCACGACGGGCGATCCATTCGATCTTGGCGTCGTTCCGCAGGATGTCTTTAAGGACGCTGCCGCTCGTGCGCAATTTGCGCCAGGACCGGTGGTCGATGTCGCGCGGGCGGGTATTGGGGTCGCAGTACGCGCGGGTGCACCCAAGCCTGACATCACGACGCCGGAGGCACTCAAGCAGACGCTGCTCAAGGTGCAGTCGGTCGCTTCAATACCCGCGAGTGCCACGGGCACTCGGCTTGCCGGGATATACGACCGCCTGGGCATCGCAGAGGAGATGAAGGCGAGGACAATGGCGCAGCCCGCGCCCCAACAGATCATTGAGGCGGTCGCCAACGGCGAGGCTCAGCTTGCCGTATTTCTCCTCAACGTGCTGATGGATCCCCGATTGGAAGTGGTGGGGCCGTTCCCGGCGGAAGTCCAGCGAGAGGTCGTCTACGCAGCGGCAGTCGCCGCAAACAGCAAAGAACGGGAAGCGAGCAAGGCCTTCATCACCTATCTGAGATCCCCCGAGGCGATCGTGGTGATCAAGGCCAAGGGCATGAGCCCTGGATGAGGATCGCCTTGAGCTCCGGAATACAGGAGCCGCAGTTCGTTCCAGCCCGCAAATGAGCGCCGATCTCGGTAATGCTGGTCAGGCAAGCTGTGGCCGTGGCAAGCGGTGGCTGCGCAAGCTCGCCTCACACACGCGCTTCGGCAAGGCTCGGCGCGCGCACAACAAGCAGCTTCTTGCGCAGGTAATACCACCACGTGAGCGCTATGCAGGTGATATAGAACAGCAGGAAGATTTCGAGCGCCAGATAAGGGCCTCCGGTTGCAGCAATGGAAGCGCCGAACCCGCGGGGGATGAGATAGCCGCCGCAGGCACCGACTGCGCCGATGAAGCCGAGCGCTGCCGCGGCTTCGAGTCCCGCTGCTTTGAGTGCGAGCATGCGGCCAGTCTCGCCCTGGCCCTTTGCTTCGCTCAGCCTCTGCTCGCGGAAGATGGAGGGAATCATCCGATAGGTTGAGCCATTGCCGATGCCGGTCAGAACGAAAAGAGCCAGAAACATGGTGAGGAAGCCGGCAAACTCTTTGTGGTCCACGAAATACATGACGCCGAGCGTCGCCGCGCCCATACCGATGAAATTCCAGAATGTCACGTTCGCGCCGCCGATCTTATCCGCGAGCAGACCACCGAGCGGACGCGAGAGCGAGCCAACCAACGGGCCGAGGAAGGCAATGCCCACGGTGATCGTGGGAAATTGCGTCTTGATCAGCAATGGAAAGGCGGCGGAATAGCCGATGAAGGAGCCGAACGTGCCGATGTAGATGTAGGACATCACCCAGGTGTGCTTGCGCTTGAGAATCACTAATTGATCCTTCAAGGACGAGCGTGCCGAGGTAAGATTGTTCATGAACAGATACGCGCCAATCACGGCAACAGTGAGCGGCACGATCCACATCAGTGCAGCGTTCTGGAGATAGAGGCCGTCCGCGGTCGGGGTTGCCTGGTAAAGACTGATGAAGCCGAAGCCCAGCAGCAGCGGAGTGAGTAACTGCACGCCGCTGACGCCGATATTCCCGCCGGCTGCGTTCAAGCCGAGCGCCCAGCCCTTCATGCGATCGGGGTAGAAGAAGGAAATGTTGGCCATGCTGGAGGCGAAATTGCCGCCGCCGAGGCCGGCCGTGGCTGCAACCACCAACATCAGCCAGAACGGAGTGTCGGGCCGTGTCACGAAATAGGCAAGCGCAAGGATGGGGATGAACAGCACAGCGGCGCTGAAGGTGGTCCAATTGCGCCCGCCGAACGTGGTCGGGGCGAAGGTGTAGGGAAAGCGGATCAGCGAACCGATCAGACCAGGGAGCGCTACGAGCTGAAAGTGTTGATCGGTTGTGTAGGAAAAGCCGGCCTGCGGCAACTTGGTTGCGACGATGCTCCAGATCAGCCAGATCGAAAAACCGAGATGCTCGGCGGTGATCGACCAGATGAGATTGCGGAGGGCGACGTATTTACCTGTCGACTCCCAGAACTTCTCATTCTCTGGGCTCCAGTCCGAAATCCAGGTCGGGTTCCGTTTGCTCATCAGCATTTTCCTTTGTGGGTCGGGGTTGGAGCCCCGTTGCGTTGAGCTCAGCCCAATGTTTCTTCGCAAACCCCATGCCAAACGCACGCCGCTGAAAAGTCGATGATTCTGCCGGATGCAATCTGAGATTTGTGCTTTTTGCGGGCGCGCTCCGCCATCGATTTGTGCGTGCAAAATGTTTGAGCAGCGGGACGTGAGAACTGTGGGTTTCACTCGTCAATGCACGAAGTCGCGGCGTCTTTGACAGAGCGCGTGCAAGGGCACCGCATCGCCGGTGATGCGGCTGCCCACAGGCGCAGCCAAATTGGTCTTGCTTTCGATCGTGGCGGAGCGGGCGCCATCCGACAGATTGGCGAGCGTTCCAAGCGCACCGAGTCGCCAGGAGGTGGTCCTCGCAGTTTGGACCATCGACTTCACCCTTTTGGGAGCGGGCAGGATGCCCACGCTACCGTCACTTGGCTATTTTTTGTGCGCCGCACAATCAACGAGCGTAGTGCAAAAATAATCAGCAAAGGTGAACTCACCTCGATCGCCGCCATGACTTGCCTGCCGCTCTAACCCTCTGCATCAGCATATAAATTTGGTCCAACGCATTTGGCATAGCATTTGTATGGCGTTTGCTGGCATCCGCGCTATGCGCGGCTGACTGCCGCTGGCCCCCGCGCTCCAGGAGCAAACATGGACTCTGTCACGCCCGCGCAGGTCGCTGTCGACCGGCCGCCGGCACCGGCCCGTTCAACTGCCGTGCCGCCCGCGGTGCAGGTTCCTGCCGAATAGATCGCGGAATCATGACGGCGCTGCCGAGATCGCCCGACGAGTTCACGGACGAGCAGAAGCGATTTCTCGAAGGCTTCGTGTCCGGCCTGCAAGCCGGACGCGCTGTGCGTGCCGTCGCTCCCACCAATGCCGGCGCAGCGCCGACCGACGGGCAGGGCGCGCAGCCCATCGGCCCCGACGCCGCCGCGCTCAAGGCGCAGGATCGTTTCGTCAGAGAGGGCAAGAAGCTCAGCGATCAAGAGAAGTTCAAACTCGAGCTGCATCCCTTCGATGGCTACGAGCGGCTCAGGACCCAGGCCGCGCAGAACGAATATCCCAAGCCACCTGATAATTTTCGCTGGCGCTTCTTCGGGCTGTTCTATGTGGCCCCCAATCAAAATGCGTACATGTGCCGGCTGCGGATGCCCAACGGCATTCTCAAGCATTGGCAATTTGCCGGCGTCGCCGACCTCGCGCAGCGCTATGGCGGAGGATACGCGCATGTGACGACCAGAGCCAATCTGCAGGTGCGCGAGATCGAGGCGAAGAACGCGGTCGCGATGATCGAGGCGATCCAGGATCTCGGCCTCTGCTCGCGTGGCTCGGGCGCCGACAACATCCGCAACGTGACCGGCTCTCCTACCGCCGGCATTGATCCGCAGGAGCTGATCGATACGCGCGCTTTTGCGCGCGAGTGGCACTTCCACATTCTCAACGATCGCTCGCTCTATGGGCTGCCGCGCAAGTTCAATGTTGGCTTCGACGGCGCAGGCGTCATCCCGGTGTTGGAGGACACCAACGATATCGGCTTTGCAGCCATCGCGGTGAAGGATGGATTCGGCGTCGAGCCAGGCATCTGGTTTCGGCTGATGATCGGCGGCATCACCGGGCACAAGGACTTTGCGCACGCCACAGGCGTGGTGGTCAAGCCCGCAGAGGCAACCCGCGTGGCCGATGCCATCGTGCGCGTCTTCATCGATCACGGCGATCGCACCGATCGGACAAAGGCGCGCTTGAAATACGTGATCGACCGCATGGGCATGGAGAAAGTGCTGGCCCTGGTTGAGGAAAAGCTCGACCGTAAGCTCGACCGCGTCGCGGCCGATGCGCTCTTGCCGCGACCAGCCTTCGATCGCCGCGCCCATATCGGCGTGCACGCGCAGAGGCAACCCAATCTCAACTGGATCGGCATTGTCCTTCCGGTCGGCAGGCTGAGCGCCGACCAGATGCGCGGGCTCGCGGCGGTGTCGCGCGATCTCGGCGACGGCGACATTCGCCTGACCGTCTGGCAAAATCTGCTCCTCTCCGGCATCCCTTCCGAGAAAATCGACTCGGCTCAGGCCGCGATCGAAGCGCTCGGCCTTTCGATCAATGCGAGCTCGATCCGCGCCGGTCTGGTCGCTTGCACCGGCAACGTCGGCTGCAAGTTTGCGGCATCCGATACCAAACGGCATGCCGAGGAGATCGTACGCTGGTGCGAGAGCCGACTGGCCCTTGATGGACCCGTCAATATTCATCTCACCGGCTGCCACCATTCCTGCGCGCAGCATTACATCGGCGACATCGGATTGCTCGCCTGCAAGGTGCAGACAAGCGAGGAGGGTGACGGTGTTGAAGGATACCACGTCCATGTTGGCGGCGGGTTCGGACCGGATGCGGCTTTGGGGCGCGAAGTGTTCCGCGATGTGCAGGCAAATGATGTCCCCGGAACAGTCGAGCGCATGCTCAGCGCCTATCTCGCGCGGCGCACATCGGCCGAAGAAAGCTTCCTTGCATTTGCCAGCCGACACGACATCGACGCGCTGAAAGCGCTGTTTGCGGCGGACGTTCCCCAATGACGCAAAGCATGCCGTCGCCGATTCCCTCGCTGCTGCCGCAGACGGCGCCGTTCACGCCCGCGCAACTCGTGTGGCTCAACGGCTTCTTTGCCGGCTATCTCGGGCTCGAGAGCGGCGGCATTACTGCTCTCTCACCCCAACAGAACGCCGATTTATTATCCGGCATCGCGCCATTCGCGGTTTCCTCGCTCGACGACGAGGACGGTGCGCCGTGGCACGACCCCGCGATGCCGTTGCCCGAACGCATGAAGCTTGCCGAAGGTCGTGCGCTGCGACGACGCATGATGGCGGCTATGGGACAGCAGGACTGCGGACAATGCGGATACACGTGCGAGGATTATTCGAACGCAATCTCGTTGGGAAACGAGGAGCGGCTCAATCTCTGCGTGCCCGGTGGCAAAGAGACCGCGCGCATGCTCAAAGTGCTGCACCAGGAGCTCGGCAATACGCCTGCACCGATAGCGGCAAGGACCCCTTCGCCTGCCGATGCTATGGCTGCACCCGTGCCCGCGCTCGCGCCGGGCTCGCGTGAGAATCCGGCAGAGGCAATTTTTCTTTCACGCACGCGTCTCAACAAGCCCGGTTCCGGAAAGAGGACCTGGCATGTTGAGCTCGATATCAGTGGAGCCAGCATCGACTACACCGTCGGGGACGTTTTCGGCCTCTTCCCAACGAATGATCCTGCGCTCGCCGATGCAATCATCGCCGCGCTTCATGCACCGGCAGATTTCCCGATCGGCGGACGACCGCTGCGCGAGGTCCTGATCGAAAGCGTGTCGCTCGATTGCGCAACGGACACGCTGTTCATGCTCTTCTCTTATCTCACCGGCGGCGAGCGTCGGCAGAAGGCGAAGGCGCTGGCAGCCGGCGAGGACCCCGATGGCGACGCGGCCACGCTCGATGTGCTCGCGGCCATCGAGAAATTCGCCGGTGTGCGTCCCGATCCGGAAGCTTTCATCGAGTCGCTAGACCCGCTGCGTCCGCGCCTCTACTCCATTGCTTGCTCACCCAAGGTCGACCAGGGGCGCATGCAGTTGTGCGTCGACGAGGTGCGCCGCCAGATCAATGGCCGCACCCGGCTCGGCGTCGCTTCCACCTTTCTTGCCGAGCGCGTGCGTTCCGGCGACAAAGTGAAGGCATACATTCAGAAGGCGGCTCACTTTGGACTGCCCGCCGATCCAGCGCTGCCGATCATCATGATCGGACCGGGAACCGGCATTGCTCCGTTCCGCGCCTTTCTGCACGAGCGCATGGCGAGCGGGGCAACTGGACGCAACTGGCTGTTCTTCGGCCATCGGCACCAGCAATACGATTTCTTCTACGAGGACGAGCTCGCAGGACTCAAAGCCGCGGGCGTGCTCACGCGCCTTTCCCTTGCGTGGTCGCGCGACGGCGAGGAAAAATTCTACGTGCAGGACCGCGTGCGCCAGGTCGGCCGGGAGCTCTGGGCGTGGATTGCGGAGGGGGCGCATATCTACGTCTGCGGCGATGCCAAACACATGGCAAGGGACGTGGAGGGGGCGCTCGTCGAGATCGTGGCAGCGCATGGCGCACGCACGACCGATGAGGCGATCACTTTCGTCGCCAATCTCAAGAAATGCAGCCGCTATCAGCAGGATGTGTACTGAACCCTGACCTGTAGGTGGGTCAAGGCGCCTGATGAACTGCAGATATGAAACTCACCTGTTGCGCGCCGCGACCTACCACAGACTTTGCGGCTCGGCGTGGCGGTGGGTTTCAGCGCGATAGAGTCTCGGTTGTTGCGCGCTCCTTCGGGCGCCTCAACCCGCCCTACAGCCGTGGCGGAATGACCGGCAGCAGAAGAAACGAGTCCCGCTCGCCGCCGGCATAAATCGTGTTGGTCCCGGTATTGTAGTCAGCGTGATAATGCATGTAGCCGGAGCTGCCGACGCCATCGCGCGGGGTGATGTCGAGGCGAATGCGGTGGCCCTTGCGGAACACCATCGAGGTCGGCCAAATCTCGACCTCGACGCGCACGATCTCGCCGGGCGCCAGATAAAGCCGCTCCCGATGACGATGGTAGGGGCGGTACGGCAACGACAGCTGCGGATCGAGCTCGCGATGCGACACCCGCAGCCACCCTTTCGCAACCGGCACCGGGGTGCCCTGCTGTCCGGTCTCCAGCACGTCCTTGCCGTCGGGATCGATGTTGCGGATGGTGAGAAACAAATCCATGTCCTCGGTCGAGCTGGAGACCCACAGGACAGCGGCAACCGGACCGGTGATCTCGACATCACTCGCGAGCGGCGGCGTTTCGAGCGCAATTCCCATGTCCGGCGGGATTGCGCCCCCCATCACCTGCGAGGACGCCGCCGAAGTTGAGCCCATCGATCCCAAACTGGTGGCGGGATAGCTGCACGCACTCGTAGTAGCGGGATTGATCGTGGCGAGCTCGCCGGTGCGGCTCTTGCCGCCGCACTGCGACAGGTCGAGATAAAATCTCGTCCATTGCGTGCGCGCGAGCGGCCACTCGTGCTCGTAGCGCCACTCGATCTCGTTGCGTCCTTTGCGGATCGCAAGCTTCACCGGCGGCTCGTCCATCACACCATTGTCGATATCTTTGAGCCAATAATCGAAAAAGCGCAGCTGATCGCGGCGGCCTTCCTCGGTATAGAACGGGTGCACGTGCGTGCCGGCATGGATGCGCAGCTCCTTGTGCGGCGTGGCCGCGCGCATGAAGGCTTCGGTATTACCGCGCAGGTGCAGGCCCATTCCGGACCAGTTGCCGACGCTGAGCAGTGGGACGGTGATCTTGTCCCACTGCGCCTGCGAGCCGCGAAAGGCGCCGCTGTCGAGGCTGTTGTGCAGCCAGAAGTGCAATGTGTTGATCGCCCAGCGGTCGGGATAATGGCGCGAGGCACGGCCGAGAAGATGATGCAGCATATGCGCCATGAACCAATTGGGCATGAAGAGGCTAAGTAGCCCGCCATGAAAGAGGGCGTCACGGTAGAGATCGGCGAAGCCCTCCCAGGGAATGATCCCCCGTAACGCCGACGGCTGATGATTGGCGACGAACCATTGGTTGATTGCGAAATAG
>Ga0306920_100010209_pt1 | contig 12582 bp, 9 predicted proteins | sample flu12Cox44000170_FD_204666 | JGI IMG/M metagenome (GOLD analysis project Ga0306920, IMG submission 204666) | Lab enrichment of tropical soil microbial communities from Luquillo Experimental Forest, Puerto Rico - flux4day.12C.oxic.44.000.170 (v2)... | ecosystem: Environmental > Terrestrial >...
GGATCTTCGGCAAAAGCAGCACGACGAGCGTCAGCACGAACAGCACCGCGATCTCGCGGCTGCGGATCTGCGGCCAGTGCGGAAAGAGGCTCTGGAATCCTGGCCAGAAGTACTCCGGCCTCTTCGCGGCCTCGATGGCGGAGAGCAGCGAGCTCAGCAGCAGCAGCGCCAGCCACATCGGTGAGCTGACGTACGCCACGATGCCGGTGAGGAGGTGCACGCGGCTCAGGGGATGCAGACCGCGGAACATGAGCACGCGTGAATGCTGCAGGTTGCCCTGCGTCCAGCGCCGGTCGCGCGCGGCGTAGTCGAGGACATTCGCCGGAATCTCTTCCCAGCTGCCGCTCAGGTCCGGGAGCTGCCGCACCTCGTAACCGGCGCGGCGCATGAAGGCGGCCTCGACGAAGTCGTGACTGAGGATATCGCCACCGAGCGGCGGCCGCCCGGAGAGGCGCGGCAGCGTGCAGTACAGCGCGAAGGGTCTCACGCGGACGATGGCGTTGTGACCCCAGTAGTTGCTGTCCCCCACCTGCCAGTACGCGAGCCCGGCGGACAGCATCGGGCTCTGTAGCCGCGAGCCGAACTGAATCAGACGCCCGAAAAGTGTCTCGCGACCCGCGGGCAGCGGCAGCGACTGCAGAATACCGATCTGCGGATGCGCTTCCATCGCGCGCGCCAGTGTGACCAGCGCGTGGCCGCTCATGACGCTGTCGGCATCGAGCACGATCATGCACTCGTAGTTGGCGCCCCAGCGCCGCACGAAGTCGGCGATGTTGCCCGCCTTGCGCTCACTGCGGTCGCGGCGGCGGCGATAGAACACCCGGCCCGGGCCGAAGCGCGCACTCAGGACCTGCCACAGGGCCTCTTCATCGACCGCAACACGCTCATCGCTGGTGTCGGACATGATGAAGAGGTCAAACGCATGCGCCTCGCTCTCGCGCGCGAGCGAGGACCAGATCGCCGTGAGTCCCGCCCCGACGCGCACGGGATCCTCGTTGTATATCGGCATCACGACCGCGGTGCGGGTGTGCAAGCGACGCCCGGCGAGCTCGTGCACGTCGATCCCCTCGGGGTCGCGCCCGGCGAGTTGCACTCCGAATCCCGCGATCGCGGTCCACAGCGCGCCCGCGATCCAGGTGAAGAGCGCAAAGAACAGCGCGAGACCCAGGACCTCGATCCAGGTCACGCCGTTTGCTTCCAGGACATCGAGCAGCAATCCGGTCGCGGCCGCGGAGGTGAGCAGCGTCAGGCCGAAGAACAGCGTGCGCCGCAGGCGCACCTGCCAGATGGAGTGAGAGTGGCTCACGGACTCCATTGATACACCATCGTTTCCGTCAGGACCTCACCGTAGAGCGTGAGATAGCCGCGCAGATCCACCACCGGCTTCTTCCGCGGGGTCACGACGAAGGCGACGCGCCAGACGCGGCTCTCCGGCACCCGCTGTACGGTGAGGGCATCGATCTGGCCATTCTCGGCGCTCAATTCCGCCTTGACCGGCTGCGAGCCATCGAGCCCATCGAGCTCGCCGCCTGCGAACTCGATGAGGATGCGCCGCGCGCCGGGACCAAAGCGACCCTTGTTGTCGCCGACCGCAGGATTTCCGCTGCGGATAGCGACCACCCGTCCACCCGGCGGCCACCGCGGGTTCTGCGCAAAGGCCGAGAGCAGGTAGGCGAAGCTCAGTGGCTTGCCCCCGTTGACCGGTTGGTCCGGTACCCAGTAGGCCACCATGTTGTCGTGGATCTCTTCATCGCTCGGTATCTCGACGAGCTCGACGCCGCCCTTGCCCCAGCTGCCGAGCGGCTCCACCCAGTAGCTCGGGCGCGTGTGGTACTGCGATTCGACGTCCTGGTAGTGCGCAAAGTTGCGGTCGCGCTGGATCAGGCCGAAGCCGTGCGGGTTCTCGTCCATGAAGCGATTGACGCGCAGCTCGCGTGGATTGGCGAGCGACCGCCAGATCCATTGCCCATGCCCCGTCTGCGCCATGAAGCCGTCGCTGTCGTGCACCTGGGGACGGAAGTCATCGAAACGTCGCCCGGTGCCATCCTCGCCGAAGAGGAACATCGAGGTCAGTGCCGCCACCCCGAGCTTGGCGATCGCGCGGCGCGGGTAGAGATCGCAGTGCACCTCGACCTGGGTGATCTCGCCCGGGCGAATCTCGAACTGATAGGCCCCGGCGACACTCTTGCTGTCGAGCAGCGCGTAGACGATGAGGCTGCGGTCAGTCGGTTGCGGTCGCACCAGCCAGAAATCGGTGAAGGTCGGGAATTCCTCCCCGCTCTGCGAGCCGGTATCGATCGCCAGCCCACGGGCGGATGCGCCGTAGTGCTGGTTGCGGCCGAGAACGCGGAAATAAGAGGCGCCGAGGAACACGAGCAGCTCATCCTTGTAGCTCGGGGTCTGCAGCGGATAGTGCACCCGAAATCCCGCGAACCCCACTTCTGACGACAGTTTCGGCTGCTTCAGCCGGCCGAAGGTGAACAGCCGCGGGCTGTATTCCACGAGCCCCGCACCCGCCGAGGTCACCTCGTAGATGTTGACCCGCTGGCGGACCCGGTACCCGCGGTGAAAGAACTGCACCTCGAACAGCGATTTGTCCCGCCACAGCGCACTCGCCGGACGAAAACGAATGTCGCGGTACTGATCATAGGTCAGGTTGGCGAGCGGCGCCGGCAAGTTCTGCGGTGGCGGCCGAAACTCGCGCGCGGCGCGCTGCCGGGCGAGCTCCTGCACCTTCTCGAAGCCGAAAGGCCCAGGCTCCGCTGGTGGCGCCGTCTGAGGCGTGGGCGGAGGGGTAACGATCTTGTGCTCGGACGATGCCGAGCCCGCAGGGGGTCCGCCCTGATCCGCTTCGTTCAGCGACAGCATCGCCGACGCCAGCAGAAGCACGGCGATCACAGCCGGCTTCCGCAGGCTTGGCGGCATGGAAGCACCTGGGTTGTCTCCGCCGGCAGGACACCGGACCGCCGGGTATTTCCCGGCAGTCTGCCAGTGTTACGTTGACGGCTTCTCTGAATCATGTGTCGGAGTGGACTGACATACACGGGCCAATCGGAGCGTGTTCGTAGAGTTGACCGGCCAGCGATCCCCCCGATCGCCAGAATACCGCCAGGCCCGCGCTCACGTCTGCACCGGGATCAAACACGGCGTCAAACACCCACATCATGACATTGGACCGGTACCTTACGGCAACCCGGCCGCGAGGCGGTTTACACTGCGCGCCGGTCGACCCGCCGCCCGCACTTCCCAAGGAGAGCTCCAATGAGTAAAGAAGAGTCGGTCATCCAACCCTTCGGTAGCCTCGTCGCCTCGCGCCTCGGACTTTCCGAGCAGGTCCGCCACGAGAGCGTCGCGGCGCTCAATCGTCTGCTGGCGCACACCATGGCCATGCGCGACCTCTACAAGAAATCTCATTGGCAAACCTCCGGAGCCACCTTCTACGAGCTGCATCTGCTGTTCGACAAGCACTACGGCGAGCAGGTCGAGATCATGGACGCTCTCGCCGAGCGCGTTCAGACCTTGGGTGGCGTGACGCTCGCCCTCGCGCACGATGTCGCCGAGGAGACACGCATTTCGCGTGCACCGCGCGGCCGCGAGAGCGTGCCCGCGCAGCTGCGCCGCCTGGTCGACGCGCACGAGTTCGTGCTCGGGGAAGCGCGGCCGCTCGCGCGCGCGGCGGCGGAAGCGGGCGATGACGGGACGAATGATCTGATCGTGAGCCAGCTCATTCGCACCAACGAGCTGCAGAGCTGGTTCGTGGGCGAGCACCTGATGGCGCGCGGTGAAAAGTTGTGAGGCGAACGGCGGGCGCGGGTGGCGCGTGCGCGGCGCCCCCGTCGCCCGGCTGCGGCCGGCACCGATCAGTCCACCGCGAGAATCACGCGCCGTGCGGATTGTGAGGTGATCCCGTCTACCGGGATGGCGCAGCCCACCGCGAATGCAGCCGGCACTCCTTCCGCGCCTGCGGCGCCGTCCGCATGGGACGCGTTGCGCTACCCGGTATTCCGCTCGCTGTGGATCGCGACCGTCGTCTCCAACATCGGCGCGTGGATGTACAACGCCGCCTCGGGCTGGCTGATGACGAGCCTGAGTCCGAGCCCGCTGATCGTGTCGCTGGTGCAGGTGGCCAACAGCCTGCCGCTCTTCCTGTTTGCGCTGCCGGCCGGTGCGCTCGCCGACATGCTCGACAAGCGCCGCCTCATTCTCGCGCTCGAGATCCTCACCACCGCATTCAGCGCGGTATTCGCGCTCCTGGTGACGCTGCACGCGGTCGGACCCACGCTGCTGCTGCTCTTTATTTTCCTGCTCGGGATACTTGCCGCGCTCGAGACACCCGCCTGGCAGGCCATCGTGCCGCTGCTCGTGCCCGCGTCGGCGCTCTCCTCGGCGGTCGCGGTCAACAGCGTGGGGGTGAACATCAGCCGCGTGATCGGTCCCGCCATCACCGGTGGGATCATCGTCGGACTCGGCATCGCGGCGCCCTTCTGGCTCGATGCCTTCAGCAACGCCGGCGTGATCGGCGTCATCTACAGGTGGCGCCCACCAGCGCGAGCGACGGTACACTCACTCCCTGCCGAGAGCCTGACGGGTGCCATTCGCGCGGGCGTGCGCTACGCGCGCTACCACCGCGCGCTGCGGGCGACGCTCGTGCGCGCGGTTGGCTTCTTCCTCTTCGCGAGCGCCTACTGGGCGCTGCTGCCGCTCGTCGCGCGCAGCCAGCTGCAGGGAGGACCCGCACTCTACGGAACATTGCTCGCTGCGATCGGCGCGGGCGCGGTCGGTGGGGCGCTCTTCCTGCCCCGCATCAACGCCCGTCTCGGTGCCGACGGCATCGTCGTGCTGGGCGAAGCGGGCACGGCCGCGGCGCTCGTTCTGTTCGGCCTCGCGCGCCAACCCTGGGTCGCAGTCCTCGCGTGCCTGCTCGCGGGCCTCTCGTGGATCGGTGTGCTCGCGATCCTGAATGTCTCGGCGCAGACGGTGCTGCCCGATTGGGTACGCGGCCGTGGACTCGCCGTATACGTGACGGTGTTCTTCGGCACCCTGACGATCGGCAGCGCGCTCTGGGGGCTGGTGGCTGAGCATCTGGGCCTCCCGGCGGCGCACTACCTTGCCGGGGGCGGTGCGCTACTCGCGCTCTGGGCGACGCGCCGGTGGAAGCTGCAGTCGGGGCCGGCGGCCGATCTCACACCCTCGATGCACTGGCCGGAACCGGTGCTCCCCGCTGGGGTGGATCAGAATGCCGGGCCAGTGCTGGTCACTGTCGAGTACCACGTTGCCGCAGAAAACCGCGAAGCGTTCCTCGCCGCACTCGTGCCGCTTGCCCGCGAACGCCGGCGCGATGGTGCGTACGACTGGAACCTGTTCGAGGACACCGAGCACCCCGAGAGGATGATCGAGACGTGGCTGTCGGACTCCTGGGTCGATCACCTCAGGCAGCATCGGCGGTTCACCCGGGCCGACCGCGCGGTCGAGGAGCGAGTGCAGCGCCTGGCGCGCGAGCCGCCACGCATCACCCATTACATCGCCGTGCGGCCGCAGCGCTCGCCGCACTGACGGCGGCCGCGCTGGCTGCTCAGCGCACTCACAGTCGCCACGCTGCTGCTCAGCGTGCAACCGCGTTGCGGGCGACGTCGGTGACGGAACGCGCGAGCAGATGCGTGAGTCCGTAGACCGTATCGATGTGCGGCGTGCGGGTGTGAGTGAGTCGGCCGAGCTCCATGACCGAGCCCAGCAGCGCCTCGAGCTCCGGCGTCCGTCCGGCCTCCACGTCCTGGAGCATCGAGGTCTTGTGGTGACCGACCTTCTCCGCACCCGCGATACGCCGCTCGAGCGGCACGCGAAACGCGATGCCGAGCTTTGAGGCGACGGCCTGCGCCTCGGTCATCATGGCGGCGGCGAGACCGCGCGTTGGCGGGAACTGGCAGATGTCGAGCAGCGTCGAGCGTGTGAGTGCGCTGATCGGGTTGAAGGTCAGATTGCCCCAGAGCTTCAGCCAGATCTCGGCGCGGATGTCCTCGAGCACCGGCGCCTTGAAGCCGGCACGGGTGAGGCAGTGGGACACGCACCCGGCGCGCTCGCTGCGCGTGCCATCGAGCTCTCCGATCGGAAAGCGATCGCCTTCGATGTGCTTCACGACCCCGGGCGAGAGAAGCTCGGCGGCGGGATACACGACGCAGCCGAGCACGCGCTCGGCCGGGATCAGCCGGCTGATGAGGCCCTCGGGGTCGACGCTGCGCACGACGCTACCGGCGAGGGCGCCGCCGTGGTCGTGGAAGTACCAGTAGGGGATGCCGTTCTGCATGGTCACGACGACCGTGTCGGGACCGAAGAGCTTCGGCACCTCGCGGGCGACACCCTCGAGCTGGTGGGCCTTGACCGCGAGGATCACCACATCCTGAGTGTCGAGCCCGTCGTATTCGGCGGTCGCGCCGACATCAGGCGCGACCAGAGTGCGGCCATCGCTCATCTTTAGCGTGACGCCGCGCGCGCGTACCGCCTCCAGCGTCGCGCCGCGCACGAGGAACGTGACGGTCTCGCCGGCGAGCGCCAGCTTCGCTCCGACATAACCACCGATAGCGCCGCAGCCGACGATGGCGATCTTCACGCGGTCACCCTCCCCTGGCACACCGTCCGCCCCGCGACGGTCACCGGCGGTGTTGGTCAGCTACGCGTTTTTGGGATCAGGACTCCCGCTGATGGCGATCCTTGGCCGAGAGCACCAGATCGCGCAGGAACGACTTGTCGTAGACCCGCAGCATGTGCGCGTGGTTGCGCTCGATGTACGCGCCGACGAAATCCCGGTCCGCCGCCAGCTGCACCAGCTCACGGAAGGTGCGTGCATCCCAGCGCCAGGACAGCTCGAGCTCGAGGAATGCGCGGTTGTAAGCCTCGAGCTCGGCAGCGATGAAACTATCCGACACGGGCTCGGCAACTGGGCCGCTCACAGCAGTGTTTGACATGGCCGACTCCCGCTGGATGGGTTCTCCTTACCCTAGGCCTTTCCAAACCAAAAGAAAACTTAAAGCTTTCTATTCCGAGCATTAGCTTTTCAGAATACCTCCGGCGGAGTATGCTGCCGCCATGAAAAACATCACGCTGCGGCAGCTGCGGGTGTTTGCGGCCGCGGCCCGCCACAAGAACTTCTCGCGCGCCGCCGCGGAACTGCACCTCTCGCAGCCGGCCGTCTCGACCCAGATCAAGGAATTCGCCAGCTTCGTCGGGCTCCCGCTCTTCGAGCGTATCGGCCGCAAGACCTATCTCACGGCGGCGGGCAACGAGATGCTCCACTGCGCGAATGCCGTCGCGCAGTGCCTGAAGGAGGCCGAGGAGGCGCTCGCGCAGTTGAAAGGCGTGACCGGCGGGCGGCTCAACGTCGCGGTGATCAGCGCCGGCGATTACTTCTTTCCGCGCGTGCTCGCCGCCTTCGGCGAATCGCATCCGGGGATCGATTTCAACCTGACGGTGCACAACCGCGAGAGTCTGCTGCGGAACCTCGCCGACAACCTCACGGATCTTGCGATCATGGTGCGACCCCCGACCGACATGGACATCGTCGCCGTGCCCTTCGCGCCGCATCCGTACGTGATCGTGGCCTCGCCCAAACACCCGCTGGCCGGGGTACGCCAGATCCCGCGCACGGTGCTCAACCACGAGCGCTTCGTACAGCGCGAGCAGGGCTCGGACACGTGGAATTCGATGCGCGAGGTGTTCGGCAAGCAGTTCTCGCGGCTCAACATCGCGATGCAGATCCAGAGCACCGAGACGATCAAGCAGGCGGTCGTGGCCGGCTTTGGCATCGCGTTCCTCTCCGCGCACACCATCAGCCTCGATCTCCAGGCGGGCAACCTCGTGGTGCTGGATGTGCAGGGCTTTCCCGCCATGCTCAACTGGTACCTGGTGCACAACCGCGCCAAGCGCCTACCGCCGGTCGCGGCCGCCTTCAAGGACTTCCTGTTGCAGGATGGGGCGCAACTCATCGGGCAGCTGGTGGACTTCCCCTTCGCCGCGGCGCCCGCGGAGACTCGCACCCCCGCGGCGCCGCCGGGCGTAGCCGCACCGACACGGACGGCGCGCCGCCGGGCGGCGCGGCCGCAGGGCTAGTCGAGGCCTTCAGTCGAGGAAGTCGCAGTAGCGCTCGACGTGCGCGGCGAGATCGAGTGTGTGCTGGCGGGTGAGCCGCTCGGCGAGCTCGGTGTCGCGACGCTCGAGCGCCTCGATGATCTTCAGGTGATCGATGATCGAGCGGGCGGCGCGGTTGTCCTGCGAAATGGTCGCCTTGCGGATCGCGCGCACGTGGATGAACAGGTTCTTGGTCGCATCCGCGATCAGCTGCGAGCCGCCGAGGCGGATGATCATCTGGTGGAAGGCGATGTTGGCGTCGGAGTACTCGCCGATATGCTCGGCGGGCGGTGAATTCTGGAACTCATCGAAGAGGTGGCGGAGCTTGGCGATCTCCGCATCCGGCGCATGCAGCGTCGCGAGCCGTGCCGACATGCTCTCGAGCGCCGCCCACATCTGGATCATCTCGATGATCTCGCGCTTGGACTTGCGCACGATGAAGATGCCCCGCCGTGGGAGCGTGCGCACGAAGCCCTCCTGCTCGAGGATCGAGAGCGCTTCGCGGATCGGCGTGCGGCTGACACCGAGCGCCTGCATCAGCTCCCGCTCATCGAGGCGCAGCGCCTGGCGCTGGCTGTAGATGTCGGTGCCGGCGATGGCGTCCTTGAGAAGCGCGTAGGCCTGATCGCGCAGGCTCATCGAGTTGAGCGGCGCGAGTGCCAGCTGTCCCGCGGCGATGCGAATGGTCTCTTCGGGTGAGGCACTCATGCGGTCTCCATCATGCTCAGCCTTGGCTCGGCGGTCATCATGGGGTCGCCCCTTCTGCGGATGGTACCCGTTCGCTCCGCTATGTGAGATATATCAAATACAGTATATCTCCGCAGGCGGCAACTCCCTATTTCGGTGCACAGGTGGGGTTGTTTCGTACTGAAGCTTGTCAAAATCCGCCAGATGCAATCCACGCCCGCCACCTGGTCAGGCAGATTTCACTGATTTGACAAGCAACAGATATATCACATATGGTCGGCCTAAAATCAGGTGGGTATGAGCCTCATATCATTTAATTACAATTCAAATGGGGGTACCCAAGGGCATTTCATTTTCACATGGGTACGCAGGCCTCGACGGATCACGCATCCCTCGAGCGCATCTGCCTCTGCAGTGCGCCCGCCGCTTGCGACGGCGCGTACTCGTGCTCCGAATCGTTGAAGCTCATGGCAAACGGGTTGACGACTTTTTGATTCAGTCAGCTTAGGGGGATACAGCGATGGCTACCGATACGATTCCTCGACCTGCTTCTACTACTTCAGCCCTGGCCTCGCCGTGGGTGCAACTGTGCGTCGGCCTCGTGTGCATGATCATGGTTGCCAACTATCAATACGGTTGGACGCTCTTCGTCGGGCCGATCGGCGAGAAGTTCGGATGGAACAAGGCGGCCATCCAGGTCACGTTCACTCTGTTCGTTCTGTTCGAGACGTGGCTGGTACCCGCGGAGGGGTGGCTGGTCGATAAGTTCGGCCCGCGGTGGATGATCGTGAGCGGCGGGGTCCTCGTCCTCTTCTCCTGGCTGTTCATGTCCTTCGCGAGCTCGCTTGCGATGTTCTATTTCGCCGGGATCATCGGCGGTATTGGTGCAGGGGCCGTGTACGGCACGTGCATCGGAAATGCGGTCAAGTGGTTCCCCGGGCGGCGCGGACTCGCCGCGGGCATCACGGCGGCGGGCTTCGGCATGGGTTCGGCGCTCACCATCATTCCGATCGCCAACATGATCAAGAACACGGGCTACGAGCACACCTTCCTCACCTTCGCCCTGATCCAGGGCATCGTGGTGATCATATTCGGGTTTTTCATCATGGCGCCGTCCGCCAGCTTCTTCACCGCAGCCCCGAAGATCGCCCCCGGGGCGAGCCGCTACCAGGCGACACCGGGGCAGATGCTGTCGACCCCGGTGTTCTGGGTCATGTACCTGATGTTCGTGATGATGGCGTCGGGGGGGCTCATGGCGACCGCGCAGCTCGCACCGATCGCGAATGATTTCGGTGTCGCCAAGACCCCGGTGAGTCTCCTCGGCCTCACCATGCCGGCGCTCACCTTCGCGCTCTTCCTCGATCGTATCCTCAACGGTCTCACCCGGCCGTTCTTCGGCTGGGTGTCCGACCACATCGGGCGTGAGCAGACGATGTTCATCGCCTTCGTGATCGAGGGCCTCGGCATCATCGCGCTCGCCAATCTCGGCACCAATCCGGTGTGGTTCGTCATACTCTCCGGCCTCGTGTTCTTCGCCTGGGGTGAGATCTACAGTCTCTTCCCCTCGACCGTGACGGACACGTACGGCGCGACCTACGCGACCGCCAACACGGGCTTCATGTACACGGCGAAGGGCACAGCGGCGCTGCTGGTACCTTTCACCAGCCTCATCGCTGCGAAGGGGAACTGGCACCCCGTGTTCATGATGGCGGCGACACTCGCCATCATCGCGGGGCTCATGGCCATCTTCGTTCTGAAGCCGATGCGCAGCGCGTATACCAGCCGTCTCAGCACTGGCGGCGCCGATGCCACGCCGAAGTTGGCGACGCGCTGACGCTCGAAACAACGCGCTCTTCCGGCGGCTTGTGGCCGGAAGAGCGCGACGTGCGCCCCGGAAATCACCTCTCCGGGCGGTTCCCCGGCGCGCAGCTGCTTGCGAGGGGAGGCCTGCGGGCGCAGACACCAGTTGAAATGGAGGCAGTTATGCTCGAAACAGCGCCCAAGCCTGCGGAAAGCAGGGGTACCACGACCGCGGAAGATACGCTCAAGCGCAAGAGCCGCGACACTGATGTCATCTCGGGCGGCCACCTGGTCGCCAAGGCTCTGAAGAACGAGGGCGTCGACACGATCTTCACGCTCTGCGGCGGTCACATCATCGACATCTACGACGGCTGCATCGACGAGGGCATCCGCATCATCGATGTGCGCCACGAGCAGGTGGCGGCGCACGCGGCGGACGGCTACGCCCGCCAGACCGGCAAGCTTGGCTGCGTCGTGACGACTGCCGGCCCCGGCTGCACGAACGCCGTCACCGGCATCGCGACCGCCTTCCGCTCCGAGAGCCCGGTGCTGCACATCGGCGGCCAGGGCGCCCTCACCCAACACAAGATGGGCTCGCTCCAGGACTTGCCGCACGTCGACATGATGACGCCCATCACCAAGTTCGCCGCCACGGTGCCCGCGACCGAGCGCGTGGCGGACATGATCTCGATGGCCGCGCGTGAAGCGTTCAACGGTGCACCGGGACCCGTGTATCTCGAGATCCCGCGTGATGTGCTCGACCGCGAGGTGGACCGCGCCAAGGCGATCGTGCCGAAGCCCGGCCACTATCGCGCCTCCACCCGCTCGCTCGGCGATCCGCGCGACATCGAGAAGCTCGCCGACATCCTCGTGAACTCCGAGCGCCCCGCGATCCTCTACGGACAGCAGGTGTGGACCGCGCGCGGCCAGGAGGAGGCGGTCGCGCTGCTGCGCGGGCTCGACATCCCCGGCTACTTCAACGGCGGCAGCCGCGGGCTCCTGCCCCCGGGCAACGAGTATCACTTCGACCGCACCCGCGGTAACGCCTTTGCGGAGGCCGACGTCATCGTGATCGTCGGCACGCCCTTCGACTTCCGCATGGGCTACGGGCGGCGCATCAGCAACAAGGCGCAGCTGGTGCAGATCGACATGGACTACCGCACGGTCGGCAAGAACCGCGACATCGACCTGGGGCTGGTCGGCCACCCGGGCGCGATCCTCGGCGCGGTGCTGCAGGCGGCGAGCGGGAGACTGAAGCAGGACAAGCGCGAGAAGCGGCGCGAGTGGATGAAGCGGCTCACGGATGCGGAAGCTGCGGCCACCGAGAAGCTGATGCCGCTCTTCAAGTCCAACAACCAGCCGATCCACCCCTACCGCGTCGCTTACGAGCTGAACGAGTTCCTCGCCGACAACACCATCTATATCGGTGACGGCGGCGATGTGGTCACGATCTCCGCTCAGGCAGTGCGCCCGCGCCGACCGGGACAGTGGATGGACCCCGGTGCGCTCGGCTCACTCGGCGTCGGCACCGGTTTCGCGATCGCTGCAGGCCTCGCGCACCCCGATAAGGAGGTGCTCTGCTACTACGGCGATGGCTCTTTCGGCATGACCGCCTTCGACATGGAGACTGCGAACCGCTTCGGCGTGCCCTACCTCGCCGTCATCGGCAACAACTCGGCGATGAACCAGATCCGCTACGGCCAGCTCGCGAAATACGGCGAGGAGCGCGGCAACGTCGGCAACCTTCTCGGCGATGTGCCCTTCGGCAAGTTCGCGGAGATGCTCGGCGGCTACGGCGAGGAAGTGCGCGATCCGGCCCAGATCGCCCCGGCGCTGCGCCGCGCGCGCGAAGCGGTGCAGCGCACACGGCGCTCCGCGGTCATCAACATCTGGGTCGACCCGCGCGAGTACGCGCCTGGGACCAAGAACCAGACGATGTACAAGTGACCGGGAGGCTCACGTGGCCAAGGCACTAGA
>Ga0306920_100010211_pt1 | contig 12582 bp, 12 predicted proteins | sample flu12Cox44000170_FD_204666 | JGI IMG/M metagenome (GOLD analysis project Ga0306920, IMG submission 204666) | Lab enrichment of tropical soil microbial communities from Luquillo Experimental Forest, Puerto Rico - flux4day.12C.oxic.44.000.170 (v2)... | ecosystem: Environmental > Terrestrial >...
TGATGGGAAGGCCGCGGGTCAGCATGTAGTAGTTTTGGCTCTGCACGGCGAGCGACCGGCCTTTGACGCTGATACGCTCCGCCGAGACGCCGATGATGCCGAGATAGCCGGATTCTTTGGGCAGCGCCGCGAGGTGAAGTTTTTCGATGAGTTCGCGGGCGCGCGCGTCCGGATCGTTGGGAGTTCGAAAGGCAATAGAAACTAGGCTGACAAGCATCAGGAGGAAAAGTAGAAGTGTTTTCATGCGCGAAGAATATAGGGAAAGAGGAAGGGTAGGCAACGGCGGGCAACGTTGAGGCGTTACCGGTGAGATGGAGGCGCGGTAAGAGCGGTAAGAGCGGCAAGACGCGCCTGGAGGCGGGCGCAGGCTGCCGATTCGGAGCGGAGTTCCTCCTGCTCCTGTCGCAAGCGGGCCTGCACGGCAGGGTCGGTTGACACATCCGGTTGGGATTGTACGAACTGGCGCTCGTCAGTGACAAACAGATGCATGAGGAGTTCGATGCGGTTCTGCTTTTCTTTGATTTGCTTTTGCAAGAAGACAATTTCGGCGGACTTGCGGGCCAGATCGTCGGCGGCGGAGGGATTGGAAACGTTCTGGAGTTGCGCCGCTGGTTGCGGAGCGGGAGTGAGTGCAGGACGGGAAGAGCGTGTGACGGCGGATTGCGTGACCGTCTCGCTCGTAACGGCTGAGACCTGACGAGCCGGCTTGGCGGCTGTCGAATTGTCCTGCGCTTGTGTGCTTGGCGAAAGGAAGACCGCGAAGAGAATGCCACACAGGCAGGAGCGATGGGAGGGTTTCATGGTGGCTCCAGGACCGGTGAACCTATGATTCGATCATAGGCTTTTGGTAGAAGGCCGGGCGGTCGGTGAGAGACAGGTGAGCCGATGGAGCAACTGTACTAATGAACAGGCCGCAGAAGAGGAAGAAATAGGAGATTCGCGCCGCGCCTTGATCGAGTATGGGACAATAGGAACGCCCGATCTGTAACTCGGCCATGCCACGAAAAATTTCGGCAAAGAAGCGGTGTTACTGGCTGTCGGGGCGGCGCTTCAGAGTTGGGCGATCGTCTTCTGACCCATCGCCGCCGTTGCTGGCGTTGGGGTCGCCCTGCTTCTGCTTCTCGGTCTGTTCGGTCTTGGTTCGCAGAGTTGGCTTGCCGGGCTGATTGTCCTGCACTTTGCGTGCGAACATGACGTTCCGCAAGCGGGATTTCACGGAGTCAAATTCCGAAGTGGTGACGATGTATTCATCCTTGTCAGGAAGAATACGCGCGATTTCCTTTTGTGCGAGTTCGATGCGCTCCGGAGTCGGAGGGTGCGTCGAGAAGAACTTGGGAATGCTTCCCGGGCGGCGCTTTTCGTCAGCCTGGATACGCTCGAAAAAGGTCACATAGGCGTTGGGATCGTAGCCTGCCTTGTACATATACTGGATGCCGAAGAAGTCGGCCTCGCGTTCCGCGTCGCGCGAGAACTTCAGGAAGGTGAGGGGAATCGCAAGGTTCATGCCTTCGTAGATACCGTAGCCGGCCCAGCCGTAGGGAACAAAGATCATCGCGGCCATGGCGCCGAGTTGGATCATTTCGGCCTTGGTGGCCTGCTTGGTGCCGTGGCGCAGGGTAACGTGCGAGATCTCGTGGGCCATCACACCTGCGAGTTCGTCTTCTTCCTGGGCGCGGAGGATGAGGCCGCTGTTCACATAAAAGAATCCGCCGGGCAGCGCGAATGCGTTGACTTCGTCTGAGTCGATAACCTTAATAGTGAAAGGAACCTGAGCGTCGGAGTTGCGAACAAGATTCTGGCCGACACGATTGACGTATTCGGTGACGACCGGGTCGTCAATCATCTTGGAGCTGCGTTCGACTTCCTGCGCGAGCGATTTGCCAAGCGCAATTTCGCGTTCAATCGAGAAGAAGTTCACGCCCTTACCGACATTGCGATTGCCGATGGCATCCACGTCTTCCTTGGAGTTCTTTGGGTGGACGGTTTTGCTTGGCTGATCGGCCGAAGAATCCGAGCTCGATGGCTGCGTGTTACCGGGTGCGGCGGTGGCCGCAGGCTTGGCGTTGGGGTCCTGCGGGGGCGGAGGAGGCGCCTGCTGACTTAGTGGAATCGGCCTGGCCTGCTGCGAATTGTCGGGCGTTTGCGTTTGGCCCTGCTGATTGGACGGTTTGGCGTTCGGATCCTGTGACTGGCCAGGCTGCGACTGCGTTTGCGTCTGGCTAGGAGGATTCGAGGAAGGCGATTGCGCCGCGCTAATGACAGGCCACGCGATCAGGGCTGTGGCTGCCAGCGTGGTCCAGAGGAATTGCGAAGGCTTACGCATAGTGCTTACCTCCCGGGTCCAGACCCGAGTATACACCCCTATGGGGGTGGAAATTCCCTTTGTTTTAGGATGTGGCCGAAGAAAAGAAGGTTTCCCCAAACCGTTGCCCTAGGGGCGATTTTGCCTTTGGACAGTTGACAGTGGGGGGTAGGCTCTCTAGAGTCTTTGACAGGGACATGAGCGCGCGAAAAATCCAGATAGGACAACTTTGGAAGAAAGACGGGACCGGGGACACCTATCTGGTGACCCGAGTCTACACCGAGGCGTTGAGCACGATCGCAGTACTGCGAAAATCGGGGGCCGAGGAGGAGAATCTTGTGCGCGTGAAAGTCGAGCGTACGCCGCAAGGGCAAGGATTGCCTGGGTTTGTACCGGCAGTGGAGGATGACTCCGTTTAGAGGAGTGAGCCGCAGTAGGCGTGAGGATACACCGAACAGACACGCCCGGCCTTGCGTAGCACCCGCGAGATTTCGGCAGACAAATCCACATAGGGACACGGCTCAGGCCGGGTGGTTGAGCTGCGTAAAAAGCCAGCTGAGATGGAACCTTCCTTTGCGAAGAGTTCCTCAGATCGAGCGAACAGGCAGCGTCACGATGTCGTCGGCGGCCATGGGCTCTTTCTGAAGGAATGGCTCTCCGTACTTTACGTTGATTAGGTGACCGTTGTGGCGAGCCAGCAGATCCATACGCTCATCGAGTTCATCTATGGCCAGGAAGACGCGCTGCTTGCGTTCGCTTTTGGCAGGACGGAATTGGGAGCCATAGGCGAGGATGGCTTTGCGGCGCGTGGCATATTCCTTGGTGATATCGACGATGAAGCTTGGTGGCATGCCCTCAAAGGAAGTGGCGTAGAGGATTTTGAAGGGACGGAAGGGTTCACCGTTAAGTGGGAGTTGCCTAAGTCCGGCGAGGAAACAGCCTTCGTAGCCAAGTTGAGAGGCGTGGTAGTGGTCGGGGTGACGGGCCTCCCAGTACGGGAGGATGACGGTGTGGGGGCGAAGGTCGCGGATTATTTGCGCGAGGCGCATTTTGTGTTGCCGGTAGGCTTGCACGTCCGAGTCGGGAACCCCGAGGGTGCTGCGCCAGGCGACGTTGAGGATTTTCGCGGCCATGGCAGCTTCTCTCGCACGCGTTTCCGGGGTGCCGCGCGTCCCCATTTCGCCGGCAGTCAGGTCCAAGATGCCGGTCTTGTAACCCTGATGGGCCATTTTTAGCAGAGTGCCGCCGCAAGTGAGTTCCACGTCGTCAGGGTGCGCGGCAATGGCAAGGATATCGAGTTTCATGGAGGACCTCGGAAAGCACCGGGATTGTAGCATCCCCCGCACTAGGGCTGAGCACGAGGCCAGTGACGACGGGCAAGGAAAATCCAAAGCAGTTCTGAACGGCCATGTTGCAGGAAGCATCCAGCAGCAGCTTGGTCTGTGTTAAGTTTGCGGCATGCACGAGGAAAAGAAGCTGATCGGGCAGGTGGCGTTGGTTACCGGTGCTGGGAAGCGTTTGGGGCGGGCCGTGGCGTTGCGACTGGCGCGTGAGGGCACGGATGTGGCGGTGCATTACGGAAAGTCCACTGGCGAAGCGCGGGCAGTAGTTGCAGAGATCGCACAAATGGGACGGCAGGCTGCTGCATTCTCCGCGGAACTTACCGAAGTGAGCGCCATTGAAAAGCTGGTGGCGGATATAGTCGAGCGATTTGGGCGACTGGATATTCTTGTGAATAGTGCGGCAAATTTCCTCGAGACGAAATTTGGCGAGACGAACGAAGCGACCTGGGACGCTTCGCTCGATACGAACTTGAAGGCACCATTTTTCTGCGCGCAGGCTGCGGCGCCGCATTTGGCGAAAAGCGGATGCGGTGTGATAGTCAATTTTGCGGACATTGGCGGAATGATGGGTTGGCGCGAATACTTGCCGCATTCGATTTCCAAAGCCGGAGTGATCATGCTGACGCGCGTGCTGGCGAAAGAACTGGCACCGAAAGTGCGCGTGAACGCGATTGCGCCCGGAACCATCACAATGGAAGGCGATCCTCCGGAATGGGAACGGGACTTCATACAGCGCGCGCCCTTGCGCCGGACAGGGACACCAGAGGACATCGCCGACGCGGTGATGTATCTGATCGGAGCGGAGTTTGTGACCGGGCATGTGTTGGTGGTAGATGGCGGCAGAACGCTGTAGCAGCGATGAAGTAAGGGAGTGAAGGAGCAAGAATCTAGGCGTGATCAGCAACGCCAAGTCTACCCACTCCATTGGTTGTCGTCGTGGCGTTGGGACAGGGAGCTGCAACAGAATCGCGAAAGGATTTTCGATTTTGGTTTGCCGCGTTAGGATGTTCCGTTCTTCCTGATCTTGACGCGGTTAGATTCTACGGCGATTTTTGGGGACATCGTGGATTGACCCATTCATTGCTGTCTGCCGCGATTGTTGGCGTTGCGGCGGCATTGCTGTTAGGAAAAAATTCCCGGCAACGAGTGTTCTTAAGTTCCCTCTTCATCGTTGTAACCGCTTCGCACGGGCTCCTCGATGCCATGACAAACGGGGGACTGGGCGTGGCGTTTTTTCACCCTTCGATTCGCACCGTTACTTTCTGCCGTGGCGACCGATCCAGGTGTCGCCGATCGCTGCGGGGCGATTCGCTACCGGCGGGATGGGAATCCTCGGGAACGAAGCTGAGTTTGTTCAGCTACCCTCTCTGATGCAGGCGTGATCCTCGAAGGTCAAAATCCAGGAGCAGTCAGCCGGAACGTTCTGTGGACTGAACTCTGGGGGTTGGTGGGCCGGCGGCTCCCTGCAACAACGCATCGAGAAAATTGTGACGAGGAGCGTGCGAGGTGCGTGGCGACGGTGTATTCTTAGAAGTTACGCGCGCTTGCAAATTCAATGTGCCGAGCACCTGCGAGTGCCGGCGAGAAGAAGAGAAAGGCCATCGCTCTCATGGACCAGGAAACTTACGTACCACGGCATGTCGAGGACGTCGAAATTCAGGAGTGGCTGGAGTCGCTCGACTCTGTCTTGGAGTCGAGCGGACCGGACGTGGCTCGGGAGATTCTGGAGCGTCTGCGGGCGCACGCCACGGTGAGCGGGATTGACCTGCCATTTACGGCGAACACTCCCTATGCCAATACGATTCCTGCGCGCCTCGAGCCATTGTTTCCCGGCGATCAGCAACTCGAGCGGCGGATCAAGTCGTTGATCCGGTGGAACGCGTTGGCGATGGTGGTGCGCGCGAACAAACTGGAACACAACATCGGCGGGCACATTTCGACCTACGCCTCAGCCGCCACGTTATATGAAGTTGGGTTCAATCACTTCTTCCGGGCGCGGTCGGAAAACTTCGAAGGCGACACAGTTTATTTCCAGGGTCATGCGGCGCCGGGAATTTATGCCCGCGCATTTGTGGAAGGCCGCCTGAGTATTGAAAAGCTGGAGAATTTCCGGCGCGAGCTGAAGCCAGGCGGTGGTCTTTCGTCCTATCCGCACCCGTGGCTGATGCCGGAGTTTTGGGAATTTCCCACCGTTTCGATGGGTTTGAGTCCGCTGATGGCGATTTACCAGGCCCGCTACAACCGCTACCTGGAAGACCGCGGGTTGAAGCCGGTGACCGATGCCAAGGTGTGGGCGTTCCTTGGCGACGGCGAGACCGATGAACCGGAATCGCTGGGTGCGATCACCCTGGCTTCGCGCGAAAAGCTCGACAATTTGATTTTCGTCATCAACTGCAACCTGCAGCGACTCGACGGACCGGTGCGCGGCAACGGGCAGATCATTCAGGAGCTTGAGTCGGCGTTCCGCGGTGCGCGATGGAACGTCATCAAGGTGCTGTGGGGTAGCGAGTGGGATCCCATCCTGGAGCGCGACACCGAAGGGCTGTTGGTGAAACGCATGGGCGAAATGGTCGATGGCGACTACCAGAAGCTTGTGGTTTCAAGCGGTGCCTATGTTCGACAATTCTTCTTTGGTAGCGATCCGCGCTTGCTGAAGCTGGTCGAACCGCTGCCGGACGAGGCGCTGCGACGCTTGCGGCTGGGCGGACACGATCCCCGCAAGGTGTATGCGGCTTATAAGGCAGCTGTGGAACACAGGGGCGGGCCGACGGTAATTTTGGCACGTACGATCAAGGGCTATGGATTGGGCGAGGCTGGCGAAGGAAAGAACGTTACCCATCAGCAGAAGAAGTTGAACGAGGAAGAACTGCGGGAATTTCGTTCGCGCTTCGGGATTCCCATGGGCGACGAGGACATTGCGAAGATCACCTTCTACCGTCCGGCGGAAGACAGTGAGGAGATTCGTTACCTGCGCGCGCGGCGGGAAGCGTTGGGCGGCTACACGCCTCATCGCAAGGCGCGGTCTGTGGCACTTTCTGGCGGGCACAGCGAATTGTTCAAGGAGTTTGCCGAGGGCAGCGACGGCCGCGAGGTCTCAACAACCATGGCGTTCGTGGCCATGCTGCGCAAGATGCTGAAGGATCAGGAAATCGGGAAGCTGGTAGTGCCGATCGTCCCGGACGAAGCGCGCACGTTTGGTATGGAGTCGTTGTTCCGCACCGTGGGTATCTATTCAAGCGTGGGGCAGAAGTACGAGCCGGTGGACGTGAACACGCTGCTCTACTATAAGGAAGCCAAGGACGGGCAGATCCTGGAAGAGGGCATTACCGAAGCGGGTTCCATGGGCTCGTTCATTGCGGCGGGCTCGGCGTATTCGACGCACGGGATCAACACGATTCCGTTTTTCATTTATTACTCAATGTTTGGATTCCAGCGCATTGCGGACTTTATCTGGGCCGCGGCGGATATGCGTGTACGTGGGTTCCTGCTGGGCGGCACTTCGGGACGCACGACACTTTCAGGCGAAGGCCTACAACATCAGGACGGCAACAGCCATGTGCTGGCGCTGCCGGTGCCGAACCTGATGGCTTACGACCCAGCCTATGCTTATGAAATTGCGGTCATCATCGAGGACGGCATTCGCCGGATGTACGTAAATAGCGAGAGCATCTTCTACTACATCACGGTGTTGAACGAGCCTTACGTAATGCCGCCGATGCCGGAAGGGGTGAAGGACGGGATCCTGAGAGGCATGTACAAGTTCAGGGCGGCAGCGAACAAGAAGGCCAAACTGCGCGCGCAGTTGTTTGGCAGCGGGGCCATCTTGAACGAGGCGCTACAAGCGCAGCAGATTCTCGAAAAAAACTACGGCGTGGCCGCCGATGTCTGGAGCGTGACCAGCTACAAGTGCCTTTACGCTGATGGCATCGAAACGGAGCGTTGGAACCGGCTGCACCCCGGCGAAAAACCCCGCCTGCCCTATGTAGGACAGTGCCTGCAAGGCGCGCCTGGCGTGCTGGTGGCGGCGACAGACTACCTGAAGACGTTGCCGAACATGGTGGCGAAATGGATGCCGCGGCGGTTGGCGTCGCTGGGCACCGATGGATTTGGCCGCAGCGAGGGGCGGCCTTCTTTGCGTGAATTCTTTGAGGTGGATGCAAGGTTTATCACGCTGGCAACGCTGCATGAGATGGTGCAGGACGGCCAGATCGAACAGAGCGTCGTGGAGCAAGCTATCAAGGACCTCGGGATCAATCCGGAAAAGCAGAACCCAGTTATCTCCTAAAAGGGGCTCCGCGTGCCTCGAGCGCGCTTCTATCTCGGACTCCTGGTTGTTGGTGGCACACTTGCAGGATTGGGCCTGGCAAGGGCGATACCCCAGGCTCCGGTGCCCACATCTGGGCAACAGGCTTTTCTAGAAAAACTTTCCTCCGCTGCGATTGAGCGGACGAATCACACTGTTCGCTACGACCCTAAATACGTACGCATTCCTTATCCGGGGGGAGACGTCCCCGCAGACACGGGTGTCTGCACCGATGAAGTGATCCGGTCTTACCGCGCTTTAGGAATCGATCTGCAAAAAGAAGTGCACGAGGATATGGCGGCAAACTTCGGCAGGTACCCAAACCATCTCCGCTGGATGCAAATCACGCCGGACACCAATATTGACCACCGGCGAGTTCCTAACTTGATGGTGTTTTTCAGTCGCAAGGGAACCTCGCTCCCGCTTTCCAACAATTCAGCCGATTACGGGCCAGGAGATCTGGTGACTTGGGATTTGGGCGGAGGAGTGCCGCACATCGGGATCGTGGTGGATCAGAAAGCGGTGGCGGGCCGACGCTACCTGGTGGTTCACAACATTGGTGCAGGACCGAAGATGGAGGACGTGCTATTCCAATGGAAAATCACGGGCCACTATAGGTATTTCGGTCCGTAGGGTTGTGACCACAATCCTCTGCGACCAACGAGTGTTTACTCCGCGGCGAGCAGTTCGTTGGGTTTGATCTTGCCGGTAGCGAGCAGGGCAATGAGCTTTCGATTAGCTGCGAGGAAATCGTAGTCGCCCAGTTCGCGGGGCAAGACCCAGGCAATTTGCTCGAAGGTGCGGGGAGAAACGTCTGCCTCGCGCAATTGGGCGGCAAAGAAATGAATTTCCAACTCTTCTGGAAAGTTGGCGTACTGATGGCGGATGATGGCGATCTCCGCGGATTTGACGAGCGTGGCGCTGAGTTCTTCATGGAGTTCGCGAGCCAGGGCCTGTTCAAAGGATTCGCCGGAGCGGACTTTTCCGCCGGGAAATTCCCACTTGAGCGGAGAGGTGTCGTGCTTGCGGCGCTGGCCGATAAGCAGGCGGCGATCGGGACGTTCGATGATAGCGGCGACGACGTGCAGCATCGGGGCTGCCCATTGTATGGGGGAATAAGGTCTGCGGGCAATCAAGCGGCCAAAAGAGCTGTGGATTTTGCGGCGGGTTGACGCGCGAGATCGCGTGTGATGGAGTTTGAAGGAACCTCGGAGGAGCAGCGTGGGCTATATCGGAAAAATCGCAGGTTGGGCGGGAGTTGTGGCGGGTTTGTGCGTGGCGCCTTTTATGGTATCGGCGCAGGGCGATGAGATCGTGCGATTCAAGGGCACGATGGAGAATGTGAAGGCGACGTTCGGGCCGGCAGAGCCGGTGGCACATGTCAAGCCGGGCGGCGTGCTGGAGGCCAGCTCGCTTGATTGTTTCGGGAATGCCCTGCAAAAGCCGGGCGATCCGTTTTCATTGATCAAGATTGACAACCCGTTGACCGGGCCGTTTTTCATTGATAGCGCGGAGCCTGGCGATACGCTGGTGGTGCACATTTTGGACTTGCAGGTGGATGGCAAGCAGGGAGTCGGGACGTTCAGCCCCGGTTTTGGCGCAGCCAATCGGACGCACTATACGCCAATGCTTGAAAAAGAGTCGTTGCCCGAGCGCGCCTGGTATTACCCGATTGACGCGGAAGGGAAACTCATTACCTTCCAGGCGGTAGATTCCGACTTTAAAGTGCAGTTTCCGTTGAAACCGTTTTTGGGATGCATCGGCGTGGCGCCAGCCGATGGAGAGGTCCGCAGTTCGATCGTGCCTGCGGAATTTGGCGGAAATATGGACGCGCCGGAGGTCTCCCCGGGAAATACCCTTTATTTGCCGGTGAATGTGAAAGGGGCGCTGTTTTATTTTGGGGACGGGCATGCCGCGATGGGAGACGGTGAGGTGGCGGGCAGCGCGGTCGAAGTGCCCATGAAGGCGAAGTTTAGGTTTGAACTGGTGAAGGGGAAGAGCACGGCCTGGCCGCGGCTGGAAAATGAACGCGAGATCATGACCACCGGAATCTACCGGCCGGTGGATGATGCGGTGCGGATCGCCGTAACGGAAATCGTGCACTGGATGCATCGCGATTACGGATTGTCGGAACTAGACGCCTACGAGTTGTTTTCGAAAGTGGGGCACCTGCATCTGACCGAGATGGTGGATCCGAATTATGTGGTCGTTGCGTCGGTGGAGAAGAAATATTTGCCAGTAAGGAAGTAATCCGCGATCGGTAAGTGGAACAAGTGCGGGCAAGGGTCCTCTTGCCGGCAGAGATCGCGGCACGACCGGGAGTTATGTTCAGCAAACAGGTGTTGGAGCATTTTGAGAGACCACGGAACGCGGGGGAGTTGCCCGGCGCGACGATCGTGGTCGAGGTGAGCAATCCCGTCTGCGGGGATGTTTTGCGGCTGGCGGTGGTTCTGGAAGCGGGGGTTGTGAGCGAGGCCAGGTTTTTGTGCCGGGGGTGCACGGCTTCGATTGCTTGCGCGTCGGTGTTGACGGAGAAGATAAAGGGCCGGCGGAGGACGGAGCTGAACGAAGTGCACGCAGAGGTGATAGCAGCGGAACTGGGCGGTTTGCCGCCGGCATCTTTTCATGCGGCGCAACTTGCCGAGGACGGGATTGGCGCGATTTTAGCGAAAATCCAGGAAACACCGGGTTCCTAAGTGGCGGTGCGAGTGACCTTCGCGAAGGCCTCGGGGTCGTTCAAGTTCAGGATGCAGCCCTCTTCATTGGTGGGAAATTCGAAAATCTCAGAGCGGTGCGCCCAGACAACCGAGCGCGCGCCGATATCGAGCGGCGCGGCCAGCAATTCAGCGAACAACTGCGAGGAAAAAATGACCGGATGGCCACGGCGTCCCATGCAGACCGGAACAACGATCGGCGCGTGGGAAGTATAAAACGCGGCGATCAGTTCTCCGACCAGCGTGGTGCTGATGAGCGGATGATCCACCAGGCATAGAACTATCCCGTCGAGTCCTGAGGGCAGACTGTGCAACGCGGCGTGAATGGAGGTGAGCTGGCCACGCTCCCAGTCGGCGTTGATGACGGTTTCATCGGCCGGCAGCTGAATGGTCTTGGCGATGGCTTCGGCATGAGGACCGAGAACAACGCGACGTGCGGCAATTTTGGGGTGATGCGTGGCTTCCAGCAGATGATCCAGGAACGGGCGACCCTGATACGGGAGCAGCGCCTTGGGCGATCCCATGCGGGTAGAAGCTCCGCCGGATAGTATGACCGCGCCGAGCATGGATCTCCTCGCGTGCTACTTCGCTTCGACCGTGTTTGCGGCGGCAAGCTTTGTTTTCTTGTGGGCTGAGGATTCCACATTGCGCCGGACAGCGACAAGTTCCGCGACCACACTGACGGCGATTTCTTCCGGAGAAAGCGCGCCGATCTCAAGGCCCATGGGCGCAAAAACGCGTTCGAACTCGTCCATCGCGTAGCCCTCTTTTTCAAGGGCCTTGTAGACGCTGAGGACCTTGCGCTTGCTTCCAATCATGCCAACATAGCGGGCAGAAGTGCGAACGGCCCAGGCGAGCACGCGCATGTCTTCCTTATGGCCGCGTGTGACGATGACGAGATACGACGAAGAGCCGGGGTGGAGTTTATCGAAAGCGTCTTGGTAGCTCGTGTAAATTTCCTGGGCCATGGGGAAGCGCTGGGAGTTGGCGAAGGCTTCGCGGTCGTCAATGACGCAGATGCCGAAGCCGACGGCGTAGGCGGCCTTGGCGAGAGCTGTCGAAACGTGGCCGCCCCCGAACAGATATAGCACCGGCTGCGGGAGTATCGGTTCGACGAAGATTTCAACGGTACCGCCGCAGATCAAGCCGTTGTCGTAGCTGGCTTCGTTGTTGAGGTGGAAGACGAGTTTGCGAGGGGCCTCTTTGTGCATAACTTCGCGGGCAGCGGCCCAAACGTCGGCTTCGACGCAACCCCCACCAACCGTGCCTATCGACGAGCCGTCTTCGCGGACCAGCATGCGAGAGCTTTCGAAGCTGGGGATGGAGCCATCGGTGTGGACAATCGTGGCGAGAGCGCCGCGCCGTCCCGCGCGCCGCATGCGGACGATTTCTTCGAACAGGTCCATGGCTATGGGTTAAGGCTACGGCGCAAATGGATGAGTGTCAACGGAACGAGCCGTTGAATGTTCGCGGCGAGTCGTTATCGGGAATACGGCATAGAATCAAACTCAGGTGGGGTGCAGTAGAGAGCAGTTTCATAGACATATCGTGATACGATATATTGAAGAGTGAAACCAACTTGTGCGGGAGGCTAGCCATGAAAGCGGTGGTGATTCATCAGCATGGGGATCCGACGGTTTTGCACTATACGGAAGTGGCTGAGCCGCATATCCGACCGCACGAAGTGCTGGTGCGTGTGCGGGCGTGTGCACTGAACCATTTGGATTTGTGGGTGCGGCGAGGGATTCCGGGGGTGATGTTTCCTTTGCCCCACATCCTGGGCAGCGACATTGCAGGTGAGGTGGCGCGGATCGGCTCGGAAGTGACGACCGTACATGTCGGGCAGAAGGTGGTACTGGCGCCGGGAGTGGCGTGCGGGAAGTGCCCAGCGTGTGTTTCAGGCAACGATAACCGGTGCCA
>Ga0306920_100010212_pt1 | contig 12582 bp, 23 predicted proteins | sample flu12Cox44000170_FD_204666 | JGI IMG/M metagenome (GOLD analysis project Ga0306920, IMG submission 204666) | Lab enrichment of tropical soil microbial communities from Luquillo Experimental Forest, Puerto Rico - flux4day.12C.oxic.44.000.170 (v2)... | ecosystem: Environmental > Terrestrial >...
TACATCAGGGCGCCACCTCGAACGCCTAGAAGAGATTGACTACCGTGGCCCTGTTCGAGTGAGCGAAAATATCGGCCGCTGATGAATCTGCGAACCGGTGCCACCGAGTGGGCTGGTGATGTGCACGAGACGTTGAACGCCGAAAACCGGAATGTTGACTCAGTGGTCAGGATGGACGGTGCCGTTCAAAAGAGCGTCCATTAGTTCGTAGCGAGCTTGGATGAGCGACCGGTTGCCAAGTAAGCACGGAATCGAAATGCCGCACATTTTCGTCTTTGCGAATTTTCCAAGAAGCCTTCGTAGAAATCTTCTTGAGCGGACGCCGGCGATCTCGCCCTGCACCGGCTCTTCGATTGCACGCGGCTTCAGGAGCGGCTTCTGCGAGGTAGGCCGCTTTCCAGGTATTAGCAAGCTCCGCTGCATCCTCGTCCTCACGAAGCGCAGCCTCTGATACGGCACTTACCACTCCCCGTTGAAGACCTTACTCAACTCGCTAGCCGTCATGTAGCGGCCTGTGCTCATCTTCGGCCGGCAATTCCGTGCCAGTGTCGCGTGTGGAACACCTTCCCCAATGTCAGTGCACCAGTGGCCGGCTCGCTCAGTCCGGCGACTTAGCGGAAGTACTACTTGGCCGGACAGGTGAGATACGTGGTTACCTGGCTGGGGGAGAGCAAGTCCCCCAGCGCCTCGGTTACAGCCACTTCGGTCATCTCACACCTCCGTCGCGGGCATGTTGAATGAACAGGCTGAGCGCCATGGCGCGCAAGTCCTCGCTGCCAAAGCGGACCGACAAACCATGCGCGGAAGCGTACTGCTCCGCCGCCAGCGCAGCATCGATGCTCGACATCAATGCGGCGCACAAAGCAATCTCTGCTGTAGCGGCACTGGCGGGCACGCCAACCGGCTCGCCACCGTTACCATTCCCTTTGCCGTCCGGTTTGAACCGTGCACGCCTATCTCCGTTGACCTGCGCTCCGGGTGCATCGGCGTGCGAATTTGTGCTCGCTATCGGTGATGCCGCACCGTGCGGCTGTATAACCCAGTCGACAAAGCGCCGGTTACCATCGCCGCGTTCGGCCCGGCAGATATCGAACGGCTCGTTCTGCCGGATGCCAAGTTCCACCAGTTTGTCCCGCACGATCGGGGGCACGTACATCACCCGTCCGTCGGCGAGCGAGTACATGATCTGATCGCCGAAGCGTCCTTGCACTTTCAATCCATCCGCATACGCCAACGTGGCTGTTACGGGCACATTGGCTTCAAACACAACTCGTTCTTTCATGGTTCACCTCTCTGAATTTGCTTGTTGATTGTTAGGGGCTTGCTTTGTTGTGGATTATCTCTGGGCTATTGCTGTAACTATCGTTGGCGGTGGGAAGTTGGAGATCAGGCGCGCGGAACTTGAACTACGACAGAAGCCTTCGTGTCTGCCGTTGTCGTCGTCAATCGGCTTTGGCGGCATGCCACGCTACGGCGAACGAAGGACTTCAGCGACGATGTTTAGCGAGCAATCCGAGATTACAGAAAGCTGGAGCTCGGAGACGGGAACGTGGGGAGTTCGAATCAATTCTGGCACAAGCGAAAAAAGGAAATAAGTCCGGAATCAAACTCAATGTCCCAAGAGAGTTGCAGGTGGACGTGAAAGCAATTCGAAAGCCTATAGGTAGGCAACGGAAAGTCAAAGCATTTTGTTAATGCTGTGCCGCCGGCGTACGCAGCTTGACGTAACAATTGCCCCAATATCGAATCAAGGTGTGCCAACATGCGTGGCAAAATCCTAGCGTGCAAGTCTAAGACAACAACCAAGGGAGTCAGCGAGCCCGCTTTGCCCTGATGTCCGAGAGCACCGTCTGTGACACACGGAGGCTAGTCTTTTGAAGCTCAGCGACTGCCTCGTCGATGTTGACGAGCCCGATTTGTTCAGCTTCATCGAGAACGGAAAGCGTGCCGGCAACCCTCAGGCCTCTGCGAACGGCTTCCTGCCGACCCTGCCTGCTCATCCATGAGCGCGAAATCGGCATGCAACTCCGCCGCAAGCGCGATGGCCTCGTTCTCGCCCGGGTCGAGCGGCCCCAGCGCGAGGCTGCTCTTTGGGCTCAGGACCTCTATCCACGCCGGCGCGTGACAGCCCAGTCCTGGACGGTTTCGGCGCGAGCGGATGCTTCAGTTCGGCGAGCACAGCAGGTGGGATCAGGATTCGTGTGTATAGCAGTTTGAGGAGATCGATCTTCCCGATCAGGATGAGGTAGTTGATCCGTGACGTGTCAGCGAGACAACTATCGAAGGCGGGCTCAGTGCTGAGCCTCTCTTGCCCGGAGCTGACGTAGCGTCTCGCGATCCTGCTCGAAATCCGCCGCCGTGAAGTCGTAGACTTCGTGCTCTTTTAGGAAGGCGTCCATCTGCATGCTCGTCTGGAAACCAAGAAGTCTGCGAAGCTGAGCGGCTGTGAGCACGTGGGACCTATATGCTTCAAGCGCCAGATTCTCGAGCGCTGCTCGGGGCAGGTCCTCCCACTTATACTTAAGCTCGTGCACAAATGTCTTCGGGCAGTTCTAATGTAATCTGCATGGCAGTACCTTTGGCCTTATTATCTCAAGGACAGGCGGATCTGCGGAAGCACATCGGTCTCCCCTCGCAGTTATGGGTTCGATTCCAGACGACGAGCGGGTCTCCACTCGGCGTGATCAAATGGCGTTGGCCGGACCTCCACGGAAGCCGACGGCTCCGCTTGCGCCTTGGTGCAAGTCAATCGTTCCTGAGAATTTCGATGCGGCAACCCTAGCATCTTGTGAAATCCTACACAAGACGACGACACACACTCCACACACTCGGCGTGCCATGGCAAGTCGGCCGGCCACGCTCATCGATTCGCTCTTTTGAGGAAATTGCCTAGCTTGCAGTTTTCGCCGGCACAAGTTTTTCTAGTGCATTATGCAGTGTGGTCTCTCTGTAATTCGCATCACGCACACGAGTGTTCAACTGTTCTCTCTTGAATTCGTCCACAAATCCGAACAGAACTAGTTGTTTCGTGCTCCTAAAGGCCTCTGTCAGGCCAGGCAACAAGTGGTAGCTGGGCACGAGGTATAAGAATGCCTTCACGCGTCTCTCCGATTCAATTGCCGCGCGGATCTTTTCGTACTTTGCTGGGCTCTTCAGCGTTCGCTCGTACTCAACCGCAAAGTCAACGAACTGGCGGTAAAGCATTACGGTGGCAATGCCGTCATAGACCTTGGCATACGCGGTTGCCGGCGAGAGGTTCAACACTCGGATGAAGGGCTCTGGAATCCAACCTAGCAACTTACGGTCAACCAATAGCGCAAGCCGGATGTTGTTCACCTCGAGTGCATGCAGCATCTGATACTTATAGGCATCCTGCTCGCGGTCGCAGGTTGAGCCGAGATAGTAGACGCCGAGACTCTCAAGCGCCTGCAGGCCAGCGCGTGTGATTGAGTAGAGGGCATCTCCATTCAGCATTGGCAGGGCTTGTTTCCGCATCAGCCCACGCTCGACCATCCGGCGGATTCGCCAGTTGAAGCTCGGCCGGTTGTGCTCGTAATAATCGAGCTGTGCAAAAGTAAATAGTTGCGCATGCGTCACATACCGCGAGTCCGCCACAAAGTTAAGAACAGCCTTATCTTGGAGGTTGTTGAGGTTGAGCGATCCCTTGCGATAACGCATCTTGTTGCTCTCACTCCGGCCGGATGCTAACCCGAAGGTCCGTTTCCTGCAAACAGTGCCCCAGATTGGGCAGGCGGCGGTAGAGTGCGCCAGTGCGGCAAATGTGAGTTCTACTCGGACCGCACTCTTTACCGCGACATCCGCAGGAATCTCGAGCTGTGGATCGATCCTGCGGTTCTCCACCAGGTCTGGGACGCCACTTGGAATCGTTGGAAGCATCTGCTCGGAGCCAAGATGGAGATCAAACGCAACTTTCGTAAAGAGCGGGAAGTATCGCCGGCACAGGGGCAAATGGGAACTGGTCACATGGGAAACCGCTCTCCCCAGCCGTCTCGAAATTAAATTGCCCAGCGATTTCGTGCAGCAGGTCGAAGCAGCCAAACGCACCTACCACCGATTCGGCCAATACTCACCATCGCTCGACAAGATTCGCTCCCTGGTCGAGCGTAAGCCAATGGAAAAGCCAGCAATCGAGCGGATGCTCGCGGCAATGAAGACTTCTTCGGCGTCCCTGAAGATGCCTGTTTCGTCGCAATCGTTCACGTGGGTTCGGCTTCGGCAGCGAGAAAATCGTGACTCTCCGATTGAAGTAGTTTGAAACGGGGATGAGTTCTAGAGTTTGAGCAGGGATGGTGCCGGCTTCTGTGCTGGATAGTAGCCCCAGGGCATTGCGTTTCTGCGTCTGACAAGTTCCTCGTGCGGTGAGCAAGCGTGCTACCGCCAGTTCCCCTTGTCGGCTGCGATTGCCGAACGTTGAGGCTGCCTGAATTGAGGACATCAACCCTACGAAACATGGTACAAATAAGCAATGCAAGTTGCCATTGAACTACCGGAGGACATCGCCGAGAGTCTACGCGCCAAGTGGAAGGATTTGCCACGCCACGCGCTGGAGGCGCTCGCTTTGGAAGGATACCGCTCTGGGGCCCTAACGGAGTCTCAAGTTCGCCGTCTGTTGGGCTTTCGAAGCCGGATGGATGTTAATTCCTTTTTGAGAGAGCACGGCATGTACTACGATTACACGCCTTCCGAAATCGATCGGGAAATCAGGACCAACGAACGCTTGCTCGAGCAGACAGAATTCCGGTCTTGATGATCGTCGTCGCCGATACCACTCCACTCAACCACCTCATTCTCATCAACAAGGTCAGCCTCCTAAAAACTTTGTACGGTCGCGTAATCATTCCATACGCTGTCCTTTCCGAACTTCAGGATGAAGCTACTCCGCCAAGAGTTAAAGAATGGATTGGTAATCGCCCCGATTGGCTGGAGGTTAAACATGCCACTTCCCTTCCAGATCCGAGCCTCGCATATCTCGATGCAGGTGAGCGCGACGCGATCATTTTGGCCCAGGAGCTTAAAGCCGACGTGCTCCTGATGGATGACCTCGGCGGACGCAGAGAAGCCGCGTGCCGCAACCTTAATATCGCAGGCACACTCACCGTTCTGTATCTTGCCGCCGGCCGCGGGCTTGTCGAAGATTTCCCAGCGACTCTCAAGCAATTATTGCAGACCGGCTTCCGTGCATCGCCACAGATAATCCAGCTCTTTTTGGAGCGCCACGCAGCACGCAAAAAGTCATCGTCTACACCGTAGGGCTCTCCGGGTAACTTCGGCAAGTTGTGGTTCTCCCGTAACCCGGCTTATATCGCTTCGAGCAGCCGATCTCGGCATGTCTTGTCATAACGTGAGCTCACGAGAAGTGCGATTTCCGTGGCCGACCAATGCCCGTGGTTGCGGCTGCACGGAAGAGACCGCTTGCTCGTATTGGGAGGGGAGCATGCATGTGCACGGCAGTTGGAAGGAAGACGACCTGCGCCTCACGTACGCCGCCAAAATAATCAGGGACAAATAGGGTCAGGAAAGTTGTCGTCCTCAGTATTCATGCGGGGTTCACGATTGCCATCGGTGCCGCTAAGTTATTGAGTTTGCGTCAAGTCCGTCTGCTCATAACCCAAAGGTCGGTGGTTCAAATCCACCCCCCGCAACCAATGGAATCATAAACATAGGGCCGCTCCGAGCGGCCCTTTTTTCATCAGATATGCGCATTCTATGCGGGTTCTTTATTGGACTGCGATTTTGGGCATAACGACAACCTTATTATCAAGCTCTGTCTGACGAAACTCCTGTGTGCGGCGGATAGCTGCACGCTGGTCGCCTTCGGCAATGATGGCGTAGCGCTTCAGCATGGAGTCGGTCTTGTGGCCAGAGATAGACATCGCCACATGCGGCGCGACTCCACTACGGATCATGTCTCTCACGCCAGACCGGCGCAGATCGTGATAGAGCTTGCCTGAGACGCCTGCCATCCGGGCGGCTGTCCTCCAGGCTTTACGGAAATCCACAATGGGTTTCCCGTCGTGGTGAAACACCAGCGGCCCATTGGCCACTTTTCGCCGACGTTCGATGAGTTCCGCCAGTTCACCTTCAAGCGCCAAGAATCGGGGTTCCTTTTCTTTGGAATTTCTTGCCTGGAGGCGGATAGCATCATGTTGCACGTCTGGCCAGGTCAGGCTAAAGACCTCATTCCTGCGCCAACTGGAAAGGAATGCAAACAGCGCTGCATCCTGCAAATAGTCCGGCAAGTTCCCTATGAGCCTATCGAGTTCAGTGCGGAACACAAAACCGGTGCGGGCATTGCCCTTCTCTGATAGATGTGGGATAGACGGCCCGGTGGTTAGGGTCTTCCTCGCGATAGCCAGGTTAAACGCCTGGCCTAGCAATTGGGTTCTTCGGTTTATCGTGGCAGGGGCGTAGCCTTCGTCCTTCAATCCCTGAATGTAGTTGACAACTGCGTCCGAGGTGACCTCTAGCGCACGCCAACTTCTGAAGTAATCGCGCAAGTCACGCATTGGTAGCAACCTGCGGGTTCCACTTCTCCCGGAGCCTGTAGTCTGCCTCTAAAGAGTCCAGAAGTTTATCGACAGTGATGCGCTCCTGCTGCGGGCCGACGAACGTCCTAGCACCGACCTGGTCAGCATGGACTTCCTTAATCTTCCGCCGTAGGAACTTCAGGGCTTTTTGTTCGTCGGTCTCTCCCGTCGATTGGCGGTATTGCTGCCCGCGAAGATAATAAGCGCAGTACCAGACTGCACTGCCAGGCTGCTTGTAGATGCGACCGTCACCGCGTGCCATGTCTGCCTCCCTTTTCTCGTCGTGGCTTATCCCAATAAGGACTGCGGCATTCTGGATTCGCGCATCGCGCTGGGGCTTCTGGAGTACGTGGATACCACTTGAAGCCGCAACGCAGGCAGGTTAATTGTTTGATTTCTTTCGCCATGCAGCAACCCTCCACGCCAGTAATGGTATCCAGTACTGGATATAGGTGTCAAGCATTATCTTTTGCGGCTGATGTACTGGTCGATGCCACGGCTGGAAAACAGTAGCTTGCGGCCAATTCGGCGGGTGAAGGGCAGGTTTTTGGCGTTCCGGTAAACGTAATCCACGCTTACGCCCAGACGTTCGGCCGTATCCTCGATGCCAAGGAGTTCATCAGCTTGAACCACAGGCGTGGGTTGCGTTATCCGCATTAGCGCAGTGGCGCGGATTATCTCAAGTTCGCCCAGCAGTACGGGAAGCTCCTCGGGTTGGAGCTCCCGGACACTGTCGAGTACGGATTGGAGCGGAGGGCGCATTAGAAGGGCACGTCTTGGTTGCTGATCGGCAGACGCTGGTTCAAATCTTCAAAAGCCCGATTCAGCCGCTCAATCGATGTTTCTAGCGCCTGCACTCGTTCCTCGAGCGTGACTTCCAGTTGCGGTGAACGCACAGCCCGACTTGCAGTTGGCGAGGCGTTACGCTGTGGCGGATTTACAGGTGGATCACAGTGCACCTGTGTGCGATCGGTCGGAACACAATTATGGAAGGCAGTGCGATCCGTGGCACTATCCGTAGGATAGTTTTTCCCAGACTTGGCCCGGTGCCAGTAGATGGTTTGCCCGCATTTGCGGCATGCACTGCCCTTGTGTTCGCTCATTTCTCGGCGCCCTTCGGGTTTGTGCTCTGCAATGGGAAATAACGTACGGATCCACGTTTGCCTTGTTCCGTGCGCCAAAGTTCCCCTTCATATTTTTTAAGCAGCTCGCATCCTCTTGCGACCTATGCGAATTTGTGCAATGAGATCATTTGTAGTCACGCCTGGAGTTGCTTCTATCGCTTCCATCAATGCCACTACTTCGCGCTTGCGATCTGTGACCGCCGGCGAATCGACAACATCGAATTGCCCACTGTCGAAATTTGGGCGCACGGTAATACTTGGTTTTCCGCCGAACCGATTTTTTACACATCTGAGAGTGATCAGCCCATCGTCAGACATCTCTTGCAAGTACGCGATATCGACGGCACCCCGTATGACAGTGGAGCCACGGCCAGTTGAGCCTTCCGCTTTTGCGGGATGGTGGAGGACGATAACAGTAGCGCCAGCACTCGCGTAACTTCTCAGGTGGCGCATAATCGGCATCATCTCGCTTGCATCGTTCTCTTCTGCATCGTGCGCATACCGGAAAGGATCGAAAATCATCACCGGGCGGGCCTTTGCTGCAATCTTTAACAGAAGGGAATCCCCTATTTGTGGGGGTTGAGGATCAAGCCATGTACCCCACGTTTTCAGACCGGGAACCATTCCACCAGCCAAGGTTTCCTGTCTACGCTTTACTTCGTGGTCGGGGTTTTCGTAATCGAGGTACAGCACGGATGAGCGCGTGCACGGCCGATTGAGGAAGTGGCCGCCCAGCGCCACACTAACTGCAAGCTTCTTGGCAAGGTACGTCTTGGCAGTCCCATCAGAACCGGCCCACAGAGTAAGGCTTTTACTTGGGAGTAGTTCTTCCACCAAATAATCGACAGGTCGAACGTCAACTTCCATGATGTCGGGAACATCATCGAGGACGCGTATAACAAGCGATTTGCGCTGGGGCGTAGTCGCTAATGATCTGCTCACTAAGTGCCGAAAAGCGAGCGGCCAGGTCCCCCGTACTGGCCCCGTTCATAGCGTGCTGTTCTAGTAAATGAGCCTCGCGAGCAATATGGCGCTTGCCGGCCGCCTCGCGGACCATCGTCACATCGTCCTTAATGCTGGGCCGATCAGGAAGGCCATCGATCAAGCTTGCTATAAAACCGCAGCCGCCGACCTCTTCGAGTTCCTTATGCCGCTCGAGTTCATCGGTGAGCGTGGTTATATTGATCGGGCGTGAGGACCCCGCCAAACCCTTCATTCGTGCACAAATCCTGCGGTGTGAGTCTAGGGAGAAATCCGACACCCTGAGTTGGGCTGCCTCGTCATAAGCATGATCAGGATTGAGCAGAATGGACGCAAGCACATTACGCTCATACTTGACCGCCGAATTGTATAGAGTGCTCACTGGTACTTCTTTGCGAAGCTTCCAGGGATCAGGGCTTTTATGCGCAACTGGTCATCCAGGGCCTCGTCAATCCAAGCCTCAATCTCTTTCTCTTTGCGTTTAAGCATGTCCATCTCTCGGTGGACATCGACGAGAAGTGACTTGTACATTTGCAGCTGTCGGGCATTTGCGTCTAGGGCCATCACCGCGCACTCACCTGGCTGCTTCACGAAGGAATCGGCAGGCTCGGCGCTTCTCAAATCAGCCAGAGTGCCTTTTCGACTTTCGGCCTCCACTTCGGCAAGCGCAAGCCAGAGCTTCTTGGCATCTTCTGTGCTCAGACGGGAAACCTCAGTCTCAACGTTGGCAATCACTGCCCGCGAAACGCCGGACAGTTTGGCAAGCTTGTGCTGACTGATTTTCAAACCCGTACGCAGTCTTTTTAATAAGGCGGGATCGTAGAATTTGTTCATTAGCGCCTCTTGTCTACCAATTGTTATACTAGACAATACATAGGCACAGGTCAACCACAAAGGAGTAGGTGAGTCACATTTTCCGCAGGGATTTGATACGAGACCAGTCTCCACCGGTACCGGGTACCGGTCCTTATAAGACCGGGTACCAGTACCAGTACTGATACCGACTGATACCGCGTACTCAGTACCAGTGTGGCCTCCGCGCTTTGCGCACGAATGCCTGCTGAATTCATCCGCACAGGATTCTGCCCATCCCAAGACGCAGGTAGGCCATTACGCCCGCTAAAGCTGGCATTTGATTACGGCAGGAATCGTATTTTTGTCGGATGACGCAGACCAAGATGACACCAACCTCATAGAAGCAGGCGCATAGTTCGCGCATAGCGCCTATCAAGTCTCACAACAGGAAGCCCATACAGCCGGACATTGGGTTGCTAGCCCAACGTTCTGCGCCCAAAAGCCGACGTTAAAACAATTGTCGTTATAACGACTAATGTGCCATAATGCACCTATGTCTGTAGAACAGCGCAAGGTGCCATTTACGGGGTTTCTCGAGGTTCGTCAGTTAGCCGAGATAGACCGGCTGGCCAAGGAGTCGGCCAGGCCAAAGAGCGAAATATTGAGAGAGGCACTGGACGAGTATTTAACCGCTCGGGCGCCAGCGACGCCCGTAGACGGCCCTGGAACGCAAGCAAACGGCATTGCAGAGCCGGCGCCGATTCCGAGGAGCATATGGACGCGCTAAGCGAAGCCAAACTCACCGCAATGATGTATTGGTCCGCTCGTCTAGGCGTGAAAGACCCGGAGTTGGAACTGCTTGACCAACCGGTGCCGCTTGACCAGCTGAGGCGATTATCGGACCTACTCAGGGTGCCGTGTGAGTAAGAATGCAGCGCAACGTCGTTTTGACGCCCTCACACGCCGTGCCCGTGAGGCCCAAGCCGAAGTCAGCGCCTTGCGAAACGACAACCAGGAATTGCGGCTGCTTCTTGGCAAGTACAAGCACGATTTAGAGCAAAGCATAACTGCGTTCGAGACCTTAGCACATAGGCACAAAACCATTCTCTTGGAGAAACGACAGCATGGATGATTCACTGACCATCGCAACGAGCACGGACAGCGAAGTAACAGCCCAAGCAGTCGCAAACGGCTTGCCGGCACGCATTGAAGAGCCTGAGCCCGTAAAGGAGCCAAAGTACGAGGCACCGCCCAATACTCGAGTTGATTCCTACGAAAGTCCGCTGAGTGAGCGGAACCAGTTGCTTGCAAGGCTGCAAGCCGCAGAGGCCGACCTTGAAGCCGCCGAATCCGAGACGATCGTGGTCAACGATGCCGCCCAGGCCGAAGAAATGCTGCAGAAAGCGCCCGCCGTTGATGAATCCCTCCTGCCCGTTGACATGGATGCAGTGCGGCGCCAAGCCACCCAAGACGCTATTGCCGAGGGGCAACGGCGTGCGGGCCTAAATCAGTCGCAGTTTGCCAATCAGCACGACGTGGAAATCGCGAAGCTCAGTGGCCAATTTCAGGCGAAATTGCAAGCGATAGCCCCGCCTAACTTCGGGCAACTGGTACAGAACGCTCACAGGCAAGGCGTAGATATTACGCCAGCCATACGTGACGCGCTATTAGTGAGCCCCGAAGGGCCGCAAGTTTTGGTGCGTTTACTTGAGCATCCCGAGGAACTTCGGGAGCTGGCTGCCGTGGGAGATCAACATGTAGCGTCTTACGCCATTGGTCGCATGGCGGGCGCTTTGAGTGCGCCCAGGCAGCGTTCAATCTCGAATGCGCCGCCACCGATCAGGCCATTGTCCGGATCAGATACACGCAGTGCATTGCCGATGGACCAGCTTTCATATGCCGATTACAAACGGGCACGTGAGCACCAGATTAAGAATCGATATCGAGGGAGATAACCAATGAGTGAAACCGTTACAGTGCATGGCCAGTCTTTGCGGAACCAGAGGGCGACGGAACGTGCAGCCGATCTGGATTACATGTCGCTACATGCGCACCCCGACGGCAAGCCAGGGTCGCCCAAGTGGGTTGTTCTCCACCATGGAAGCGACGGTACCGAGCCGCGAGAATTTGTGTTCGAGAATGGCCGTGAGTTACTTGACCATCTGCGTGAACACGCCAGCATTCCCCCGGACGCCCACGAACCTTCTGATGCACTTGGCCGCGAGGTCATGCCTGCTGAGCTCCAGAACCGTTATGGACGGGGGCGTTAGGCGTTTGCGACATCTTCGACAGAGCGGCAACAGTGGATTACGACGGACTGGCCAAGAAGTACGGCGGGGCCGTTTCCTCGCAACCTCCCCAGTCAGGCAGAAATATCGACTACGACGCGCTAGCGGCCCAGCACAGCGGGACTGCCTTGGAAAGCGCTGGCGGAGACATTTTCGACCAGGCAGCTGCGACACCGCAAAAGGACTTTTCCGGCCGCGTGGGAGATCGCATTCGGCAGAATGTAAATGCCCCAGCGCATATGCTGATAGGGTTGAATGATGCAGTGAAAAGCGCAATTAAGGATCCCTCCAGTGTCTTCGATAAAGACGCTTCCATGAAGAATTTAGGTAACGCCCTAGGCAGTGTCGCGGGTATACCACAGCGGCTATATCAGGAGTACAGGAGTGATCCCGCTAATTTAGTTGGCGATATCATTACGGCGCGTGCGTTCAAAGATGTTGGCGGTGAAGGTGAGGCGACTAGTGCCCAAATGTCGCAAAGCCTATGGCAGCAACAGCTAAGACTACTGCTGCTAAGCCTGGAATGATGACCAACGCCATTGGTGTGGTCTCTCCCAAGCTGGCCAACATGATTGAGGCAGCGGAATCTGGCAAGTGGCAAGGCTTACTGCCAGACCGTGCGGTTAGGCTGCTCAATCTTTTCAAATCCGGGGACGGCGGTGTGCCAGCGCCTCCCGCACTTACCCCTAAGCCTCCAGCATTTACACCGGGACCGCAAGAATTGCGGGGATTGACGCCAGAGGCAATACAGGCTCAAGCATTACGAACTGGGCCAACGATATCGCCACCAGAACCGAGTGCAGGTCTTGGGAAAATACCTGTATCAAAGCTAAGCGATTTGAAACC
>Ga0306920_100010213_pt1 | contig 12581 bp, 10 predicted proteins | sample flu12Cox44000170_FD_204666 | JGI IMG/M metagenome (GOLD analysis project Ga0306920, IMG submission 204666) | Lab enrichment of tropical soil microbial communities from Luquillo Experimental Forest, Puerto Rico - flux4day.12C.oxic.44.000.170 (v2)... | ecosystem: Environmental > Terrestrial >...
CCTGCCCAGCCGTGGGACGAGTTGCATTAGCCGTTGCCCGCGGAAGTCGGGCCTCACCCACCCGGATCCGCCGTAGAACACCACGCCGGTGATGGATTTCGCTGCTGCTGCGGTAATCTCGCAGCGTTGACCTTCATCGCGTCCCCCGTAAAACATCATCCGTGCTTCTTGTTCAAGACTGGTTTCTGGCCAGTAATAGATCCGGCCGGCCTGACTCAGAACAATCTCACCGTATTCATTCTCGCCCGAGATCCAATAGGAATTCTGCGGTGAGATCACAATATTGGGGATTGAACATGTGAACGAGACGAAACCAGTCCCCCTTTGCGACCCGCTGTTTGTTGAGGTAGGCCAATTCGCCAAAATCGTGCCTAAGACGCAGGCGAACACCACTCTGCCGCGCCGCCTTGTCGCCCTCGAGCACGAATGTCGACAGCAGGCGTGCCGGACCGTGCTTGATCGTTAGCGCCTCGGGTAGGCGGAGGTTGTTGACCGGGACGATGTTTGGATAGTTTTTAGTCATCACAGCTCCTCGAGACTGGCTGCCCATGGCAGCCTCTCCACTCTCTTAGAGTCAGCGCCGATATCTTGAGGTCTTCATCGGCGAATTGCTAACGAGACCTGAATTGGTTCGTCGAGTTTTATCTATTATTTATCTCCCGTCAATTCATTTCATGGTTAATACATAAAATGTTCGAAACCAAACGTTCCCGTCTTCTTTGGGTTTTTATTAAAAATTTAGAGAAAAATCAGCTGACCCTTAATGCTGACCCTTAATATGGAGTGACTACGATTCTCGAATAGCCTCATTCACGCTTTATCCTTATTGTGCCGCTGGCTAGATAAAGCTGCGCCGACGAAATAACCATATACAACCATAAGGGGAATTCTTATTTCAGATTGGCGCCAAAAAGACCTAGCTATAACGTTCAACTCGATTCATGATTGTACCTAAAAGCGCAAAGACCGGCATCGTTGCGCCGAGACCCGATACGCCGGATATTGGTAACCAGCGCGACCCAGCGAGTTGATACCCGATGAGCACCAAGGACGAGTTGAAACGCGCGATTTGCGAGGCGATCGACCGGCGCGCCGACGCGATCATCGATCTCGGCGAGACGATCCTGCGCCATCCCGAAACCGGCTTCAACGAGGTAAAGACAGCGGCTCTCGTCGCCGAACGCATGGGCGCCATCGGGCTGACGCCGCGCACCGGCCTCGCGCTGACCGGCGTCAAGGGCCGGCTCACGGGCCGCGAGCCCGGGCCGCGGCTTGCGATCATCGGTGAGCTCGACAGTCTGCGGACCTCCGAGCACCCGCTCGCCGATCCGGGCACCGGGGCGGCGCACAGCTGCGGCCACAACGCGCAGATCGCCGGGATGCTCGGCGCCGCGATGGGGCTGAGCGACGCCGGGGTTGCCCAGCACTTCAGCGGCGAGATCGTTTTCTTTGCAGTGCCGGCCGAAGAATTCATCGATGTCGAGGAGCGTGCAGCGCGCGTCACCGGAGGCGAAATCGAGTTCATGCTCGGCAAGCCCGAGCTCGTCGCCAAGGGCCATTTTGACGACGTCGACATGGCCATGATGATCCACACCGGCTCGCGCGGCGGCACCGCCGGGACCCGGTCATTTCTCGCCGAGTCATCGAATGGCGCGCTGATCAAGCGCATCCGTTTTCTCGGCAGGGCCGCCCATGCCGGCAGCTTGCCGCAGCTCGGGATCAACGCCCTCAATGCGGCAACCATCGCGATGAATGCGATCGCCGCTCAGCGCGAGACCTTCTGGGAGAAGGACACGATCCGCATCCACCCAATCATCACCAAGGGCGGCGACGCGGTCAGCGTCGTGCCGTCGGAGGTTAGGATGGAGACCTTTGTGCGCGGCGGCTCGCTCGAAGCGATCATCGACGCCAACAAAAAGGTCGACCGCTGCCTGCGGGCTGGCGCGATGGCGATGGGCGCCGAGGTCGAGATCCACACGATCCCCGGCTATCTGCCGCAACGCAACGATCGCCGGCTCGGCGAGATTTTTGGGGCCAATGTCGAAGCGGTGTTCGGCCCCGGTCAGTTCCATATCGGCGGCCATCGCACCGGGTCGACCGATATGGGTGACCTCGCCCACATGATGCCGGTGATCCACCCTTATGTGGTCGCCGCGGAAGGAAGAGCACATGGCGCCGACTGGCGGATCAACGAGCCCCAGCATGGCTATGTGACGCCGGCCAAGCTGCTGGCGATGACCGCGATCGACCTGCTCTTTGGTGACGCCGCTCCGGCAAAGGACGTCCTTGCGCATTTCGAGCCGGCTATGACCAAGGAAGCCTATCTGACCTTCCAACGCGGATTATTCCGCAAGGAGAACTATGCTTACAGTGATGCCTGATGCGCCCGGCTTGGCCGCATCAAGCCGTCGAAGGGGCGCCAAGCCCTGCACGAAGTTGTCGGGTATGCGGCCGCGGTTTACTTTTTCTGCATTCCGAAGAAAAATCCTCGCCTGACTGGAATTTCGAGAGGTGCGACGAGTTTAACAGTCAGGAATCAAAGCCCGCGTCCCGTGGGCGAGGGCAGCCGTGCAACAGCAGTTCGGAGGTGTGGAGATGCCTTTCGACGGTACAGACGCTTTCGACAATCACCCCCTTGCCAAGCTCGGCGCGGTGGAGCGCCTACTCGCCACTGAGCAGCAGTGGTGCAAGGGCAGATTACGCGATGCTCATGGACGCCACTGCCTGGTCGGAGCCATCGAGGCCGTGGGGGGGCGCCCGGTCCTGCAAAAAGTCGTCCTGCAAGCCGCCCGTGAGGTTAGCGGCAAGCGGTATTGGCGGATCGAATTCTTTAACGATGATCCGCGCACCACGCACGGCGACGTGTTGCAGGTTCTGCACCGCGCGCGGGAAAACCTGATCACCGGGATGATTGGCGACTACGACCGGTTGCCGCGGTATCAGAGATGGATGCGGGCGTTGCACATGCGCTTCTCGCGGCGAGGTTGCGGCAGTAACCCTGTCATGGTTTCGGCCGGACCTGCGATCTCATGTCACGAACTCGGAGCCGGCCTTTTTGTCGGACGGGATGTGCAAAAGGACCGTGTCGCGGTGCTGGAGCTACAAGAATAGGTGGTAATTCCCGGCGCTTTTCGCGCCGGCCGGACTTAGGTTACAGCTGCGCGCTCGTAGGCAGCTAGGGGTAGCGAGAATGCGTAGCTTATGGTCGGATGCGGACGCCGAGAGCATGGTCGAGCGCTATGCCGGGGCGGGCGCCGAGCGCGATTTAGCGCTGCGTGTCTATACTTCCCGCTTGCTCGGGCGCGAACCCAAGCTGGTGTTGCACGGCGGCGGCAATACCTCGGTCAAGACGATTATGAAGGATCTCCTCGACGAGGAGGTCGAAGTGCTCTGCGTCAAGGGCAGCGGCTGGGATATGGCGGCAATCGAGCCGGCCGGGCTTCCCGCGGTCCGCCTTGCACCGCTGCGCAAACTGCGCGGCCGGCCCGCGCTTGCCGATGAGGAAATGGTGCGTGTACAGCGCGCCAACCTGCTCGATCCCAGCTCTCCGAACCCGTCAGTCGAGACGCTGTTGCACGCCTTTCTGCCCCACAAATACATCGATCACACGCATTCGACGGCGTTGCTGAGCCTCACCGACCAGCCCGATGGAGCAGCACGCTGTGTCGATCTATACGGCCGCCGTCTTGGCTTCGTGCCTTACATCATGCCCGGATTCTTGCTCGCCAAGAAAGCCGTGGAGGTGTTCGAGGCAGATTCGGCGGTCGAGGGGCTCGTTCTCTTGAAGCACGGCATTTTTACTTTCGGGGATACGGCGCAAGAGGCCTATGAGCGCATGATCGCGGCCGTATCGCTCGCCGAAGAGCAATTGGCACACGGCCGCAAATCGGTCTTCCTCCCGGCTGGCCTCCCGAGTAGCATCGCGAGCGCGGCCGAGGTGGCCCCAATCCTGCGCGGCGCATGTGCGATTGCCGATCCCGAGGGCTCCGGTCACTATCGCCGCTTTATCCTGGAGTTCCGCTCGAGCCCGGCAGTGCTCGATTATGTCAACGGCGCCGAACTCAAGCGCTATAGCCGGGCCGGGGTCGCCACTCCGGATCACACGATCCGCACGAAGAACTACCCGCTGATCGTGTCTGCACCCGAACCGGACCGGCTTGATGCCTTCAAGCGGGAAGCGCGGGAGGAGGTCGGCAGCTTTATCGCCGAGTATCACGCTTATTTTACCCGTCACAATGCGCGCCAGGAGGCGCCCAAACGCGAACTCGACCCGATGCCGCGCGTTATCTTGGTGCCGGGGCTAGGGCTGTTCGGGCTGGGCCGCAGCGCTAAGGATGCTCGCATTGCGGCCGATATCGCCGAGTCGACGATCGAGACGGTAGCCGACGCCGAAGCAATCGGTCGTTTCGAGTCGATCAGTGAGGCTGACCTCTTCGATATCGAATATTGGTCGCTGGAGCAGGCAAAGCTCGGGCAAATGAGCGAGAAGGCGCTCGCCGGCCAGGTCGTCGTCGTCACCGGAGGCGCCGGCACGATCGGCTTTGCCACCGCGCGGGTAATGAGCGGCGCCGGTGCGGAAGTGGCGCTCCTCGACCTTGATGCGGAGGGCGTCCTCGCTGCCGCAAAGAAGCTCGGCGGAGCGGCGCTCGGGATTGAGTGCGATGTCACCGACCGCGCCGCGGTGCGTCGCGCTTTCGACTGCGTGGCCGAGCATTTCGGCGGGGTCGACATCGTTGTCTCGAATGCCGGTGCGGCTGCGCAAGGTCGTATCGGCGAGATCGAAGACGAGGTGCTTCGGCAAAGTTTCGAGCTCAATTTTTTCGCCCACCAGACGGTCGCGCAAAACGCGGTGCGCGTCATGCTGGCGCAAGGGACCGGCGGCTGCCTCTTGTTCAATGTGTCGAAGCAGGCGATCAACCCCGGCCCCCGCGCCGGGCCTTACGGTCTGCCCAAGGCTGCGACTTTGTTCCTCGTCAGGCAATATGCGCTCGAATACGGCGCCGACGGTATCCGCGCCAATGCGGTCAATGCCGACGGCATTCGTGGCGGGCTGCTGACGCCGCAATTCATCGAGGAGCGCGCGGCGGCGTACGGGATGACTGCAGCGGCGTACATGTCGCGCAATCTGCTGCGCCGTGAAGTTGCCCCTGAGGATGTGGCGCAAGCCTTCCTGCATCACGCGGTGGCGTTAAAGACCACCGCCGACGTCACCACCGTCGACGGCGGCAACATCGCTGCCGCCTTGCGCTGACCCTCGACGAGGAGCCGGCATTTATGCGGCAAAACAGCTTTGGCAGGCTTCCACCGGTCTCGACGCTGACGCTCGGCGGGGGCGGCATCGGCATGGTGTGGGGCGAAACATCGTTCGAGGAGTGCGTCGCGACCGTGCACGCGGCTGTTGCGCCGGGATCAACCTGATCGATCTGGCGCCACGCTATGGCGACGGCACCGCGGAGCAGGTTGTTGGTGAAGCCTTTGACGGCCGACTGCCGGCGGGCGTGCGCGTCACAAGCAAATGCGGTCTCGGGAACCCATTACCCGCACAAATAGAGTCTATTTTGAGGGAATCAATCGAAGGCAGCCTCAAGCGTTTGCGGTTGTCGCGACTCGATCTCTTTTTTCTACATTCGAACGTGGTCCCTGATGCGGACCACATCGCGCGCTGGCCCGATGCCGCCAGCCGCATGACCCCGTACGCGATATTTGTAGAGCATGTCCGTCCGGCGTTCGAGCGGCTCGTTGCCGAGCGCCTGATCGGTGCCTGGGGCCTGACCGGCATCGGCCACCCGGATACGATCATTAGACTGATGAGCGAGCGGCCGGCTCCGGCGGCGGTACAGTGCATTGCAAACCTACTCGATTCACCGGGTACGCTTAAGTTCTACGACGGGCCGGCGAAACCGCGCGCCATCATGGCGGCGGCCCGCGCAAACGGGGTCGGCGTCATGGGGATCCGCGCGGTGCAGGCCGGAGCGCTGACCAGTGCGGTCGACCGGCCGCTCCCACCCGATCACCCCGAGATGCGCGATTATGCCCGAGCTGCCGGTTTCCGGCGGCTCGCCGAGGAGTTCGGCGTCACTCCTGCGGCATTGGCGCATCGCTACGCGCTATCGCTCGACATCGATACGCTCGTCCTCGGAGTGAAGAACAGGCAAGAACTCGCCGAGTGCGTTGCGGCGGTCGCGGCCGGGCCGCTGCCTCCCGAGCTGAAGGCCTCGGTCGATCGAGCCGCGCGCGAATAGCGCCGAGTAGCGAACTGCTAGCCGACCATCATCGCGCGAATGAAGGAACCCGCCTCTTCGATTGCTCGCCGACCGGCACTCAGCTCGGGATGAAAGAGGTGCCACACATGGATCATCTCCGGCCAGATCTGTAAATCCACGCGCACATCGGCCGTACCGGCCGCCTTGGCCAAACGGACGGCGTCATCGAGTAGCGTTTCCGCGGCGCCGACTTGGATCAGCAACGGCGCAAGACCGGTGAGATCAGCATAGATCGGTGCCGCCAAGGGGGAGCGCGGGTCGGCGCCGTTCAAATACATGTGCGCCATGTCGAGAATGCTCGCCTTTTGCACTGTCGGGTCGGCAGCGGCTTTGGTCGACATCGTCTCGCCGATAGCTTCCAGGTCGACCCAAGGCGAGATGCACCAACCGCAGCCCGGCTGCGGTAGCCCCAGGTCGCGGATCGCGATCATCGCTGAGACCACGAGACCTCCGCCGGCGCTATCGCCGGCAAACGCAATGCGTCCGGGCTTATACCCGCGGGACAATAGGAAGCGGTAGGCCGAGACGCAGTCCTCGACTGCGGCAGGAAACGGATGTTCAGGTGCAAGGCGGTAATCGAGTGCTAGCGACCAGGTCGTTGCTGCTCGTCCTGCCTCGGAGGCCAAGTGGCGATGACTGTCGAGCGAACCGATCACGAACCCGCCGCCGTGCAAATAAAGGAGCGCCGAATCCCGATCCGCTTGCGGCGTCGAGGTCCACTCTGCGCGAACCCCGTTCGCGCTCACCGGCTCGACGCCAATGTCAGGCGCGAGATCATATTGAAGGCCGCGCGCGTCGATGTCCTTGCGGCGCTGCCTGTAGTCGTCCGAATGCGGCCTGCTGGCCAATTTCGCGCGTAGCGCCGCAATCTCGGTACCGCCCATTTGCATCTCCTAAATCTGCCTCCCATCCGGGAGCAGATATCCCTCGATAGCAGCGAAGGATGATTCGGCACCGCGCCGGGGTGGACGGCTACAGCGATGCGCGCGCATCGGCTTTTCCGGGCAGGCGCGCCATTGGAGTTAGGGAACCAAACGCGGTCACTGCGCACAGACCCGCGGAAGCGATTACGGCTGCGAGCACGATCGGGTTGCCGCTGGCACCGAGCGAAAGGGCGGCGGTCGCGCCCGCGGCGCCAGTCATCTGAATAAAGCTCATCAGGCCGGAAGCGGCGCCGACGATCCCAACCCTGACCCCGAGACTGCCGGCAACGGCGTTGGGCGTGATCAGACCGCTGCCGAAGCAGATCAGGATCATCGGTCCGACGATTGTGTAAGCATTCACGACGTGCAGCGAAGCGAGGGTGACCATGACAAGGCCGGAGGGGACGAGCACCGCACCCCCGGCCGCGATGAGACCGTCGATGCCAAGCCGCGGCGTCAGTCGGGCAGAGAGGAGACTGCCGACGAGGAAGCCGATCGGCGGCAGCGAGGCATAATATCCGTAGTCCTCGGGGGGAACTCCGAAGCCGTTGATCAGGACCGCTGGAGCACCGGCGACGAAAATATGAAACCCGGCGTGGGCGCCGGTGGCGGTCAGTGCATACGCCAGAAAGCGACGGGTTCCAATCAGAGTTCGATAACTGGCGATTATAGTTCTGGCGAGTTGCGCTCCGGAAGGTGAGCCAGAACGGTCGGGGAGACGTGTCCGCGGCAAATGCTGGAAAACGAGCGGCAAAGCCACGGCGGTTATAATTGCGACGGCCGCAAAATTGGCCCGCCAGCCGAGCCACGCCTGTAGATAGCCCCCCGGGATCGGCGCAAAGGCTTGTAACAGAGTCACCACGACAGAAAGCCCGGCAATAATCCGAGCGGCTCCGTTTTCGCCGTAAAGATCGCGTATCGTAGCGCGGCTAACAACCATCCCCGCAGACAAACCGACCCCTTGCAAGATCCTCGCGGCGATGAGGAACTCAACCGTCGGGCTTAAACCAGCGGCAATACTCCCGAGCATGCTCAGCGCAACGCCGAAGATCATCACTCGTCTGCGCCCGTATCGATCGGACACCGGGCCGACGACCAGCATGCTGATAGCGAAAGCCAGCAGATAGCCAACGAAGGTGAACTGGACGCGGGCGCCCGTCGTATCGAGCCCGGCGGCGATTGCCGGCAGCGATGGGACATAGATCGTCGAGGCTATCTGACCAAGTGATGAGGTTAGCGTGAGCGTCAGCAACAGCGCCGGGCGACTCGCATTCGAAACCCGCCCGGTTCGGACAGGCGCTGCGCGAAGTGGCCTAAGCACGACCGCTCCTCATTTCGAGCGAGTGTCTTCCGGCGAGCAATCCTCCCACCGCGCGAAGGTTGTGACTTTGGTCCGTCATGATGTTTTTGAAGCAATCCTAGATTGCAAGTCCAAATTTTCGCAGGCAATCGCGTCGACGAGAGGGACCAGAATAATCGCGCGCGGCCTCGTGCCCTAACGGTTTCGCGATGAGGAACGCCCTCCGCAATACTCAATTGACACTTTTTTGACGGCGTGTCTATTAACCTTATTTTCCGGCACGGAAGTACGCCGGGCCCAACAGATCTGAGGGGTTCCCGCACGGCCCGCAGAACTCCCAAGCCGAGAAGAGCATTTTATGATCATCCGCAACTTTGGTGTGGTTAACAGTAGCGAAGCTAGGATCTACTCCGCAACCGTATCATGGGAGGACCGGGAACTTCCAGATCAGGAGCTCATCTTCGAGATCCGCGATAAAGGGCCCGAGCATTCGGCGCACGCCGAACCGTGCGCGGACGCTTTTTTGGCGGCGTGTTTCCCTCTTGCCGCAATCCACGGGGAAGCGAGGATCCGAATCCACGGTCAGCCCTGCCCGCTGTTGATAGAGGGTCTATCGACCGCCCACGCCTGGTGGACGAGCTGGGGTGGAATGCCATCGCCGATGCCACTGATCGAGACGTTGCCGCGCACAGACTGTATTGTACCAGCTGCTCCACGGCGGGGCGTCGCCTTCCTGTCGGGAGGCGTCGACGGCCTTCACATGCTGATGCGCAACCGGTGTCGTTATCGCCCAGGCGATCCCGCGTACATCGGAGAAGTATTGTTCGTCCAAGGGTTTGACATTGGCAAGCGTGCTCGCGACCCGGAGAACGCACGCTATGAGATGGTTTCGCGGCGATTAGAACCGGTGGTCGCGGAAAGTGGCCTCCGGCTAATTAAATGCCGGTCGAACCTACGTCACTTGCCATCGAAGCCGGATTTCTGGCAGGAGCGACACTGTGGTGCAGCGTTAGGTGCGGTCGGCCATGCAGCAGTGGTTGGATCGGCTTTTCTATTCGTCGGGGCCTCATATCCGATTAGCGACGCTGTACCCTGGGGATCGCATCCCGCAGTTGACAGCCTTTTTTCAACCCAGCGTTTGACAATCGTTCATGACGGGGCGCGTTTCTCTCGATTGCAGAAGGTGCGTGATCTGGCAAGCTGGCCAACAGCATTGGCCGTCCTACGGGTCTGCCCAGCAAGCGCAGGCTTGCGAGCTAATTGTCGAGAGTGCGAGAAGTGCTTGCGAACGCGACTCGAGTTACTGGCGGTCGGGATCGACGAAACTGAGGCTTTGGGGCCAAGCCTTGTACGAGCCGAGTTGTGGGATGAGTGCGTGCCTGGGCCGCTCGGCGGTCGCCTCGCGTTTTACAAGGACCTGATCGAGCCTCTCAGGGCCCGCGGCTACAACGAGCTGTGCCGGGTCCTAGAAAGAAAGATCGCGGCTTCGAAGGAGCACGCGCGGGGAGCCGGCGGACAATGACGCGGCATATCGCGATAAAACGATCTTGCCGACTGCCAAGACTCAGTCCACCCTACCTAAGGTTAGAGTGCCGATAGACTTCACGTTCGATCGACGCCGCGGCGTCTGACCACCACACGGCGGCGTATTTTGGGGCAGCAACGATGACATTGTCGATCCGCATTTTAGGGCCTCTAGTGATCGAGAGCGATAACTGTCGACTCGGCAAGGTTCCGAAAAAGGCACGCGCGCTGCTCGCATTTTTGGCGGCCCAGCGGGGACAGCCCGTCAGCCGCGAGCGGCTGGCGGACCTGTTGTGGCCCTACCAGGGCTCGGAACAAGCACGCCACAGTTTGCGCAACTGCCTTTTGGAGCTGCGCAAGGCGCTGGGCCGTAGTGCCACGGAGCACTTGGTCGCCGATTTCGCCAACTGCCGACTGCAGACCATCCTCGCCGACTTGGAGAATTTCGAGCGTCTGTCGCGTTCGCAACATCGGCCTGACCTCGAGGCCGCCGCCGACTTGTATCGGGGCGAATTCCTTGCCGATTTCGATATCAACTCGGAGCCGTTCCAGGAATGGTTGACCGGGGAGCGCGACCGCACGCTCGGCGTGGTTTGCGAGGTCCTGCAGCGGCTGAGCACGCAGCAGGATGCCGCCGGCGAGCGCGAGGCAGCCATTCAGTCCGGACGCCGGCTGGTGGCGCTGGATCCGCTTTCCGAGTTTGGTCAGCGGGCACTAATGCGCGCCTATGCGCGCGCCGGGCGGCGGGGCGAAGCGCTGCGGCAATACAAGAGCTGCGCCGAGACGCTGAAGCGTGAGCTCGGAGTCGCGCCCGACGGCGAGACGCAAGCACTCGCTAGCGAGATAGCGCGGTCGGGCGGCGTGCGCGGAAACGACTTGCTGAATGATGCAGCGGATGATCGCAACCTTGGCGCGCCTGTCGCGCCGGCGAGTGCGCCGGAACGCCGCGTCTCGGTGCGACCCGAGGCGTCGCCGAGCGAAGGCGCCGGGAAGCCAGGCTGGCCGTGTCTGTTGCCGAACATTGCCGTGGCAGTAGCTCCGGTGCGCAACTTAACTGGAGATCCCGCTCAGAACTACCTGGTTGAGGCGTTTACCGACGACCTCGTCACCGACCTGCTACGTCACGGCCGCGGGATTTCTCTCAAACCTTTGGAAGACGAGCGCGGCACACTGAGCAACGGTAATCGGTCGGCCGAACGTCTTTTCGATTACGTTGTCACCGGCAGCGCTCAGGCCAGTACTACCGGGTTGCTGCGCGTCAACATGCGGATCACCGACGCGGCGACGTCCGAGTTTCTCTGGGCTGGGCGGCATGAATTCAAACCGGAAGATCTCGCTCCAGTCCAGACGAGGATCACCCGGCGAATTTCTCGAGAGCTTCACGTCTTGTTGCTGCAGGCTGCCAGCCGCCGTGCGTTGATTGAATCGGGAGTGGGTCTCGGAATAGCCGAATGTCTCACCGAGGCCTCAAATGCCCTCAAGGGGAAATATGCGCCTGAACTGTCGGCCGAGGCGCAGAGGTGGTACCTTGCCGCACTCGGCCATGAACCGCGCAGTGTCGAGGCTCTAGTCGGGGTCGCTCTAACTTGCCAGCAACTCGTCAGCAACCCGTGGTGGGGAGATCCGCGGGCCGTGTCGGCAGCATCAGATCTCGGGCGTGAGGCAGCGGCGGTAGCGCTCGACCTTGCACCCGGGCATGCATTTGCTAAATGCATTCAAGGCATGTTGTATTCTGCAGCAGGACAGCTGGAGTTGGCGGCGCGCGCGTTCGACCAGGCGCTCGGAATGGATCAAGCGCTCGCGCCAGCACATGGGTTCGCCGGATATAATGCAGCCCTTCTTGGCCGCGCCGAGGAGACGTGGCCAGCGATTGAAAAAGCCATGCGGTTCGATCAAACGGACCGCCGACAATGTTTATGGTTCTTTTATGGCGGATTTGCCGAGCTGCTGCTTGGCCGTACTGAGCAGGCAATCGCGCTGCTGGAGAAGTGTTTGGAGCGGAATCCCAGCTACGGAGCCGCGCAACTTTTTCTAATGGCTGCGTTGTGCTTGGTCGGGCGTCACGCCGACGCTGCCGAGACGGCCGCGTCATTCCGAAAGCAATATCCAGACTACCGCACGACCACATTCGAGCAGCTCTGGCTGTCGCGTTCGGGCTCTTCTGCTTATCGTGCGCAAATCCATCCACTGTTCGAGAAAATTCGCGGTCTCGGCGTCGCGAATTGAGGGTTCGGGCCATGAGCCATCGGCCCGCGGCCGAAAATACCGGTGAAATGAGACACAAACGAGCGGCGCTCTCGGTGCCGATCGCTGAGGGCGCAGCAGGCCGTTGGCGCTGTCTCCAGTCGAGTATGGCGGTGGCTGTCGCACCGTTGCGCAATCTGACTGGCGATGCCGACCAGCAGCGGCTCACTGACGCCTTCACAGACGATCTTCTCACTGAACTTGTCGAACATGGCCGAGGATTTTCGCTCCAGCGGCTGACCGGCAACCCAACTACCTTTTGCAGCAGCGCCGAAATGGCGGAGCCCGAATTCAAATATCTTGTTACCGGCAGCGCTCAGCGGGGTG
>Ga0306920_100010214_pt1 | contig 12581 bp, 10 predicted proteins | sample flu12Cox44000170_FD_204666 | JGI IMG/M metagenome (GOLD analysis project Ga0306920, IMG submission 204666) | Lab enrichment of tropical soil microbial communities from Luquillo Experimental Forest, Puerto Rico - flux4day.12C.oxic.44.000.170 (v2)... | ecosystem: Environmental > Terrestrial >...
ACCGGAACTCGAGGACGTGCTTCGATCTCTCGGCGCCAGCAAGCTGGACATCCTATGGCGCGTAGGCTTGCCACGCTCACTTCCGTATTTTTTTGCATCGCTCAAGATTGCTATCACGCTGGCGTTCGTCGGAGCGGTGATTTCCGAGACCATCGCGTCCAATCAAGGCATCGGCTATCTCATGATTTCGGCAAGTTCGACATTCCGTGTTCCGCTGGTGTTCGCTGCTCTCCTGGTAATTGCGGCTATGGGCGTTGGCATGTACGCTGTCGCATCTCTATTCGAGCGTCGGCACACCCGATGGGCGATCCGAAATTTTGAGAGGGGCGGATTCGGATCGGGCGGTTGACCCCGATTCGGCGAGCTTCGCTTGAGAACAATGTGGAGTCCAAATAGGCTTCACACGGTGTGCAAGCTGCATTTTTTCAGTCGCGGTCGCGACGCCGCCCAGAATGTCGTGCGTTTCTCACCTGCCGCGCGCGCATGGCCCCGCGTGGGCCGGCTGCCTAGCCGGGCTGAGAGGACGAACTCAGAATGTCGGCGAAACGGTATCGCTTTGAAATGTCGCGCGGGTTTCCGTCGCTTCAGCCGAATCTGGACACTGCCCAGGACTTGTACGGCGTCCGCCAATATAGCGAGCTGAGCCGCAATTGAAGTAATCCACGTGCAGTCCGCAGGCGCCACACTGCGATCCGCGCAAACTACAAGGTTTCGCCATGGCCACATCGACAACCCGCAGCGTAATCCTCGTCAAGAACGGCCGCGTCTACGACCACGCCGGGGATGTGCATCTGCCTCCGATCGCCGATCTTTTGATTGTCGACGGCATAATCGCTGCAGCGCGTGCGGGAATCGCCGCAGCGGTCGGGCGCGGCGAGACCCTCGCCGAGCTCGGAACGCGGGCCATTGATCAGACGATCGACGCGACCGACAAGCTCTTGATGCCCGGCTTCGTCAACGCGCACTACCATTCGCACGATGTTCTGCTCAAGGGCTGCTTCGAGACGATCCCGCTTGAACTCTGGTTGCTGAGCGCACTTCCTCCGAGCTATCCCAAACGCAGCACGGCCGAAATCCGAGCACGCACCCTAGTCGGCGCGCTCGAATGCCTGCGTAGCGGGATGACGACCGTGCAGGACCTCGCCACCATCTACCCGTTCGATGAGGAGCATTTGGAAGCGATCCTCCAGGCCTACGAGGACATCGGCATTCGCTGCGTATTCGCACTGCAGTTTACCGACACGGCCGGGGCGAAGTCGATTCCCTTCTGGGAGGAGGTGGTGCCGCCGGAGCAGCGGGGTGCGCTTGCTGGCGCGGTCGAGCCGTTCCAAGGCATCGATCTGCCGAAACTGCTGCGCGACATCGTAAGTTCGCAGCGCCGTCGGCATCCGCGCATCACCCTGGCGCTCGGCCCGACCAGTCCCGAGCGGTGCACACCGGAACTGTTGGGGAAGCTCGCGGACCTGTCGGATACTGAAAAGCTCCCCGTCTACACGCACCTCTATGAATCCCGCGCGATGACGCTGATCGCGCGGCAAACGCACGCGGCCGAAGACGGGGGCTCGCTGATATCGTACCTCAAGCGCGTCGGTCTGCTGACCCCGCGCATGAATCTCGCACACAGCGTCTGGATGCTGCCCGCCGAAATGGACAGCATCGCGGAAGCGGGCTCTCACGTCGTCCTCAATCCGGTCGGCAATCTCAAGACCCGCAGCGGGGTAGCGCCGATCCGCACTTATCTGCGCAAGGGACTGCGGCCTGCGCTCGGCTGTGACAACTGCAGCTGCAGCGATGCGCAGAACATGTTCCAATCGATGAAGCTGTTCGCCGGCCTTGCCGCGGTCTCGCAGCCTGAGCTCGGTCCCCCGACCGCTGCCGATGCCATCTGGTCGGCGACGGTCGGCGGCGCGCGTACCGCGGGATTGGAGGGACAGATCGGCGCTCTGCGGCCAGGTATGGCCGCCGATCTTTCGATCATCGATCTCACCGATCCTTCGTTCGTTCCGCTCAACAGCGTTGCCCGCCAGATCGTGTTCACGGAGGCCGGCCGCGGAGTGGAGACGGTCATCGTCGACGGTCGCGTTGTCATCGCCGACCGCAAGGGCACGACCATCGACGAGCGCGCCTTGCGCGAGGAGGTCGCCGGCCTCATGAAGGTCCTGCGCAGGGACGTCGAGGCCGTAGCCAAGCGCACGGACGCCATGCTGCCCTACCTCATGGAGGCGCAGCGCAAGACCTGGCAAGTCGACATCGGGCTCAATCGCTACGTCGGCAACGGCAACGACTGAGATCTTCTCTCTCACCAGCACGGTTTTTGCTAGATTTCGGGGCCGAGTTGCGCGAGGGATGGGAAGAGTTTGCGTGGAGTGCGGAAACCGCCATGCTGGACTGCAATCGGTGAGCTCGATACCGTCGGGCAAGCACGTATGGACTAGTCTCGAATCGCAAACGTGGAAGGACTTGAGCCATGAGGATGTCATCGGGTGCGTTGCTTGCTCTCGTCATGCTCGGAGCGACCATCGGCTCCGCCTCGGCGCAGGATGTCTACGCTCTCAAGATCGGCTGCGTTCTCGATCCGCAGCATCCGCTGCTGGTCGGGGGGCGCCGCATGGCGGAACTTGCGGAAAAAGAGAGCGGCGGTAAGCTCAAGATCAACCTCTATCCTTCCAGTCAGCTCGGCGGCCAGCGCGAGGTGCTACAGAACGTGCAGGCGGGCGTCGTCGACGGCGTGCTCGAGGCCACCGCGACCCTCACCAATTTCGTTCCGCAATTCGGTGTCATCGACCTGCCTTATCTCGCCAGGGATCAGGACACGGCCTTTCGGCTGTTCGATAGTCCAGTATTCGAGCAGGAGCTCGTTAAGCCGGCGGCAGCTGCCGGATTTCGCGTCGTGCATGTGTGGGAGGTCACGTTCCGCAACGTCTATACGCGCGCCCGCCCCATCAATAGCGTTGCTGACATGAAGGGGCTTAAGCTCAGAGTGATCCCGAGTCCTTCATACATCGCGCTCTTCCGGGCGCTCGGAGCGGCGCCGACGCCCATGGCCTTTGGGGAGGTCTACACCGCGCTGCAGCAGGGGGTGATCGACGGCGCCGAGAACGATGCCGTTACCTACATAACGACCAAGCACATGGAGGTTGCCCGCAACCTCGCGTTGACGAGCCACATGATGCTGGCGAACACGTTCTTCATCAGCGAGCGGGTGTGGCAACGTCTGCCGGATGACCTCAAGGAGGTGCTCAAGAAGGCCTCGCTCGAGGCGCGCACCACGGTAACCGCCGAGCGAGCCAAACGGGAGGCCAAGGCGCTCGACGACATCCGCGTGGCGGGGGTCCACGTCACCCAGCCGGATCTCGCACCCTTCACCGCAGTCGGCCAGCAGACCTACAAGGAGCTCGCAGAGCGACTCGGCAACGACCTCGTGAGCAAAGTCGTCGAGGCGACCAAATGACGAGCCTGCGGGCGCTCGCGCTCGGTCTGGATCGTGTGGTCGCGAGAATCGAGGCTGGCGTTATTATAGTTCTAGTGTCCTGCCTGACGGCGGTCACCTTCGCGCAGGTCGTGACCCGCTACGGGCTGAGTGATCCCCTCATTTGGTCGGAAGAGCTCGCGCGCTATCTTTTCGTCTGGGTTTCGATGATCGGGGCGGCGCTAGCGGTCCGGGAGGGCGGCCATTTTGGTCTCGATCTCCTCATCCGCCGGGTGCCGGCACTTCGCTCGATCGTGGCGCCAGTGGTGACGACGGTCATGATCCTTTTCCTCGCCATCGTCCTGAAGACAGGCATTGACGAGACGAGGCTTGCATCAATGCAGTTCGCCATGACGTTTCCGATGCGCATGCAATGGGCGTACCTCGCGCTGCCGGTCGGGGCTGGCCTCATGCTCTTCCACCTCGTCGTTCACTTCATCCGCTCGCAAACCACGCACATTCTAGATGTCCGCGAGGGGTTGGAGTGACGACGTCACTCGCCCTCTTCCTCGCGTTCATTCTCGCGGGCGTACCGATCGCATTCGCAGTAGGGGCCGCTGCCCTCGCCGGGCTGTGGCTCATCGAGGGCGCACCGCTGCGAATCGTCGCCAGTCGCATATTCGGCGGCATCGATAACTTTTCGCTGCTCGCCATCCCCTTCTTCATTCTCGCCGGCGAGCTGATGGAGACGGGAGGTATTTCACAACGGTTGGTGAATCTTGCGCGTGTGCTGGTCGGACATGTCCGGGGCGGCCTCGGCAACGTAGTCCTCGTCGCGATGATCTTCTTCTCCGGCATATCGGGCTCGACCAACGCCGACGCCGCAGCGATCGGCTCAGAAATGATCCCGCCGATGAAGCGGCAGGGCTACAGCGGTGCGCATGCCGGCGCGATTGTCGCCGCCGCGGCGGGCATGGGTATCCTCGTGCCGCCCTGCCTGACCATGGTGGTCTACGGCAGCATCACCAATACCTCGATCGCGACCCTGTTCGCCGCAGGCTTCCTGCCGGCCCTCATCATGACCGCCGCCCTGATGGTTCACCTGCGCATTGACGCTAAGCGGCTTGGTCTCGCGCTCGATCCGCGGCTCTCCTGGCGCGACTGCGGCAAGGCGTTCGCGCATGCTTTCTGGGCGCTGCTGCTCCCCGTCATCATCTTCGGCGGCATTCTTGGCGGCGTGTTCACGCCGACCGAAGCGGCGGTCGTCGCGGTGATCTATGCGACCATCATCGGTATGCTCGTCTACCGCGAGATCTCTCTCCGCTTTTTGCTGCGCTCACTGGTGCGCACCGGCGTCACCTCTGGAATCGTCATGTTGCTGATCGGCTGCGCGAACATCTTCGCCTGGCTGATGACGGTGAGCGGTGTCCCGGCGGCGATCGCCGGCGAGATTCAGGAGATCGGCGGGGGGAAGACCGTTTTCCTCATCATGTCGATCGCGGTGTTTCTCCCGCTGTTCGCGCTCCTCGATGGTTTGCCCGGCATGCTGATGATCATGCCAGTGTTCGTCCCGATCGCGCAGCAGCTCGGCATCGACCTCGTCCATTACGGCATCCTGATGACCACAGTGATGGGCATCGCGCTGTTCTTGCCGCCGGTCGGCGTCGGGCTCTACATCGTTCTCGGCCTGTCGGGCGCTAGGCTGGGAGAAACGAGCCGCTACCTTCTCCCCTACCTGGCGACTATGACCGCCGTTGCTATCGTTATCGCCTTCCTCCCTTGGATCGTGTACTTCGTCCCTTACGTGTTCGGACTGTATACACCGCTTTCGCCGTGAAGCTGCGCATCCTCAGCGAGTCTGATGTCCGCAACTGCCTTGACATGATGGGCGCCATCGAGGCCCAGGCCGAGGCGTTCGCCCTCCTTGCGGCTAAGCAATCGGTCGAAGGATTGCGCACCTTCGTGCCGAGCGAGGCGCCGCCGGCGGTGACGATCTTCAACCCCAGTTATCTCAAGGGCGGCTGGGGTTTCGGTATCAAGATCGTGTCCGATTTCTTCCACAACGATGATGTGTCGGTACCGCGCATGTCGGCCCTCATGGTGCTGTTTTGCGGGCAGACCGGTCTGCCGCGCACGGTCATGGAGGGCGGCTATCTCACCGATCTGCGGACCGGCGCGGGCACGGCGCTTGCAGCGCGGCATCTGGCACGCCCGGGTAGTACCTCGCTCGTGCTTTTCGGCGCCGGCCGCGTCGCGCGCAATCAGCTCGTTGCGCTCGCCGAAGTCTTGCCACTGACGTGCGTTCGAATCGTTGCGCGCTCGCGGGCGCGGGCCGAGGAGTTTCTTCGCTGGGCGCGTCGCGCCGGGGGGCGCATTCCGCAGGATGTGGCGCTCGCAAGCGATGCGACGGCGGCCCTCGCCGCAGCGGACGTCGTCGTCTGCGCCACGACCGCCACCGAACCCGTGCTCTCCGGTGCGGCGCTGCGGCAGGGGACCTTCGTCGCCGCGGCCGGAGCCAACCGCTCCGATTCCCGCGAGGTCGACAGCGAGACCATTCGGCGCGCCACCAAACGCGTCATCGACAGCCGAGCTGACTGCCTCAAACACGCCGGCGATCTCCAGATCCCGCTCAGCGAAGGGATCCTGGGCCAAAGCGACGTGGCGGAGATCGCCGAGGTCATCGCTGGGCAGCGCCCCGGGCGCGAGACGTCGGAAGAAATCACGTACTACAAGTCGATCGGCGTTCCGATCCAGGACCTTTGGACCGCATACCGGATCGAAGCCCGCGCTATTGCGGCCGGAATCGGAACGGTGCTCGAAATCGGCGGCGACCCGGTTCATTTTTGAGCCGCCGGGCCATGATTGAAATCAATCCCGCAAGGCTGCTGGCGACGCTCGAAGCGCTCCGCAACATCGGGCGCTGCGGTACTGGCGTGCATCGGCCCGCGCTCACGCCGGCCGACCTCGAAGGGCGGCTGTGGCTGCGCGCGTGCCTCATCAAGCTCGGATTCGATGCGCGCGTCGACCGGTTTGGCACCGTGCTCGGACGCGCCCCTGGGGACGCGCCGGCGATTCTCATCGGCTCGCACACCGATACGGTGCCTCAGGGCGGATGGCTTGATGGCGCGCTCGGCGTGGCCTATGCCCTCGAAATTGCTACTGCGCGCGTCGAGGCATTGGGCGCGAACGCCGCCCGCGTCGATGTCATCTCGTTCCAGGACGAGGAGGGGACTTTCGTGCCTCTCCTCGGCTCGCGAGCGTTCATTGGCGATATCACAGAGGCCGAGCCATTTGCCGATGCGCAGGCGCTCGACGGTCGCCGCCTCGGTGACGCGCTCGCGGTTGAGCCGATCCGCGCCCAGCCGATTCTGCGGCTCGATACGAGCCGCACGCTCGCGTTCCTCGAAGCGCACATCGAGCAGGGCCCTCGGCTAGAGGCGCGGAACCTTCCAGTCGGCATCGTCACGGCGATCGTCGGCATCCGCCGATTCCGTGTTGCCGTTGAAGGGCGCGCCGATCATGCGGGTACGACGCCAATGGAACTGCGGCGGGATGCGGGGGCGGCCGCCCTGCGGCTCGCGGTTACGATCCTCGATCGTCTGAATGCCGGACGCGGTCCCGACACGGTGTGGAACATCGGCTACATCGCAATCCGGCCGGGCGCCGCCAACGTGGTGCCGGACGCAGCGGAGTTCATCATCGAAATCCGCGATGACGAAGAGACGTTGCTTGATGCGCTCGAGACCGCGATCCGCGAGTGCGTGGCTGCAGATGCGTTCGCGACCGGACTGACCATGGCGGTCGAGCGCACCGCAGCCATCCCAGCAACCCCGATGACGCCGAGCATCGTACACGCCTTCGAGACATCGGCCGCAGCGATGGGCGCCGGGTCCATGCGCCTGTTGAGCGGGGCGGGACACGATGCAATGATGCTCGCGCGCCGCGTGCCTGCGGGGATGCTGTTCGTGCCATCGATCGGCGGCCGTAGCCATCATGTGAGCGAGGATACACGCGTCGAGGACATCATCACGGGCGCGCAGGTTATGGCGGGCGCGGTCGATCTGCTGCTTGCGGGCTAGCCGGAGCGGGCCATGGCGTCGCTGTGCATCCACAACGCCAAGGTCGTGACTGGCACTATCGCGAGCGGAGGCGTGCTGATCGAAGACGGCCGTATTGCCGCGTGCCTGCACGGCAACGATCGCGCGTCGGCCGATGTCGTCATCGATGCGCGCAGCCGGCTTCTGTTTCCCGGCTTCGTCGATGCCCATGTCCACATGCGCGACCCCGGGCAGCGGCAGAAGGAGGATTTCGGTAGCGGCAGCGCTGCGGCCGCAGTGGGCGGCATTACCACCGTGATGTGCATGCCCAACACGAGGCCGCCAATCGATTCGCTGTCGGGCATTGATCAGGCACGCAAGGCGGGGGAAAGTCGCTCGTTCGTCGACTTTGCGCTTCAGGCCGCTGTGCATCCGTCGAACGAGCATGCGATGGCGTCGCTTTGGGACGAAGGAGTGGTGTCCTTCGAGACCATGCTCGCCGACGGGCCAGCGGGCGAGGCTTATGTCGATACCGCGCGGCTCCTGCAGATGCTAGCGCAGGCGGCAGCGCTCGGGGCTCGCGTCGGCGTGTTTGCTGGAAACCAGCCGGTGATCGACGCGACGCTTGACCGCCTCCGCAAGACTGGACGCACGGATTTCCCAGCCTTCGCGGAGAGTAGGCCGGCAATCAGTGAGTCGCTCGGTCTCGCGCAACTGATTGAGGCGCGCCACGCGACCGGCGCGCACGTGATCGCCCGGCAGGTCTCGACGGCCCGTGGCTTCGAGATCGTCGCGGCGGCGAAAGCGCAGGCACCCGCCAGCATCCTCATCGAGGTCACGCCGCACCACTTGCACCTCGACACGACCGCGCTCGTGCAGCTCGGGCCCTTCGCCCAGATGCTTCCTCCACTCCGGAGCAGGGCCGATGTTGCTGCCGCGCAGGCGGCCGCCGCCTCGGGGGTGGTCGAGTTCGTTGGCTCGGACCATGCCCCCCACGCGCTCGCCGAGAAGGATACAGCCGATCCGTGGTCGTGTCCGAGCGGGACGCCGGGACTCGACACGCTAGCTCCGGCCGTGCTTGATCTCGCGGCCGGCGGCATCATTGCCTATGCGCAGGTCGCGCTGCTCCTGGCCGAGCGTCCCGCGCAGGCGTTCGGTCTCGGCGACCGCAAGGGCCGTATCGCCGTGGGCCTCGATGCGGACACGGTCCTTGTCGATCCGGAAGCTACGTTGCGTGTTACGCCGGAAGTGATCCGCTCGCGAGCAGGGCGCTCACCCTTCGAGGGATTGATCCTGCGAGGGCGCCCGGTCTTGACCGTGCTGCGGGGCGAGGTGGTTGCCGAAGACGGCAAGATCGCCGTTGATCGGCCGCGCGGCCGTTTTCTGCGGCGAGCGCGGACAAGTTGATCGATGAGGGCGTTGGTGCGCGGCATCCATCACAAGCTCGGGATCGTGCTTCCGGCAAACAATAGCGTGCTCGAGCCTGAGCTGTGGCCGCGCTTACCGGTGAACGTCGCGCTGCATACAGCGCGCATCCTCGTCCGCGGCGATCTGACCCCGCAGACGATCGAGGCGATGGAGGCGCAGATCGGGCGCGCCGTCGACGAGCTCGTGGCAACAGGGGTCGATCTCATTGTCTATGCCGACCTGGTCACGACCTTCATCATGCGGGACGGCTGGAACCGCGAACGCTCAAGCGAGATCGAGCGCTCAACCGGGCTGCCGTGCATCTCCGCCTGGACTGCCATGGAGCGTGCGCTTTCCGCAATCGGCGCGCGCCGGATCGGGGTCGGCGGTCCTTATCCCACCACCATCCACACCCGCGCCGTCGCGTATTTCCGCAAGGTGGGCTTCGATGTCGTCGCCGACGCGACCCTCGACCTGCTGTCGGTTCGCGCGGTTCCAGAGGTGAGCCGTGAGTCGGTGATCGCCCTTGCGGGTTCGATTGCGGGACCGCAGGCGGACGCGATCGTCCTCCTCGCCACGGACCTGCCAACCTTCGATGCGATCGAGGCAATCGAAACGAGCATTGGCCGGCCGGTGCTGAGCTGCAACCAGACGATCCTGTGGGCTATGCTTGTGCACCGCGGCCTTGCCATCGCCGGGCCAGGCCGTCTGTTCGAGCATGCGCGACGGGAAGTCGTCCGATGACAGCCGTTTCCTCGAGATTGATCAGGCCCCGACAACTTTCCCGCCGTGCCGATGCCATGCCGGGCTCAGCCATCCGCGAGATCATGGCACTTGCCGCCACGCGCGCGGACGTAATCCATCTCGAGGTAGGCGAACCCGATTTCGGCACGCCGGAGCACATCATCACCGCCGCGTTCGCAGCCGTACGGGCGGGAGCGACGAAGTACACCGGCAATGCTGGCCGCCCTCAATTGCGCGAGCGGATCGCGGCGCGCATGCGCGAACGCACGCGACAGTCCGTCGTGGCGGACCAGGTCATCGTCACGGTCGGCGCCATCGGGGCGCTCTACACGGCGCTGATGTCGGTCCTCGACGCGGGCGACGAGGTGCTGATCCCCGATCCGGGTTGGCCCAATTACGAGGCGATCGCAGTGCTCGCCGGCGCCCGCCCGGTACGCTACCCGCTCGCTGCGCATAACGGCTTCGTGCCGGATCCCGACGAGATCCGCTCCCGCATCGGAGCACGCACTAAGGCGGTCCTGATCAACTCGCCCGGGAATCCGACCGGTGCCGTGTTTCCGGCCGAGATCGTCGCCGCGATTGGCGCGCTCGCGGAGCGCACCGGCGTCCACATCGTAAGCGACGAAATCTACGAAGACATCGTGTTCGACAGCCGTCGGCACGTCTCGTTCCTGGATCACACGCCCACCGACCGGGTGTTCGTGATCGGCGGAGCTTCGAAGTCCTATGCGATGGCAGGCTGGCGGCTCGGGTGGCTCATTTGCCCGCAGGCCGCCGCGCCGCTTGCTTCGAAGCTGCAGGAGCCGGTCGTGTCCTGCGCCCCGTCGCCGTCGCAGGCCGCCGCCGAAGCAGCGCTCGCGGGCACGCAAGCCGTGGTCGAGGCGGGCCGGCGCCTGTTCGAGCGACGGCGCGACTTGTTCCTCGATGTACTCGGACCGACAGGAGCGATCGCTGCACGACCAGGCGGGGCCTTCTACGGGCTCGTCAACATCGGCGACGAAGCGGAGAGCGCGCTGGCGTTCGCCAAGCGTGTTCTGGTCGAAAGCGGCGTTGCCGTAGTTCCCGGCGATACGTTCGGGGCCAGCACAGCGCGCATGGTGCGGCTCGCCTTCACGATCGACGACGCCGAGCTCCGTGCGGGGCTCGAGCGCCTCCGCGCCTTCCTCAGGCGCTAGCCCGGCCTTCCTAGGTGTCATTTCATTTGCCTAGGTGTCATTTCATTTGCCTCTCTATCAAAGCATCGCCCAGCCCCCATCGACGGGAAGGTCCACGCCGGTGATCTGGCGCGCGACGTCGCTTGCAAGAAACAAGCAGGCGTTAGCCACATCCTGATCGGTGGAGATGCGCCGTAGAGCGTAGTCGGCAGAAAGACGTTCGGCCGCTTTCTTCTCGGTAATGCCGAGCCGCCGCGCCATTTCCGGAAGGACCTTATCGCGAAAGCGATGGCCCTCGACCATGCCGGGCGCAACGCAGTTCACGTTGATATTGTGCGGCCCGACCTCGAGTGCAAACGATTTGGTGATGCCTCGTAGGCCCCATTTCGAAGCCGAATAGGCCATGCGCCCGGCTCGGCCGCGCATGCCGAACGTGCCCCCGACATTGACGATCTTGCCGTAGCGCTGCGCGATCATGGTCGGAATGACGGCTCGCATGGTATTGAAGCAGCCGGCCATGTTGATGGTGATGATTTCATCGAATTCCTGGCGCGTTGTCTCCCACCCGCTCTTTCCAATTGGCCCCGAACCGCCAGCCACATTCACGAGCACGTCGATTCGGCCGAAGGAGGAACGGGCCAGGTCCGCGGCAGCCACGCATTGCGCTTCATCAGTGACGTCGCACTTGACGACGGCCACCTCGGCGCCACCCTCTTTCGCTTTCTCCGCCACTCGCTCGATTGCCACCAGATCGCGCCCTGCGAGCGTGAGGCGGCAGCCTTCGGCGGCGAAGGCGAGACTTATAGCCACACCCATCCCCTTGGCGGGACCAGTAATGATGACACTCCGTCCCCGCAGACCAAGATCCATTACTGAACGCTTTGATTGGGCATCCTGTCGCCAGTTGTTCCGCGGCAGAAAAAGTGAAGCCAGTCAATCTCTGAAGCTGCAATGGCTCTCGACATTTTTAAGAGCATATCTCATCCGGGTCGAATCGAAAGGATTCCCAACGGTCTACGGAGGAGCCAGGTTGGGGGCATTGGGATGCTAAGGCCGTATCTATCACCTGCCGGGATACCGATCGTGGCTGTTGAAGCCCGTAACCCGGGCGCGCCCAGTGTTTATCGACGAGACCGCGACCAGCATTAAGCTCGTGCGGCGTGTGGTCTGCACGAGCCGCAGGGACACTGGAAGACCGTGACCTTCGTGGCCGGTCTGCGCAATGATGGGATGGTGGCATCCGTCGCGATCGATAGAAAGTACGGGCAGCCAACTTAGAATGCTATATGAGGAAAATTGTGCTGCCAAAACGTACACGCTGGCTCAAGCGATATGCCGCTCCCGAACGTCCACTTTTCCGCAGCACTTAGCTTTACAAAACAGCACTCGATCGGACCGGATCGGGCTACCATTACACGAACCAGGCAAGTGGCGACGACAGCATCAAAGGACCGAGCGACATGACAAATCCGACCACGTCCATTGCCGATCTCGTGATCTCAGGTGCGACGGTCGTGACCGACACGGCTTCATTCGATGCGGCGGTTGCGATCAAAGACGGCCAGATACTAGCCATCGGCGAGAAGCGTGCGATGCCGACCGCACGGGAAACGTTTGACGCAACCGGTCTCCATCTCCTCCCTGGAGCCATCGACGTCCATGTGCACTTCCGCGAGCCTGGTTATACGCACAAGGAGGACTGGCAAACCGGCACAGCCGCAGCTGCGATGGGCGGCGTTACGACAGTGTTCGAGATGCCGAATGTCGATCCGCCGACCGGAACGCCCGAGGCCCTTTCCCTTAAACAGGAGGCAGCGAAGAAAGCGCACG
>Ga0306920_100010215_pt1 | contig 12580 bp, 14 predicted proteins | sample flu12Cox44000170_FD_204666 | JGI IMG/M metagenome (GOLD analysis project Ga0306920, IMG submission 204666) | Lab enrichment of tropical soil microbial communities from Luquillo Experimental Forest, Puerto Rico - flux4day.12C.oxic.44.000.170 (v2)... | ecosystem: Environmental > Terrestrial >...
GCGGGGGGGTCCCGCCGCGGGCCCGGACGGCCCTGCCCTGCGCCAGCCCCGCCCGCCTCGTGCGGGCTACCGCGCGCAGACGACGAGAGCTAGACGGCGAGGTCCGAGGATCTGATGCGCTTGACGCCAGCTCCGAGCATGTCCTTCCACGCCTTGGCCAGCGACCCGTCGGCATCGATCCCGCGGCACGCATCCTCGATGACGAGCGCGCCGAAGCCCGCCTTGCGCGCGTCCATCGCGGACCAGGCGACGCAGAAGTCGGTTGCCAGCCCGACCAGGAATACCTGCGTGAGCCCGCGGTCCTTCAGATAGCCTGTGAGACCCGTCGGCGTCTTGCCGTCCGCTTCGTAGAATGCGGAGTACGAGTCCATGTGCTTGCGGTAGCCCTTGCGGATGATCAGCTCGGCGTGCGGGATCCGGAGGTCCTTGTGGAGGTCGGCGCCCGGGGTGCCCTGTACGCAGTGATCCGGCCAGAGCACCTGCGTGCCGTACGTCAGCTGGGTCGTCTCGAACGGCTTCTTGCCCGAATGCGACGACGCGAACGACACGTGACCCGGCGTGTGCCAGTCCTGCGTGAGCACGACGTGCTCGAAGGCGGGGGCGATGCGATTGATGATCGGGATGATCTGGTCGCCGTCCTTCACCGCCAGCGAGCCGCCGGGCGTGAAGCAGTTCTGCACGTCGACCACGAGAAGAACGTCTTGCGCTGTCGGCTTCATCTTCATGCCCCCGGTTTGTGCGGCGGCCATCCGCACGGCGCCGGCGAACCCGGCTACCGCGACGGTCGCGGCCGTGCCCTTGAGGAACCCGCGGCGATCGCTCGTGACCATTGTCGTTCCTCCGTCCAGCAGTGCGCGCTGCAGGCCGGCGCGGGGCTGGGGCCCCGCCGGCCGAGGCGCGCTGATGAATCCGATGTCCTGGATCGACCGCATTCTGCGACGATCGGCGTCCGTCGTCCAGCGAGCGCTGCGCTCACCGGTGGTCGTGCGAACCCGGCAAGAGGCGCTCGACGAGCGCCCGCATCTCGTCGCTGTCCCACTCGCGCGCGCCCATGGCCATCCCCGCGACGTCGCCGCCGGGCTGGACGATGAACGTCGCCGGGAGTGCCGTCACACGCCAGCCGTCGGACGTTTTCGAATCAGGATCCAGCAGGATCGGGAAGGTGAGCTTCAGATTGCGCACGTAGGGCTCGAGCAGCCCTCGGGGCGAGCCGCGGTCCACCGAGACGGCGAGGACCAGCAGCCCGCGCTCCCGGTAGCGCCGCCACAGCGCTTCCAGCGAAGGCATCTCGAGCGCGCAGGGGTGACACCACGTCGCCCAGAAGTTCAGGATGACGAGCTTGTCGCGGTGGTCGGCCAGCGACGTCCGGGCCTGGTCGAGCGTGGCGAGCGAGAGCGCCGGGGCCTGCTGGCCTTCCTGGAGCTCGACGACGCCGGCCTTCTCGAAGTGATCCGGGCCCGAGGCGCCGTGACGCGCCTGCTCGCCCGCGCGCCGGATCGGCAGGAACACGAACAGCGCGCCCAACAGCGCGATCGCCAGCGCGGCGCGGAGGAGCGCCTCGCGCCGGTTCGCCCCGAGGATCGCGTTAGACGCCCAGCTTCTCACGCGTCACCGGGCTCTCGCGGAGCTCCCGCGACGAAGCTTCGAAGACGATCGAGCCCTTCTCCATGATGTAGCCCCGGTCGCACACGGACAGCGCGACCCGCGCGTTCTGCTCGACCAGCAGCACCGTCACGCCCAGGCGCTTGAGCTCCGTGATCATGTCGCGGATGTGCCGGATGAACGCCGGCGCCAGCCCCTGCGTCGGCTCGTCCATCAGGATCAGCCGCGCTCCCGCCATCATCACACGAGCGATCGCGAGCATCTGCTGCTCGCCGCCCGAGAGCGTCTTGCCGAGCTGGTCGATCCGCTCGCGCAGCCTCGGAAAGTGGTGGAACACCTCGTCGAGCCGCCGGCTCCGGACCGCAGCCGACCGGTCGGCGGCCGCCGAGAGGCCGAGCTCGAGGTTCTCGCGCACGCTGAGCCCCGGGAACACGCGCCGGTTCTCGGGGACCAGGCCGACGCCGAGCCGGGCGATCTCGTGCGGCGCTCGACGCGTCAGATCCACGCCATCGAGCTCGATCGTCCCTCGCGTCGGCTTCAGAAACCCCATGGACGTCTTCATCAGGGTGGTCTTGCCCATGCCGTTCCGGCCCAGGAGCGCGACCGCCTCGCCGGCGCGCACCTCGAGCGAGACGCCGAAGAGGATCGGGGTCGCGCCGTACCCGGCATGGACGTCTTCGATCTTAAGCACGGATCCTCCGCACGTCAGGCTTCCGGCGGTCCCAGGTACGCCTCGATCACCTGCGGGTCGTTTCGGATCTGCTCCGGGGCGCCTTCGGCGATCTTCTCCCCGAAGTGGAGCACGGCGACTCGATCCGAGATCCCCATGACCACCGACATATCGTGCTCGATCAGGAGCACCGTGAGGCCACGCGCCGTCGCGATCTGGCGGATCAGCGCCGTCGCCTCTTTCGTCTCGCCCGGCGTCATGCCGGCGGTGGGCTCGTCCAGGAGCAGGAGCGAGGGGCTGGTCGCGAGCGCCAGGCAGATCTCGAGATAGCGCTGCTCGCCGTGCGAAAGGTTCTCGGCCAGCTCGTCGCGCCGGGTGGCCAAGCCGAAGGCGCGCAGGAGCTCGCTCGCGCCGGCCTCGACGTCGGGCAACCGCCAGAGGGACGCCAGGCGCCCCGACTCGCGCGCGCGCGACTGCGCGGCCACGCGCACGTTCTCGAAGACCGAGATCTCCGGGAAGATGTTCGTGATCTGGAACGTCTTGGCGATGCCCAGGCGGTTGATCGCCTCCGGCGCGAGCCCCGCGATCTCCTGCCCCCGGAACCGCACGCGGCCGACCGTCGGCGCGTGAAGCCCGGAGATCACGTTGAAGAGGGTCGACTTGCCGGCTCCGTTCGGTCCGATCACCGAGAAGATCTGCCCCGGCCGGACCGCGAAGCTCACCCTCGACAGCGCCGCGAGCGCGCCGAAGTTCTTCGAGACCGAGTCGACCTCGAGGACTACGCCGTCGTGCGCCATCGCCGGCCGCCGATGAGCTCGCGGATCCCGAGGAGCCCCCTGGGCATGAAGAGGACGATGACGATCAGCACCAGGCCGATCACGATGAAGTACCAGTCGACGTACGACGAGACCTTCTCCTGGAGCAGCACGAAGAACGCGCCGCCGACGATCGGACCCGCCAGCGTCCCGAGCCCGCCGATCATCACCATGATGATGAACTCGCCCGATACCGTCCACAGCATGAGATCGGGCGTGGCAAACGCGGAGCGGCCGGGGTAGAGCGCGCCGCCGAGGCCGGTGAGGAGCGCCGAGATCATGCACACGGCCATCTTGTAGCGCTGCACGTTGTAGCCGAGGAACCGCGCGCGGTCCTCGTTCTCGCGGATCGCGACGAGCACCCGGCCGAAGTGCGAGGTGACGAGCACGCGGCAGGCGAGGTAGGCAAGCCCCAGGTACGCCAGGACCAGGTAGTAATTGCGCAGCGGTGTTTCGATCGCGAAGTCGCCGAGCAGGCGCGGGGACGGCACGCCCTGGATCCCGTCCGAGCCGCCGAAGGTCTGCGTGTAGCGGAAGAACGTGTAGACGACCTCGGCGAAGATCAGGGTGAGGAGCGCGAAGTAGATCCCGCGCCGCGCCGTGGCGAAGAAGCTGACGACGAGCGCATAGAGGCCCACGACCAGCACCGCGAAGGCCAGGCACACCCAGAGCGAGACGATCCCGCGCTCGAGCAGAACCGCGCTCGCGTAGGCGCCGAGGCCGAAGAACGCGGCGTGGCCGAACGAGACGAGCCCGGTGTAGCCCATCAGCAGGTCGAGCGCCATCGCGACCGTGCCGAACAGGAGCGCGTCGAACGCGAGCAGCAGGTAGAACTTCGACATGAAGGGCAGTGCGGGCAGCAGCATCAGGCACAACCACACGATCACCGCTCGCGGCGCCATCACGCCGCGCGAGGAGAACACGCTACTCAAGCACGCCCTCCCGGCCGAAGAAGCCGCGGGGCCGCACGATCAGGATCACGATCATGATGGCGAAGATCGCGATCGCCACGCGCTGCGGGTTCATCCAGAGCGTCAGGAGGCTCTGCGCCAGCCCGATCACGAACGCGGCGATCACCGAGCCGCCCATCGAGCCCATGCCCCCGAGGATCACGACGATGAACGCGAGCAGGATCATCTCCACGCCCATCTGTGGATAGACGGTGAAGACGGGCGCCAGCAGGAGACCGGCCAGCGCCGCGAGAGCGGCCGAGCCCGCGAACGTCAGGGTGAACACGCGGGGGACGTTGACGCCGAGGCCGTCGAGCATCTCGGCATCCTGCACCGCCGCGCGCACCAGGATTCCCGCGCGGGTCCTGGTGAAAAAGAGCCAGATCGCCAGCAGGAGCAGGGAGGACGCCGCCAGCAGGAATAGGCGGTAGTTCGGATAGGTCATGCCGAGGAGCGGCGTCGAGCCCGTGAACGGTGGCGCGATGCGCCGCATGTCGCCGCCCCAGATCTGGCGCACGCCCTCGCGGAACACCAGGGCCAGCCCGAACGTGAGGATGAGCCCGTAGAGCGGCTCACGCCGATAGAGCGGGCGGAGCGTCGTCACCTCGGTCGCGGCGCCGATCGCGCCGACCGCCAGCGGCGCCACCACCAGCGCCGTCCAGAACGAGTGGGTCACGCCGATCACCGCGATCCCGGCGTAGGCCCCGAGCATGTAGAGCTCGCCGTGGGCGAAGTTCATGACGCCGAGCAGGCCGAAGATGACGGTCAGGCCCAGCGCCAGCAGCCCCAGCGCGGCCCCGAAGACGAGGCCGTGCAGGAGCTGCGGCAGCAGGACCGCGACGAGATAGTCCAACTACTTCTTCTTGATCTCCCACGTGAACCCCTCGACGGGGTCCTTGCCCACCATCGCCTCGCCGATCGAATCGGCACCGGCGATCTTCGCGATCGGCAGGTTCTTGCCGCCCTTCACCTGGTAGAGGTGCATGTCCATGATGACCTGGTGATCTTCCTTGCGGATGCACTGGCGGCCGATGTGCGTGTTGTCGATGCACATGCCCTCGTGCGCTTCGGCGACCTTGTCCGGGTCGAACGACTTGGCCTTCTCGACCGCCGCCGCCCAGAAGAGCACGGCGTCGTAGGAGCCGGCGGCGATGTTGGCGTCGGTGCCGAACTTCTTCTTGAACCGCGCGTTGTACGCCTGCATGTTCGCGTCGGGGTTGTACGGCGAGAAGTGGTTCAGCTGCACGAAGCCTTCCATCGGCTCGGCGATCGACGGCAGATCTTGCTGCAAGAGGAAGCAGTCGATCCCCGCCAGCTTGTACTTCTTGGTCATGCCGAAGGAGTGGAGCTGGGTCATGAGCCGGAGCGAGTCGGTGCCGGCGAAGGCGAGGAACAGCACCTCCGGATTCGACTGGTTGATGGCGCCGAACCAGGGGCTGAAGTCCTTGGTGTCGAGCGGCGCGCCGGCGACGCCGACCACCTCGCCGCCGAGCTTCTCGAGCGCGGTCTTGAACTGGCGCCCGTCCGACTGACCCATCGCGTAGTCGGTGTAGAAGATGTAGACCTTCTTGCCCATCTTGTCGACGATGTACTTGGCGAGGCCGTTGGCCTGCATGCGCGAGTCGGGCTGATTCGAGAAGTAGTACCTGTGGAACTTCTGGGTGCGCATGAACTCCGCGCACGAGACCGAGTTCCAGTGGATGGTCTTGTGCTTCTTGGTGACGTCCATCACCGCCATGGTCGCGCCGCTCGACACGGCGCCGACCAGCAGCTTGACGTCGTCCTGGAGGATGAGCTTCTCCGCCTTGCGGATCGCCGGCGCGGGTTTGGTCTCATCGTCCTCGGAGACGATCTCGATCTTCTGGCCGAGGACGCCGCCCTTGGCGTTGAGCTCCTCGACCGCCATCTGCATGCCCCACGTCTGGTACTTGCCGTAGCCTTCGAAGACGCCGACCTTCGAGCCCAGGTCGCCGATCTTGACGACCTTCTGCTGCGAGACGGCCGGCGACGCGATCCAGACCAGCGCGGCCAGCGCGACCAGCACGGTGAATCCCCACGTCAGGCGCCTCATGAATTCCTCCTTGGTGTCGTTGACGACGGTGACGACGCGTCGATCAGGGTCGAGAGTGCTCGGGCGATTCGCTGGAGAGGCTCCCGGATGCCCGCCGGGTCGGGCGCAGCGGCCCCACCGGCCGCGGGTTTGACGTAGGTCTCCGCCTCGTCGAACGCCAGACGGACGGCGACCGATGTCGTGTTGTCGCGAGTGGCGACGGCGAAGTCGACGAGGTTGTAGTAGCGCCAGATCGCCTCGAGGAACTTGCGCCCGGTGGCGACGCGCGTCTCCACGGTCGCCTCGGGCCGCGCGATCTGGCGGTCCGCCTCGAGCGCCAGGTCGCGGGAGAGCGCGGCGAAGAAGATCATGAGCCGCCTCTCGACCTCGGGCCCGTCGCCGGCCGTGAGCGCGGCGCGCGTGCCGTCCTCGAGGCCGGGCGGCAAGGTAGAGGCGTGGGCGTGCATCTCCGCGCGCAGCGCGCCCGAGTCGAACAACCGGAGCGCGACGTCGTATTTCTTCGCCTGCACCGAGAACTTCACCTGCTTGAAGTTCGTCGTGACCGCGTTGTCCCGGGGAACGTAGGAGCCGACATGATGCGCAGCGGCGGGACTGGTGATCGTCACGAGTGCCGTGAGCACGGCTAAGACCGAGGGTGGCCTGAGAAGGAAGCCGGCCGGCTCCGCACGCCCGTTCCCGCGCATCACGACTTGATCATCCGCCACGCGACGACGCCGACCAGGCACCAGAGCGCGACGATCGTGGCAGTCCCGAACGGCACCCAGACGAGCCACTCGGCGATCGTCTTCGACCGCTCCAGCCCGTACGACGGGATCAGCGCGCTCCATACGAGGTAGCCGAGAGGATAGCCTGCTCCGCCCGTCGTGAGAAGCGCGATGATCGCCCGCCGGGCCGCGTCCTGGCGGATGACGGTGGCGGCGACCATCGTGGTCGCGATGATGACGAGGCCCATGCCCTCCGCGTGCATGTGAAAGAGCCGGAGCCCCGCGTCGAACTTCACGAGCGCCTCGTCGAGGATCCGCTCGTCGACGTCGCGCACGCCGACGAGGCCGTGCACGCTCGGGCGCGCCAGCATGCCGTCGCGGGCCCAGCGCGTCAGCTCGACCTTGAAGCGCGCCATCGAGCCGCCGCCGACCTCCGCGGCCACGATCGACAGCACGGCGACCAGGAGGACCCACCGCGGCGGAACTCGCCAGGTCGGGGAGTCGACCTGCGTCATGTTCGGCGGCGTGCCAGCGCGAGCCAGAGGCCGGCGAGCCCGGCGATCGCCGCGATCCCGAGCGGCGCCAGGATCCAGCGCTCCGCCAGCTCGATTCCGGCGTCGCGCCCGAGCTCGAGCACCGCGGCGCCGTAGACGAGATAGCCGACGGGAAAGAGCCCGCCCAGGACGAGCAGCACGTACAGCAGGGCTCGCATGCGGCGTCCGGGGACGACGGCCGCCACCAGTGCGCCGGCGAAGAAGAGGACCAGGCCGACGCCCTCGCCGTGGAGGTGGAAGAACGAGAGCCCGGCCTCGGCGGTGAAGATCGCGCGGTCGCGCACCGCGTCGTCGTACTCGGCCGAGCCGGTGAAGCCGTGGGCGGCGGGATTGGCGGCGACACGGGCCCTGGCGTAGCGCTGGATCTCGGGCTTGAGGCGCGACATCACGGCGCCGGCGGTCTCGCCAAGCGCCAGCATCACGAGGGCGACGAGCACCACGGCGAGGGGCGGGCGCCTCACGGGGGCGGACATTACCACAGTCGCGGCGACCGTCGTCCCCGCGTTGTCATTGCCGGCGGCCTGTGGCAAGGTGGGCGCGCTTATGCGCAGCGGTGACGCGTACGTCGCAGGCCTCCGGGACGGGCGGGCGGTGTACCTCGACGGCGAGCGCGTCGACGATGTCACCAAGCACCCCGCGTTCGTCGAGCCGATCCGGAGAATCGCCGAGACCTACGATCGTGCGAAGGCCGCCGAGGGCGATCCGTCGCTCACGTTCGCGGAACCGGCGACCGGCGCCCGCCACAGCAACATGTGGCTCGTGCCGCGCTCGGCGGACGACCTCGGTGCCCGACGGCGCGTCCATCGCTTCTGGGCCGAGCCGTCGTTCGGCCTCATGGGGCGCACGCCCGATCACGTCGCGTGCGTGCTCACCGCCTTCGCGGCGTGGCGCCACCTCTTCGATCGAGGCGGCGCGCGCTACGGTGATCACGTGACGCGCTTTCACGCGCGCGCCCGCGACGAGGACCTCTACGTGACGTACGCGATCGTGCCGCCGCAGGTCGACCGGTCGCGGCCCGCCCACCGCCATCCCGAGCCGTTCCTGCACCCGGGCGTGGTGCGCGAGACGTCGGCCGGCATCGTGATCCGCGGCGCTCACGCGATCGCCACCTCGGCCACGATGGCCGACTGGCTCTTCGTCTCCTACATCACGCCGCTGGTGCCCGGCGACGAGGACTACGCGATCTCGCTCGTGATGCCGATGCATGCCGAGGGCCTGCGCCTCTATCCGCGGCGGCCGTTCGCGTCGGTGGCCACGAGCGTCTTCGATTACCCGTTGTCGTCCCGGTTCGACGAGGTCGACACGACGGTGGTCTTCAACGACGTCTTCGTGCCGTGGGAGCAGGTCTTCATCTACCGCAACGTGGAGCTGGTCAACGCGCAGTTCCACGACTCGCCCTCGCACACGACCGCGAACTTCCAGGCGCTCGTCCGCTTCGGCGTGAAGCTCGAGTTCATGGCGGGCCTGGCGGCGAGGCTGGCCGAGATCCAGACGGCCGACGGCGACGCCTCCGTGCAGGCCACCCTCGGCGGCGACATCGCGTCCTTGTGCGCGGCCTTCGACGCGCTGGTGAAGGCCGCCGAGCGCGACCCGCTGATCTCCCACGGCTACGCGCGCCCGCACCCGCAGTACATTTACGCGGGCATGGGCCTCCAGCGGCGGCTGATCGTGGACATGCACCGCACGCTTCGCGAGCTGGCGGGCGGCGCCTTCCAGAACGTGCCGTCGTCGGAGGCCGCGTTCACGAGCCCGGAGACCCGCGCCGACACCGAGCGCTACTACCAGGCGGCGGCGATCGGCGCGCGCGAGCGCATCAAGCTGGTGAAGCTCATCTGGGACTTCGTCGGCACCGAGTTCGGCGGCCGTCAGCTCCAGTACGAGATGTTCTACTCGGCGTCGCAGCCCGTGGTGAATCGCCGCATGTTCCGGTCGTACGACTGGTCGTCCGCCAAGCGCCTGGTCGATCGTTGTCTCGGCGAGTATTGATCGTTGGCGTGCGCGTTGCGGCAGGCCGCGTCGCGGCAGGCGAGGGGCGGGACGAGCGGACGCGGCCGGGGTCGAGAGGACCACGCGGCACGCGTGCGCTACCCCGCGGCGGCTGGGCTCCATCCGGGCGCGCCTCGTCCGCAGCCGCTTGGAGGGAACGGGTCCCTTCGACCCCGACCGCGCCCACTCGCCCCGCCCCTCGCCTGTTGACGCGCGCGAACGTAGTCCTCGCTTCGGCAATCTGAGGAGGCGTTGTGGCGACGACACTGGGTTTGGTGAACATCGGTGCTCTCGCGACCGGAATGCTTGGGGCGCCTAGGCTTGAGGCCGAGGCGATTTTCGTCGAGGGTGGACGGATTGCGGCGATCGGCTCGGCTTCTCGAACGGGCGCGGGGCGGGCCGATGTCATCGTGGATTGCGTGGGGACGACGGTGATTCCGGGGTTGATCGATTCGCATTGTCATGTGGTGCTGGGGGATTACACACCACGACAGAAGACCGTGGATTTTCTGGACTCCTACGTGCACGGCGGGATCACGTCGGTCGTGTCGGCGGGGGAGGGCGTGCACGCGCCCGGGCGGCCGCACGATGCCGCGGCGGCGAAGGCGCTGGCGATCGCGGCCGCGAAGTGCTTCGAGCACTTCCATCCCAACGGGATGAAGGTGAACGCCGGCTCGGTGGTGCTCGAGCCCGGGCTCACCGACGCCGACTTCGCCGAGATGGCGCGGCACGGCGTTCGCCACGCCAAGTACGGCTTCGGCGGCTACGCGCAGCCCCGCGACGGCGAGCCCGAGGTGCGCCTGGCGCAGAAGCACGGGCTGTGCGTCATGTCGCACAGCGGCGGCTCGTCCATCCCGGGCTCGAGCCCGATCAGCCACGAGGTGCTCCTGCATCTCAGGCCCGACGTGTGCGGCCACGTCAACGGCGGCACGACCTCGCTCGACGAGGCCGGGATCGACCGGATCATCGCCGAGTCGTCGATGGCCCTGCAGATCGTCCAGGCCGGCAACTTGCGCTCGTCGCTCCACATTCTGAAGCGGGCGCGCGAGGCCGACGCGCTGGCCCGCGTGTGCGTGGCCAGCGACACGCCGACCGGCACCGGCGTGATGCCGCTCGGTGTCATGAAGAGTGTCTGCGAGATCGCGTCGCTCGGCGATCTGGCACCGGCGGTCGTGATCACGCTCGCCACCGGGAACAACGCCCAGGCCTTTCGCCTGACGGCCGGCATCGGGACGATCGCCGTCGGCGCCCCAGCCGATCTGGTCGTGTGCGACGCGCCCTCGGCGTCGCTCGCTCCCGACGCGCTGACGGCGATCGCGCGCGGCGACATCCCTGGCATCTCGTGCGTCGTCGTCGACGGCCAGGTGCGGGTCGGCCGCAGCCGCAACACGCCGATGGCCAAGCGCCTCGCGACCTTCAAGGGTGTCTCGGTCGCCGGCGCCGGCCACTGAGCCCCGCCCCACCCATTCGGGCGATTCCCCCTCCACCCGCCGCCCGGCATCCTGGCGGTGAACGATAGCCTTATCGATGGAGGATCGAATGAACGGATTGCAGGGTCTCTCGAACGATCTCGCCGCCGCCGTGGAGCGGGCGGGGCGCGCGGTCTTCAGCGTCGCCGGACGCGCCCGGCTCGGGTCGACGGGCGTGCACTGGCGCCCGGGGCTGGTGGTCACCGCCGACCACACGGTGCACGTGGACGAGGAGGTCACGATCACCGGGCCCGACGGTCGAGCGCTTACCGCGCGGGTCGCCGGCCGCGATCCCACGATCGACGTCGCCGTCCTCAAGGTCGACGCCCCCGGGGTCCAGGTAGCCGACGTGGCGGACTCGAGCGCCGTGCGCGTGGGCCACATCGTGCTGGCGCTGGGCGCGGGGCCGCGCGCGAGCTGGGGCGTGGTGAGCTCGCTCGGCGAGGGCCGGATGCTCCACCTCGATCTCACGCTCTACCCGGGCTTCTCGGGTGGTCCGCTGGTCGACGCCCAGGGGCGAGTCGTCGGGATCAACACCTCGGGCGCCTCGCGCCACTGGCAGCTCGCCATCCCGGCGGCCGCCGTGAACAGTGTGGTCGACGAGCTGCAGCGCCGCGGCCGCATTCCGCGCGCCTACCTGGGCGTGAGCACGCAGCCCGTGCGCTTGCCCGAGCCGGTGCGGCAGCGGCTCAACCTGGATCAGCAAACGGCCGTGATCGTCGTCGAGGTCCAGTCGGGCAGCCCGGCTGCCGCCGCGGGGCTGACGATCGGCGACGTCATTGTCTCGCTCGGCGCGGCCCGCATCACCGATCCCACCGATCTCAAGTCGGCGCTGAGACCGGACCGGGTCGGCGAGAACATCACGGCTTCCGTGCTCCGCGGGGGAGAGCCGAAGGACTTGCAGGTGACGGTCGGTGAGCGTCCGCGACGCGGGTAGCGGCTTCGGGTTGGCCGATATCGCGGCCCTCGCTGAGCATCTGCGCGGGGTCACCGTCGAGGTGACCGACGGCGGAGAGCTCCTGGGCTCCGGGGTGCTGTGGCCGGCGGGCCGGGTCGTCACGAACGCGCACGTGGTGCGGCGGCCCGAGGTGAGCCTGCGGCTCGTCGACGGCCGCTCCGTGCGCGCGCGAGTCGTGGCGCACGACCCCGACGTCGACCTCGCGCTGCTCGACATTCCTGGGCCCGGCTTGCCGGCCGCGACGCTCGCCGAGCCCGACACCGTGCGGGTCGGATCGTTCGTCGCCGCGGTCGGCCATCCGCTCGGTGTTCGCGGCGCGCTGAGCACCGGCATCGTGTGCGCGATCGGCCCGATCGAGCGGAACGGGCGCGCGTGGATCCAGGCCGATCTGCACCTGGCGCCCGGCAACTCCGGCGGTCCGCTCGCGGACGCGGCCGGCCATGTCGTTGGCATCAACTCGAGGGCGGCGGGCCCGCTGGCCCTCGCCGTGCCGATGAGCGTGGTCGCGCACTTCGTTCAGGCCGCCCGGGCGTGAGCGTGGCGAATCGGCGGCGACCTCCGCCCGTTGCCGGCGAGCGCGAGCCGCCGACGGCGGTCGCCGTGGTCGCCGGCAGCGCGTTGACCGCCGCCCGTCTCGAGGCGATGCTGCGGAGCCGATCCGGGTTGCGCGTGACCGTGAGCGGGTTGGCGGAGCTCGGGCGGCGCCTCGACGATCACGCGGCGGCGATCGTCGTGCTGGCGCTCCCGTCAGGCGCGGCGGCGCGAGCGCTCGAGATCGTCCGCGGCCTGTCGTCCGTCGAG
>Ga0306920_100010217_pt1 | contig 12580 bp, 13 predicted proteins | sample flu12Cox44000170_FD_204666 | JGI IMG/M metagenome (GOLD analysis project Ga0306920, IMG submission 204666) | Lab enrichment of tropical soil microbial communities from Luquillo Experimental Forest, Puerto Rico - flux4day.12C.oxic.44.000.170 (v2)... | ecosystem: Environmental > Terrestrial >...
CTGCGCTATCATGTCGAAGGCGAGGCTGTGCTCGTACGGGCTGCCGGCGCCAAAGCCCTTGACCTGGCAATAGATGATGCCTGGATTGACCTTTCTGACCTCGTCGTAACCTAGCCCCAGCCGCTCGATGGTGCCGGGCGCCATGTTCTCGACCGTGACGTCGGCCTTCTTCAAGAGCTCGCGGACGATCTCGAGCCCGCGCGGCGATTTCAGGTTCAAGGTAATCGACTTCTTGTTGGCATTGAACTGATGGAAATACCACGGGTCTTCCGGATGGCCGGGCTGCAGCCGCCGGCCCGGGTCACCGGTGCGCGGATTTTCGATCTTCACCACTTCGGCCCCGAGCCAGGCGAGGGCTTCCGTGCATGAGGGCCCTGCCTCGAACTGGGTGAAGTCCACGACGCGAATGCCTTTCAGACAGTCGAGCTCGATGCCAATGCCCATCGCTCACCTCTCCCGTTACAACGACATGCCGATCGTCACGCTGATCATTTCGCCAGGGCACTCACCGCATCTTGGATACCAGCTTGGCCTTCAAGGCAGGCGCCTCGCCCCGGAAAGGTCGCAGGTCATGACGTACCGCGGCAGGGTGAGATCCTGACGGTACTTTGCGTTGAAATCAATCACTCCGTGGAAGCTCGCTCAACACACGATCGCTTGCCCCTCCAACTGCGGATGTCCGGGCATGCTGGCCATGCGGCAGTGCCAACTCCCGACATCACCGATAGCGCCCATATTGGTCGCGAGTTCATGCGCGCTTATTGGGATCTTCGTCTTGCAGACTTTGACGTCGAGATCCTTCGCGAGCGCTTCACTTGCGCCCGGTGTGACAAACACGCAACGGTCGCAACGAGATCCGACAGGAGGACAGTGTTCTCCACAGGCTTCTGCGCGCGCCCCCGTCCCGTCGGATTGATTGCGCTGTGGAACTGTTGGCTAATGCAAACGGTCGCTGGGGGAATCTAACAGCCGCGTTCCAAAGCTGCTTTGGCGCAGTGGGCCTAACGCTCGCGACGCCGTACCTGAGAAGCTTTGGTGATGAGCGGGTGCGTGCTTGGGGGGAGTATGCGCGCTTCATTGTTTCTTTGGGCCATAGCGTTCGTTATTGCCACGTCTCCCGTTCGCGCAGAGAGCACGGCGACCTTTGCGGCAGGAAAGGATGCGGATATTAACGCGAGCTGCCGGATTCCATTTGAAGGGCTCAAGGATCCGAAAACCGGGAAGCCGTTCGCGCTTTCCGCTCTGCTCAACGAGAACGGCAAGCTCGCAGAGAATCTGCGTCAGCGCTACATCGTCGCCGATCTCAATTCCACGGATGAAAACGGCAACTGCCGCGGAGTGCAGGAATATTTCACGCCGGTGGGTGAACTGAGCGAGTTCCCACGGCTGCGGGCGATTGCGGCGGCGCGCAAGACCGACATCGCCGCTTTGGCGAAGGAAAGCGTCGAAGCGCTCGTCGCATCAGAACAAAGCCCGAGCGACCCGGCGGGCCTCGCGCTGGAGCTTGAGGATCTGCAGAATTATCTGCAACAGGTCCAACGCTACAAGACCGATCCCGTGGGCAAGCCGTCCGTCGTCCATGGCTACTGCGTTGGACAGACCCTGAGCTTGTGTGAAATTGTCGATGGGCAGCCGAAACTAGTCTACCGTTTCGTGACCTCCTCGTTGCGCAACGGACCGCCACCGCCTCACTATTATGCGCCGGTCAACGTTGTTAACTCGCGCAACTGGAGCTCGGATCGCAGATACAGTCCCGCCGACGCTCGCCGCGATGTGCGAATGGGCGGCGGAACCGCCCGGATCGTTCCCTTCCTCAATGGCGGCCATCCGATCGAGATGCCGAACTTCATGCATTTCGGGCCCGTGACTGGCTATTCGGGTTCGTCCGGCAACGGCATCCATGAGATTGCCGGTGGTCTCGACTCCGGCGGGACGTTTGGGGCTCCGGTGAGCCTCGGATGCATCCGTCTCAACAAATTCCAGTCCAAGCTGGCGCGCTGGTGGACGCCGAGCCAAGCGAAGTTTTTTGTGTATTTCGAGCCAAACCGTTACCGCGCTTTCGGAGACGCGGCCACCGGCAGGGCCAAAGGATTCCGCGCCCCGCAGGATCCTGAGATGGAAATTGCCGCCGCTGCGCCGAAACCGACACATCGAATCGTTTCGAGCCGGGCAAGAAACACGTTCGCCCCATTTGGCTTTTTCTATTTTGCAGGAACTCTGCACTGACCGGTTTTGCAAGAAGGCATCGTTGTCGCTTCTGCGAACCACGACGAGATGCTCGATCTGCTCAAACTGAAAGCATGGAGTCGCATCAGTCGCACGCCATGGGGATGTTCATCTCCCGGCGCCGCTTGCCTTCGGCTTCAATGACGTTGATGATCTCGGGCTGCCGGCCGGCAAGCGCACGGAAATCAGCGATGTCGAGGGCGAGCAAGACGCTGGGCTTGGTGGCGGTGACGGTTGCCGACCGCGGCGTGCCGAAAAGCAGCGCCATCTCGCCGAAGAAGCTGCCAGGACCGAGGATCACCGGCTTGGGCCTCAGCTGAACGGTCGCTTCGCCCGATACAACGAAATACATCGTATCGCCCGGTTCGCCCACGCGGACGACGATGGTGCCCTCGGCCACATCACGCGACTTCACCAGACGCATATGTCGGCGATCGCGGCCGCTCCCAGTCCCTGAAAGAAAGGCACGGCGGTCACCAGATCCCAGACATGGAGGAAATGTCGGCGCCGGAGCTCCTCGGCGAAGGCCGTGGCGATGATACCGGCCTGAAGCGCGAACATGATGATCCCGCCGACCATCACAAAGCCCGCAAGGAGTCGACCCCAGATCGTGTGCGGCATGAGGTCGCCATAGCCTGTGGTTGTCAATGTCACGATCGCCCACCAGGCAGCGCGCGGCACGCTGCCGAAGGCCTCGGGCTGGGCGTCGCGTTCGAAAACAAAGGCGAGCGTAGCGGCGGTCAGGAACATCATGAGAAACATGCTCGCAATGCTAAGCAGCGCCGTGCGGGTGCGTTGGATGATACGCCAGAACAGGGCGAGACCCGCGGTGTGGCGGACGTAGCGCAACGTCCAGACCACGGCGAACAGCGGGGCGTCGCGCGGCTCTGGCGCCAATAGCCAGCCGAGCGGCAGGGAAATCACGGCGGCGAGGTCGATCAGTCCTGCGGTCGAAGCAAGATAGGCGTGGGGACCCCCCTCTCGCGCGGTGGCTCTCAGCAGCCGGAAAATGAACTCGGTCGCAAAGCATCCCCACGCTGCAATGATGCTTCCAAGGAGGATGCGGCTTTCTAAGGAGCCGGGCGCGCGCGACGTGCCCAGCACCATGGCCAGCAACCCAACGGTTGTAAGCACGTTGGACAATGCTTGCGGGAGCGGCCGCGAGCGGCCGCGTCGCTGCCGCGCCATCGAGGAGCGTGATGGAGTCGCGCGATTTCGAAGAAGTTGCATCCCATCCCCACCAGCCGGGGGGCTGAGCATACCCCAGTTCGCGAAAGCCAGTCAGCGCGATTCTACAACCTGCTCGCCCGGGGGCAGGCGCGGCCAATGTCTTCTGCGGCGGTTTGGTCGCTCACGCCGGACCGGCCAACGAGTTTGTGTCGCAGGCTGCGCTCCCTCATAAGCGAGCGCAGCTTCCAGGATGATCTCTCGCTAGAACTTCGGGGCTTCGGCAACAAGCTTACTGAACTCATCAGGCGTGTAGCCGCGCACGGTCGTGGTCCGTGCATTGCCTGAGCCGGAGATCGCGCTCGCAAACTTCGCCATCGCCTCGCCATTAGGCATATCCAAGGTCAGGACAACATCGTATTGGCCGGTCGTCACATAGGCGCTGAGCAGCTTTCCGCGCAATTTTTCGGCCACGCTTTTCGAGGCTTGAAACCGTTTGTTGGCGTCTTTCGCATTCTTGGCGCCTTGGTCGGTCCAGTTCAGGAAGCAAAGGAATGTGGGCATTGCTACCTCCATGGGGTGTGATGATGTGCCGTGCGCGTCGATTGACCGCCCACGGCGGCAGGGTCCTCGGTGGGAATGAAGCGCAGGTGGCCGATGATTTCATAGCCGCGGCCATGGTCGGACGGATGATTGACGCCGTCGATCACCGGCACATCGGCAAAATCAAACGGGCTCACGCCTTTTAGGCACGCGACGTTCACCCCGTATTGGTTCGGGTTGGAGCGGCGGCGATGGTGTGTGTAGATGCCGCACCGCGAGCAGAAATAGTGCTGCGCCGCGCCGGTATTGAAGCGGTAAACGGTCAGTGCCTCTTCGCCGGTGTCGAACATGATGCCGCCGACGTCGGCTGACACTGCCACGGCGCCGCGCATGCGGCAATACGAACAGGTGCATCGGCGAGCGGAGTTGAGCCCGTCCGCCAATTTCACTCGGAAGCGCACGGTACCGCAGTGGCATGCCGCTTCCATTTCCCCTGTTTCATTCGCCTGCATCGTCACGCTCCCGAGCTATCCCGGTTTTCCAAATCCCATTGAATGATATCGAATGAGAAGAGATCAGTCAGCGAGGGTCACAGCCGCCAGGCTTAAGGCGGCAACCGTCTCAAAATTCCTACGCTTGCGCTTATCCTCCGAAAGCGGCGCTATAGCAGACGTAACGGCATCCACACTTCGTGCCATGAACCGACCTGAGCAATCGCAAAAAAATCCTTATTCGATCACACTGGTGGCCTGGGCGATCACCATTGACGGCAACTCGATGCCGAGGGTCTTGGCCGTTTTCAGATTGATCGCAAGGTCGAACTTCACTGGCGCCTGTACCGGCAGGTCGGCCGGCTTCTCGCCCTTTAGGATACGATCGATATAGGCTCCCGCTCGGTGGTACTGGTCGGCCAGATCGGCACCATAGGAAATGAGGCCGCCGGCAGTGACAAACAAGCGTTCGTAATAGACAGCCGGCAATTTGTGTAGAGCCGCAAGCCCAATAATTAAATCGCGATGGGTTGTCGCCACTCCCAGTGACAATCAAGCCGCCATTCGCAGACTGAGCGAAAGTCCCCAGAGTGCGCTCGATCTCAGCGACGTTGCGGAGGTTGATCGGAACTACTTCAACCCCGGCCGATGGTGCCACAGCCTGGATTGCCGACCACTGACCGATACCGGCGCTGATGGCGGGATCGCGAACAACAGCCACTCGTGTTACGGCCGGCGCGATCTGCTTGAGCAGTTCCAGCCATTTGGCGCTCATCCCATATTCCTGCAGCAAGAAGCCCGTGGCATTGCCGCCCGGCCTAGCCAAGCTGTCGACGAAACCTGCACCAACTGGGTCGGGGACGTGCACGAAAACGATTGGGATTTCGCGGGTCGCTTGTAGCATTGGTCCCAGACCTGCACTGCCAGGGGCCAGGATGACATCTGGTGCAAGCGCGACCAATTCTGCCGCGTAGCGGCGAGCGCGGGCGGCATCACCTGCGCCCCATCGATACTCGATTTGTATATTGCTACGGTCGGTCCAGCCTGCTTCCTGTAGCCCCAACAAAAAAGCCTCGGTCCACGCCTTTTGTTGAGGATCGTCCTCGGCGAGAAGCATCATTGCGCCAATGCGGCGCATACGTGTGCCAAGCTGCGCATATGCACAGATGGGCCACGACACCGCGATGGCGCCGATGAGCGTGATGAAGTCGCGCCGCTGTAGCAGACCGATTTGCATGCCGCTTCCCCGAGGCAGAACGCACCGAGCATAAAGGATTGATGGGGATCCGTCAGGGGCTCGCTGCAATGCGGGATTTTGGCCCGGCTAATGCCCGCTTGGGGTCAAAAGGGTGGATCGGCCTCAGCTTGATCGATTCATAGTAGGTCCGCAGCATCTCCCATCGCTGATGTGAAGCTGAGCTAAAGCGACTGCTGTTGAGTGCCAAGGAAGAGACACCGCGGTCCCTTCCCGCCACACTGGTAAATCGTGTAGTCTTGCATTCGCGCCCAGAGGACTGCGCATCGCGCAGCATGTCGCCACGCCGCCGGCATTCAGGGGAACACGATGAACCTTCCCCGTCGCCGATTTCTGCATCTCGCCGCGGGCGCTGCCGCGCTGCCTGCCGTATCGCGTGTCGTGAAAGCGCAGTCCTATCCAACGCGGCCCGTGCGCATCATTGTTGGATTTGCCCCCGGTGGTGCCACCGACATCATGGCACGCTTGATTGGACAATGGCTGTCGGAGCGCCTCGGTCAACAATTTATCGTCGAGAATAGGCCGGGCGCGGCGAGCAATATCGGCACCGAGGTGGTCGTGAACGCGCCCCCGGATGGATATACGCTCCTTGTGGTCACTTCGGTGAACACCGTCAACGCCACGCTCTACGAAAGGCTCAATTTCAATTTGATCGGCGACATTGCGCCGGTCGCGAGCCTTCATCGCGAGCCCTTTGTCGTGGCGGTGAATCCCTCGGTGCCGGTCAAGACAATTCCCGAGTTCATCACCCACGCGAAGGCCAATCCAGACAGGATCAACATGGCGTCGGCCGGCGTCGGTTCCGGAAATCACATTGCCGGTGAACTGTTCAAGATGATGACCGGTGTCAAACTGGTGCATGTGCCGTATCGCGGCGGAGGCCCTGCGCTTGTCGATCTGCTCGGCGGACAGGTGCAGGTCTTGTTCGCCACTATGTCCTCATCGATCGAATACATCAGGGGCGGCAAGCTTCGCGCGCTGGCGGTGACCACCGCGACCCGCTCGCCGGCGTTGCCGGACGTTCCGACGGTTGCCGAATTCGTGCCGGGTTACGAGTCGAGCTTCTGGACCGGCGTCGGTGCGCCGAAAAACACGCCGACCGAGATTGTTGACAAGCTCAACGACGAGATCAACTCGGCGCTCGCGGATCCCAAGATGAAGGCGCGGCTAGCCGAGTTGGGCGCCACCGCCCTTCCAGGCTCGCCTGCCGACTTCGGTAAGTTCATCGCTGAGGAAACCGAGAAATGGGGCAAGGTCGTTAAGTTCTCAGGGGCAAAGGCGGATTAGAGCATGATCCCGAAAAGTGGGAACTGGTTTTCGGAAAAGATCATGCTCAAACAAAGCCGCCTCCTTCATCTCCCTTCCATCTGCTGCGCTACCCGCTCCAGTGCCGGCTTCCATTGTTCCTGTTGCGCACGGATGAAGGCGACGGTCTCGGTCGGCGTTCGCACACGCGCATAGGACCCCCGCGCTGCGATCTTGTCCCGGACCTCGCGATTTTCCAGCGCGGCTCGCAGCGCTGCGGCCGCCTTGTCGATGATGGCCTGGGGCGTGCCGAGCGGCGCCACTACGGCCTGCCAACCGGAAGCGACGAACCCAGGCAGTGTTTCCCCGACCGTTGGCACGTCGATACCGGGCAGCCGATCCGGCGAGGCGATCGCGATTGCTGTGACCGCGCCCGACTGCACCGCGCCGGACATAGTGGCATAGCCCTCCATCACAATCGGAATGCGGCCAGCGATGACATCGGTGTAGGCTTGCGTGGAGCCCCCGCTGTAGGGAACCATGTGAAGCTGGATGCCGGTGCGGATTTGCAAGAGTTCGCCCATCATGTGTGTCAGTCGACCAACACCGGTGACCGCATAGGAGAGTTGTCCCGGCTTCTGTTTGGCCAACGCGATCAGTTCCGGCAGCGTCTTGATGCCGAGCTTCGGCCACACGCCGATCGCCAATGGCTGATCCACGGTGTAGCCGATCGCTACGAAGTCACGCGGCACCATTGGCGGAAGATTTGGCGCCTTGCCGGGCACTGCCAGGAATAGCGAAGTCGACGGCGCAAATAGTGTATAGCCATCCGGAGCAGCCTGCGCCGCGTTGCGCGCGGCAATCGCCCCCGCGGCACCGGCGTGATTGATGACCAGGACTTGCTGGCCCCAGTGCTGGCTCATACCATCGGCGACGAGGCGCAAAACCACGTCCACTGTGCTGCCCGGCGATGAATCGGAAATCAGGCGGACCGGAGCGGTTGGATAGTCGGTTTGGGCGTGCGTTTCGCCGGACGCCGCACTCGGGCAGAGCAGCATCCCTTGAAGGGCGAAGGCATAGGCGGCAACAAGGCTGACTAACCTTCCGTGCAGCAACCAAGCGGCGACCTTGATATATTGGGCTACCATCCAAGACTCTCCGTCATCGCGGACATCGGGACACAGCCGAGTAGTGCCACTTCCAGTGCAGCATGTCGTAGGGCGCAATCGCTTTATTGCACCACTCGAGCCTCGCCGAATTCGCCAAGCGTCTCGAACTCCCCCGCCCAGTCTTGCAGAAACAGGCCGGCCGCCACGTCGCCGTGAAACGAGGAGAACGGCCAATCGGCATGCGGCAAGCTAACAGAGTCGAGAGGCGGCGCAATCGAGCGATTGCGCCCTACGCCTGAAAAATGCAGGCAGTGATTCCCCCGGCCGAGTGTGACAAAACCACATGCCGTTCAACGCACGAATGCTATGATCGCCTTGCAAATCTCAGGAGGCAGCATGATCGGTGTTCTCACGCATCACTGGGCCAAGGTTGACAAGATTGACGAGGCGCGAAAGCTGTTGGATCGCAACGGCGATGCACAGAGTAAGGCGCCGGGCTTTGTGAGCCGTCAAACCCTCATCGCACTCGCGGACCCTGCGAAAATCACAACGCTGGTCGTGTGGACGACCAACGACATCTACGAAGCCTGGCGGGCCAGCCCACAACGAACGATGGCGATGAGCGGGGCTGACCGCCTCTGGGCCAAGCCTCCGGAATCCGAGCGCTTCCAGCTGATCAGTTAGTTTTCGCGCATATTTTGTTTCGGAACGAAACGCGCTCGAATCGCGGCTGATTTTTTCATTCTAAGCCCATCGAAGGAGAAGCATCGCGCTCTCCGATTTGCAGCGGCGAGAGTGCGCGCAGCATGTCCGCTGCTCATTCAAGAGCAGTCGTAATCGAAATGAGACGACACCCACACTTGTGCCACTTCCTGTCGTGAGCGGGTGCAGTATGTCGTAGCAGCATGTCGTAGGGCGCAATCGCTTTATTGCGCCACTCGAGCCTCGCCGAATTCGCCGAGCGTCTCGAACTTTCTGGCCCAGTCTTGCGGAAACAGGCCGGCCGCCACGTCAGGCGGCGCAATCGAGCGATTGCGCCCTACGCCCCTGCTCACATCGGCGGCGTGAGACCATCCTTGCCGTAATTCACGCGCGCCGCCTGAAGTGTTCCATCCGGCAGCTTTTTCGCGGCGGCGATGAAAATCTTGGCTCCTGGCTTCAAGTCAGCCTTGTCGCCCGACACGAAGGTGACAATCGGGACACCCGCCGGGACGATGATCTTTTTCTCGCCGTCCTTGTATTTGACCGTGAGCGTTTCCCCATCGACGCCAGTGACGACTTGCTCGACATTGCCATTTGTCATGGTGCTCTTGGGTTGAAGGTCCCATGGATAATGCCCCTCTCCGACCCCACGCATCGCCTCCGGGAAGATCAGGACTTCAAGCGCGCGTTGGGTGCCGTCCGACTGAGGCATCGCGCCGATGCCCACATATGAGCCCGCCTTGATGTCCGCGAGCGTCGCCTTTACGACGCCGACAGCGACTGCGTTGTCTGCGAGCACGATCTTGAGCTCCGTGCCGTCGCGTGATTTGACCAGGAAGACCGGGCTTTCAATGCGTTCGATCGTGCCCCGCACGCGCACCGGAGGTGCATCCTGCGACCACGCCATTGGGGTCGCGAGTATCGCCGCGAGGCCAACCGCGGTAAGCAATAGCCGTGTCAAACGAAACATGTTTTCCTCCCAAGCCCCCGGCCCCTGCGTGGCTGCGGGCGATCAAGCATAGCACGTTGGAACGCTGATGGGGGCGGTGAACCAAGGAGTTGTCGATAGGGGGTTCCAGTCCCAGCCAATTAAATTTCAATGCCCTGGCTCGTCGCTTGCTGCCAGCAACTTCCGTTGACAACCGTGAACCGCGCCCAGCGTTTGGGCGTTATTATCCGGGTAATGCGCCAGCGTGGGCGGTAACGTTTTTGCTGTTTCCGTTACCCCGTCCCTGGCCGAAGCGGAACAGCGGCAGACCAGGGCCCGCGCTGGTGCATCGTTCCGGCGGTTGCGGTGGAACAACTAGTGTGGCGGTTCAGAAGTCCGCATCGTTCCTTCCGCGAGTCCGAGATGCGGACTTCTGAACCAAGGCCACACTAGAATCAAAGGTTTGCTAGTGTCCTTCGATTCCGAAATTCGCAAATGAGCTTGCCGCACGATGGAACGAATTTCGGAATCGGGACACTAGATGGCAAGGAAATTCAAGCTGCGTGATCACGTGACATGGAACTCGGAAGCTGGCCGCCTGAGCGGTCGCATCGTCAAGGTGCACACGAAAGACGTGAATTACAAAGGGCACATCCATCACGCCAGCAATGACGAGCCCCAATCCGCGATCAAAAGCGATAAGACCGACCACGTGGCCTTGCACAAGGGAACGGCCCTGCGACTCATGCGCCGCTGAAGGGCAAACGTCTGCTCGTCCGCCAACCCGCCTGCAGGTAGCTGCTACTTCAGCATGATGCGAAAGCCAAGCTGGCCGTTTGCGGTGAAGCCTTCCTGCTGCTGGTGGCCGGACTGCCGATTGAGATGGGCAGGATGAACGCGGGCATCGGCTTGCGATCATTTCAGCCGGGCAGAAAGGCGCTTGTTCCTGCCGAGGCGTCGGTGACCTGCTCGACGGGCGCGCCGTAAAGCGCGGTCAATTGCTCACACGTGAGCACGCTGCCGACCGCGCCGTGCGCAATCCTTGCACCGTCGCGCAGCAGGTACGCACGATCGGCAGCGCGCAGCGCGTGGTTCGGATCATGCGTCGTGAACAGCACGCCATGACCGGACGCCGCGAGAGAGCGGATTTCTCTCATCACTTTTCCTTGGTTACCGAAATCGAGACTTGCGGTGGGCTCGTCGAGCACGATGAAGCGGGGCTCCTGCGCCAATGCCCGGGCGAGCAGAGCAAGCTGGCGTTCGCCGCCCGAAATCATGGTGTAGGGCCGGTCGCGCAGATGCGCGATGCCGAATCGTTCTAGCGAATGTGCGGCCACCGCGCGATCCGACGCCGTCGGCCGGCTGAACAGATTCCCATGCGCCGTGCGGCCCATCAGCACGATGGTCTCGACCGTGAACGCGAAGGTCGCCTGGTGCGACTGCGGCACGTAGGCGAGGAGGCGGGCGCGCTCGCGACTGTCATAGCTGCCAAGGCGGCGGTCATCGAGCCGCACTTCGCCGGCCTTGGGGACAAGCAGGCCGAGCAGCGTCTTGAGCAGCGTGGTTTTGCCGCTGCCATTCGGCCCGAGCAGCGCCAGTACCTCGCCCGTCGCCAGCGCTACATCGAGATCGCGCCCGACCAGGCGGTCGCTGTAGCCGATGGCAAGGCTGCGCCCTTCGAGCTTCATGACCAGGTCCGCGAGACACTGGCAAGCAGCCAGATGAAGAACGGCGTGCCGACCAGGGCGGTCAGAATACCAAGCGGTATCTCAATCGCGGCGACAGTGCGCGCCAGCGTGTCGATCACCAGCAGGAAGCCGCCGCCAATTAACGCCGCCGCTGGAACGAGCCGGGCAAAGTCTGGCCCAACCAGGGAGCGGGCGATGTGCGGCACAACGAGGCCGACCCAACCGATGATGCCGGCGGTGGCAACGCTTGCCGATGTGACGAGCGTCGCAGCAGCAACGATGCCGACGCGGAGCGGCCCTGTCGGGACACCGAGGGCGCGGGCCTCCTCGTCCGGCAGCGACATCACGTTCAGTCGCCAGCGCAGGACGAACAGCACCAGGCTTCCGAGCATGACGGGGCCCAACAGAGGAACAAGATCGGCGACGTTGACCGCTGCCAGACTGCCGAGCAACCAGAAGGTCATGGCCGGAAGCTGGTTGTATGGATCAGCGAGGTACTTCACCAAGCCGATGCCCGCGCCAAGCAGCGCCCCGATGACCACCCCGGTGAGCACCAGGACCAGGACCGGGTCGCGCGAGCGCACCGCCGAACCGATCAGATAGACCGCGGCGACCGCGATCAATCCGCCTACGAAGGCGAGGCCCTGGATTGCGATGACGCCGAGCGAGAAGAAGATGCCAAGCACCGCACCGAGCGCCGCCCCCGACGAGGCGCCCAAGATGTCTGGTGACACCAACGGATTGCGGAACAAACCTTGAAACGCTGCGCCCGCGACTGCGAGTGCCGCGCCCACCAGCGCGGCCGCGATGACACGCGGCCCGCGCACCTGCCAAATGACGTTTTCGACGCTCGCCGGCACATCGGAAGCGCGGCCCGCGAGCTTCGCGGCAATCACGTTGAACAGGTCGGCAAGACCGATCGGATAGCGCCCGACGGTGAATGCCAGCAGAAACCCGACAACGAGGATCACGAACGCGATTTTGAGACCAGGAGCGGCGGAACGGCTCATGCCGACAAATTATCAGTCGCGCCCTGCCAGAACATGCTCAATCTGCGCGTCACTCGGGGTGCGGTGGTAGAAACGCGAATAGAAATCGCGCGTTAGCGCCGGTAAGTCCTCGGGGAAAACCTGCGGGTAGATGATCTTTACAAGCCACCACAACCCGATCAGCCGGTTGACGGATGGCGGGAAATCGAACCAGCCGAACGGCAGTTTCGGTGAGAG
>Ga0306920_100010218_pt1 | contig 12579 bp, 11 predicted proteins | sample flu12Cox44000170_FD_204666 | JGI IMG/M metagenome (GOLD analysis project Ga0306920, IMG submission 204666) | Lab enrichment of tropical soil microbial communities from Luquillo Experimental Forest, Puerto Rico - flux4day.12C.oxic.44.000.170 (v2)... | ecosystem: Environmental > Terrestrial >...
TGACGCGCGCCGTCGGGTCGCTGTCTTCGTAGCGGCCGGCCTAACTCGCTTCTATAACCAGCCCTCTCGTCGATACCAGGCGTACGCGTCGGCCAACCCCTCCGGCAGACCGATCGCCGCGACAATGCCCAGGCGATCTCGCAGGCGGTCGACGCGGCAGACGAATCCTTCCGACGCCAGCTCCGCGTAGCGCCGGCTGTTGATCACCGACGGTTTCCCGCGAACCATTCCCGCCACGTCGCCGGCGATGGCCGCCGCGCGCGTGAGGATCATCGGGATTCGGACGATGGTTGCACGCGAGGCGGAAGCCGCGCGCGCCGCTTCGAGGACCTGCCGGCTGGTGACCGGCTCAGGATGGCCAGCGAATACCGTGTTGCCGGCCGCCGGGCGATCGACCGCCGCGGCGATTGCTCGCACCAGATCGCGCACGTGGATGAAGGTGTACGCCGCGTCGACGCGGCCGACGAGCGGCATGAAACCGCGCGCCGCGACCTGAAAGATCGGAAGCAACGCGCGATCGCCCGGGCCATACACGACCCCCGGGCGAATCGTCGTCCACCGCAGGCCGTCGATTCGTGCGATGGCGCGTTCGCCTCCGAGCTTGCTGCGTCCGTAGGCATTGATGGGCGCCGGCGGATCGTCTTCGGAACGCGGCGCCCGCGGTGGGGCCGGCCCGGCTGCCGCGAGGCTGGAGATGTTGATCATCGGGACGCCGGCGGTCGCGCATGCTTCGGCGACCAGCCGCGTGCCCTCGACGTTGGCGGCGAAGTAGTCCCGTTCACGCAACGCGGACACGACGCCCGCGAGGTGAACGACAGCCTCGACGTCGCGCATCGCCTGTAACAGCGCGGCCCGCTCGAAGGGACGGCGAAGCGGAGCGACGGTCGTGCCGCGCGCCTCGAGATGCTCGACCACGTGCCGTCCGATGAATCCGGACGCGCCGGTCACCGCCACGCGCCGCGTCACATCGTCTTCTCGTAGAGACGATAGGTCTTGTAGTGCCGTGAGCCGGCGGCTTCCGCTGTGTGATTGATGTCGCGGTTGTTCTCGAGGACCCACGAGAACTCGGCGCGCGTGTATGGCGTGGTCGTGCGCATCTGACGATGCCACTCCGACAGCAGCAGTGTGTACAGACCCGCGCCGCGGAACTCCGCCTCCACGCCGAGCAGCAGCAGCCGGACTTGCGTGATATAGCGGCGGCGCAGCAGCAGGCGAGCGATGGTCGAGGGGACGAGCCTGCCGCTCGTGCCTTTCAACGCCTGGTTGATGTCCGGCACCGAGACCAGGCACGCGACCATTCTGCCGTCCACCTCCGCGCAGACGCTGCAGCGCGGATCGAAGATCGGCTTCAACTCCGATGCGATGCGCCGGAATTCGTCCACGGTCGGCGGGACGAACCCCCAATTGCGTTCCCACGCCGCACAGTACAGTGCGCGCAGACGCTCGACCTCGGTCGTGAACTCCTTCAGATTGAGCTGACGCGTGGTCACCCCGTGCCTGGCGCGCACCCGCCGCGCTGCGCGCTCGATGAACGGCGGCGCGGCGTCGCCCTCCACGGTACACAGCCACGCGAACAGGTCTTTCACCTTGGCATAACCGGCCGACTCGATGTGCGCGGCGTATTCCGGCGGGTTGTGCGGCATCAGCAGCATCGGATCGGTGTCGAACCCGTCGATCAGGAGGCCGCACATCTCGTTCAGTGAGGGGCTGATTGGGCCGCGGACCCTCTGCCGCCCCCGGGCCTTTGCCCAGTTCTCGACGGCGGCGAGCAGTGCGCGCGCGGCCTCGCCGTCCTCGGCTTCGAAGAAGCCGAACATCGCGAGGTTCTCGCCGTGTGTTTCACGGTGCAGGCGGTCGTCGATCGCGGCGATCCGGCCGACCACTCTGCTCCCTCTCCACGCGAGCATCAGCTCCACGTCCGCGTGGGCGAAGAACGGGTTCTTCGCCGGATTCAGCCGCTCGTGCTCGGCGATGCGCAGCGGCGAGATCCAGTGCGGATCGCCCGCGTTACGTTCGTACATGTAGTCCACGAATCGTCGTCGCTCCCCGCGACGTCTAACTGTTCGTACCTCGATCGATGCGCTCATGCGTCCGTCAATGGTAAGCGATAGGGTATCGTTCGCTGGTGCGTTCGTTCGAATGGATCGCGGCCTCGTATTTTTTGTATATCGGCGTGGCGTGCTGGCTGCCGCGATTATCGATCGCGCGCCGATCGTTCCTGATGGGCGCGTCGGCCGCTGCCGCTGGAACGGTCGTGGCCATCGCCCGATCGGAGGCCGCGTGGATCCGCGACGTCGCGCCGATGGCCTACATCCTGGCGGGATATTTCCTCAGCGGGTACCTCTACGCATCGCCGTCGCTGGCCACGGAAGCGTGGCTGATGCGATGGGATCAGCGGCTGCTGGGCGATCCGGCCATGCGGTTCGTCAGGTGGCCCCGCGTGCTGGTCGCGGCGCTGGAAGTGATCTACATGGGCTGCTTCCTGTTGATTCCAGCCGGCGCGGGACTCCTTGCGTTGACGGGCCACGGCGCCCTGCTCGATCGCTACTGGACCATGGTGGTAGGCAGCGAATTCGCGGCGTTCGGGCCGCTGGCGTTCATCCAGACACGCCCGCCGTGGGTTCTCGAACGAAAACCGCAGCTCGCGGACAAGACCATCCACTACCTCGCCACGCAGATGGTCGAACATGTGTCGATTGGGGTGAACACGTTCCCGAGCGGGCACGCCGCGGTATCGCTCGCCGTGGCGCTTGGGGTCATCGGCACCTTACCGTGGGCCGGGACCGTGCTGCTGGGCCTCGCCATCGGGATTTGTATCGCCTGCGTCGTTGGGCGTTATCACTACTGGATAGATGTGGCAGCTGGGGCGGTCGTCGCGCTCGCCTTTTGGCTTGTTAATTGATCGTCCGGCGCCGATAGACCACAATGGGATCCGGCTGGTGTTCCGCTTGAGGCTCATCCTTGCTCTGATCGTGTCTGTGCTCTGCCTGCAAACGCACGCCTTTGCACAACAGACACCCGGCGGTGTCATCGAAGGCTTCATCACCACGCAGGGCGGGACCATCAAGCTTGGCGGTGCGCAGGTGGTGCTCCACAGCTCGTCGAACCAGGAGATTTCGACGGTCTTGTCGGAGGGCGACGGCAGTTTCCGCTTCACAGCCGTGCAAGACGGCAAATACCTGATCACCGCGTCGTTAGAAGGGTTTGCCGTGGTCCGTGCGACCGTGGTCGTCGTCTCGAACACCACCACGACGCAATCGATCGACCTTCCGATCGCGACGCTGACCCAGACCGTGGAGGTGATGGCGCCCACCGCGATCGTGTCCTCCGCTGACACGCTGGGTTCGGTGGAGTCGATTGGCAGCCACGAGACCGACGAGTTCGCGAACGGAACCGGGCTCGGCGGCGCGCTTCGCCTGCTGGCGAGCGTCATCGAGGTGCCGGGCGGCGTCAGCATCAAGGGCGGCAGGCCGACGCAAGCCGGTGTTCAGATCGGCGCGAGCACGCTGACCGATCCGGTGCTGGGCCTCGTGCATTTCACCCTGCCCGACGATGCGATCGATTCGGTGGCGGTCCTGCCGAATCCCTACGCCGTCGAGTACGGACGATTCTCGTCCGGCCTCGTGGTGATTCAGACCCGCCGGGGCAGCGATGCATGGCACGTGAGGCTCAACAACCTGAGCCCGACGTTTCGCAGCAAGCGCCACGAAGACCTGTACAACATCAACGGCATCGCTGCCTTCGCGCCGAACTTCGAGCTCGGCGGACCGCTTGTGAAGAACCGGCTGTTCCTCGAGCAGACCGCGCAATACCGGTACAGCAACGACGATGTGCCGAGCCGACCGGAGGATGAGCGCCGCACCACGCACTGGATCAGTTCGTTCACGCGCGTCGACGCCAACTTGACACCCAAGCATGCACTGGTTGGAAGCGCCGGCTTTTTCCCGAGCATCAGCAACATGGCCTCGCTCGGCACGTTCACGCCGCCCGACGCGACCGTCGACATTCACGAGCGCGTCATGCTCGGCACGATGACGGAACGTGCGCTGTGGAGCGATTCGCTCGTGTCGGAATCGACGGTTCAAGTGCGCAGCTATAACGCATCGGTTCAGCCCCAGGGCTCGGAGCCGATGCAAGTGAGGCCCGAGACGACGCTGGGCAACTTCTTCAACACCCAGTACCGATCGCCGACCACGTTTCAGCTGATCCAGACCGTGTCGGGCTCGGCGAACCTGCCGACGGGACTGCATCTCTACAAGGCGGGGCTGGATCTCCTCATCAACAACTACGACGGGACCAGCGACAGCCGCCCGTTTCTGATCGAAAGCTCCAATGGCACCCTCGTCCGGCGTCTCGACGCGTCCGGCCCATCGGTGCAGATGATCCCCACGGCGGACGTCGCGCTCTACGCACAGGATCGTGTCCAGCCGAACTCGCGAGCGTATTTCGAGTTCGGTGCCCGGCTCGATCGCGATGGCGTCATCGGCCGCTGGAACGTCACCCCGCGGGTCGGGGCCGCACTCCTCCTGAACGAGCAAGGCACATCGGTGCTTCGCGGCGGCTACGGCCTGTTCTTCGAGCGCACGCCGTCAGCGGCCGGCGCATTCAAGTTCGGGCAGTTCGAAACCTTCACCGACACACGATATGCCGAGGATGGCGTGACGCCGCTCGGACCGCCGATCACGTATCTCGACGTCACGTCGCCGAACTTGCGCACGGCCAGAGCGGCCACGTGGGACGTGACTTACGAATACCGGTGGCGGCCGTCGGTCTCGTTCCATGTCAGCTTCCTCGATCGGCAGGGGAGTCACGAGCTGATGCTGGACGCCGAGCGGATTGGCAACACGGGCGCATATAGCCTCGAGTCGAACGGGACGTCGGCGTACCGTGATCTCGAGGCCGGCGTTCACCTGAGTCACTCCACCCGCTTCGACCTGACGGCCACGTATTCGCGCTCGATGGCCGAGGGCGATCTGAACTCCTTCGCGAATTACTTCGACACGATGATGTGGCCCGTCGTGCCGCCGCGCGGCTACGGTCCGCTGCCAACCGACGTGCCGAACCGGTTTCTGGCGCGCGGACGGCTGCTGCCGGCCCCGAACTGGCTCATCATCGCGGTCGCCGACTGGCGAAACGGCCTGCCCTACTCGCTGGTCGACTCGGCGCTCGATTTCGTCGGCCCGCGCAACGAACAGCGCATGCCCGACTACCTCAGATTCGATCTGGGTTTGGAACACCGCTTTCGTATCGGTAAGCTGCAGCCGTGGATCGGCATCCGCGCGTATAACGCGTTCAACGCGTTCCTCCCGGCCGACGTCCAGGCAAATATTTCATCCCCCTTCTTCGGATCTCTTTATAACTCCCAGTTCAGGCAATACAGACTTCAGGTGCGCTTCGAGCGTTAATCAGGCACAATCAGCGCTCCGGCGAGCACAGCTCTTGCTTCCCTGGGGAAGGGTGATGCGTCCGTGTCACAAGTAATGTCCGCTCCCGGTGGCGTTCCGTATCGTTTGCATGACATGCTGCGTCCGGACGCCGTGCACGCTCGATGACACTCTTACTCGCGTTGTTCACCGCCGCCGCTGTCCTGGCAGGTCCGACCCCGACCACGACCCCGACAGAACCCTCGGCCGCCAACCGCCTGCTCGATGGGTTTGAGGCCCAGCTGGTGCAGGATCCCGCGAGCCTGCGAGTCGGCGCCGAATATCGTCAGCTGATCATCGAAACCGGCCGCTACGACCGGAGCATCAAGCTGTTCGAGCGTCTGGCCCACGATCCGCGTGGCGGCGCCAACCGCTATCTGAATCTCGCGCTCGCGAACGTGGACAAGGTTCCGGTGTCCGGATCCGTCCGGCGCGCGCTTCTCGGCAAGGAAGCGCTGGACGCCTTGACACATGCGATCGCCATTGAACCGAGTGATTTGGCGTATTTGATTCGAGGCCTGGTCAATCTGTACTACGACCAGTTCGTGTTCCATCGAACCGACAAGGCGGTGGCGGATCTCGAGGAGGCGCGGCGGCGGGCGTCCGTCCACCCGCAGATCCCGTACATGCCGCGCATTCTGGTGGCGCTCGGCGACGGTTACTGGCGTCTGCATCAGCCAGAAAAAGCTCGTGAGGTCTGGCGCGAAGGGCTGGCCAACTGGTCCAGCATCGACGGGTTCCGCGTCAGGCTGAATGCGACCGATCAGCAGCTTCCGGACATCATCGAACGCGCGCTCGACGCCGGCGTTCGGGTCGACACGACGCTGCGAGAGCTTTTTCCCGATATGATGTCACCCGCGTCGAAGGCGGTGCCATGAACTCGCAGCTCCCGGCCGATTTCACGATCGTCATCCCGACCTACAACGAACGGGATCGCATCTCCGTCCTGCTGGGCCGGTTATTCGACGCGTGCGATCGCGCAGGGCTCGCCGCCGAAGTCGTCATCGTCGACGACAACTCCGCGGACGGGACCGGCGATGTGGCTGAAGAATGGGCGCAGCGCCGCCGCGTGCGCGTCCTTCATCGCCCCGGCAAACTGGGGCTGGGCACGGCCGTGCTCGAGGGCTTCGCCGTGGCGCAGAGCGCCGTCGTTGGCGCGATGGACGGCGACCTGAGTCATCCTCCAGAACTCCTGCCCACGCTGTTCCGCACGATGAGCGAGGGGACGTTCGATCTCGTGGTGGCGAGCCGCTACGTCTCCGGAGGCGGCACGTCGGATTTTCCGATCGGCCGCTGGGTGCTGTCGCGCGCAGGGTGCTGGCTTGCGAGGCCGCTCACACCCGTGCGGGATGCGATGTCCGGATTCTTTCTAATCCGCCGCAGCCAGCTGGATTCGTTCCAGACCTCTGTGAAGGGTTTCAAGATCGGGCTCGAACTGTTCGTACGATCGCAGCCGCGCAAGCTCGCGGAGGTCGGCTACAAGTTCGTGGGGCGCTCCGCGGGTGAGAGCAAAATGAGCTTCGCCGAAGGCACCGGGTTCCTGCGACAGCTGCGCCGTCTGTATCGCGATGTGCGGAGCACGCCGGTCAGACGGCCCGCGTGCGTCACGATCACAGCGAGTCAGGAGCGGGCCGCTTCGGCGTCGTTGTCTGGCGCCTGAGGCTTCCGCAGGCGCAACCACATCGAGCGGCCGCCCATCAGCGCGATCACCGCGGCGCCAGCCGACGTACTGAACCCGTAAGAGATGGCGCGCTCGAGCGCGGTGACGGCCGCCGCAGTCGGCAGGTCGACGCCGAACGCGAGCAATCCCGCCACCAGTCCTCCCTCGACAGGACCCAATCCGGCAATAGCTGGGGCGATACCTCCAAGCATGGCCAGTATCGAGAGCGTGGCGATTTGGGTCGGCAGAAGCACGACGCCGAACGCGAGCGTCGCGCACGTCAGCCGCAGGAAATCCTGAAGCCAGAGCAGCGACGAGTAGCCGACGCCGGCCGCAAACAACGCGGCGCTCACGCGGTGGTGCGCCAACCGTTCGCGCCAGGTGACGATGGAGAAGACCGGGCGAAGCCACCGCCTGAAAGCAACGGCGGCCACGCCGAGCGCCGCGGCGACGGCGACGACAACCCAGACCCAGTGCCAGGCAGGCGACAACGACCGCACGGCGATGAACGCCATGCCCCCAAGCACGAGAATCGGCGGCAGCTCGGACAATCGGTCCCACACAGCCGCAACGGTGGCCTGCGTCCAGGTCGCGCGGCCGCCCAGGCGGACGAGGCCGATGCGGCAGGCTTCTCCGCCTGGTGCAGGTGTCAGGTTCCCGGCGGCGATCCCGCCCAGCGTCGCGAGCGTGGCCCTGAGCACGGTCGCCTCGCCGCCCTGCGCGCGGAGGAAGCCGCGCCACCGCGCACCGGCAATGAGCACGCTGACGACATACAGGAGCAACGCTGTCGCAGCATAGGCGGGGCGGGCGGTCGACAGGCGTTCGACGCTGGCGGCGGCGGTGTGCCAGATGGCGCGCAAAGTACAATCATCAACGTGGGTGCGCCGCTTCGCAATTGGATCTTTCGAGCCGTCATGACGCTGGCGATTGCAGCCGTCGCCGCATTGGTGCTGGGTGCTCCCGGTCCCCTGTGGCTGCGCCTCGCGCTGCTGGCGGCGCTCATCGCGGTCGGACTCGATCAGGCGTTCCGCCGTGTGCCGGCGTTCGATCCGCTGGGCCGCGTTCATTGGCACCTGCCGGCGGCGTCAGGCGTGAAGCGCTGCGCCCTCACGTTCGACGATGGACCGAGTCCCGCGACGGCGGCCGTCCTCGACATTCTCGCGGCCGAGAAGGTACCGGCGACGTTCTTCGTCCTGGGGGCGAACGTGGAACGGCATCCGGCGGTGGTGCAGCGCGCGCGCGACGAGGGGCACGCGGTGGGCATCCACGGCATGAGCCACGCCAAGCTCGCGGGAGCAGCGGCGGACGCGATCGAGCAGCAGGTCTCTGGCGTGACCCGCGTCCTCGAGGGACTCGGCGTGACGCCGACGAGCATCTACCGCACTCCGCATGGATACAAGTCGTCAGGTGTGTTCGACGTGGCGCGCCGTCGCGGGCTGACGCTCTGGGCCTGGAGCCGCGGCGTGTGGGACACCGACCGCCCTCGACCGGTCGTGCTGGTGCGCCGCGCCACGCGATTCGCGCGCTCCGGGATGGTCCTCCTGCTTCATGACGGCCGGGGCCACGAACCGCAGCCGGACGTGCAGTCGATGCTCACCGCGCTTCCCGCGATCATCCGCGAGCTCAAACAGCGCGGTTTCACCTTCGTGCGGGTCGGAGACGCGTGAAGGTCGGGATCCTCTGCGAGAACTATTTCCCGACGCTGGGCGGCGAGCAGGAGCACATCTTCAACCTCCGGCGCCATCTGGAGTCCCCATCGGACGGCTCGGAACCCGTGGAGGTCCGCGTCATCGTGCCGCACGTGGCCTACGACGCCTGGCACGGCCCCAAAGATGACACGCACGTGCTTCGCCCGGCGCATTCCCTTCGCATTCACGGCGAAGGTTCGGCGTCGCAGATCACGATCACGCCCTCGGCGTACGGCGCGTTGAAAGAGATCTTCGCCCGCGAGCGCTTCGATCTGCTGCACATCCACGCGCCGGTCGACGTCGGGCTCCCGACCTGGGCGCTGTGGACGTTCGACGGCCCGATTGTCGGCACGATACATAGCTACTTCACGCATACGCCGAAGCGAAACCTGCTGCGGCCCTGGTACCGGTATGTGATGCGGCGCATGACGCGCGTGATCGCCGTCAGCGAGTCGGCGCGCGACACGATGGCCCGGTACGCGCGCTTCGACAGCACGATCATCGGCAACGGCGTCGACTGCGCCGCGTTCCAGGCCGGCCGGCCGATTCCGCGGTTCGCCGACGGCATGACCAACATCCTCAGCGTCGCCCGGCTCGAACATCGCAACGGCATCGACGTGATGATCGACGCGTTCGCGCGGCTCGCGGGGGAGCGGCCGGAGATTCGACTCCTCCTGGCGGGCGAGGGGCCGGGACGGCAGGAATACGAAGCGCAGTGCCGGCGGCTGCCAGCATCCATCGCGGCGCGTGTGGTGTTTCTCGGCGCGGTGTGGCAGGAGCGTGCCGACTTGTACGCGTCCGCTCACTGCTATGCGCTCGGTGCGCGGAAAGCGAGCTTCTCCATTTTGATGCTCGAAGCATTGGCGGCCGGACTGCGCGTGGCGGCGCTGCCCGGAGAGGGCACGGGCCGCGCCGGCGATCACTGGTCGCTGTCGGAGATGGCCAGCTCGGAGACACCGGACGCCTACGCCGACGCGCTCCGGCGTGCGCTCGCGCCGTCGACGCCGGACGCGGTTGCCCGCGCCAGAGAGATGGCCCACCGTCACGACTGGAGCGTCGTCGTGCCCCGGATCCGGCGCGTCTACGACGAAGCGCTGGCCGCGAAGGCGCATCTCATATCTTCGTAGCGGCCGGCCTTGAGGCCGGCCGAGCGACGGGCTGAAGCCCGTCGTCTACGTACATCTGAAGAATGCTACGAAGGATCCGTTTCCGCCTGCGCCCGGCTCAGACCTCAGACGACTGGGTGCCAGGTGAAGAAGAGTGCAGCCAGAATCGCCTGACCCAGGGCGAACGCGATGATGAGCGTCGTTCGTGCACGGCCGGAGACGCGCGTGGCGAGCCAGGCGAAGACCGGAAACAGCACGGAGCAGAAGCGCCCGATCGAGATCAATCCATGTCGCAGGAGGGGCGGTCCGATGTTGGCGACGATGAATACGCCGTAGGCGGCGCCCAGCAGCGTTGTGAGCGCCGCGAGGGCGCTCACAACGACGGCGAGCGCCAACGCATTGGGAACCCACCAGAGGTTGACGTGCGCGCTCGGCGTGTGGATGCCGAAGTTGTCGGGCCACGCCGCCTGGTTAGCGACCCACGCCGTCGCATCCCCGACGCGCCACGCGAGGTAGGCACTGAAGCACAGTACGCCGAAGACGGGCGTCAGTGCCGCCGCCGCGCGCGGGATGAGGCGCCCGCGGTCGCGGTTCGTGACGAAGGCGATGATGCCGATCGAAAGCGACAACAGAATCCCGTTGGGCCTCACAACGCCGGCGAGCAGGCCGATGGCGGAGGCTCTCCAGAACAGACGGCGCTCCGCGTAATAGCAGGCGGAGACGACGATGAGCAGATACAACGATTCGGTGTAGACGGCGCTGAAGAAGATCGCATGCGGGAACGCGCTGAGCAGCCAGACCGCGCCGGTGGCAGCGTCGACGCCAGCGCGCTCCGCCGTCCACCGCCAGAAGTAGCAGAGCGCCGCCAGAAACGCCGCGAGCGAGACCAGCAGGCCCGCGAGCAGCGGATGACCGCCGACCACTGTCCCTGCCGCTCGCATCATCATCGGGAACAAGGGAAAGAAGACGACGTTCTGCTGCTCGAGCGGGTTGCCGTTCCAGTGGTAGCCGCGGGTCGCGATGTCGAGGTACCAGAACGTATCCCACCGCGCGAGCAGGTTGCGCACCGGGTCGATGGCCACGCGCCACGAGGAGGGCTCGCCGGCCTCCGGTCTGTACCCGACGAACACGGCGGCGCCGAGCCCAACCAGCAGGACGCCAGCCCGCGTCGCGAGAAACGGCACGATCACCGCTCGCAGGGCAGCCGACGGTGAAGTCAGGCGCGAGGTGATGCGAAGATCGTTTGCGGTACTATCCCGCATCGGCATGCAGAGTGTAGTGCGAAAGGACGCGGCGTCGCCCGCGTCGATCGTAGCCGCGGCCTTCTTCGGGACCCGCCTTCCCATCCTGGTGTTCGGCGCGATCGCCGCATCGATCGTGGGCACCATTCCTCCGCCGGTTGCCGAAGCCGCCTGGCGGGTCTCGTCGCACGAGGTCGTCAACGTGCTCGCGCGCTGGGATACATTCTTCTACTACACGATCGCGACCGACGGCTACAGCTGGAACCCCGCGGTTTTCCTTCACTACAACGTCGTCTTTTTTCCGCTCTACCCGGTGCTGATGCGATGGGGAGGCATCGCGCTCGGCGGTCATCCATTGCTTGCGGGCCTCCTCATCTCCCTGGCGGCGTTTGCGGGCGCGCTGGCGCTCCTGTACCGGCTCGCGCACCTCGAGCTCGGCGAGGACTACGCGTGGCGCGTGATTCTGCTGCTCGCCACGTTTCCGTATGCCTTGTACTTCTCGGCCGTCTATACGGAATCGTTGTTCCTGTTCCTGAGCGTTGGAGCCTTCTACGCGATGCGGCGGGGATATCTCGGCTCGACGGCCATCTTCGGTCTCGCGGCAGGACTGACGCGCCCCAACGGATTCTGGCTGGCGCTCCCGCTCGCGCTCCTCGCCCTCTCGCGCCCAGATCGGGACGCCGCGGACGATAACCGCCCTCGAGTCAGCGTGCCGCTCTCGCTGCTGGTCGCCGCCGTGCCCATTCTCGGCGTGACGATGTTTTCGGCCTATCTAGAATGGCGATTCGGAGACGCACTCGCCTGGGTTCACGGCCAGGCTGCCTGGGGCGTGCCCTTGCTGCTGCGCCGCGGGGCACCCGATCCGTTCAAGCTGCCGGGCGAACCCGCCATCAAACCGATCGAAGTCATCACCTGGACCGGAAACATCGCGGCGTTCGTCGCAGCCGCCTACTCGATTCGACCGATCTCCAGGCGCCTTGGCCTGCCGTACGGCGCCTGGATCGCCGTGAACATTTTTCCGCCCGTCGTGGCGCATCTGTTCCTGTCGTTGGGCCGGTTCGTTTCGGTGCTGTTCCCGTTCTTCTTCTGGCTCGCGATCCGCATCCCGCGTGACCGACTGGCCCGCGTCGCCGGCGTCTTCGCCGTCTGTCAGGTCGTGCTCGCGATCTGGTTCTTTCTCTGGCGTCCGGTCGTCTGACATCGTACCGCGATCCAAGAAAAAACCGCAGAGACCGCAAAGACCGCCGAGAATTTCTTTCAAACCCAAGAAAAGTGCACTCCGCGATCGGCGGTCTCCGCGGTTCCTTCTGATAGCGACGTTGTGAGCAGGCCTGAGGGCCTGCCCTACACTCAGAGAAAACTCGGCGGTCCTTGCGATCTCTGCGGTTCCTTCTGCTCGTGCTAGACGGCGTCGGGTGGAGACGCCAACTGCTGGATTGCCGACACCGCCAGCGCGATGAG
>Ga0306920_100010219_pt1 | contig 12578 bp, 11 predicted proteins | sample flu12Cox44000170_FD_204666 | JGI IMG/M metagenome (GOLD analysis project Ga0306920, IMG submission 204666) | Lab enrichment of tropical soil microbial communities from Luquillo Experimental Forest, Puerto Rico - flux4day.12C.oxic.44.000.170 (v2)... | ecosystem: Environmental > Terrestrial >...
GCAACCTGCTGTCCCGCAGTGAAGAGCTTGAAAAATCACTGCGCCTTGCACGAGGCGACAAGCACTGCTTTGAACACATCGAAGGATTGTACGACGAGTTCGCACTTAGTCGTCCCATCTGGGCTGACATTTATTGTCTGCCCGACTGCCACCGCTTGAGGCTTGCCGTTAATGTTGAGCAATACGCTTTCGTTTCCCGGTGTGCCGACCAACCCGACCGTCAAATGCCCGTCGAGGATCAGCGTTTGGTTGGGATTGATGTTGTAGGTATTCGGTGATGGCAAAATGGCATCCAGCGCCTCTTGGGTCTTCGTCAACTTGGATTGAAGCTGGGTGATCTGTTGGCTCTTCCCGTCAATATCTCGCTTCTGCTTTTGACTTTCAGCACGCAGTTGCTCGATTTGTGCTTCGCGCGAGGCCAAGTCGACTGACGATAGATATCGGCCATAGAGATGCCCGCCAATCAGGATCGCGATCAGGCCGACGATCACGATTATGACCGACAGTGCCCGATGTTCGTCCTGGAAGTGTTGCCACCGCGAACGACGGGGGCTGGCGCCAGATTGCGTCCTGTCGAGCACGGTGTCCCCCTATTGCTTCGACTTGGGTTCGGGCGAAGTCAGATCCGCACCCGCGCGTAAGACACCTGAAATTCCCGATAGAATGGAACGGACTCCCGGAATTTCGACGCCGGTCTTGACTGGCGCGGTCTTGGCTTCCTCGGTAGCGCCGCTTGCCGCGCTTACTGTTTGCTCCGGAGTCGGCGGCGATAGCGCACCCGAGGTTCCGGGCGGCGGCTTGTTCGGGGTCGTTCCCGGAGCGCCCGGCGTCGAACCGGGTGCGGTTGACGAGTTGGGCGGCGCCGCGCCGGAGGACGTGGACGGCGGTGTATTGCTCAGCGGCGCTGATGAATTTCCGGCACCGGATGCGCCGGAGTTGCCAGGCGCGCCAGAACCGCCGGACCCCGAGGACGACCCGGTCGATGCGCCGGGCTGCGGCGCGCCGCCCTGTGCGTTAGGTTCGGCATTGAGAATGATCGGCAGCCCGTCCCGGCCGGAACCGATGACGACAACTTTGGAATTCGGCGACTGCGCCAGCAGCAGCGTCGCTTCGATGCCGCGCCAGCGCAGATACGATTCGGAAATGCCCTGGCTCACCGTTTTCTGAAATGCCGCTATGCCATCCGCTTCGATCTGCTTGCGCTTGGATTCCTCGGCCTCCCGCTCGACGCGGAACTTGTATTCCTGAATCATATAATACTGTTCGGTCTGCCGATTGATGGCAGCGACAATGTCCGGCGGCAGCTCGATCGACAGCACAAGCGTGTCGAGAATCTGGATCGCGTCCTGGAGGAAATCGTTGTAGTGCTTCGGATCGGGCTGCTCCATCGCCTCGGGTTGCACCAGTTTATTCAGATTGGCGGCCAAGCTCCGCTGGGTAGTATCGCGGATCTGTTTCTGGATTTGCTCTCGCGAGGTGTAGACGGCCTCAGCGGTGTATTGCGAAATCACTTGGCGCGCCTGACTGCCGATCTCCGGATTGACCACTGAATCCAGATAACCCGGACCGATGAATTTGTGAAGGACGGCAACCGAGTTGTGCAGCAACTGGTAGCGTACGCTTATCTGCGCCTTGACGTTTACGCCGTCCTTGGAGATCGCATTGTAGGTCTGCGTCGTCGATTGCAGACGTAAATTGTATAGGTACAGCTTGTCCCAAGGCCAAATGATGTGGAGGCCTTCTTCCCGCAATTCGCGTGGGTCGAGCACCGTGCCGCGACCGACCCAGCACCAGCAGTAAAGATCAAGTCCGTTGAAGCGCTTCCACAGCACTCCGACAAAACCGCTCGGTATGGTGATCACCACGAACGGCCAGAGTACGACCACGATCAGCAAACCGATCAGAAGCACGAAGGACAGGCCGGGCAAATGCCGCAAGAAGAAGCGCCGCCATCCGCGCTTGGGCGGCGGGGGCCCCAGGTCGTCGATCGATTGCGGATAACTTGCCATCACCCTACTCCGCCCGCTCTATCATCCACCCATTAAACGCTGCTCGACAATACGGCCGTAATCCATCTTGATGCGGCGCGCGGGCAGGTGCAGTTCGTCCAAGTAACGGTCGTCGTGCGTAATCACCACGATGGTCGCACCGGCTCGCATCATCTCGGGGAGCAGTTCGTCGTAGAATTTGCCACGGAATTCAGGATCTTGTTCCGCGGTCCATTCATCGAGCAGCATGATCGGACGCTTTTCCAGCAGGCTAACGATCAGAGCAAGCCGCCGGCGTTGACCCCCAGAAAGATCGAGTGTGCGGAACTCGCCAGCGGTGAGCGAAGTTTTGTCTGCAAGCCGGAATAGCGTCAAAAGCCGATCGACCTCTCCAGGATCGGCATCACTTATCCCATAAAGCCGCTGGAACAGATGATAGTCGAAGAAGATCGCTGACATTAAACCACGGTATTCGTCGCGGTTGGCGTCGGTCACCGGCCGTCCATCCAGGAAGACCTCGCCAGAATCGGGAGGATAGAGACCGGCGAATACGCGGAGAAAGGTCGACTTGCCGGAGCCGTTGCCGCCCGTGATGAAAACGAGCTCGCCACGCTCCAAGGTGAAATCGATCGGGCCGATCTTGAAAACCGTATCGGAAAATTTGTCAACATAGCGGAATTCGATACTGCGCATTTGGATGCGTTCGAAGTGCTTGGGCGCGACGATCGCGCGCCGCTCTTCGTCGACGAGGGTGCTCTGCAGCGCATCCTCCAGCCGATCAATGCGATAGGCCGAGGCATTGGCATTGAGCAAGATCGGAATCGATTGCACGAGGCCGAAACAGGCTCCAACAACGAACAGCAACGCCGTTGTAGTTTTCGCGATCGACGAGCCGCCGAGCGTGTCGCTCAGATTAGGAGCGACGAACACTACAGCACCGAGCAGGACGTACATCGATATTTGCGATGTCACGATCATTTTGAAGGTTTCGGCCTGCGTGCGAATCTTGATGTTCGCCGCGGTTTTCGACACGTCCAAGGCATCATGAAACAGATCGTCGCTGCGTGCGGCATTAAGTCTGACCTCCTTGAATCCATCGAGGAAGTCTGTCAGGCGATCAAAGAGCCGACGCTCCCAAGCCGCCGACTCGGCTTTCTGCTCGGCCAGTTGCCGGTTTTTGTAATGGAAGATGGTCGCAGCTCCCGACACGATCACGACGGTCAGCAGAAACGCGGTGATCGATAAGTAGGCGACGTAGAGACCGACGAAAAAGATCAGCACCGCACCCTGCACGGTGAAGCAAAGCATATTGCTCGCCTGGGTGAGGACCGCGGTGTCGCTGGTGACGGATGCAACGATGCGCGCGCGGCCAATCTTGTCGATCTCCAGCAATTCCGACCGCCTGATCAGATCCATAATCCGTACGCGCAGTTTATGGATGATGGCTTCGATCTCCGCGGTCGCTGTGATAGTGACGTATTGCTGGGTTTTCATGAAAAGAAACAGAGCGACCAGGAATAGCGCCGCCGCCCATAATCCCGGCTTCTGCCCGCTGCTGGTCTCCTGGACGCCGGTATTAATGGCCGCGAGGATTGATGCGTTGCTGATGCCGCCGATGCTGGACATGAATAGCAGCTTCGGCATCGAGCCGTGCATTTCGCGACGAACGAGCTGGAGGAAAGACATGGTCGTACGCTCGTCCGGCTACATTGTTTGAGGAACCGTCGGCCTACTGGGAGCCAGCGCTGGATCAGCCGCAGGGCGCCGGCGATCAAGCCGATCTATTCGCGCGGGCGCCATTCAAAACGACGGGATGGGCCAGTTATGAAAAGCACCGGCAACACCAGCAAAGGAGTTGTGAAAAGCGCGAGAAAAAACGTTCCCCAAAAACCCATCCGGCGATGGGTGCCGCAAAATGCGGTAAGCAGGCAGGCGATAATGTAACCGAGAATGGCTGCTGCCATGACTTGACTGCCACAAGTTGACTGTCACGCGTTTACTAGTCCGATTGATCGGACCACTTCTCCCGAAAGCCTGTTTGCCGCCATCAGTTAAGTCGTGCCTTATGCCGTACGTTCGCTGGCATCTGTGAGTGCCACCGACACGATGTTCTGCGCGCGAGGCGGGGCGCGATTTTCGGGTATCGGCCGATCGTATAGCGCCCCTCGTTCGCTAGACGAATTCCACAGAACCCGCCGAGATTACGGAGACGACGTCGCCGTAGTTGAAGCGGTATTGCGCTCGCGTGAGCGTGAGCGTGACTCCCACATCTCTTTTTGTGCCTTCACGAAGTCGCGGTAATCGGGCGGATTGAAATCGAGCAGCGTGCCGCCCGATTCGAAGTGCTGAACAAATGCTTTGCCGATGGCGTAAGTGGCGCCAGCGGAAAGCACAGGCATCACAAATCCAGCAGCAATGATATTGAGTACCGGCACCGCCTTGAGCGCGCTCGCCGCGCCCATGCCGCTCGTTGCCGGGATCATGCAACCGGCGAGCGCGGCGATCAGCGCCTTGCCGCGATTTTCAGAAAACTCCACACCATAGATCTGCGACAGCCGGCGCAGCATTTGCAATTGCAGGCCGCCGACCGCAAGCACGTCGACCACGGGCAAAGGCACTAAGCCGGCGACACCGGACCAAATGGCAAACCTGTCGACCAGCTTCGACGCAACTTGATCGCGCTGTTCGGGGACGTCCGTGGACGCCGATGCCTTGGCTTCGGGATCTCCCATGGAAGCACTCGTTTTCTGCGCCATAGCCTATCCTTTCTCTGATCCCCCGGGGGTCGAGGTCGGCACGCGCCCCTCGCCAAGCGACCGGCCGGCTAGAATCCTCGTTGGCTCAAGCTATTGAGCGGTAAAAAAGGCTATCATGGCAGTTTCCCGGTGCCAAGCGTCACCGATCTGCGCCTAATGCGCGAAATCAGCACCGCGCCGCGTTTTTCTTGAATGCCCCGCGCCCGTCGACTGGCTGGCGGGGGCGCAGACTATAATTAACAAAAATGGCGCGCGGGTCAGAATAAAAGTGAGAACACATACACTATTGAAATTCCTCTCTAATTCTCAGCTCTTGGCAGACTTCAAACTTCACCTATTGATAAGCTGAAATCCGCGGCACGAATCCGAGGTTTCTAGTTATCGTGCATCTTGCGTCACCACCGACGACAGATATCAATGAGATGCTCAACCCACCGGGATAAAGAGCAGTGCTGCGCGAGGAGTTTGGTGTCGGAAAGCTAAGAGGCTTGCAGGCGGCGGCGGGCGCTATGGGACAGAAAATCGTTACCTTCAACGCGAGCCGCCCACAGGAAATAGACGCAGCCTTTTCGACCATGGTGAATTCGGGCGCCGGTGCGTTACTGGTGGGCCCAGGTCCCTTCCTTAGCAGTCGGCGTAGCCAAGTGATTACCCTTGCCGCTTTAAACGCAATCCTGACGAGCTATTTTGACCGTGGATCTGTCGATGCCGGGGGTTTGATCAGTTATGGAGCAAGTCAGACCGATGTCTATCGCCGTGCTGGCATTTATGTCGCCCGCATTCTCAAGGGCGAGAAGCCGGGTGATCTTCCAGTTGAGTTGCCAACGAAGTACGAGCTGGTCATCAACCTCAAAACTGCCAAGGCGCTAGGCCTTTACTGTGCCTCCTTCGCTGGTCGCTCGTGCCGACGACGTCATCCAATGAAGTTGGCGATGTCCGCTTATGATCCAAAGCAGAAGTGAGGTGGTCAAATCGATTAGGCGCTTAGTAGGTCAATTTTTGCATTGGCAAGAATTAGGCGCTTGGCGAGAATGGCCGCCAGATTGCGTGCGATGCGTTCACCGACTTGAGGATGCTCCCGTCGAAACCTGTTGAAGCTTTCAATAGGCAATTCGAGACAACGGACATCGGTATCCGCCCACACATCGGCAGTGCGGTGACGCTCCTCGAGCAGTGCCAACTCACCGAATTCCATGCCCTGTTCGAGCGTGGCGAGGCGCACACCGCTTGCCAGCTTCACGCTAACCATGCCGCTTTCCAGGAAAAACAGTGAACTCGCGGGCTCACCTGCAGCGATAATGCGCTGTCCCGCGCGATAGCAACGCCTGGTCCCAAGTCGCGCGAGACTAGTAAGTTCGTCACTAGCCAAGCCCGCAAGCATCGCTTGCTCTTTCAGATCGGAGCTACCCTCCGCATCGAGGCGACCGCCATGACGAATGATCAACTGATCTTCCGCCCATTCAGTGGCGTGGTCGAGCAGCGGAAAAACGCAAAGGTCGGAAATATCCCGAATTGAAGCATCGATGCCTGCCCAGACTGGCGATTTTGGGTCCAGACCGGTTAGAATTACCATTCTCTTGATACCAATCAGACTGCGCAACAAATCAGCTAACAGTAGGGCGCTAGCGGTGGTGATCGATGCTACGCGACGAAAGTCTAAGATCAGAATGGGCGGCACATTTTGCCCGAGACGTCGGCATACATAATCCATGCTTGCGAAGGAATGGGCCCCCGCCAGTTCAACAATGCGCACATCCTTGTGGTGATCGGCCAGGATCTTTTGGTCCCGCGGCAATCGGCTGCGGCGTGATCTGACGGCGCCGATGTCGTAATCGGCCATAATCGAAGTACGCACGTCGCCGGAGCGATTGAGCACGTGTAGTCCGAAATGTGTGGAGAGCGCCTCGCAGAGTTTTATGCTGCGCACACTGTTGCCGTGTTCATCAAGTCGCGGCGCAAAACTGCCAAGCCCAAGTTGCGCCGGAAGTGCTGCCACTATGCCGCCTCCAACTCCACTTTTTGCCGGCATGCCAATGCGATAAACCCATTCGCCAGCATAATCGTACATGCCGGAACTGGTCATGATCGAAAGTGTGCGCGCCACCGCATAAGGCTTCATCACCTGCTCGCCTGTAAGCGGATTGACGCCGTTATTGGCCAGTGTGGCACCCATAACCGCAAGATCGCGTGCGCTGACGAGAAGCGAGCACTGTCGGAAATACACGTCTAATACTGTGCCGACGTCGCCTTCGAGGACCGAGTAATTGCGCAGCAGATATGCGATCGCGCGATTACGGTCGCCAGTTTCGCGCTCGGACGCAAAGACTGCGTCATCGACGCTTAATTCACGGCCTGCGAAGCGGCTGAGCGCATCACGGATACACTCGAACGCCTCGCTGCCTCTAGCTTTCTGGATCAGCGCCGAGCAAGCGATGGCACCGGAATTGACCATCGGGTTATATGGCCGGTTGTCAGGGCGCAGCCGTATCGAATTGAACGCGTCACCGCTCGGTTCGACCCCGATAACTGCTTCCACTCTTTCGGCCCCAAGAGCCTCGAGCGCCAGCGCGAAAACGAACGGCTTGGATATTGACTGGATGGTGAAAAGGATAGTGCAGTCGCCGACATCGTAGACGTGGCCGTCGATGGTGGCGAGGCTTATCCCAAAGTGATCAGGATTGGCTTTTGTGAGTTCTGGGATGTAATCGGCGACTGTGCCGCTGTTGTCCTTTATAAAGTCGGCATGGCAATCGATGAGAAATCTGTGAAGGGGTGATACGGCAGCGTTCGGCGGCCAGTGACCGCCGTTTAGGATTTTGCGCAATTGCATGGCTGCTAAGGTAATCCTAGTTCGGGACAGAGAATGGTGGCGGCCCGGCAATCGACGCACAGTATGTCGGTCGAGATAGTCTGAGCAATGGGTCGCAATGTCACTGGCCCGAGTTTGCCTCTTCGACACAGACGTTTTTGGTTCCCACTTGTGAAGCTTTATGCAGCCGGGACAACGCGTCTCGCCGAGACGCGGCCATCGCAAAATGGAATCCTAAAATAAGGAGACCGTCAGTCAGCATTGTGTGAATTGAATTTGCCCATTATTTAGGCAGAGCCTTCCACCATTCTGCGCAGATCTGCGATTTGATGAATTTTTCTTGGCCTAAAGCTTGCAGTTCGTAAAGCGGAAGCGTGATCGCCTCCAGTCTCAAAGCAGGGCCTTTAATGTGATTGTCGCATTTGACGAAATGAGGCCAACCGACGGAGGCGTGCGTCCAGCCTATAGCGAGTTTGCGCGCTGGCTCACGGACGCGGGGCCCGATGTGCTCAAGTTTCGGTTGCACGAGGCGGAGCTGTTATTCCGGCGCATCGGTATCACCTTCGCAGTCTATGGCGAGGCGGACGCCCAGGAACGGGTGATCCCGTTCGATGTCATTCCTCGTATCATATCCGCTGCCGAGTGGCGGCTGCTGGAAGAAGGTCTGAACCAGCGTGTCAAATCGCTCAATCTATTTCTGTGCGACGTCTACGGTGCACGCGAGATTTTACGCGCCGGCGTAGTGCCCGACGATCTGATCTTCCGTAACCCGGCGTTCCGGCCAGAAATGATGGGACAGCAAACGCCGCACAACATTCATATCCACGTCGCTGGCATCGACATCGTTCGCGTGGATGCCGACACTTTCTACGTGCTCGAGGATAATGCGCGCACGCCGTCGGGTGTCTCCTACATGTTGGAGAACCGCGAAATTATGATGCGGCTATTCCCGGAACTGTTTGCGCGCTACCGCATCGCGCCGGTGGAGAACTATCCAGACGAATTGCTGGCCATCCTCAAGTCGGTGGCGCCCGTCTCGGCCGCGCACGACCCAACAGTGGTGCTGCTTACACCCGGTGTCTACAACTCCGCTTATTACGAGCACTCATTCCTGGCCGACAAGCTTGGCGTCGAACTGGTTGAAGGCCGCGACCTGTTTGTGAAGGACGAGATCGTGTACATGCGTACCACCCAGGGCCCGCGCCGAGTCGATGTAGTATATCGGCGAATCGATGATGATTTTCTTGATCCACTGACGTTCCGCCCCGATAGCCGGCTCGGTGTCCCCGGACTGATATCGGCCTATCAGGCCGGCAATGTAACACTTGCCAACGCGATCGGTACTGGTATCGCCGATGACAAAGCGATCTACAGTTTCATGCCGGAGATTGTGAAGTTCTATCTCGGGGAGGAGCTGCTGTTGAAGAACGTGCCAACCTGGCGCTGTCGCGAGAAAGAGCATCTCGCCTATGTGCTCGATCATCTGCACGAACTGGTAGTAAAGGAAGTGCACGGCTCCGGCGGCTACGGCATGCTGATCGGACCGACTGCCCACAAAGTTGCGATCGAGCAGTTCCGCGCCAAGCTAAAGACTACGCCGAACAACTTCATTGCGCAGCCTACGCTCGCGCTTTCGACTTGCCCAACTTGCGTCGAGCAAGGTTTGGCACCGCGCCACGTCGATTTGCGCCCTTTCGTGCTTACGGGGCGCGATCGCACCCGCATTGTGCCGGGCGGCTTGACGCGCGTCGCGCTCACTGAAAATTCGTTGGTCGTCAATTCTAGCCAGGGCGGCGGCACCAAGGATACTTGGGTTTTGGACGAATGAAGATCACAAGCCTCTCAAACGGTGTTTCCGTGACAGACGGTCCAACCTTCAGCTGTAGGCTGAGAAACTGAGGAGTATGGGCTGCGCGTACTTTGCTGGCTTATCCAAGATCATAGAGAATAAGGCATGCTCTCACGGACTGCCGATAACCTTTATTGGCTTTCACGCTATGTCGAGCGTGCAGAATTCCTCGCGCGGATTCTTGAGGCGACTCAACGACTCACAACGCTACCGCTTACATATGTTGGCACAAGCAACGAGTGGGAATCGGCGGTCGCCACCGCGGGCTGTGCCAGCGCCTTCTTCAGCGTGTATCACGAAGCCAACGAGAAAAACGTCACGGACTTTCTCGCGTTCTCAACGACTAATCAAACGTCCATCCGTGGTTGCTTTGAACTTGCACGCAGCAATGCGCGCGCGGTGCGCACTGCGCTCACGGTAGAAATGTGGGATGCCATCAACGGTACCTGGCTTGAACTCAAGCGTTATGGAAACGGACCGAACTCTCGCGAGGAGTTTTCCCGTTTTCTGCGCTGGGTACAGGAATCCTCGCTGCGTTATGACGGCTCCGCTTACCGCACGATGCTGCGCAATGACGCGTATTGGTTCTCACGGATCGGGGTCTATGTTGAGCGTGCCGACAACACCGCGCGGATTCTCGATGTAAAATACCACCTGCTGCTGCCCGAAAAAGAACGTGTCGGCGGTCCGCTCGACTATTTCCAGTGGGCGGCGATTCTACGCTCGGTCTCCGCGCTTACAGCCTATCATTGGGTTTATCGTGATAGTCTCAAACCATGGCTTGTCGCCGATCTCTTGATCTTGAAAGATGAAATGCCGCGCTCGCTCGCCGCCTGCTACGAGGCGATCGTGCGCAATCTCGAGGCCCTTGCCGGCCTCTACGGTCGACAAGGGCCGGCCCAAAGACAGGCCCGCGGCATCCGAACCCGGCTTCAGAACAGTCGCATGGACGGGATCTTCCAGCGCGGCTTGCACGAATTTATTGGTGAATTCATCGCCGAGAACAACCGACTCGGCTCTACCATATCCGAGCAGTTTCTCAGATGAGCCGAGAGTCGAGACGAGCCGTTCTGGTGCATGATCTGTGCTAGCATTGGGTGATCATGCGGATTCGGGTTTCACACACCACCCGCTATTGCTATGACACGCCACCCGCCAGCGTGACGCAGATACTCCGCCTTACCCCGCGCAATCACGACGGGCAATATGTGGTCGGCTGGCGCATCGAGCTGTCAGAGGATTGCCTGCTCCATAAACACGAGGACGCGTTCGGCAATATCACCCATTCGTTCACGGCCGAAGGGCCCTACAACGAACTGTCGATTGCGGTCGATGGCGAGGTTGAAACCCACGATACGAATAGTGTTGTGCGGGGCGCGGTGGAACGCTTTCCACCGAACCTGTTTCTGCGCGACACCGCGCTTACGCAGCCTGACGCAGCGATCATCGATCTCGCTAACAGTGCGCGCGGCAGCGTGGGAGGCAAAACGCTGCCGCTGCTGCATACACTGACCACTGTGCTCAATCGCGAAATCATTTTCGACTCCGACCCGACTCATACCGCGACCACTGCGGCAGAGGCCTTTAGGCTACGCCGTGGAGTCTGTCAGGATCTCACCCACATTTTCATTGCAGCGGCGCGTCATCTCAACATTCCGACGCGCTACGTTGGCGGCCATTTCTATCGCGCAGACGGCGTGACCGCGCAGGATGCTGGGCACGCCTGGGCAGAATCGTATGTCGAGCACCTTGGATGGGTTGGCTTCGATCCAGCCAATGGCATTGGCACCACGCAAGCGCATGTGCGGGTGTCGGTGGGTCTAGATTACCTCGGCGCCGCGCCGGTGCGTGGTGTTCATTATGGCGGCGGCAGCGAAACGCTTAAGGTCGCCGTCCACGTCGACCAGGCGGATCGGCAGACGCAAAGCTAGGAGAGATTCTCCTATCGCCGCGTGTCGGTATAATTCGGCTTGCGGGTTACGTAAGATAGAAGTTTTCCTATGACCTATTGCTGCGGAATTCTTGTGCGTGACGGATTGGTGATGATTGCGGACACGCGCACCAATGCCGGAGTAGACAACGTTTCGACGTTTCGCAAGCTGCACGTCTATACCGAGCCGGGCGAACGCATTATGGCGCTGGCCTCTTCCGGCAATTTATCGCTCAGCCAGTCGGTGCGTTCAACGCTCACCGAAGGCGTGGAAAATACTGAAACCGGCGAGCGTGAGACTCTGATGAATGCGCCAACTATGTTCCAAGCCGCGCAGCGTATCGGTCGCGTCGTACGCAGCATCCAGACTGTCGAAGGCAAAGCGCTTGACGCCGCAGCCGTCGATCACGAGGTCGCTTTTTTGTTCGGGGGCCAGATCAAGGGAGGCCGCCTAAGTTTGTTCATGATCTACTCGGCCGGCAACTTCATCGAATGCACCACTGACACACCTTATCTGCAGATCGGGGAGCATAAATACGGCAAGCCAGTACTCGATCGCGCGATAAGCTTCAGCACTGATCTCTACGATGCCCTCAAGATCGGGCTGATCTCCATGGATTCGACGATGCGCTCCAACCTCGGGGTCGGGCTACCGATCGACCTTCTTGTAACGCACCGAGATAGCTATAAAGCTGAGGTGAATTACCGCATCGAGCCCGGCGAGCCCTATTTCCAGGACTTGCGAGAGCGCTGGTCGGCTGCTTTGCGGGCCGCCCATATCGCCATTCCGCGCCCGCCCTATCGTAGCCCAGCCGAATGATTCAATATCTCCACGTCATGAGCCGCTTGCTAATCGTCACATAAATCGTCGAGCCGCTCGAGTATCGAACTTATCTCCTGATCGTCTTTGGAATTTGGGTTCACGCTTTTCAGGTCATCTGCCAGCGCTAAGAACTCAGGACCGAGGTTTTTCTGCAATCCGTTTATCTTCTGGGAGAGTTCCGCGGCTTTGTCGGCGTTCTGCTCCTGATTAGCCGCGTCGATCTGTTCGCCGAGATCGGCAATCTCACAATAGATCTTTGTCTTGAGCCTATCGCCACTGATGATTTTGACCACCTTTTGTGCGTCCACCTCCAACTTGGCAATGCTCGCGTGTTGATCCTGCGCATAAAGTGGCACGGTGGAGATTATAAAAGTGGCAAACATTAGCGTCGCCTTCATAACGAAATCTCCTCGTAGCTTTTTC
>Ga0306920_100010222_pt1 | contig 12578 bp, 22 predicted proteins | sample flu12Cox44000170_FD_204666 | JGI IMG/M metagenome (GOLD analysis project Ga0306920, IMG submission 204666) | Lab enrichment of tropical soil microbial communities from Luquillo Experimental Forest, Puerto Rico - flux4day.12C.oxic.44.000.170 (v2)... | ecosystem: Environmental > Terrestrial >...
TAGGCAGCTTCGCCGACGACTGGCGGGCCCAAATTGCGTTGATCGATCACTTAGTGCGACATTCGAACATTTACACCGACACGGCGGGCGTTCGCCGGTTTGATATATTGGTACAGGCCGTTCAGCGTGCTGGCGCGCGAAAGATCCTATTCGGCTCCGACGGACCGTGGCTGCATCCAGGGGTCGAACTGGCGAAGGTGCGGGCATTGGGGCTATCGAAAAGCGACGAGGCTTTGGTCCTTGGCGGCAATTTTCTACGCCTGATCGAAAGCGCTGGCCGCCCCGGTCACGCGGGGTACGAGCACAGGCTGGCGTATTCCGCTCCCGTCCGCAGGTTGGAAGCTGAAATAATGGAAAAGGGCGACCCTTGGCTGCAAGACGGAGTTTCTCGGTGACTTTGTATCGCGCGCAGCTCGAGAACGCTCGGATCAGCTTGCAGTGTGGAGGGGGCGGCGCGTCGCCGCTGACGTCGCGTGAATCAGTTCCTCGACCAGGAGCAGATCATCATTTTTGAACCAGATGGCTGCAGCGTGGCGTAGGCGTGCGATCAAATCGCTGGTGGGCAGTTCTCGATAATTCATTTTCCGCTCTGCTGCACACCCCCGATGACGCGTCCTTCCCTTTTGAATGTGGATGGTCAGCTGGAGCATATCGACGCGGGCAAGCGTATTCGGGTCAACAAGGACTATTATTTCCAGCTCGTGCCAAAATATGTCGTGACCAAGCGGCTCGTGAACCGTGGGACTGCGGAGAATGAGCACTGGGAGTGCGAACTATGTCCGTACATGCCTGACGAACGGGTGGTCCTGGCTTTGCACACCGGGCGCAGCTCGGAGCGGAGCTATCCGGCCCAATCGCTTGCGGGCGGTGCGCTCGTCGATCGCGTGCCAAAAGCCTAAACGGTCTGCTTTCGTGCCTTGTCCTTGTCGGCTTTCCAGGCTGTGAACAGCTTGCACGCCATGTCGAGGTCCGCCTCGGTCGCGTTGCTCCTCTGGTCGAAGGGCCTTATCGATGGCAACTCGGGTTTGGCGGGGCATGCCGCCCGCCAACGCGATCGCGTCCCGGTGATGCAGCTCCATGTGGCGGAGCTTGGCTCTGAGGTTCCGGTTCTCCGTCGTGAGCGCCGGGGCGCGATCGAGGCGGTGTAAGGATGGCGCTTAGCCGCTCTCGATCGGCTCGATGTAGTGCACCCCGCAGCGGTCCCACGTCGAGCCGAGCGCCCTCGGATGGATAGTTCAAACTGATTAAGACGTCGATCTTACCCGCACGAAGGGTATTGGAACGCTCGATGCCGTCACGCAAGCGGGAGGCCGAAGCGCGTTTGAGGATCAATGAGGACATGGCGACGAAGCATCAAACTTCTTCCAGAAACCAACGCGCATTACCTCCGACGAATGACGAGAAGTTTGGCTTTCTCGGCCTGCACCGCAGCGTCGTCCTTTACTGACGTGTCCCATTCCTCCGCAGCTTGATAGATCGTCTTACAGAAGTACGATATGCGCAGGACCGTGGCCTTTCCCGGCACGACCTTTCCCCCCGGCTCCACCTGACTAATAGTAACCTGGGCCACATTGCTTGGCGGTGTATCATCGAAGAACTCGAACTTAGAGGGCAGCCGCTGAATTTCCGCCGAACCGGAGTGGATCAAGCGACACCGAAGTTGATAGCATTCCGCCGCAGATACGAAAGTAGGGCTAAACTTTGGCTCGGTCCATCGTTTAAACCACCGCTCGTACCTTTTTTGTGATTTCCCGGGTCCAGGATCCTCCAACGACCCACAGATATCGGGGATCATGAGCGCCAGACTTAACGCGGCGTAATTATTTTTGTCGGCTATCGCTCGCCTTCCCGCCTCGGTAAACCGCTTCATTGCAAACTCTCCTTGGTCAACAGTCAGAAGCGCCTCTCCCTCTCCAATCCTCCTCCGCCTCCCGCTTCGCCGCTGGCGTGGACGACTTCGAGGTGGCGGAAACGACCTACCGGGCAGCCGTGGCTCGCTGGCCAGCGGCGCGCATTACCCTGCGACAGGGCATCCGCGCGCTGGATGAGGTCGAGGACCTGCCCCTCGAGCTGTGCGCCGCGATCGAAACCGCGCTGAAGGAATGATCGTTGAAATTTTGGACGAGCACGCCGCTGCTTGCTTTCAGACGTGGCCAGCTTCAGAATGCGCACCGGCCCGCTGGGTTCGACAGCGAGCCGGTACTTGATCAGGCGACGCCGATGCGGGGCGCTACGTGACCCACTCTTCCCTTATCACAAATCCGAATGCGTTCGAACTCACCGCCAGCCAGCTAGCGCGGTGGGCCGAGCGATACCGCGATTGGCCGGAGACGCTCTTTAGCGTGACCAAGCCGCGCCGTCGCCAGCGCAAGCTCCGCGCCGACGGCGCGCGCAAGCCGCGTCCACCAGATGGTCTACTGACCCGCGCCCAGGCGGCTGCCAAGCTTAATTGCTCGCTGCGCACTCTCGATGGCCACGTCGCATCGGGGGCGCTGCGCTATGTCGCCATCGGCCACGGTAAGAAGCGCCCGCGCCGCATGTTCACCGTTGCCGATCTCGACGAGTTCATCAGCAACCAAACCCGCAAGGACGTTCCATGTCCGTCTTCCGCGACTCGCGCTCGCCATATTGGCGGTTCGACTTCCAATTCAAAGGTCATCGCTTTTTCGGCAGCACCAAGGCCACGACCCGGCGCGAAGCGGAAGCCATAGAGCGCGTCGAGCGGGAGAAGGCCAGGACGCAAATCGCCGCCATGATGGCGGCGAAGACATCGCTTCGGCTCGATGATGTCGCCGGGCGCTATTGGACCGATCACGGGCAGCATCACGCATGTGCTCGCAACACATGGAAGCGGCTCTCGCTACTGATCGAATTTTTCGGCAAGGACAAGTTGATCACCGATATCACCGATGACGACGTGCGCGCGCTCATTGCGTGGCGGCGCGGGCACCGACCGCCACATAGGTCGGCTTTGATTTCGCTGGCCACGGTCAACCTCACCACCATGCAACTCAAGACGCTGTTCGCTACCTTGTGCCCGCGCATGCGCGAACCAGAATGGCGCAAGCTTTGGCTTCCGGTGCCGCAAGAGCATCCGCGCGAGCTTATGGGCGACGAAGGCGAACGGCTCGAAGCCGCAACGCGCGACGATTACGGACCGCTATTCGCCTTCGCCATGGCCACCGGCATGCGGCAGAGCGAATGTCTGTTGAAATGGACCGAGGTCCGTTGGGAAGCGCGACAGATTCGCAAGATCGGTAAAGGTGGCAGAACCATCACCGTTCCGATCACATCAACCGTCCGCGAGATTTTATGGCCGCTGCGCGGACAGCATCCCGATTACGTCTTCACCTATGTTGCTGTGCGGACGCATCGCCAATGGGTGAAGGGCAGGCGCTATCCGATTACGGTCGCCGGACTGCGAGCACACTGGCACCGACTGCGCAAGGTCGCAGGTGTGACCGACTTCCGCTTCCACGATATCCGCCACGACGTGGCCACCAAGGCGCTGCGCGCGACCGGCAACCTCAAGCTGGTGCAGCGGATGCTGAACCATGCCGACATCCGCAACACGCTGCGTTATGCGCATGTGCTCGACGAGGAAGTCGCCGAAGGCTTTGAACGTCTCGCGAGCGAGCGTAACGCAAAGTCCCCGAAAAAGTCCCCGCGTACTCTGCACAAGGTAGGATAAACCAATGACTACGGCACAAGTTGGATCATGCAGCGCGCTCAACGCGCACCTGTTGCGCGAGCCACCCCCGTGTTACACTCGTCGCGATCTGAGTTTGGGACACGGCCGCTGCCATTGAGCCCGGAAGGCTTCGGCGCGGGGGGAAGGGTTTTGATGAAGGACGAGGGCCGGGCAGCCGGCGGCCTCGATGATAGCTTCCCAGGCGTTCCATAGCCTTCCAAGTTAACCCCTTTCCATCGATATTCTTCCGTTGTCGCCCTCCCGTTGCTTCCCACACATTCCATCGTGTGCTACAAACGGAACGTAGGCAGCGAAGTAGGCGGGACTATGAAGCGCTATCCCGGCATCAAGGAGTTAGCCAAGCTGACGAAACGCGGGCGCGTTGCTGTCGGGCATGGCGCGTTTCTCCAAATTTCCGAGTTCGGAACGCGCTCATGGGTCTTCCGTTACGTCGTCAACGGCAAGGCGCATCACGTCGGCCTGGGTTCGTGCACTTACGTAACGCTGGCCGAGGCACGCCAGAAGGCTTTTGAGTATCGGCGCTTGCTCGCCGCCGGTGGCGATCCGTTGGAACAGAAGCGCGCCGCCAAGCGCGGTCACCTATTGGCCAGGGTGCCGGCGAAGACGTTTCAGCAGGTCGCGCTAGAGTACATTGCGCAACACGAGCGCGAGTGGCGCAGTGACCACAGCCGCCGGCAATGGCGGTCGAGCCTTACCCGATACGCCTTCCCGAAGATTGGCAGCATGGCGATCGCCGACATCGGCGTCGCGGAGGTGTTGCTTGTTCTCGATCCGATCGCGGCGAGAGTCCCGGAGACGGCATCGCGCGTCAAGCACCGCATGGCGTTGATTTTGGACTGGGCTGCAAGTCGCGACCTGCGGCCCCACGAAAACCCCGCCAGACGGCCCAGGCTCCTACCGAAGCACAAGAACCGAGTTAAGCACTTCACGGCGATTCCGTATGCCGACATCGGTGCCCTCATGGCCAAGTTGCGCGCACAGGAGGAGTTATCAGCAAGGGCGCTGGAGTTCTTAATCTTGACGGCAACACGTACCGGCGAGCTGTTGGGCGCACGCTGGGAGGAGATCAGCGGCGACACCTGGACGATCCCGGGTGAGCGCACCAAGAGCGGCAAGGCGCACCGCGTGCCGCTCTCCGATCGGGCGGTCGAACTGATAAGGGGCTTACCGCATATTGGCCAACACATTTTCCCGGGCCGAGCGGGGGAGGGAATGGGCGAGACGACTTTGCGCAAGGTGCTCAAACGCATGGGTTTCAGGATCACAGTCCACGGCTTCCGCTCGACATTTCGCGACTGGGCCGCCGAGCAGACGAATTTTCCGAATCACGTCGTGGAGCAGGCACTTGCGCACGCGATCGGCAACGGTGTGGAAGCGGCATATCGGCGCGGCGACTTGTTCGAGAAGCGAAGCCGCCTGATGCAAGATTGGAGCAACTATTGCGACCGGCAAAACGCCTCAGCGGGCGTGACGCCGATCCGCACCGGAACTTCGGTATAGGGCCGAGAACGGAATACCCCGCCCGGCGCGGTAACGTCGGGCGGGGCTTTCAAATGGGGAGGAATAAGATGGAAGAGTATTATTTTAATCAGATACGCGACATGGATATCAAGATGCTGTCTTTTTTTACTCAGGCGGAGGTCGAAAGGAGAAAGAAAGCATTAGAAAGCGCTCTGAATGGGGATTGGGTGCCGCTTGGCGACTACTTTGAGGACGGAATAACCCTTGCGGGCAAGGGCAGACTGACACCAGAGATACGTGCGTTTATTGTTGATGTGATGTACGGAAGGCGCCAGCAGCCACGAAGAAAATCCAGTCCGACGCGGAAGGAGAAGAGGGATAGGGAAATTGCTAAACGCGTTCTTGCATTGCGGATGAATGGGGAGAAACGGGCAGTCGAGAAAATTGCCGAAGAATTTGGGCTTGAACAGCGACAAGCATGGAGAGCCTTCAAAGAATATGGCGACATCACCGCCGCAGTCGAGAAGAGCATAGATAATTTTAAATCGGCCATACAAAACGTCATACGGTGTATCGAAGCAGAATGGGACGCGCCGCCGCCGCCGTGGGCGCCCGGAAGGTACCCAGCCCGTTCAACTACGGAGCGCTTCTGCAGCCCCAACGACATCAAGTCATGACATTTTTTGTACAAGAAATGTCATGACATTTCCTGTACTCACTATGTCGTATCCTTTCTGAAAAACATTTGGCAATAAACGCCGCCTTTCAACAGGTGGCGCATGGAAGCTCTCAAGTCCCAGCGGCAACCACTAGAGCGGCTCGTACGCGAAAGCGAGCGACGTGAGATTACCGGCGTCCCAACATCGACTTGGTACATGTTGATGTCGGAGGGGCGGGCGCCCAAATCCGTACCGTTAGGCGAGCATTCGCGCGCCTGGATTCTCAGTGAACTACAGAATTGGGTTGCTGCACGTATCGCCGAGCGCGACGCGAGAGCGCAGCAGTCATGACCGCGCGCCCCGTCCGCATCAAACCCACACCAGCCGACATCGCGTTAATGTTCGAGACCGCCGAAAGCCGCGCCGACTTCCTGCGCGCCAGCGCGGCGTTATCCGCAATCCCGAGCGCCATGCTGACCGACGATGACCGCGGCGAGCTTTTCCGAGCGCTGACCGCAGCAGTCGCGAGGATGAAGAGGTTTCCGGCCTAAGCCAGCAAGCGCGCAGCGCGCACTCGCCGCAAACCAGGAGGGAGCCATGAGGGATAAGAGAACAAATGAGCGACTTACTCGGGACTGGGCGCTCCATCTAGGACTCATTGTGCGAAGGCACGGCTGCCGTTTTGGGCTTTATGGGCACTCCATCGGAAAGAAAGTCGGTGACTATAAGACATTAGCCGCTGTCACACGGCGGATTGGGCAGTTCAAAAATATCGATGATCTGGATCGATACATTTTGCACCCTCACCAAAAGCGTCCGCGATGAGAGTCGCACACAATGCGGTTTGATTTCGCCTTTGGAAAAGTCACCTACGCGCCAGGCGCGCCAAAAGGGCTCCCCCGCTGGGTGTGGCGATGTGCCTGCGGCAAGTGCAGTGGAAACCTGGCGGGCCCGTTTAAGACATTACGCGAGGCGGAAAAGGACGCGGAACGCTGGGCGCTTGAAATCGCAGATAGTGCCGAGAGCACGCACCACTAACCCGCGGCGCTGGGCCGGCGCGGTGAGCTGCGGGTTTTCCACTCCCCGCCGCGCCGGGCGACTTAAGGAGGGACATCATGGACGAGCAACCGTTCGTCGATTGCTGGTCGCTTTGGGACGAGGGCTTGAGCAAAATCCCCGCCGGTCTCGATATCGCGGCGGCGCGCGAGAAGCTGGCTCGCAAGTTTAATCGCGGGCCCGTGCGCTTGTCCAAGGCAATTGAGGATGAACGCGCATGGGAAGAACACAATGCGAGCATCCGACATTCCATTGGTCCGCGGCGACAAACTTCCACAAGAGGCGCTGCGATGGCTTGAAGAGGTCGAAAGGGTTTTTCCCGGCGCAATAAAGGACATCATCATCGTCCGATCTTCGGAAAAAAGGGATGAAAAAACTGAGCTGTGCACCCGCGCGCGGGCGATCTTGTGGTCCGGAGCAGTTACTCCGGAAGACGATGCCTTCCTGCGTGAACTGGTGAAGCGCCACCCTCAGGCAGCCACCAAAATCGGCATCGATCATTTCGAAATTCGCAGCGACGGCCGCTCGCAAGGGCGCAAAGAAATACCCGACTCCGTCAACACTGCGCGGGGCGAGGTTGGGGGAGTCTAACGCGCAAGAACGGGAAAACGGAAATGAGTGAAGCACTAAAGCAACAGAGACAGGAACAGGGCGCAATCGTACCGGCGGCGAAAGCCAATGTCGTCGCAACGCAACTAAACACCGGAATGAACTTTCTGGCGAACCACTCCTCCACCGGGATTCCGGTGCGGTTCAGCAAGGACGGCAAGTTCATTCTTCCGACCGAGGGCGACAAGGAGCTACCGGAAGGGTCAACGCATGCGGTGATTTGGGATCAGGGCCGCGGCGGCTTCCAAAAATTCGGCGGAAAGGGCGAGCGCCCAGAATACCGCGTCGCCTTGATCTTCGGCGACAAGCCGCCGGAGCGAGGCGAGTTACCGGACAACGACCCGAGCCAGTGGCCCATCAGCGACTTTCAGGTGAACGGGAAGACCCCTGGCGGGAGGTGATCATGGTTCCGCTGCAATCCACCGAAGACGGGCAGGTCTATGTCTTCTCGACAATGTCCGTCACGGGCCTGCGGGCCGCATCCAACCTTCTCACCCAATCGGCGCGCATGGCGGCGAAGGACGGCGACCATTATCCCGTCATTAAGTTGCGATGCGGCGGGTATGAACACAAGCGCTTCGGCTGGGTAAAGGTACCGGGCTTCGAGCGAGTGGGCAAGGCACCGAAGTCCGACATCACCGCGGCGGTGACATCCATCGCCGGCGACATGGATGATGAAATCCCGTTTTGATGGCCAACTGCGCCGAGCGCAAATGCCCGGCCCTTTTCGTGGGAAGGAAACGGATGATCATCTGGGACGAAAAAGACCTGTGGGTGCCAATAAGGGACAAGCGGTGCGAGATGTGCTGCGGGCGACTGCAGCCGCCCTTTGTGGCGTGGCATCCGCAGTTTCGCGGCGAGGACAGCGAGATCGAAAACGATGAATACCTGAGATTCTTTTGTGGTGAGTGCTGCACCCAAATGAGGCGCGGTTTCTCAGCCGACTTACGGCAAATGGCAACTGCAAAAGAGGTGAGACGTCTAGGATTTCACCACGCTGCCAGAGGCGCCGCGGTAAGCGGTGGTTTTCTGTACACGACCAGGACGAGCAACAAACAATAGAGGGCTCAATGTTGTTTCGCTGTGTGGCTGCTATTCCCAATAGCGGCGGGGGATGCGTCGAGCATTTTTACGAAGATACCGCGGCGGGCCGCGCGTCGGCCGAAGCTTTCGCGCGCCAACATGATAAGCCGGGGTGGGGTGTCTATGATTGCGTTTCCCCGCTACGCGAGCCGCGACGCACGAAGGACAACGTGGCGCAGATCGAGGGACTGCACATCGATGTCGATGCCTACAAAATAGAAAAGACAAAAGAGGAGGTTATTAAGCGGCTACAGGACGAGCTGATGGATGCGGGCATTCTCTCGCGCATCAATAGCAGTGGCCGCGGTGTTCATGGCCACTTTCTTTTTCGGGAACCGATCGAGGCGGGGACACCGGAAGCCGAGAATGCACAGCGCGTGCTAAAGCGATTGGTGGCGCACCTTGGTGCCGACCCGCAGCCGGCGCACTTTGCCGCGCTCATGCGCCGCGTCGGGACCACCAATTCGAGGGCGGGGGGCGGCCCATGTAAGGTGCTACTTGACTTCGGCACCCGCTGTGAGCTGTCAGATATCGAGGCTTATCTTGATTTGGTAAGCGACAGGGAGGCGCTATTCCCGGCGCCCAAAAAGGAAAACGGCGCGGCCAGCGACGGGCCGGTTGATGTAGACGCGCGCCTTGCGGCGATGAAGTTCGAAGATCAGAACGGTGCGGGCGTCAACAATACTGTTCCATCTGTCATCGCCGCCCTGATTTGGAGGGCGTGCCACCCGGATGAAATTTACGACCGGATAATGAGTGCCATCGCGCAAATGGTAAAGCGTGACGGGCTCCAATGGGACATGGCGGCAGAAGCAGAGAGCACAAACGAGCGCATTAAGTCCGCATATCATAACGGTGTTCGAAAACGAATACGACGCCTCGACCGGCGTCATTCCAGTTTGACTGCCGATGGAGTTTCATCAGGCTTGGGCCGCCGCCCTCGCGGCCGGTAAGCGGCCCACCATGTCGCGAAACGGGGCCGGGTGGCATATCCGGTCCTACAGTAAGACCGGCGACAAGACCAAGACCAATGACGGGACGGAAAACGGCGCAGCCCCCGGCCCCGAAGAGCAAGATGACGGGCCGAAGGCGCCGTTTATCCTGCGCCCCGTCGCATACTTCGACCCCGCGCAAATCCCGCAACGCGAATTTCTGTTTGGCCGACACTACCAGCGCCGCACCGTTAGCGGCACGGTGGCGCCCGGCGGCACTGGGAAGTCCAGTGAAGTGATGGTCGAGGCTATCGCCATGAAGACCGGCCGCGACCTTCTAGGTGAGGGGGCCAAAGAACCCTTGCGGGTCTGGTATCACAACGGCGAAGACAACATGCTCGAATTGCAGCGCCGCCTGGCCGGCATCTGCCAGCACTACAGCATTCCGCTGGAAGAGGCGCTGGGGGACGGGCTCTTCATGACTTCGGGAAACGAGGTGCCGCTGCGAGTAGCGGAGACCTGGAGTCAGGTGCGACTGCAAACTGACCACCGGTTGGTCAAGTGCATCACCGAGGCCATTGGAGATAACCGGATCGATGTTGCCATCCTTGACCCGCTGGTGACGCTGCATGGGGTGCCGGAGAACAACCCCGGGCAAATGGATCAAGTGATCCGGATTTTCACCCGCCTAGCAGACAGCCAGAACTGCGCCATCGACCTGTCACACCACACCCGAAAACTGGCACCGGGCTCAAATGGCGATGACGTCACAATTGACGACATGCGGGGCGCTGGCGCCGTCAAGGACGCCATGCGCGCGGTCCGGATGCTCAACGTCATGAGCCCGAAGGACGCCGAGAACGCCGGTCTGATGGAGCTGGAGCGCACCAACTACTTCCGTATCGACCGCGCCAAGGCAAACTATTCCGGCCCAGCAAAGACGGCCACCTGGCGCCAATTCGTGAATGTGGATCTCCCGAATGGGGACGGCGTGGGCGTCGTGACGCCTTGGCTGTTCCCCGGGCAGGAAGGCGTGCCAGCGTCCCCGCAAAAACTCGATGCCGAGCGCAAGGCGGAGCACGTGTTCTTGGAGGTCCTGCGCCGCCTATCCCTGGCGGGCGTGTTCGTCAATGACAGGGGAAACCACAACGCACCGCACGTGTTCTGGAAAGAGCGGGAGGCAAAAATAGCCAAGGTCGGCAAAGCCGCATTAGACGCCGCCATGCGCCGGCTGTTCGAAAAAGGGAAAATTCGGAAGGAAGATTACATCATGGCAAACCGCCACGCAGGTGGCCGGATTGTCGAAATATGAACTGCGCTCATAGCGCGCTCCGTGGGTGCGCTTCGCGGTCCCCCATACCCCCAAACCGAAAAGCGCAACACCCGCGTCCCAACGCCCCCGCGGAGCGCTGCAGCCGCCTTCTTGAGGGCGGCGGCAAGCAGCGACACCGCTCCATTGGCACACAGCGCAGCGCATGATCTTGGGGCCTAACGACATCGTGCCCGAGGCACTGCACCGAAAAGTGGGTTGGGACATCAGGCACCACTTCATGGCCGAGAAGATCATCGACAGGTTCGGTTTGGTGCTGCCACGGGACAGGGAATTGGTTCGCCAACTGGCCGTCGTTTACGTGATGGGTGGACACAAGGCACCGCCCAAATGGGATTGGATTGAAGAGACTGCGCCGGCGCGAGAGTACCGTAGGCGTGCGGGCTGAAAGTGTGACATCTCTGCCACGCCTGTTATTGAGTGATATCAATGGGATGTACCATGTTGTGGGGGGTCAAAATGGGCGCTCACGCAGGCAAACGGATCAAAAAAAAGCGCCATGTTGCAAAAATGCAACACGGCCTACACGAGGCTTGGCAAGACTAGACGAAGGAGACCCATTCCCTGACGTTGCATTGAAATGATTGATGAATTTACGGAATTACCATCGCTACCTACAAGGAGGCAAACAGTCTCGTCGGCGCCTGTGGCGTCCTGCGACTTCCCGGCAGCGTCCCGAAAAAGAAAGGCCCACCCCCATGTTTTCACCCAATTCGAGCCCGGGCCAGTGGATCGGGGCCACCATCGCATCCGTGCGGGACTCCAAATCCAGATTTTTTGGGAAATAAAATTCGGCCTCTATGCACCCCGGCCCGGAGACGGCCGGGACCCGTCTTTCCGGCGCAGACGGCAAGGCGGCTTCGCGCCCTGCCGAGTGCAAGCCTGGCGCCGATCTTGAGCGGCTGGAAGCAAACCAGCGGCGGGGCCATTCGTGTACCGCTCCTCTGCGTTGTGCATCCAGGACAAGACGCGGACGGCGCCATCGGACAGGCCAAGGCGAACAAGCTCGCCGCGCTACGAGAGAACGGCGAGGCGCGCGAAATCTATTTGAGCGTGCCCCCGTAGCGTTCAGTTCGGGCCCCTTATCGGGCATACTGGATTGGGCCAGGAAAGGCTGCCCGGCATGCCCCTGTCGGAAGGGACCGCGTGAGAAGTAATACAGGGAGGACTTCATGCGATGCGATGTTTGCATAATGGCCGCGACTATGGCGGCTATTTGGATAATTAATTCCACGGCCAATGCTCAGCAGAGCAGCGCCACCCCGCAAGCCATAACTGGAAATCCGGCCAGCAATCCCGATCAAGAGTTGGGCAGACGGTTTCTTATCAAGCCGGAAAAACTTGCCGCCGCCGAAAACCGATCCAGTCGCGGCAAGCCGATCTCTGCTCATACCATATGCAGGACAAACACCACGGGTGATGGAGGGCTTCACAGTCACGCCATTTGTCACGGGCCTGGAGCATCCTCGCCGATTGCTCGTTCTTCCCAATAATGATGTCATTGTTGCAGAGCAGAGGACTGGATACCTGACGCTGCTGCGGGACCAGGATCGGGATGGGAAGGCTGATTACATCGAACGCTATGCTGACGACTTCAAGGCACCTTATGGCCTCGCGTACCGGGACGGGTTTGTGCTCGTTGCAGATCAGGAGGGCATCTGGCGCGTGCCGCATGTAAGCGGCGCAGTCCGTGGCGGTCGGCCGGATCAGCCAAAGATCACCGATGTGCCGCCGGA
>Ga0306920_100010224_pt1 | contig 12576 bp, 11 predicted proteins | sample flu12Cox44000170_FD_204666 | JGI IMG/M metagenome (GOLD analysis project Ga0306920, IMG submission 204666) | Lab enrichment of tropical soil microbial communities from Luquillo Experimental Forest, Puerto Rico - flux4day.12C.oxic.44.000.170 (v2)... | ecosystem: Environmental > Terrestrial >...
ATCCGCGTCTGCCAAACGTGTAAAGGGATATTGGGCCGTCCGAAAGCAAAGAGGCAGGCTCAACGCCTGCCTCTCCTTCGGAGAACCGTGTTTCCGACGCTGCGGTCGATTCCTCCCTAAACTCGGGTCGGCATGCGCGCCAGCACGGCGATGATACTACCCAAACTCGGAGGCCGCCGTCACGCAAATTTTAACAAATTTTTGCGGGCCGATTCCGCCCGCGGGAAGCAATCAACAACGGTCCGGCTTGCGGCGCTTACGATGCGGTTTATGTTTGGGTTTCGGCGTCCGATCGCCGGAGCGAGGTTTGATGCGTCTTTCCGAGTACTTCCTGCCGCTGCTGCGCGAGAACCCAAGCGAGGCGCAGATCGTCTCGCACCGGCTGATGCTGCGCGCCGGCATGATCCGCCAGTCGAGCGCCGGCATCTATTCCTGGCTGCCGCTCGGGTTGCGCGTCCTCAAAAAGGTGGAGCGCATCGTACGCGAAGAACAGGACCACGCCGGCGCGCTCGAGATTCTGATGCCGACGATCCAGCCGGCCGAGCTGTGGCGCGAGAGCGGGCGTTACGAGGATTACGGCAAGGAGATGCTGCGCATCCGCGACCGCCACGACCGCGAGATGCTGTACGGGCCGACCAACGAGGAGCAGGTGACCGAAATCGTCCGGGCCTCGGTCAAGAGCTACCGCGACCTACCGAAGATCCTCTATCACATCCAGTGGAAGTTCCGCGACGAGGTGCGGCCGCGCTTCGGCGTCATGCGCGGCCGTGAGTTCTTGATGAAGGACGCCTACAGCTTCGATCTCGACGCCGCCGGCGCCAAGCGCTCGTACAACAAGATGTTCGTGGCCTATCTGCGGACCTTCGCCCGCATGGGTCTGAAGGCGATCCCGATGCGCGCCGAAACCGGCCCGATCGGCGGGGATCTCAGCCATGAATTCATTATCCTGGCCGAGACCGGCGAGAGCGCGGTTTATTGCGACCGCCAATGGCTGGACACCGACATCCTCGCCGAAGGGGCCGATTACGACAGCGATCTCGAACCGTTCTTTCGTCACTGGACCAGCTTCTATGCGGCCACCGACGAGAAGCACGACCACGCCGCCTGCCCCATCCCGCCGGAGGAGCTGGTGACGGCGCGCGGCATCGAGGTCGGCCACATCTTCCATTTCGGCGACAAGTATTCGCAGCCGATGGGCGCGATGACCGCCGGCCCCGACGGTGAGCCGGTGGCGCTCGAAATGGGGTCCTACGGCATCGGCGTCTCGCGCCTTGTCGGCGCGCTGATCGAAGCCAATCACGACGATGCCGGCATCGTCTGGCCGGAGAGCGTCGCACCGTTTCGCCTCGGCCTCATCAATCTGCGCGCCGCCGACGCGCGTTGCCGCGAGGCCGCCGACAATCTTTACTCAAAGCTGCTCAGCGCTGGCGTCGAGGTGCTCTACGACGACCGCGACGAGTCGCCGGGCGCCAAATTTGCGACGATGGACCTCATCGGTCTTCCGGAGCAGCTGATCATCGGCCCGCGCGGGCTTGCCGCCGGCACCGTCGAGCTCAAGGATCGCCGCTCTGGCGAACGCCGCGATGTTTCGGCCGAGGCGGCGCTCGCTCAGCTTACTGAAAATGCTCTCAAGCCCTAGTCGTCATTCCCGCGGAAGCGGGAACCCAGGGATCTCAGGGCATACCGCTTGCCCTGGGCCCCCGCTTCCGCGGGGGCGACGGAAAGAACCATGATCTTCAGCGGGTTCGAGCGGATGGTGGCGTTCCGCTATTTGCGGGCGCGGCGCCAGGAGGGGTTTGTCTCGGTCATTGCGATCTTTTCGTTGCTCGGTATCGCGCTCGGTGTCGCCACGTTGATCATCGTGATGTCGGTGATGAACGGGTTTCGCGCTGACCTGCTTGCCCGCATCCTCGGCCTCAATGGCGATCTCGGTGTCTATGCGGCGAGCGGCGGGCTCGCTGATTTCGACGCGGCGGCGGAAAAAATCCGTGAAGTCCCCGGCGTCCTGCGTGTGACGCCGCTGGTCGAGGGCCAGGTCATGGCGACCTCGGAGGGTGGTGCTTCCGGCGCGCTGATCCGCGGCATACGACAGGAGGACCTGCGTTCGCTGCCATTGCTCGCAGACCACATCATCCAGGGCTCGCTCGCCGATTTCAGCGGCGACGGCGTCGCCGTCGGCGATCGGCTGGCGCGCCGTCTCGGTGTCACGGTCGGCAGCCCGATTACGGTGATCTCACCTCAGGGGACCGCCACCGCGTTCGGCACGATGCCGCGGATCAAGACTTACGAAGTCGTTGCGCTGTTCAATGTCGGCATGTACGAATATGACAACAGCTTTATCTACGCGCCGCTCGCGGCGGCGCAGCTGTTTTTCCGCCTCCCCGATCAGGTTTCCAGTCTCGAAGTCTTTGTCGCCGACCCGGACCGGGTGCGTGAGGAGGGCCGGCAGATTGCCGCTGCCCTCGGCGGCCATGCGCGGATCGTCAGTTGGCAGCAGGCCAATTCGAGCCTGTTCAACGCCGTCGAGATCGAGCGCAACGTCATGTTCCTGATCCTGACGCTGATCATTCTCGTCGCCGCTTTCAACATCATCTCGAGCATGATCATGATGGTGAAGGACAAGGGACGGGACATCGCGATCCTGCGCACAATGGGCGCCTCGCGCGCGATGATACTGCGGATCTTCATGCTGAGCGGCGCCAGCATCGGCGTCGTCGGCACCCTCGCGGGGTTTGTCCTCGGTGTCGTCTTTACCAACAACATCGAGGCGATAAGGCAGTTTATTCAAAAGATAATCGGTACCGACCTGTTCGCCGCCGAGATCTATTTCTTCACCCGCATCCCGGCGCGGATCGACAGCAGCGAGGTCGCCGCCGTCGTCATCATGGCGCTCATGCTTTCCTTCCTTGCCACGCTTTATCCTTCCTGGCGCGCCGCCCGGCTCGACCCGGTCGAAGCCCTGCGCTACGAGTGACGCGGGGATGGCAGCCGCGGCGCTCGAGCTGCGGGAGGTCCGCCGCATCTTCAAGCAGGCCGGAACCGAGCTCAGGGTCTTGAACGGCGTCGACTTGGTACTGGACCGAGGCAAAGTCACAGCATTGGTCGGTCCGTCCGGCGCTGGCAAATCAACATTGCTGCATATTGCAGGCCTGCTCGAGCGCCCCGACGGCGGCATGGTGCTGATCGGCGGCGAGGATTGCAGCAGGTTGTCAGAGGAGCGGCGGACATTGCTGCGGCGCTCGCATATCGGGTTCGTCTACCAGTTTCATCACCTGCTGCCGGAATTTTCAGCGCTCGAGAACGTCATGCTGCCGCAGATGGTCGCGGGTGTCGCGCGCCGCAGGGCGCGCGGTAAGGCGGCGGAGCTGCTCAATCGCGTCGGCCTCGGCCCGCGCGCCGGGCACCGGCCAGCGCGGCTGTCGGGGGGCGAACAGCAGCGCGTCGCGATCGTCCGCGCGCTCGCCAACGATCCCGAGATCCTGCTCGCCGACGAGCCGACCGGCAATCTCGACCACACCACCGGCGAAAGCGTGTTGGACACGCTGCTCGACCTTGTCCGCCGTACCGGTCTCGCGGCGCTGATCGCCACCCACAATCTCGATCTTGCCTGCCGCCTCGATCGCATCGTCGCCCTCGAAGACGGCCGGCTGCGGCCGCGCGATTAATGGACGCAGTCAAAACGCCAGCCGGGACCACCCTCCGCCTTTGCGTCGCGACGCCAGCATAGGAATGCTTCAGGGAATCGCCAGTCCAATATAGGAACTCATAGTCCAAAAACGCTCCGGCGTATGCGGCAATGCAACCGCGCCGGATGCGGATGTTCGCTTATGCGAACTGTGGCGGTAACTAGGTGGGCTTTCGACTGCGCCGAAAATTTGGCATGCAGCGGAAGCAGTTGCAGAATCTCCTTGACTCGGTGAGTGGGACGCCATTTTGTGCGCCGCAACAGAACCGCTTCCGCGGTTTGCGGGTTTTCTAACTTAGATCAACGACCCGCCGCGTCGGCTCGCTAGCCTCAGCACAGTGGGGTAGCGAGTTCACAAAACTGTAAAATAAAACATGAATACTATCAAGTGCTCATGAGCTGCGAGGCTGACATGCAAAGAAGTTCTGTATCTCTAGTGCGCGAACAGGCCCCGTCTTCACCGTCGCCATGGTCAATTCCTGAAGCGAACGATGCGTTCGACTATTGCGTCGACGTATGGCAGCGCTCGATCCTACTTTTGGATGTGCTCCGGCAGCGCGGCAACAACTATATCGAGCACAATGCCCGCGAAGCGCCGCACGTCTTGAGCTTTGCTGCCCAACTCGTGCTCGATGGCCGGACGTTCCCGCGGCCGGTGAATTACGGATTGGCGCGCATCGTCCCGCCCGAGGAGACAGCCATTGATCCGAGCAAGCGGCCGTTCATCGTCTTCGATCCGCGTGCTGGCCACGGTCCCGGTATTGGAGGCATGAAGCACGACAGCGAAATCGGCGTTGCGCTCAAGGCCGGCCACCCTTGCTATTTTGTCGGTTTTCTGCCGGACCCAATGCCGGGCCAGACGGTCGAGGATGTTTGCGAGGCCGAGGCACGGTTCGTCGATGAGGTCGTCAAGCGACATCCAAACACCGAGGGCAAGCCGTGTCTGACCGGCAATTGCCAGGCGGGTTGGCAGATCATGATGATGAGCGCGATTCACCCGGAACGCGCCGGCCCGATCATGCTTGCCGGATCGCCGCTCTCTTATTGGGCCGGCGTGCACGGCAAGAACCCCTTGCGCTACCTCGGCGGGCTGTTGGGCGGGACCTGGCTGACCTCTCTCGCGGGAGACCTCGGCAACGGCATTTTCGACGGCGCCAATCTGGTCGCCAATTTCGAGTCGCTGCACCCGGACAACACCTATTGGAAGAAAATCTACAATGTTTATTCGAATATTGATACCGAGCCGCCGCGGTTTCTCGAATTCGAAAAGTGGTGGGGCAGCCCGGTGCTCCTCACTGCCGGGGAGATGCAGTCGATTGCCGACCAGCTGTTTGTCGGCAACAAACTTTCCTGTGGCGAACTGCACACCTCCAACGGATTGCGCGTCGATCTGCGCAACATCAAATCGCCGATCATCGTGTTCTGCTCATGGGGTGACGACATCACGCCGCCACAGCAGGCATTGCACTGGATTCTCGACCTCTACGACCACGAGAGCGAGATCGTCAAAGCCGGTCAGACGATCGTCTATTGCCTGCATCAGAGCATCGGCCATCTCGGCATCTTCGTCTCCGGCAAGGTGGCGACCAAGGAACATGGCGAGTTCGCGCAATCGATGGACATGATTGATTTGATGCCGCCCGGGCTTTACGAGGCGGTCATCACGGGCATGAACGAAAGCGTCGAAAATCCCGAACTGGTGCAGGGCGGTTACCTGTTCAGTCTCGAGACCCGAACGCTCGACGATATCCGTCGGCTCGGAGGCAACACCGCCGAGGACGACCGCGCTTTTGCGGCGGTCGCGAGGGTTTCCGAAATCAATCAGGGCCTCTACAGCACGCTGATGCGGCCGGCAGTCCGCGCGACGGTGACGGAAACCAGCGCCGAACTGATGCGGCGCAGTCATCCGAACCGCCTTCGCTTCGCGATGTTCGCCGACGAGAACCCGTTCATGCGGCCCGTCGCGGATTTGGCGGCGGCGGTGCGGAGAGATCGACGGCCGGCGCGCCCCGACAATCCCTTCCTCGCTTGCGAGCGCATGCTGTCGGACATGATCATCGGCGGGCTCGAAATGTGGGGCAAGGCGCGAGACGCGGCGACCGAGGCGTTTTTCTTCAACACCTATGGTTCTCCCATTCTGCAGGCGATGGTCGGGCTGCGCGCCGACGACACCTCGGTGGATCGCCGTATCGGGCGTGATCAGGCGCGGGAAGCCGCTGCCAAACAGTCCGCCGTCGATCTCGAGCAGCGCATCGATCTGGGAGGCCTGATAGAGGCGGCGGTGCGCGCATTGATCTATGTCCGCCTTCCTGAAGGTAAGGTCGACGAGCGCGGATTTGCCGCTCTGAAGCTGATCAGCGGCGAGCTCCCGGCCGCCAAGCGGATTGGTCTCGTCCGCTTCAAGGAGGTCGTGAAGGAGCAATACTCGATTTTATCGCTGGATGCCGAGCGGGCGATTGCCGCGCTTCCAAAGCTGTTGCCCAGTAATCGCCGGCAGTGCGAAGAGGCGCTGAGCGTGGTGCGCAGGGTGCTCGCGGCGCGGGGCGATCTGCCCGAAGAGGGCCGCCGGAGACTCGAACACATCGAGGCAATGTTCGCTGGACCGCGCCCGGAGGTCGGCCGAGAGAAAGCAGCGTGAATCGGCCCGGGAACGAGGGGATATGAAAACCAAGTCTAACGGGTCGCATGAACGGTACGCCCGGCTCGTGGAGGCGGCCCAGCGACTGCCGCCGATAACAACAGCGGTTGCACATCCATGCGATCAGATCTCGATCGAGGGTGTCGTCGAGGCGGCAAAACTCGGGCTGATCGCCCCGGTCCTCGTCGGGCCGCCCGCACGCATTCATGACGCGGCGCGCCAGGCAGAAGCCGAGATCTCGAGCTTCCCGCTCGAAGAATCGGCGCACAGCCATGATTCGGCCGCCAAGGCCGTCGAACTCGTGCGGCAGGGCAAGGCAGAGGCCCTGATGAAGGGCAGCCTACATACTGACGAGCTGATGAGCGCCGTGGTCGCCCGCGAGAGCGGCATACGCACGGCGCGGCGCATCAGCCATTGTTTTGTGATGGACGTTCCCGGCCACAAGGACCCGCTAATCATCACCGATGCTGCGGTCAACATCGCGCCGAGCCTCGCCGACAAGGTCGATATCGTCCAGAACGCGATCGATCTTGGCCGTGCGCTGGGATTTCAGGAGGTGCGGGTGGCGATCATGTCGGCGATGGAGACGGTCAATCCTGCCGTCCCGTCAACGGTCGAAGCCGCGGCATTGTGCAAAATGGCGGAACGCGGCCAGATCACCGGTGGGATCCTCGATGGCCCGCTGGCACTCGACAACGCCATCAACGAAGAGGCGGCGGCCATCAAGCATATCGTGTCACCCGTGGCTGGACGGGCGAACGTGCTGGTCGTGCCGGATCTCGAAGCCGGGAATATGCTGGCCAAGAGCCTCTCTTTTTTGGCAGGCGCCGCCGCCGCCGGCATCGTGCTCGGCGCGCGGGTGCCGATCATTCTGACCAGCCGCGCCGACAGCGTCATTACTCGCCTCGCGTCCTGCGCCGTTGCCAGCCTTGCGGCGGACGCTCGACGCAAGAGCGCGGCAGCAGCGATCCGCTGACGGAGGTGCACGACTTGCCGCCCGAAGTAAACCATTCCTCGATCCTGAAAGGGCAAAGAGCGTTGATCGTTGGCGTCGCCAACGACCGTTCGATCGCGTGGGGATGCGCCGAGGCGATGCATCGGTCCGGCGCCGAGGTCGCGATGACCTATCTCAACGACAAGGCGCGGCCCTATGTCGAGCCATTGGCTTTGGCCGTCAATGCGTCGCTGCTGCTGCCGCTGGAGGTCCGCAACTCCGCGCAGGCCGATGCGCTGTTCGAGGCGATCGCGTCGCAATGGGGGCGGCTCGATATTCTCGTACACTCGATCGCGTTCGCACCGCGGCAGGCACTGGAGGGGCGCGTCACCGACTGTCCGCGCGACGGCTTCCTGACCGCGATGGACGTGTCGTGCTGGTCACTGCTCGATTTGACGCACCGCGCCGAGAAGCTAATGACCAGCGGCGGCACGATCTTCGCCATGAGCTATCACGGCGCCAACGAGGTCATCGAGAATTACGGGATCATGGGCCCGGTCAAGGCGGCGCTCGAATCAGCAGTGCGTTATCTGGCGGCCGAGCTCGGACCAAAGGGTATTCGCGTGCACGCGATCAGCCCCGGCCCATTGGCTACCCGAGCCGCCTCCGGTATCCCCGATTTCGACGCGCTGATGGCGCGGGTGGCGGAGCGCGCGCCGGCCCGGCGCTTGGTGACGATCGAAGAGGTAGGCGCCGCCTGTGTGTTTCTGGCAAGCCCTTACGCCGGAGCCATGACGGGTGACACGATCTACATCGACGGCGGCTACCATATTCTCGGCTGAGGGCCTCATTCGCAATGAACGCAGCAACAGAGCCGCTGATCGGCGTGATGAATGCCGGTTCTTCCTCGCTCAAATTCAGCTTCTATGAGGGCGAGCGGCGGCTTCTCACCGGACAGGTCGACGGGATCGGCACCCGTCCTTCGGCAGCCGCCACCGGTCCCAACGGCGAGGCCATCGTACCCCCGGACTTGGGGACGAAACCGCCGATGGTGCCGAGCGAGGTGCTGCCGGCAATATTGCTGTGGGCTAGAGAGAGGCTCGGAGACCGGCGGCTCGCCGCTCTCGGCCACCGCGTCGTCCATGGGGGCCTGCGTTACTCACGGCCGGCCCGTGTAACCGCCGAATTGCTGGCCGAGCTGGAGACGTTGGTGCCGCTGGCGCCATTGCACGAGCCGCACAATCTCGCGCCTATCAAGATGGTGATGACCCTCAATCCCGAATTGCCGCAGGTCGCTTGCTTTGACACTGCCTTCCACCGGACTGCACCGGAGGTCGCGCAAGCCTTCGCGTTGCCCTACTCGTTCTACGAGGAGGGCATAAGACGTTATGGCTTTCACGGCCTCTCTTACGAATACATTGCCTCAGTATTGCCTCGGCGAGCGCCGGAAATCGCGAATGGTCGCGTCGTCGTCGCGCATCTGGGCAATGGCTGCTCAGCTTGCGCAATGCAGAACCGCGTTTCGATGGCAACGACCATGGGCTTCACCGCGCTCGACGGGTTGCCGATGGGCACACGTAGTGGTGAGCTCGATGCCGGCGTCGTGCTGCATCTTATCCAGCAGAAGGGGATGTCGGGCGAGCAGTTAGTGGACCTCCTCTACCGCCGCTCCGGGATGCTCGGACTTTCCGGGATTTCGTCGGATTTCCGTCAGCTCTTGGCCAGCGACAATCCGCGGGCGCGCTTTGCCGTTGACGTGTTCTGCTATCGCGTCGCCGGCCATATCGCCTCGCTTGCGGCGGCGCTCGGTGGCCTCGATGGCATCGTCTTCACCGCCGGAGTCGGCGAAAATGCGGCACCGGTGCGCAGAGCAGTTTGCCGGGCGTGTTCTTGGCTGGGGCTGGAGCTGGACGAAGCGGCCAACCGGGAACACAAGGAGCGCATAAGCACACCTGATAGCCGTGTCGGCGCCTATGTGATAAAGACCGACGAAAACCTGATGATCGCCCGCCATGCCCGCGCGCTGGTGGAAAGCTGATGCGGTAGGAGGGAAGAAATCATGTCCGACAATCGCAGCACGACGCCGCCGGCAGGAGCAGGCACTTTTTCCGCTGCGGATCTCAGGCGCCATATGGCCGAGCGCGAGGCCGCCAAGGCCGCCGAAGAGATGCGCCACGTGAAAGAGCAAGAAGAAAAGCAGAAAGCAGTGATGGCGGAATTTCACAAACCGCCAGAGAGAACGCCTGAACAATTGTTGCAGGTTGTCATGCAGCTCGTGAACAAGGCGGCCGAGCGGGGACAGGGGGAAGTCCAAGTCTACCGCTTTCCCAACGCCTTGTGCAGCGATCGCGGCCGAAGGATCAACAACTCTGAGCCGGGGTGGGAAACGACTTTGGAAGGCCGACCTAAGGCCGCTTACGAATTCTGGCATGAACACCTGAGGCCACTCGGCTTCCACCTCAAAGCCGAGGTGCTCGAGTATCCGGGCGGCATGCCCGGCGACATCGGCTTCATCCTCACCTGGTAGCAGACAGTTACGCCGTAGGCGGCAGACGCTGAGCAGAACTGTCCAGTCTGCTGCAAGCATTTGGGTGTCGTTGCCGGGCAGCTTTCATCGCGGTGCGCGATTTATCCTTGCCCAAATTGTCCGAAAGGGCGATGTTCGTTCCGCGATCGTCCGGAATCCGGCGTTGGCTCACACGGCTCAGGAGGTCTGGTGAACCCGGTCTCCAGGCCCAGAGGGAGGAACAGATGAAACGCTCTTTTTTGCTCTCCGCATCGGTTCTCACCGTCGCGGCTTGCGCGCCACAACCACCACCACCGGCGGCCACGGCCGCCCCGCCGCCGACCTATGCGGCGGGATCCCCCCCCGCGGCGACGACTTACTTCGATGGAACCTACATTGGTAGTTTCACACAGAACATGAGCGCCTCGGGATCGGGATGCCCAAATTTCCCTGTGGCACCGGCTTTGACCATCAACAATGGTGTCGCGCGGTTCGCAGCGCTCGACATCACGTACCAGGGATATGTAACCCCGCAAGGCGACGTGACGATGCAGAGCCCGGCGGGCCAAACACTCACGGGACACATAGATCCCCAGTACGTGCTCAGAGCCCAGACGACCGGGAGGTGCGTCTATGACGCTGTCTGGCAGCGGAAAGGGGCACCGGGGGGGCCAAAGCCGGGCACCTGACGCACGACTTGGCGATCCGCGGCGGTCGGAGCCGCTAACGTCATACTCATCCTGATGACGATAGCGGCTTCATCTCCGTCTTGACGGCGTGCCGGAGGTTACAGCTCGTGTGGTTTTCTCTCCCTCAGGCCCGGTTTAGGTTGCAAATTCTCCATCGGACATCACCGTCTGCCGTTTCGGCAAAGAATAGCCATTAGCGTGCGACATCGATCGGCGATTCTCAAAACGCGCTAAGCCACTCAACAGCCTCTTAAAGCGGCGGGGTTGGAAGTAGAAGGCTCTTGAACGTTTTGCTGCGGCGCTAGGGAACGTGCGGCCATTCCCTTGACGAGCGGGTTGGCGGTCACGCCGTGGGCGATGACACTGAGCAGCACGGTCCAGCCGGCCGCGAGAATAATCGTATCGCTGCCCGGCAGCTTCTCGTCGAGGACGAGCACCGCGAACACGATGGTGGCGAGCCCGCGCGGGCCAAACCAGCCTATGAACAGTTTGTCCGACGTACTTGTCCGCGTGCCGATAAGGCACAGAAAGACCGGAACCATCCGGATTACCGTCAGGCTGAGTACGGCGTAGATGAGCGCTGGCCAGGTGACACGGTCGATCAACTTAGCGACCACAATGCCCCCGAACACGACCCATGTCAGCAGCGCCAACGCCTCGCCCATGTGCTCGGCGCCACGCAGCAAATCCTTCTTGTGGCTTGCGCCAAGCCCGCTCAGCAGCAGCCCACCGACAAAACACGCGATAAAGCCGCTGCCGCCCGCCGCCTGCGCCGCGGCAAAGCACGCCGCGGCCAACGCGACAATCGGGATCTCCACCCAGTGCTCGCTGATCCAGCCGTGCCGCTGGGCGAACCGCAGCATCAGAGTGGTCAACCAGGTCAGCGCAAGGCCGACGACAAGTCCAATGCCGATCTCTTCGACGACCACGCGGGCGACATGCACCATGGGTTCGCCCTCGATCTGGGTGCCGACTGCCAGCCCGAGCAGGATCACCACGATCGGCACGCAGATGCCGTCATTGAGACCGCTCTCCAAATTGAGCGCCTCGCGCATAACAGGCGGAACCGTCTGATTCGTCACGACCGGCTTGCCGAGCGCTGCATCAGTCGGCGCCAGCAGCGCTGCCAGCAAGGCTATTTCCAATGTTTCGAGCCGCGGGAACACAACCAAGGCAAAGAGGAAGCCGAGCACGATCGTCAATGGCAGTCCGATCAGCAGCAGCCGCTCGGGCATGCCGAGGTTGCGCCGGACGATGCCGAAATCGGCGTTGGCGGCGTCGGTGAATAACACCATCGCTAGCGTCAGTTCTGCGAGAAGGCGCAAACCCTCCCCGCTTATGTTGATGCGCAGCACGTCCAACACGTCGGGGCCGAGGATAAAGCCGGCCCCGGTGAACACGATCGGACCACTAATCAAGGACCGTTCGACGCGGCCGGCCACCGCGCTGTAAATGAGAAGGAACGCGGCCAACATCGCGGCATTCTGGTACATCTGGGGTCCTTGTTCCGAGATCCGCTGAGGCGGCTTGATGAGCAGGCTAAAGGATGCGAGCCTTGATTTAGATCATCACGGGCAGCGCATCGATAAGCCCGACGTTGAATCTAAGCTAGGCGGCGGCGACAAAACTGCTCGAGCCGGATCTGACCTGATTTCGGGTCGATATTGTCGAGTGATCGAATCGCCAATCGGCAAAGGGTGGCAAACCATGGCAGATGAATACCGCCGAGTTGCAAACGAGCCCGACGTCAGCGGGAGAGTGGCACTGATTGAACGCAGCATTCTCGTGCTGCTTGTTGTCGGCCTTCTGATCGGCGTTCTGGCGGTCGTGAAGCCGTTCACGACCGCGATCCTGTTCGGCGCGGCACTGGCGACCGCGGCTTGGCCGATACGTCAGGCTCTGGTTCGTCGCGGGCTCGGCCACGGCTCTACCGCTGCGCTGCTGCTGGTGCTCTCGCTCGTTGTCGTTGTTCTGCCGATGCTCGTCATCGCGCCCCACCTTGCCGACCAACTGAACCAGGGGGTGGAAGGGTAGAAACCTACTTCGCCGCTACGCCGGAACAGCCGGCGTGGATGAGTGGCGTGCCGCTCGTCGGCCCCCGCCTGGCAGCGGGATGGCAACGGG
>Ga0306920_100010225_pt1 | contig 12575 bp, 10 predicted proteins | sample flu12Cox44000170_FD_204666 | JGI IMG/M metagenome (GOLD analysis project Ga0306920, IMG submission 204666) | Lab enrichment of tropical soil microbial communities from Luquillo Experimental Forest, Puerto Rico - flux4day.12C.oxic.44.000.170 (v2)... | ecosystem: Environmental > Terrestrial >...
CAGAGCCTGCTCCGACAGCCAGTGCAGCTTGTGCTGCGGGCTGTCGGTGGTCTCGCTGATGCTCATCTGCGTGACCGTCATCTGCGACATGTTCACGAAGGCCTCGACGCCGTGGTGGCGGGCCACCACGGCGGTGTTGACCGTGGCTTCCAGATAGGCCGCCGAGACAGACATTCCGAAATAGATGCGCCGGCAACCTTCGATCGCGCGGTGCATCGAGGCGAGGTCCGTCAGGTCACCTTCTACGACCTCTACGCCGAGCCGCCGCAGGGCTTCGGCGCGCTCATCCTCACGCCGAACCAAGGCGCGCACCTTGTGCCCCTTTGCGAGCAGGAATTCGGTGAGCTTGCTGCCGATGCCGCCCACAGCACCGGCTGCCCCGGTCACGAGGATCGGGTTGTCGTGTTTATGTTTCGTCGTCATGTCGCTGATCGTGCGCCCCAAACGATTGCATTGATAGGGGCCATTGGCAGCTTTGCTGCTTCAACATCAAATGCTGGCCGATATCGGCTTTGGGTCTTGGCCGTGCGAAAACTCCAGCGCTCGTGGGGACCCGGATAGCGGGGACCCATGACCACCGGCCAGTAGGCTCGAGCACATCGTTCCGCGTGGCCTCTGGAATATGGGTCCCCGCTTTCGCGGGGACGACAGTCGGCGGTTCGTGAGCGCGACACTTGGAGCAAGCACCCGTGGCCTCCCCTTCACCCCACCCCAAGCTTCATCAGCGCGAGCGCGGCGCGGCCGTTCGGGCCGTAGGGATTGCCGAGCGACTCGTTCATCTCGAAATGGTTGTAGTCGGGCGCCGCGATCAGCTCGACCGGCTTGCCCGCGGCCTTGACCGCGGCGGCGAAGTCGCGGCTCTGGCGCTGGAAGTCGGGCGTCTCGTTGCTGCCGTAGCTGACGATGATCGGCGCGCGCAGCAGATTGATATGGCGTTGCGAGCTCATCGCGTCTTCCATGGCATCGTTGAACTTCACGTAGCTGCTGCGCTGGGAGAGCCGCACCGCTTTCATGTCGTACATGCCGCTCATGCACAGCCCGCCTTTGACGATATCGGCGGGCACGCCGAAATCCTTCTCCCAGTCGGTGACCAGCGTCACGCCGCACAGATGTCCGCCGGACGAATGGCCCCCGACGTAGAGCCGGCTCGCGTCGCCGCCGAAGCTCGCCGCGTTCTTGTAGGTCCAGGCGACGGCGCGGCGCACCTGCTCCGCCATCACGCGAATGTCGCCGCCCGCCTCGCGGACAGCGATGAAATCGGGCACCACGTAATGGGCGCCGGCGTTGAGAAATATCTCGGCGGCAAAGCCGTAGTTTTTTGATTCGCCGCCCAGCCAGGCGCCGCCGTGGATGAACACGAAGATCGGCGCGTTCGCGCGCTTGGTTTTGTAGATGTCGAGCTTCTCGGTGGCGCTCGCGCCGTAGGATTCGCGCAGCGGCTGGCCCACGCGCTGACGCACCGCATCGCTCGACGAGGCGTATCGCTTGATGATTTGTTGCAAGAGCGGCGCGTAGAAGCGCTGATCGTAGGCCGCGTCGAGCTCGACCTGGTCGTAATCGAGAAACACGAGCGGCCCCTTCTCGTGGGTCGGCGGCCCGATCTGGCATTCCTGCGCCAGTGCCGGGGCGGGGGCGGCGGGGGCGGCGACCATGCCGGCGACGCCGGCGAGCGCCGCGCGGCGGGTGATGTGTTTGGCTTTCGCGGCGATGTCGGTCGGCATTTTGTCCTCCCTGCTCGTATGCATCGTAGGTTGGGTTAGCGCAGGCATCGGCGTCAAGGCACGGATGCGGTGCAGCTTCCTGTAGCCCGGATTGAGCCGCGCGGACCGGGCCCCACGAAAATGGCCTAGTGCGACGGCTCAACAAATGGCTCAAGTGGCGTCGGCCATTTTCGTGGGTGCCCGGGCGCGGCGAAATCCGGGGGCTGCCGTGCCACGCGACATGCGTGCTCCCGGGTTTCGCTTCGCTCAACCCGGGTAACGAATCTGCGCCACGCGATACACGTGACGTTCGGTCGCTTGACACCTCGACCGGGCGATAAAGAATGAGCGTGGGGCGCTTCCACACAGGCGGCGTGATGATAGTTTTTCGCTGCGCGCTTCGAATCTGCTTTTCCGCGCTCTGCGCGCTGCTGCTCGGCGCCGCATCGGCGCACGCGCAGGAGTATCCCAACCAGACCGTGAAAATCGTCGTGCCGTTCGTGGCCGGCGGCGGGGTCGACGTGGTGGCGCGCATCGTCGCGCCACGGCTCGCCGAGGAGCTCGGCCAATCCGTGATCATCGAGAATCGCGGCGGCGCCGGCGGCATGCTCGGCGCCGCGGCGGTCGCGCAGGCGCCGCCCGACGGTTACACGCTCCTGTTCGGCACCGGCAGCACGCACGGGACCAACTCCAACGTCTACGCGCGGCTACCCTACGATCCCGTGCGCGATTTCGTGCCGGTCGTGCTGGTTTCCACTTCGCCGCTGCTGCTGATCGTGCCGGCGGCGTCGCCGGCAAAATCGGTGGGCGAGTTCATCGCGCTGGCGCGCAGCCGGCCCGGGCGGCTGAGTTTCGGCTCGTACGGCACCGGCAGCGTCAATCATCTCGGCGCCGAGCTGTTCAACTCGATGGCGAAGATCGAGGCGAACCACGTGCCCTATCGTGGCTCGGCGCCGATGCTCACCGACATGATCGGCGGCCGGCTCGATTATGCGCTCGACGGCGTGTCGACCTCGCTCGGCTATATCGAGGCGGGCACCGTCCGCCTCTTGGGCGTCGCCGGCCCGAACCGCTCGCCGGTGCTGCCGGACCAGCCAACCGTCGCGGAGTCCGGCCTGCCCGGCTTCGACACCATGGTCTGGTTTGGATTGTTTGCGCCCGCCGGCACGCCCAAGGCGGCCGTCGACGTTATCAACGCCAAGACCAACGCGGTGCTCGCCTTGCTGCAGGTCAAGGAAAGTTTTGCCAAGCTCGGCATCGAGCCCGCCGGCGGCAGCCCGCAGGTGCTCGCCGACAAGGTGAAGGCCGAACTGGCCAAATGGGCCACGCTCGTGCGCGAGAAGAACATTCGGCTGGAGCAGTGATGTGGACACAGCCAGACATTGCATCGGTTGTCATTCCGGCCGAGCGAAGCGAGAGCCGGAATCCAGTAAACACTGAACGTCGTTGTTTTCGCGGACGTGCAATATTCGTATGGCGGTGTTTACTGGATGCCCGCTGTCCGGGTCCCCACGAAAATCGCCGGGCACGACGGCGCAACGAGGAAGGTTTCGCATTGGCGATTTTCGTGGGTGCCCGGCGCGGGCATGACATCGTTCCAATTCAATGGAAACCATTCTACAAAAGTTTATCTGAAAGAGGCTGATCCGCATGCCCTCCGCCAAGCGCCAGATGCATCTCGGCGTGTTCGTGCTCGGCACCGGCAATCATTCGGCCGGCTGGCGCTACGACGGCGCGTTCACCTCGAGCTCGAGCCTGCCGGTGATGCAGGCGATCGCGCGCACCGCCGAACGCGGCAAGTTCGATCTGTTCTTCATCTCCGACTCGGTGGTGATGGACCCGGGCGATCATCCTTCCTTCCTCAATCGGTTCGAGCCGATGACCCTGCTTGCGGCGCTGAGCATGGTGACGCGCCACATCGGGCTCGGCGCCACCGTCTCGACGAGCTTCAACGAACCTTACAACGTGGCGCGCAGCTTCGCCTCGCTCGACCATATCAGCGGCGGGCGCGCCGCGTGGAACGTCGTCACCAGCACCCACAACGCCGCCGCGCTCAACTTCGGCAAGGAGCGCCTCAACGAGCACGACCTGCGCTACGAAATCGCGACCGAGTTCGTCGACGTGGTGCGCGGCTTGTGGGACACCTGGGACGACGGCGCGCTCGTCGCGGACAAGGCGAGCGGCGCGTTCCTCGACAAATCAAAGGTTCGCCCGCTCGATCACAAAGGCCGCTTCTTCTCGGTCAAAGGCCCGCTCAACATCGAACGCTGCCCGCAAGGCCATCCGATCGTCATCCAGGCGGGCGGCTCGCCGCCCGGCCAGGAGCTTTCCGCGCGCTCCGCCGATCTCGTATTCTCCGTGGTCAACGGCGATCCCGCGTCCGCCAAGGCAGCCTATGACAGCCTCAAGCAGCGCGTAGTCAAGCACGGGCGCGCGCCGGAGAAATTGCCCATCCTGCCCGGCGTGATGCCGATCATCGGCGACAGCGAGGAAGCGGCGAAGGAGCAGCTTGCGCGGCTGCAGAGCTGGCTCACGTCGACCAACGCGCTGGCGCTCGTCTCGCAGCGCATCGGTCACGACATTTCCGGCTATCCGCTCGACGGCCCGATTCCGGATTTTCCCGAGAAGACCGAGCGCGGCCAGGCGTTCTCGAAGGCGCTCCTGGAAATGGCGCGGCGCGAGAAGATGACCTTGCGCGACCTCTACAACATCACCGCCGCCGCGCGCGGGCACTGGGTGATCACCGGCACGCCCACACGCATCGCCGATATCTTCGAGGAGTGGTTCAGCGCCGGGCGCGCCGACGGCTTCATCGTCATGCCGGCCTATTTCCCCGGCGCGTTCGACGACTTCGTCGACCGCGTGGTGCCCGAGCTGCAGCGGCGCGCCCTGTTCCGGCGCGATTATTCCGGCACGACGCTGCGCGACCATTTGGGCCTGGCGCGGCCGCAGCGCGCGGCGGCAATGAAGGCGGGGTGACGATGCGCCTTCCTTATGTCCGCTATGCCCCGAAAGCGACCAAATCGATGCATCGCAGCAATGCGCCGCTTAGTGCCAAAACCGGACTCATCCACCGCAGCAAAGCCGGTGCATCTTCATCTGAGCGAGCAGTGCTGTGCATCAATCGGCGTTCATGCCTTGGATCTGCCAGTTGAGCGCGACCGTGCCAACGCTGCCGGTCTGCAGGACTTGCAGGCCGTTTAATAGCCAGATCGCTACCGTGCCGCCGCCCATGCTCATGTCGCGCCAGAGGATGTCGCTCTTGCCATCGCCGTTGAAGTCGCCGGTCTCGGCAATCTGCCAGTTCGTGGCTACCACGCCGTAAGTTCCAGTCTGCAGCACGTTCATACCGTTCAGCAGCCAGACCCCCACTGTGCCGCTCGGGCTGTGATACCAGAGGATGTCGCTCTTACCGTCGCCGTTGAAGTCGCCCGTGCCGGCGACCGTCCAGCCACTGAGCACCCCTACCGTTCCAGTCTGCAGGACTGAGAGACCGTTCATCAGCCAGATTGCCACCGTGCCGCTCGCGGCGTGATACCAGAGAATGTCGGTCATGCCGTCACTATTGAAGTCGCCGGTGCCGACAATGGCCCAACCGCTGGGCACGGTACCGAGAATGCCGGTCTGCGGGGTCGAGAAGCCGTTCAGCAGCCAGACCGCCACGGTGCCCGTGGGGTTGTGGAACCAGATAATGTCGCCTTTGCCGTCGCCGTTGAAATCGCCGGTGCCGGCGATGACCCAGTTGTTGTCTACTGCCGCGAAGACGCCCTTCTGCAGGACCTGGAAGTTGGGAGCTAACAGCCAGATTGCCGGAGTACCGGTATTGCTGTCGCGCCAAAGCAGGTCGGCGATGCCGTCGCCATTGAAGTCGCCCTGACCGACGATCTGCCAGTTGTTGGCCACTGGACCGTAGCCGCCGCTCTGCAGCGTCTGCAAGCCGTTCATCAGCCAGCCCGCGACGGTGCCGCTGTTGCTGTCACGCCAGGCGATGTCGCTCAGGCAGTCCCCGTTGAAGTCGTGGCTGTCGGTGGGCGCGACGCAGCCGACCGGAGGACCGCTGACGAGAGTCCCGTGCGTGCCCCAGCCGGTGAATACGTCGGTCCCGGTGATGAGCTGATTGAAGCCCCAGGCATTGGATCTATTCGATGGGTCGATCTGGGTCGCGGAATAGTCGCCCCAGCGACAGAAGACCATGCCGAAGCTGGAGCAATTGTTATACGAAGCCGTCGAGACGTCGGTAACAAGGGAAACCCAGCCACTCGACGAGGAGTTCGGCCCGTTGAAGATCACCATGGCTGCATTGCTCGCTGTCGTGGTGCGCGACGCATTCACGAATGCCTGGCTCGCATTGACCGCAACTGAGAGATTGAAGATAAAATCGTTTGGGGAAGTGAACAGATCCGTGGTGAACAGCGGGCTCGTGCCTGTCGTCGAGAATTGGTAGAGCCGGCCAGTCGCCAAGTTGTTGAGGTTGATGGAGTGGACGTTCCAAAGCCTCGTTCCGCGCTGAATGGTCTGCGATACAAAGCGGCCATCGGAGGTGTCGAGCACTTCCGTGCTGCCCGGCATTGGGGCACCGGGTGGCGCCGTCCAGGCCGTAATCGAGATGGGGCTCGTGGTCGTCAGCGTATCGGGGGAGCCGGGTCTGAGCGCATAGCGCGTGATCGAGTTGCCGCTCCCCGAAAACGGCGACAGGAGGTAGGCAGTGTTGTTCGAATCGAGAACGTTGGTGGCAGCGATGCCGAACAGCAAGTTGCTGAAGCAGGTCAATGTGACCGCACCGCCCGTCAGCGTGGGCGTCTTCGGAATGGTAATGAGCGCACCGGTCGGAATGCCGCTTGACGGAAACACATTGGCGGTGATCATCCACCGCGGGTTGCCGCCGTTAATCGAACCGACGTGCGGATAATCCCAGAAGTAGCTCTTATCGGGCAGGCAAAAGGTGGTGGTGCCGTTGATGATCTGTATCTGATACACGAACCAGGAGGTGCCGGTACTGTCCTTTGAAACAGCGAACCATTCGTTCTGATTGGTAGCGCCTTGAGTGCAGCTGCCGAAGCACGAGTCCGCCGTAACGATAAAGCGGCCATTCGTGTTGTCCCAAAGCACTTGCGGGTCGAACAATGATTCGCCGGAGGCAGCACCCATCAAGGTGGTCAGACCCTCTCGAGTGACCAGGGCGCACGTCGATTTGTTGTAGACCCCAATGTCGACGTTCGTCACCGTGACGATGTTAGTGGGACCGGCAGCGCCGTGAATGTCGGAGGGGGTCGTGCCGGTCGAGTTGTTGGTTACGCAGTCGGTGACGACTGCCGGAGCGGCCGGCGGGCCGGCTTGGCGCGGAGCCGCCGGGCTTCCCGAGCGCGGCGCGCCCGGCAGGCTCTTGATCCGGTTGAGCTCGGCATCGCCGATGGGAATTCGCGGACGCGGGGCCTCCACCGGCGCGGCGGCAGGAGGCGCCGCCGCGCCCAAAGGCATCTCAACGCTGCGTGCCTCTACGGTTTGGGTCTGGGCGGGAAACTGGCCTGCCACCTGGGCTTGCGCGGCGCCGAGGAAGCGAACCGACGCTAGTCCGAGGAGGCAGAGCGACAAGACTGCCGCTTCCGCTGCGGATCTCGTATCGGGGCGCGGAGCTCTTCGCGGAATCGGTCGCATCTGACCCTCCCCCAGCCGACCAACCCGGCCATCGGGAGCCTCTTGCGAACTGCGCTACGCCGATCGGCCCGCGCGCAACGCATTTCACTTTTCAGATAAAGCGGCTCGCTCACCGTCTCAGCATCAGACGGTGACGCGTTACGCGCTTGATTGTCACGCCACTGCAGCGACACTGGTCGCTGCAATCTTGCCCTAATGACAGACCCAACCGCATCGTGTCACTTCGGCACGCCGTTGGTGTCACTTTGCACGCCTTTGCGCGCGCTGCACACCAGCATTACTACCTACATGGCACACTCGAGTACCCTAGGGGCCGCTCTCCACCACTCGGCAGCGTCATGAACGCGCGCCGTTTCATCGGCTTACCTCGGGGCCAACGATCACGGACTAAGTTGTAGCAGGTCAGGTCCGTGCATCGCAGCAAAAGCAGCCTGCTCATGTCCGCTGTGGCTCAAAAGCTGCACAAACGCCCCAGGCCGTTGGTCAATCTATTTCCGCTGTACCCCCGAAAGCTGACATAGCCTATATATCCATCAGTCTGCGTATCCCGATGTCCTGTCCAAAGCGTATCTCGGTGCGAAGCGATCGAACGCGCACACAAACTTATCGACACTAAGGCGATAGTTTGAGACCGCCAGGACTCTTCTCGTGGTGTCTCTAATGCTTCGACACCAGTGCATCATCGCGCTCGCCGTGACGCTGGCCGGGCTATCGCCTGCGCAGGCGGAGGACACGGTGCTGACGCTGGCGTGCAACGGCACCACAACCACCACCGATGATGCTGTCGCTAAGCCGGTCTCTATGGGCATCGTAATCGACCTCAAGGCAGGAAAGATCGATGGCTTTTTCCGTCAATTTCGTGCCGAGATAAGCACCAACCAGACGAAATGGGTCTTTACGAGCGTTGTCGAAGAGAGCGGCGACGCACGTCTCAGCGGTTCTGTGGATCGCACGACGGGCGACCTGAAAGCCAGAATATTATTCAGACAATGGTTCACGGACTACGCGCTGAAGTGCGGGCGGTGGTGATGATCTGCGGCGGCGGTCAATTCATCCTCAAGCGCGCCGCGGCTTCGCGCCCATCCGGCGAGTGGAACGACGACGATTTCGACGTGCTCGCTGATGGCGCCGTGATCGGCAGGATCATGAAAGCAGCAGCGACGCCCGCAGCGAGCGGCCATGCGGCTGCCGCGCCACCGAGCAGCGTGATGAACTCGCGCCGGTTCATTCGATCACCTCGTCGGCGAGCGAGAGCAGGTTGTCGGAAATTTTGACGCCGAGCGCCTTGGCGGTCTTGAGATTGATCACCGTCTCGAATTTGGTCGGCTGCAGCACTGGAAGGTCGGCGGGTTTTGCGCCTTTGAGAATCCGCGCGCTGTAGACCCCATATTGCCGATACGCGTCGGTGATGCTCACGCCGTAACTCAGCAATCCGCCCGCCACCGCATATTCGCGAAATTGGTAGATGGCGGGCAGGCGCTGCCGTGCCGCGAAAGTAACGATCTGCTCGCGCCGCGTGTCGAAGTAAGGGTCTGCCGTGACCAGCAGTGCACCGACGCGCTCACTCGTCAGCGCCGCGAATGCGGTCTCAAGTTCCTCATCGGTGCCGGCATTGGCGACCACGATGCGTTGATCGATACTGCGCGCCGCCTCCTCGACCTGCCGCAACTGTCGCGATGCGGGCGCAAACTTTGGGTTAAGCAAAACGCCGATGAGCGGGATGCCGGGCGCGAGCTCGCGCAGCAGCCCCAGCCGTTTCGGCTCCATGAGATTTGTCAGTAACGTAACCCCGGTCGCATTGCCGCCGGGACGGCTGAAACTCTCGACCAGGCCGAGTGCGACCGGGTCGCCGCCGATTCCAAACACGATCGGGATAGTCGCGGTCGCCGCTTTCGCTGTGAGTCCAGAAGGCTCGCCCCCAGCTGCCACGATAACGGCCACTTGCCGACTCACCAGATCGGCGGCGAGCATCGGTAAGCGGCTATAATCGCCGCGTGCCCAGCGGAACTCGATCGCTGCGTTCTCACCCTCGGCGAAGCCGCCCTCCTTCAGGCCGCGGCGGAATGCCTCGACCAGATGGACAGAATCCTCTGGTGACCGCGCGCTCATGAATCCGATCACCGGCATCGGCTGCTGCGCGCCGGCGGCAAGCGGACACGCAACCGCGCTGCCGAGCAGGGTGATGAAATCGCGTCGCCTCATGGGCTCCCTCAGCCCGAGGGTCACACCCTACCACAACGTCGCAGGGAATGCCGCGTCGTGCATCACAGCAAAATTGGCCGCCAAATGAAGCGATGGGTCAAAAGCGCCGAGTCGATCGGCTCGCGATGCGAGCGCAATGTGCGCTTCGCTCCGAAAGCGACCGGCGCCTCATGTCCGAGCTGGGTCAAATACGTCAGACCGAGTCTCAGGGGAGGCCGCCCCATGTCCGGAGTGCCCCGAAACCAGACGTCTGGTTGTTCTTACCGCACCGCGAACGGCGCAAGATACGGGCGGCCGAATGGCACGCCCGCGGCAACTGTCTGCACTGGCTTGAAGTGGACCTTTCCTTCGCGCTTGTTGTTGCGCGTGTCGACGAACGACACCGGCCCTTCGACGAGTTCCATGATGGCGACGTCACCCGGCGCCCCGATCTGCAGCGTTCCGAGCTTGGGTGTGCGGTTGATTACTCCCGCCGGCTTGTTTGTCGCCATCGCGACCACTTGCTCAAGCGAGAAGCCGAGCCCCATGAACTTGCTCATCACCCAGGTGAGGTAGGGCATCCCGGGAGTGTTGCCGGAGAAGACGTGGATGTCGGAGGAAATGGTGTCGGGCGGGCAGCCCTGCTGGATTGCCGCTTCGGCAACGGTGTAATCGAAGCTGCCGCCGCCGTGACCAATGTCGAAGACCACGCCGCGCTGCTTCGCGGCGAGTGCCGCCGGCAGCAGACGGCCGTCCTGCACGATATTGGTAAAATCGCCGGCGAGATTGGGGAAGCCCGAATAGCAATGGGTGAGAATGTCGCCCGGCCGCAGCAGATCGAGGATCTGTGACATCAGCGCTCGTGTTTCCACCCCACCGATGTGGCACATCACCTTGGCGCCGGTACCCGCCGCCTCGCACGCGCTGATCGCTCGTTTGAGCGGCTCCAGCCCATTCTTGGCGATCACGTTCTCCGACATACGCACCTTCGCACCGAGCACCATATCGTTGTTCTCTGCGATCGCCCGGGTCGCGACGTCGGTCTGCGCAAAATCGATGTTGTAGAGCTCGGCAACGGGAAAGCCGGCAAGCCCGATGTTGGCGATGTGCACGAAGGCATAGACGCGGGTGCGCGTCTGCGCCGCGACATAGCGGCGGAACGCAGCAAAGTTGTTGGCACCGGCATCGCCCGCCGAGACGCAGGTGGTGGTGCACTGATGCGCGACCAGCTCGTCGGCCGGAATGCCGATGGCTGAGCCATAGGGATAGACATGGGTGTGCAGGTCGACGAGCCCGGGCGTCACGAGCTTGCCGGTAGCGTCGAGGACGCGCTGCGCGCGCGCTGGCGGGATGTCGGCCTCGAGCGCCTCGATCACGCCGAAGCGGATTCCGATGTCGCGCTTTCCGCGCAGATTTTGGCTGGGATCAAGCACGTCGCCGCCCTTGATCATCAGGTCGAACTTATCGTTCGGGCCCATGGCGGCGCGCGACGGTCCGCTCGTTGCGGCAGTGAGGGCGAACGAACCGGCGGCTGCGAGAAACTTGCGACGCGTGGCGGACATGGATTGCCTCCCTGCATATTCTTATTTTCATCGTGCGCCGCGCGATTGCGCACGTCAATTGCAACGGCCGTGCTGATGAGGAGACCGGTCCAAGCAACGACAATTCAGAGCATTTCCGTCCGATCGACACGCTCGCGACACTGCGGCATGTCCGCTTTGCGCCGAAAGCCGTGGTTTGCCATCAAACTGGAAATGTGTCGCCAAGTGCCAGAACCGGACTCATGCACCGCAGCAAACACAGCGGCGACCGGCGTCCCCTTGGAACCGGCGCCGCGATACGTTCAGAGGGCTCAGTTGTATAATGCAACGGCTGGAAAGCTCAAAAAGGTATCCGGTTCTGCATTACCGTCACGTGCCGTCGGAGGAAAACAACAAAGTCTTTGGCCAAGCCCAATCTTTCGTACCCGGCACCCCAACGAACATTCAGTTTATGGTCAAGGACACAAAAAAGTACACCGCAACAGGCGGTTGGGGTTTTGCTCACTTCCAGGACGGCAAACCCGGCGACGAGGCGTTCATGAAAACCTGCTTCCCCTGCCACAATGAGATCAAAGCGCGCGACCTTGTCTTCACCCGTTACGCACAATAAGCACCGGCGTTCGCTAAGCAGAAGTGTGACGCAGGAACGAGGCCTTGGCGGTCTATCGCCGACGAGGTGATCGAATAGAAGGTGACTTCCGCTCGGGTCAAAAGCGACGTGGCCAACACCGGCGACGAGTCCCGTTATGTCCGGTTTGCCTCCCAAAGCGGACATTAAACTGGGAGCACCTGTGCATGTCTGCTAAGTGCCACAAGCGGACTCATGCAGTGCAGCACAAAATGTCGCTATTCGATCACCTCGTCGGCACGAGCGAGCAGAGTTGGCGGCACTTCGAGGCCGACCGTCTAGGCGATCTTGAGGCTCGTGATCAGCTGGTACTCGGTCCTTGGCTGCGCCGTCGTGGCGAAGTTGTGCTGCCAGTTGACCTAGTGGCGGATTGCCTGCGCTTGGGCTTGCCAGCAGTCGGATCTTTCGCCGACATGGTGTTGCTTGGCAAAGAGCTCGTCCGATCACGGATGGCTATATTCAAACCATTCAGCAGCGTGGCGCGTTCCTCAGCACTCATTTTCGACGAGGCCCAGACCATCACCGCGGACGCCGCTTTGGCAAGGTCGCGCGGTGGCAATAGATCATCGGCCATGGCGCCGACTAGCTTGTACACCGTTGCTTTCATCGTTGAAGTCATGCCTGACCTCTCAGCTGCAGCGAGCCCGCATCATAGCATCAGGCCGGGTACGAGGACGCGAGAAGTTCGGGGACTTCGACAGAACCGCGGCCGAGCGCGGGGCTGGTGCCGCTGTCGTCTGTCAGCTGGTTCCTGCTACGTCCGCTTCGCCTCCCAAAGCGGACCTAAACTGAGAACGCCTGTGCATGTCCGCTAAGTGCCAGAAGCGGCTCAATGCACCGCAACAAGAAAACGCACTGCGCCAAATCCAT
>Ga0306920_100010226_pt1 | contig 12575 bp, 11 predicted proteins | sample flu12Cox44000170_FD_204666 | JGI IMG/M metagenome (GOLD analysis project Ga0306920, IMG submission 204666) | Lab enrichment of tropical soil microbial communities from Luquillo Experimental Forest, Puerto Rico - flux4day.12C.oxic.44.000.170 (v2)... | ecosystem: Environmental > Terrestrial >...
ACCGCCACGCGCGCGGGCTCATTCTGACCGAGCAGGGTGAGCTCCTCCATCACACCGCGCACGACGTGTTCATGAAGCTCGAGGCGGCGCGCGCCAAGCTGACCGACAGCCGCGAGCGGCCGAACGGAGAGCTGCGGGTCACGACCACCCCCGGTATCGGCGTGCATTGGCTGACCCCGCGGCTCGGCGAGTTCATCGAGCTTTATCCCGACGTCCATCTCTCGCTGATCACCACCGACGAGGAACTCGACCTCGCGATGCGCGAGGCGGACGTGGCGATCCGGCTGCGCCAGCCCACGCAGCCCGACTTGATCCAGCGCAAGCTATTCTCGGTACGCTTCCACGCCTATGCCTCGCCGGAATACATCAAGCGGTTCGGCACGCCGCGCGCGCTCGATGACCTCGATAACCACCGCATCCTGCTGCTGGGCGGCAGCACGGTGCCGCAATATCTCGAGAACCGGCGCTGGCTGATCGAGGTCGCGCGCAACGGCAAAGGCCCGCGCACGCCCGCGCTCACCATCAACAACGTGCTCGGCGTTCTGCGCGCGTGCCAGCGCGGCATCGGCGTCGCCTTGCTGCCCGACTATCTGGTCGAAGAGAACGGCGGCCTGGTGCAGCTGTTCGGCGAGTCCGACACGACGATCGCGCTCGATGCCTATTTCGTGTATCCCGAAGAACTCAAGACGGTCGCGCGCGTGCAGGTGTTCCGCGACTTTCTGGTCGCGAAGGCGCAGCGCTGGCATTTCTAGCCGGCGGTCGCAGGCGCCACGGCGACGCCTCCATCGTGCCTCGACGATTGCCGCATGGCTGGCATGCAAGCCTTTGTGTTGTGTGAGAAAATCACGGCGGCATACTGCGTCTACTGGCGGCAGACGGTTGCCCATCCTCCCAGATTGCAATCGTAGCGCCGTCAGCTGTTCCCCTCTGGAAGGTGATTGTCGGCCCCCGCGCCGACGAACTGCAAACCGGACCCGCAAGGGTCCGGTTTTCTCTCTGCGCCGCGCTCCGGAGACGTTTATGCTCCCGTCCGCGTGCTTGCGGAGGTGCTTGCGCGGCGGCCGCTCCCGATCTACCCTGTTTGCATTCAGAAACCCCAGGGGACGACCAATGGCGTGGACTACCCCGACCCTCGTTGAGATCTGCATCGGCCTCGAGATCAACGGGTACCTGCCGGCCGAATTCTGATCCCGGCCCGTTTGCGTCGGTCCTGAATGGGTCGACTCACCGCCCTCGTGCTCGGCTCGGCGGCGGGAGGAGGTTTTCCTCAATGGAATTGTCGCTGCCCGACATGCCGTTTGGCATGGGCGGGCGATGCGCGCGTGCGGCCGCGCACCCAGGCGAGTCTCGCCGTCAGCGCCGACGGTGAAAACTGGCTCCTGATCAACGCGTCGCCGGACCTTCCCCAGCAGGTTCGGCAGTCGAAGGTGCTGCATCCGCGCAGCGCAACGCGCGGAAGCCCGATCAAAGCGGTGGTGCTCACGGGCGCCGAGATCGATCAAATCGCAGGCTTGCTCAGCCTGCGCGAGCGCGAGCCTTTCATGGTGTGCGCCACCGCGGTGACGCTCGCCGCCCTCGCCGAGAACGCCATGTTCGGTGTGCTGGCACTCGACGTCGTGAAGCGGACGGCGATCATTCCCGGTGTCCCACTCACGCTTCCCGGCGAGCTCCAGGCGCAAGTGTTCATGGTGCCGGGCAAGCTGCCGCTCTATCTCGAAGGCGAGAACCCGGAGATCGCGAGCGAGACGGCGGCAAATGTCGGCGTCGAGATTTCGGCCCACAACGCGCGCATGGTTTATATCCCGGGCGCCGCCGCGGTGACCGCCGCGATGACGCAGCGGATCAAGGGCGCCGACGTCGTCTTTTTCGACGGCACGCTTTTTCGCGACGACGAGATGATCACGAGCGGAACCGGCGCCAAGACCGGCCGTCGCATGGGGCATATGCCCATCGACGGAGAGGATGGTTCGCTAGCCGCACTCGAGGGCCTTGCCGGGCGGCGCGTCTACGTGCACATCAACAACACGAATCCGATCCTGATCGACGGCTCACTGGAGCGCGTGCACGTTGAGCGCAAGGGCTGGGAGGTCGCCGAGGACGGAATGGAGATCGTGCTGTGAAGCCGATGACGCCGCAGGAACTCGAGGCGCAACTGCGCGACATCGGGGCGCGGCGCTATCACCGGCTGCACCCGTTCCACGCGCTGCTGCACGGCGGCAAATGCACGAAGGGCCAAGTCCAGGCCTGGGCGCTCAACCGCTACTATTACCAGGCGATGATCCCGGTGAAGGACGCGAGCCTGATCGCGCGCTGCGATGACCCGGCGCTGCGCCGGGAATGGCGCCGCCGCCTCGTCGACCACGACGGCGAGAGCGAGGGCGACGGCGGCATCGCGCGCTGGCTGAAATTGACCGACGGCGTCGGGCTCGACCGCGACTACGTTGTCTCGCTCGCGGGCTTGCTGCCGGCCACGCGCTTTGCGGTCGAGGCCTATGTGCACTTCGTCCGCGACAAGACCCTGCTCGAGGCCGTCGCATCCTCGCTCACCGAATTGTTCTCGCCGCAGATCATCAGCGAGCGGCTCGAGGGCATGCTCAAGAGCTACGACTTCGTCAGCGCCGACACGCTCGCTTATTTCTCCAAGCGCCCGCCGCTGGCCCAGCGGGATTCCGACTTCGCCCTCGACTACGTCAAGCGCGAGGCCAAGACGCCGGACGCCCAGCAGGCCGTGCTCAAGGCGCTCGAATTCAAATGCGACGTGCTATGGGCGATGCTCGATGCGCTTTACCATGCCTATGTGGCGCCCAAGCATGTTCCGCCCGGCGCCTTCGTGCCGCAGGACTGGAGGAGCGCGTGAGCGATCCCAGCCCCGCCATCGCCGCCGAGGCGCGCCCGCGCCTGCCGCGGGGCGTTCGGCTCGTCCACAATGAGGCGCAGGGCGGCTGGGTGCTGCTTGCGCCCGAGCGGGTCTTCAAAGCCGACCCAATCGCGGCCGAGATCATCAAGCGCTGCACCGGGAAGGTCACCTTCGGCGAGATCGTCGATGACCTCGCCAAGACCTATGCGGCGCCGCGCGATAAAATCCTCGCGGACGTCGGCACATTGTTGCGCGGTTTGGCCGACAAAAAACTGTTGGAAGTGTGATAAAGAATCGTCATAACCGCGCTTGTCCAGGCTAGTCCCACGTCGTTGGCTGCGCAGGCAGGTCACGCGGGCGTGGATGGCAAATGGAACTCGGGGCTGCGCCCCGAGCTGCCGGCGATCAAGTGCCGTAGGTCGCAAGAGGCGACGTCGAACGGCATGCCTGGCCGCAGCATTGGATCAACCGCCACGTGGCGTTATCGAGTTCCGCAATGGTGCACAAGCCGCTCGGCCTGCTCGCCGAGCTGACCCACCGCTGTCCGCTCGGCTGCCCGTATTGCTCCAACCCGCTCGCGCTCGATGCGAGAGAAGACGAGCTCGACACCGCGACCTGGGTGCGCGTCTTCGGCGAGGCGGCTGCGCTTGGCGTCCTGCAGGTGCATTTGTCGGGCGGCGAGCCCGGCGCGCGGCGCGACCTCGTGGACATCACCGCCGGCGCCCATGCCGCCGGCCTCTATACCAATCTCATCACCTCCGCGGTCGGGATCACGCAGAAGACCCTTGGCGCGCTCGCTGGGGCCGGGCTCGACCACGTGCAGATCTCCATCCAAGACAGTAATGCTCCATCCGCCGACCACATCGCCGGCTACGACGGCGCGTTTGCCAGGAAGCGGGCGCTCGCGGCCGAGGTGGTTCGGCATAAGCTGCCGCTCACCGTGAACGCCGTGGTGCACCGCGCCAACATCGACGGGATCGGCGGCATGGTCGATCTCGCGCTCGCGCTCGGCGCCAGCCGGGTCGAGATCGCGCACGTGCAGTACTACGGCTGGGCGCTCAAGAACCGCGCCGCGCTGATGCCGAGCCGTGCGCAGGTCGAGCGAGCCACGGCGGCGGTCGAGCAATTGCGCACGCGTCACCACGGCCGCATCGTCATCGACGCCGTGGTGCCCGACTACTATGCCCGCTATCCAAAGCCTTGCGTCGGCGGCTGGGGTCGGCGCTCGCTCAACGTGACGCCGGCGGGCAAGGTGTTGCCCTGCCACGCCGCCGAGTCGATCCCCGGCCTTGAATTCTGGAACGTGCGCGAGCGTTCGCTCGCCGATATCTGGGCGAACTCGCCGGCCTTCAACGCCTTCCGCGGCAACGCATGGATGAAGGAGCCGTGCGCGAGCTGTCCGCGGCGGGAGCTCGATTTCGGCGGCTGCCGCTGCCAAGCCTTCGCGCTCACCGGCGACGCCACCGCGACCGATCCGGTGTGTCACCTCGCTCCCGACCATGCCCGCCTCGCCGAACTCGCGGCCGTGCGCAGCGATGCTCCCTACGTCTACCGCCGCATGTGAGCCAGCGTCAGCGTCGCCCCCGATCTCCGATTCCGATTGCGCTTGGGGTACGACCTGTCGGACACTGCGGCCAAGTAAACGCACGATCAGGGAGGATCGCATGCCCATCCGCTTCTCGCCGCAGCGGGCGCTCTTGCTCGCGGCGACGCTCGCAAGCGCGCTCGCAGCCTGCCCGGCCGCCGCGCAGCAGTCGACGCCGACGCCCCCGCCGCCTACACCCAACCAGCCGACCTCGGACGCGGCCACCAAGCTGCGCGGCATCAACCCTCCGCCCTTCCCCATGGCGGCGGACAAATTGCCGACCCCGCAGCTCAAGCTGCCGAAGGGATTCAAGATCGAAGTGTTCATGAGCGGCGTGCCGAATGCGCGCTCGCTGCGGCTCGGGGAGAAGGGCACGGTCTTCGTCAGCAACCGCCTGCTCGACAAGGTCTATGCCATCGTCGAGAAGGATGGAAAACGCGAGCTCAAAGTCATCGCCTCGGGCCTGGACCGGCCGAACGGCCTCGCCCTCCACGCCGGCACGCTCTACATCGCCGAAGGCACCAAAGTTTCCAAGCTCGAAAAGATCGAGGACAATCTCGACAATCCACCGAAGCCCGTCGTCATCTACGATGAGTTCCCCAACCACCAGTCGCACGGTTGGAAATTCATAGCGGTGGGGCCGGACAACAAGCTCTACATCAACGTCGGAGCGCCCTGTAACATCTGCCTCCCGCCCGAGACCAACGGCCAGATCAGGCGCATGAATCTCGATGGCAGCGGGTCGGAAACCTACGTGCGCGGCGTTCGCAACTCGGTCGGGTTTGATTTCCACCCGGTGACGAAGGAGCTTTACTTCACCGACAACGGCCGCGACTGGTTATCGGAGGATCTGCCCAACGACGAGCTCAACCGCGTCACCACGGCCGGGCAGCATTTCGGCTATCCGTATTGCCACCAGGGCAACGTGCCCGACGACCAGTTCGGCTGGGGGCGCAGCTGCAGCGACTACGAGGCGCCCGTCGCGCTGCTCGGCCCGCACACGGCCGCGCTCGGCATGCGCTTTTACACCGGCAGGATGTTTCCAGCCGCCTACCGCAACGCGATCTTCATCGCCCGCCACGGCTCGTGGAACAAGACCGACAAGCTCGGCGGCGATGTCATCGTCGTGAAGCTCAACCCCAATGGCAGCGTGAAATCCTGGGAGCCGTTCATGACCGGCTTCCTGCAAGACAACAACTATATCGGCCGCCCGGTGGACGTGGAGGTGCTCAAGGACGGCTCGCTGCTGGTGTCGGACGACTACGCCGGCGCGATCTACCGCATCAGCTATGACGGCCGCCGCGTCGCCGAACGCTGAGCCCATTTCGCCCGCTTTTCGGCCGCCGCGCGTCACACGGAATCTCGATTGCGCGCGGCGGGGAAAATGTTGGACACTGCAACGGAGGAAACGTCTTCGACGCACGGCCCTCGGTGGAAGAAGGCCCGGCGAAGGATCAGTTTTCCGCATAGGGAGGATCATCATGACCTACTTGTCCCGCCGGCGCGGCGTCGTGCTCGCCGGAACGCTCGCTACGCTACTCGTTGCTGCGGGCCCGGCGGCCGCCCAGCAGCAAGCTCCGCTGCCGCCCGGCTCCCCGTTGATCGGTCGACCCGACACCGAAGGCGCAAAGAAGCTTGCGCCGGTCGTGCCGCCGCCGCTCCCGGCCGCGGCCGACAAGCTGCCGATTGATAAGCTCAAGGCGCCGAAGGGCTTCACGATCGATGTCTATGCGAGCGGCGTCGACAACGCACGCACGCTTCGGCTCGGTGACAAGGGTACGGTGTTCGTTTCAAGCCGCCTCAAGGACAAAATCTACGCCATCGTCGACAAAGGCGGAAAACGCGAGGTGAAGGTCGTCGCCTCCGGGCTCTATCGCCCGAACGGCATCGTTCTGCATAAGGGGACGCTCTATATCGCCGAGCTGTCGCAGATCTCGAAAATCGAAAACGTCGAGGACAAGCTCGACAACCCGCCGAAGCCGACCGTCATCTTCAGCGACCTACCGAAAGATGAGGCGCACGGTTGGAAATATCTCACCGTCGGACCTGACGAGAAGCTTTATTTCCAAGTTGGCGCGCCTTGCAACATCTGCATGCCGTCCGAGCGCCATGCCAAGATCTACCGTCTCAATCTGGACGGCAGCGGGCTGGAAGTCGTCGCTTCCGGCATCCGTCAGATCGTCGGGATGGACTGGCACCCAACCTCCAAGCAGCTCTACTTCACCGAAAACAGTCGCGACTGGCTGTCGGAAGACATCCCCCAAGACAAATTCAACAGAGTGACTCAGCCCGGCAAGGACAATTTCGGCTACCCCTACTGCCACCAGGGCAACATCCCGGACCAGGAGTTCGGATGGGGGCACTCGTGCGATGAGTTCACCAAGCCGCTCGCGCTGCTGGGCCCACACGCGGGGGCTTTGGGGATGCGCTTCTACACCGGCACCATGTTCCCGGCCGCCTACCGCAACCAGGTCATCATCGCGCGCCATGGCTCCTGGAACCGCAGCACCAAGATCGGAGGTGATCTTGTACTGATGAAGCTCAAGCCGGACGGCACCTTCAGGTCGATGGAGCCGTTCGTTACCGGCTTCCTCCAGAACAACAATTATGTCGGACGGCCGGTCGATGTGCTGGTGATGAAGGACGGCTCGTTGCTGGTCTCCGACGACTACAACGGCGCAGTCTACCGGGTGAGCTACGGCGCCCAGCGGACGGCCGCCGGTCGCTGACCCCTTCTCGGCGTCGAGGGCGGCACGCCGCCGCCCTCGAACCTTTTCCTTCCTCCCGCGTTTTCCCACGTTTTCTGGAGGCCACATGCGAAGCCTCGCGGTCGGGGCCATTCTCGCCGGTTTGTCTGCGCTGCCGCTCTGCGCACAGTCGCTCGACGCGCGCCTGCCGACCTGCTTCGCCTGCCATGGCGAAAAGGGGACATCGCAGCTGCCCGAAACACCCTCGCTCGGCGCGCAGCCGGCCTTCTACACGACGGTGGAGCTGCTCATGTTCCGCGACAGGCTGCGCATCACCGAACCGATGAACGAGATGACCAAGGGGCTCACCGACGCCGAGTTGCAAAGGTGTGCTGAGATCATTTCGAAATTGCCGCCACCGGAGCCGGTTTCCGATGCCCCTGACGCCGCCCGCATGGAAAGAGCGCGTGCGCTGAGCCAAAAAAACCACTGCAATTTCTGTCACCAATCCAATTACACCGGGCTAGAGAACGTTCCCCGGCTCGCCGGCCAGCGCGAGGATTACCTGCTCAAGGCGCTGCGCGGCTACAAGGACAATTCACGACGCGGCTACGATGCCCAGATGTCCGAGGTCGTCTACGCCATGAAGGACGAGGAGTTCGTCGACCTCGCCTACTTCCTCGCCCGGCTGAAGTGACACGGGCGGCGTGCGCCGAAGACCGTCCGGTTATTCCTCCCGCCCCGCAATCTCCGCCTGCCAGGGCGCGACCCAGCGCTCGACCGCGCCGATCAGGTAGTTGACCCCGATCGCCATGACCATCAGGACGACGATGGGCACGAACATGGTCGCGGTGTCGAAATTGTTGGCGGACGTGATGATGATCGCGCCCAGCCCGGAGATAGAGGTGAAGAACTCGGCGATCACCATCGCGACCACGGCGCGGCCCACCGCGAGCCTGATCCCCGCCATGATGTAGGGCAGCGTTGCCGGCAGGATGATCCGTCGCAAAATGACGGTATTGGGCGCAACGAAGGATTTGCCGACCTCGATCAGCGTCTTCGGCACCGCCGTCACGCCGTGCCAAGTGTTGATGCAGATCGGGAATACCGACATCAGGAACACGACCGCGACCTTGACCGCAAAACCCAGGCCCAGCCACAGCACGAGCAGCGGCACCAGCGCCACCAGCGGCATGGCGTAACCGGCGGTGATATAGATTCCGATCGCCGCCTCGACTGCGCGGAAGCGGCCGGTGACGAGCCCGATCGGGATACCGACAACAATGGCAAGCCCGTATCCCAAGAGGAAAGGCCGCAGGCTGTCGAGCAACGCCGTCCAGAGCTTGCCCGTGCGCGCGAGTTGCCAAAATGCCTCCGCGATCGCGCTCGGGTAGGAGCCGAAGACCGGATTGATGTCGCGGCCGAGTATTTCCCACGCGCCCAGCAGCACGACGAGCGAGCCGACGGTGATGATCCAACTCGGCAGCGGGCGCCGCGGCTTGGATTCGGCCGGCGCCTCACCCCGCGCGCTTTCGACGACATCAACCATCTGATCGCTCGCGCCTCAAGGCTCCGAAACATTCTCCGGCGAGCGAAACCTTCGCCAGCAACGCCGTAACATTCGAGCAGTTTCCGCTACCATCGCCGACAACCCGTTCTAGTGCAGCGCCGCGGCCGGTTCATGCAACGCTTTCCACACCCGATAGCGGGTGTCGGCGAATTCGGGCGTGCCCCGCACGATGCCGAGATCGGGCCGCGGGCGGCCGAGCGGCACGGTCATGATCTCCTGCACCATGCCGTGCTTCATCACCACGATCCGGTCGGCGATCAGCACCGCTTCGTCGAGGTCGTGCGTGACGAACAGAATGGTCTTGCGCGTGCGCGCATGCAGTTCGAGCAATTCAGCCTGCATGGTTTCGCGCGTCTGCGCGTCGAGCGCGCCGAACGGCTCGTCCATGAGCAGTACCTTGGGATCGATGGCGAGCGCGCGCGCAATCCCGACGCGTTGCTTCATCCCGCCGGAGAGCTGGTGGGGTCGGCGGTTGAGCGAGTCGGAGAGGCCGACGAGCGCGAGATAGCGCGTCGCGGTCGCGCGCAGCTCGGCCCCGCGCATGCCCTTCATTTCGAGCCCGAACATCACGTTTTGCAGAGCGGTGAGCCAGGGCAAGAGCTCGGCGAACTGGAACACCATGCCGCGGTCGTGACCGCAGCCCCTCACCTCGCGGCCGTCCACCGTGACCTTGCCGCCGGAAGCGGTTTCGAGCCCCATGGCAATGCGCAGCACCGTCGTCTTGCCGCAACCCGAGGGGCCGATGAGCACCACGATCTCGCCGTCATGCACTTTGAAATTCACGCGGCTGAGCGCCTGCACGGCGTGCACCGCGCCATCGACACGCAGCGTGAATTGCTTGGATATATCGTGCAGGGCGACTTCACCCATGCCGCGCATCACCTCTCGAGACGGCACCGGCCCGAACGCGTGATCCCACGCTCGCGCCGACACACGGGCTTACTTGCCGGCACGCTCCACCGCCTGCGCCCGGATATCGGTGTTGACCGTGTTGGCAAGATCGCCGGCCTTGGGGATCTGGCCGAGTTCGACCATCTGCGCCTGCATCCAGGCGAGCTTGTCCATGGGCAGCGGCAGGTCGGGCGCGATCGCGCCAACCTTCACGGCGTCGTCGAAGACGAAGGCCGGGCGGGGATCGTCGGCCTTGGCATCGGTCGCCTCGGCCGTGAGCTTGATGGTCTCGTCCCGGTGCGCGAGGGCGTAGCGCAGCGCCTTCGACTGGGCGCTCAGATAACGGATCGCATCCTCGCGCCGCTGCGCGAGCAGCTTACCGCTGGAAAACATGCAGATGCGCAGGAAATTCGGCAGCGCATCCTTGCCCTCCAGCAGCATTTTCAGATTCTTCGACGACGCCAGCGGCAAATACTCGTTCGACACCACCGCGGCGTCGACCACCCCGCCGAGCAGTGCGGTGTAGCGGTCGCGATCGCCGCCAACCGCCGCAAGGCTGACGTCGGAGGGGGCGATCTTGAATTTCGCCAGGGCCACGCGCGCCAACATGTCGGGGAACGAGCCGGGCGCGGACACGGCGATGGACTTGCCCTTGAGATCTTCCATCTTGTCGATGCCGGCCTTGACCATGATGCCGTGCGGGATGACGACCCAGTGGCAACCCATGATCTTCACGTCGCCGCCGCGCACGCCCGCCGCGATCGCGCCCTGGACGCCGCCTTCGTAGCTGTCGAGCTCGCCGGCGAGCAGCGCTTTGAGGCCGATCTGGTCGTCTTTCACCTCGAGCAGTTCGAGCTTGAGGCCCTCGCGTTCGGCAAAGCCGCGCTTGGCCGCCATTAGCAGGAAGCCGGCATCGGCCTTGGGCGCGATGATCCCGTGTTTCCAAGGTTTCAGCGCTTGCGCCGGCGCGGCGCCCGCGGCGGCTGCAACCATCGCGCCTGCCGCCACCAGCCGCGCCAGAATGGCCGTTTTCATCTCCTGGCCTCGTTGCTCATTGTCGGCCCGCCAAAGAGCATTTATCGAAATTCCTGTCAAAGATCATGCCGCTGCGATCATGCTGCTGCGCCGCCCGCCCATGATCGCCCACGATGATTGCGAACGACCCCTCACCCCGCTAGCAAGTGCCAACCAAACACGGGAGCCGCCATGACCGCCCGAGCTGGAAAGACACAAAAGACGACGGACAAACCACCGCCGACGTTGCGCAGCCCGACGATCGTCGACACCGGCGGAGTCGCATCGGTGCATCTCACCCTTGCGGTCTGCGACTACGAGCACGTGCGCGAGATCGCGCAAGGCTTGGTGCGCGCCGACGGCATCACGCTCACGCCGCTGATCTTTCCGTCGATCGAGGAGATTACCTTCCGTTTTACCAACTCGCTCGAATGGGACGTCTCCGAGCTGTCGTTCGGCAAATATATTTCACTGACCTCGCAGGGTATCGCGCCCATGGTCGCGATCCCGGTCTTTCCGTCGCGGGTCCATCGCCATTCGGCGATCTATGTGCGCGGCAAGGCCGGCATCAGGACCGCGAAGGACCTCGAGGGCCGCGCGGTCGGCATCCCGGAATGGGCGCAAACCGCCGGCATCTATGTGCGCGGCTTTCTCGCCGAGGAGGAGGGCGTCGATCTCGCGAAAATCCGCTGGCTGCAGGCCGGCGTCAACGAACCCGGACGCGCGGAGAAGGTGGAGCTCAAGCTGCCAGCCGGCATCCGCTATCAGGCGCGGCCGGACACCAGCCTCTCGGCGATGCTCGCGAGCGGCGAGGTGGACGCGGTGATTTCCGCCCGCGCGCCGGAGGGCTTTGCCGGCGGCGGTCCGGTCGTGCGGCTTTATCCCAATTATCGCGCCGAAGAGGAACGCTTCTTCCGGAAGACCGGCATTTTCCCGATCATGCATCTGATGACGATGCGGCGGACGGTGTTCGAGCAACATCCGTGGATCGCGATGAATCTTTTCAAGATGTTCGACGAAGCGAAGCACCGGTGCTTCAACCGTCTGCGCGACTTCACCTGCGCGCGCATCCCGCTCCCTTGGGCGGCGGCGATCGCGGACGAGATCGCGGCGGGCTACGGGCCCGATCCCTATCCCTATGGCATCGCGCAAAGCCGAGCGACCATCGAGGCGTTCTGCCGCTACGCCCACGACCAGGGCGTGACCCACCGGCGGATGACCGTCGACGATCTCTTCCCGCGCGAGGTGCGTGCGACGGCGAGGGTGTGAATTTCGAAGCCTAGCTCAATGCGCGCCGGGGCGCCGCTTGAGATTGACGTGGATGTTCTTCTCGCGCGTGAAGCTCAACAGCTCCTCGATGCCTTCCTCGCGTCCGACCCCGGATTGCTTGTAGCCGCCGAAGGGCGCGCCGAGGAAATGCTTCGACACCTCGTTGATCCACACGAACCCCGCCTCGACGGCTCCCGCGGCGCGATGCGCGGTGACGAGATCGTTGGTCCAGATCGAGCATGTCAGCCCGTATTCGACCTGGTTCACCTGCGCCAGCATCTTCTCCTCATCGCTCCATTTGAGAATGGAGAGAACCGGGCCGAAGATCTCTTCCTTGCCGATGCGCATGTCCATGGTCACGTCGGCGAACACCGTGGGCTCGACGTAGAAGCCCTTGGCGAGCAGGGGATCGCTCGGGCGCTTGCCGCCGCTCAACAGCCGCGCGCCATCTTGCTTGCCGGCCTCGATATAGCCGAGGACGCGATCGTATTGCACCTTGCTCACGATCGAGCCCATGGTGGTCGCGGGATCGGTCGGAATGCCGGGCTTGTAGCGCTTGATGGAATTCTTCACGCGCTCGAGCACGGCGTCGTAGATCTTCTCGTGCACGAAGGCGCGGCTGGTCGAGCCGCAGGATTGTCCGCACCAGGTGAAATTCATGCCGTCGACGACGGCGGCCGAGACCGCGTCGAGATCGGCGTC
>Ga0306920_100010228_pt1 | contig 12573 bp, 10 predicted proteins | sample flu12Cox44000170_FD_204666 | JGI IMG/M metagenome (GOLD analysis project Ga0306920, IMG submission 204666) | Lab enrichment of tropical soil microbial communities from Luquillo Experimental Forest, Puerto Rico - flux4day.12C.oxic.44.000.170 (v2)... | ecosystem: Environmental > Terrestrial >...
GGCAACTATTTCGCCCCGATCGCCGAAACGGGCTACAGCTACAACGGCGTCGGCCGGCTCGATTACGAAATTTCCGAGAAGCACCATCTGTATCTGCGCGCCTACCTGGGGCAGGGGAACCAGATCGCCCCGCTTGGCGGGAGTCCTGCTCTCGGAACGGCGAGCTCGAACCTGAAGTATTACTTCGAGGTCGCTCCGCTGCATGTGGGGAACTACTCGGCGGTACTCAATTCGGTGCTGTCGCCATCGATTACCAACCAGTTGCTATTCGGCGCCAACTACTTCAATCAGGTGTTTCACGACTTCAACAACAGCTTCAATACGAAGTCCATGGGCATTTACCTGAGCCCGGACGCGACGACTCACGGGGACTACATTCTTGGGGCTCCGAATATCAAGATTGCTGGATTTGAACAGATCGGCTTGACGCCGCCCGAAGGCCGCAGCGATCTCACCTGGCACATCAACGACGTTGTGTCGCAGAATCTCGGAGCGCACCAGCTGCGGTATGGCGTCGAGGTGCGCGAAGCGCATTTGAACGAGTTCTATCACCGGCGCGGTACGGGGAGATTTATCTTCGACGGCAAGATCGGCCCCTGGGCCGGCAGCGCCACCTGCACCGACAATCCCGCCGAATGTGCACTCGCGGACTTCCTGGCCGGCTACGTTGATGCGAACGGCACGACCATTGCGGTGGGTGACCCGGAGCGCTGGGTGAAGGTTGAAGCCTTCAACGGCTACGGCCAGGACAGCTGGCAGATCAACAAAAAACTCAATCTGAACTTCGGATTGCGGTACGAATACTTCGGGCCCATGCGCAGAGACAAACAGGACATCGCCAATTTCGTGCCGGGGACGGGGTTCCTCATCCAGGGCGGGAAAAATGGAGCCGACCTGTATTCTCCGGGTGCCAACCATTTCGCACCACGAGTCGGATTCGCGTATCAGGTCGGGAGCAAGCAGGACCTGGTGGTTCGCGGCAGCTTCGGCGTTTTTTATGATCAGATCAATCTGAATCCGTTTCTCGACTTCAGGCCGCCGATTTCCGCGCCATCCGGGATTCAGGGCAATCCTTACGGCCCGCGCCCGGTATCCACATACAGCGCTCCGTTCTGCGGAGTCGCTCCCGGAAACACCCCGAATACCTTCGGCTTCCAATGGGACAGCGTACAGCAGTCGGTGTGCCCGTCGGGCTACTCGAATTCCGGAGCGGCCAATGCCGCGCAGTCGATCTTCGCCCCCGTTCAAGAGTGCAGCGACCCGAATTGCCTGGGCCCCAATGATCCCCAGGGGCTGGGCGTCTACTCTGTCGGTAAGAATTTCCGCGTGCCTTACTTCTATAACTACAGCCTGCAGGTGCAAAAGGGTGTCGGGAACCTCGGCTTGTTCGAGGTCGGTTACGTAGGCAGCCAAGGCCGCAAACTGAACCTCGTCTCCAATATCAATCAGAATGGGGCCTATCCGCAGTTCGGCAACATTCTGCAGCTGAACACCAGCGGCACCTCGAACTACAATGCCCTGCAGACTACGTTTCGCATGCGCGTCTGGCACGGACTGACCTCGCAGGTTTCCTACACCTGGTCCCATGCGCTCGACAACATCAGCGAATATCGCGCGGTAATTCTTGACGACGCCTTCGACCGCCACCTCGACTACGGGAACAGCGACTTCGACACGCGGAACCTGTTCACGGTCAGCCTGAACTACGACGTGCCGCGCGCGAAGTTTGCAGAATCGGCCTGGACAAAGCTGATCTTCAACAACTGGGCGGTCAGCAGCATCATGAACTTCCATTCCGGACAACCCTTTGACGAAACACGCTCGTATCTCAATCTCGTCGGCAATCCCTTCGAGAACGTGAAGCACTCTTACGATCCGTCGCTGCCGGGAATCCAATGGGTCAATCCGGCCGCGTTCTGCGATCCGAACGCGGGTGATCCCCTCTGCACCGGCTCTCCCTACGGCAACATTGCGCGGAACCGATTCGTCGGCCCGAACTTCAAGGACGTGGACCTTTCCGTGATTAAGTACCTTCCGATCACGGAACGATTCAAGCTGCAGCTTCGAGCGGATATGTTCAATCTGTTTAACCGGATCAACTTCGCCTCGGGCGTAGGAGCGGTCGCCGTCGGGGGGTTGAATTCGCCGAACTACAACACCTGCAATGAGTCAAACGGTCATTGCACCGGAGCGGCGGGCTTCGGGCAGGTGAACGACACGATTGGGGACTTCAACGGCGCGCCGGGACTCGGTCCGGGCGAACAGTTCAACATGCAGCTGGCGATCAAGCTGATCTTCTGACGCCTTCCGGCCGTTCCGCTGCGGGACGAAGGCCTTCGCGGACACGTGGGGGCCTTTTCCCTTTGACGAAAGCCGAAGCCGCGCCTGCGCGCATTCCACAAGTTGCGCGGCCAGAGTACAATGCCTCCAGGCCGATCGGGAGGCACAAAAATGCGCTATTGGATCGTTTTAATACTGACTTCGCTGCTGGGGATGGCAGAAGCCGCGAACGGACAGGGGAAGCTGTCGACGAAATGGGAAGAGCTGACCGCGGGAGATTTTCGTGAGGCGATCGCGAAATCGCAAGGAACGTGTGTGCTGCCGTTTGGGATTCTCGAAAAACACGGACCGCATCTGCCGCTCGGAACCGATCTGTTGAACGTACGATACGTTGTCGAACATGCGGCGCAGCAGGAGTATGTGCTGATTTTCCCGGAATACTACGCCGGCCAGATTTTTGAAGCGCGCCACGAGCCCGGAACCATCGCTTACAGTTCTGAGCTGCAGTTGCGGCTGTTGCAGGAGACCACCGACGAAATGGCGCGGAACGGTTGCAAGAAGGTGGTCGTCGTGAACGGCCACGGCGGAAATGAGCATTTGCTTCCCTATTTCGCGCAATCGCAGCTCGAGAGACCCCATGACTATGTAGTGTATGTGCAGTGGGGCCATGAGCCGACGAAAAAAGTAGGTGGAGAAAAGAACGGGCCCGATTGGCACGCGGGCGAGGCGGAAACGTCGAACACTCTGGCGACGCACCCGAACCTGGTGCACATCGACCGCGCGGGCAATGAGTCGGGCGCGGACCAGAAACGGGTGAAGCTGCCAGACAATGTATATACCGGAATCTGGTGGTACGCGCGATTCCCGAATCACTATTCCGGCGATGGCACGACGGCGACGAAGGAACAAGGCGAAGCGGATGTGGAGAGCTGGATTAATACCGTAGTCCGCGCGATCCGAGCAATTAAGGCAGACGACGAGAGCCTGAAGTTGCAGAAGGAGTTCTACGAGAAGGCGCAGCATCCGCTCGAGACGAAACAGTAGCGAGCCGGTCGAGAGGCGGGTGGCATGGGCCTCGCCGAGCGACGGACGGCGATCCTCCGGACTCACCGGCCCTCCGGCGGGTAGCGCCAGAGGAGAGAGCTATTCCTCGTGGTCGAGGGGCTTGCCGTCCGGACCGACCTGCACTTCGGACTTTTTACCGTTGCGGTCGACCATGGCTTCGTAGGCGACGACCTTGCCGTGCTTGGTGATCGATTCGATTTTCAGGATCTTGCCGGCACCGGCTTTGCTCTGAAGACCCGCTTGTATCGCTCGAGACAGGGAGTCGAACGCGACTTCTTCTTCGACTTCGACAATGGAGCCATCCGGGGCGATGAGCAGGTCCTTCGAATGGCCATTCACCGTCATTTCCGCTTCGTAGCAGACCTTGCCGCTTTCCTGCTCCCTGGAAAAACCCCTGATGGTCGATCCGGCGACGGATTCTGCGGCAACGGTTTTTTCGACGGCGGGCGGAAGGTCGGAGCGATGGATTTTCTTCTCTTTCTCGCGGGCGGTGGAGGGCCAGACGAATAAAGCGAGTACGGCACAAAAAGGAAGGCCGAAATTGCGTGAAAAACTCATGCGTTTCTCTCCTCGGAGACGACGCCATTAGTGAAACCTCGGTTTCCGTTCGATTCACCAGGAAGGCGGTTGAGAAGCCCCCGCGTCCTCGTGCCCGCAGGCGCGGCCCCCGGCACCGCGCCTCGGCGATCGGTCACTTGGCGTAGACCAGAAGCGTAAACGTGTCCGGCAGGATCGCCGGGCGAGGGCGCGGATTCTCTTTGGTGGCGGCCGGCGCCGGGCCGAAGTCCGCGGTCACGAGATACACATTGTGATTCGAACGGTCGAGCGCCATGGTGCGAGCTCCGCGCTTGGTCGGAATGGCTTCGACAAGCGAAAACTGCGTCGGGGAGTCCTCGTGGGCGATCGTGAGAGTACCGTCGCCGCAAGAAGCAAAGGCGTAGCCGGTGCCCGGGTCGAAGCGATTGGCGTCGACGCCCGGGCCGATCGGCACGGTGCCGAGGACTTTGCCGGAATTGCCGTCCACAAAGGCCATGAGCTTGTTGTGGCAACCGACGACCAGGACTTCGTGTTCGGCGTCGATCGCGAGGCCGGAGGGAGACTCGCAAGGCGCAAGCGGCCAGGTGTTCACGACCCGGAGAGTTTTGGAGTCGATCTTGACCAGGGAGCTTTTGTCTTCGAGATTGACGAACACAAACCCTTTGCCATCGGTGGCGCCAAATTCGGGGCCGCCGCCGAGGGCGACGGTGCCGTCGACGTTGCCGGACTTGGCGTCGATGACCGTCGCGGAGTTGCCGTCGCCGTTGAAGGAAAAGATGCGTTTGGAGGCGGGATCGTAGACGACGGCGTCCGGGTCCTTGTCGGTCTTGGCCTCGCCGAGCACTTTGAGAGTGGCCATGTCGAAGATCGTGGAGGTCTGCGTCCGCCCGTTGGTGGTGTAGCCACGATTGAATTCGGAAGCAAGAGCGATGCCGTGAACGCCTTGGGTGTCGGGAATATCGCCGATGATCTTACCCTGATCGGGATCGACCACGATGACATGGGTGCCGCGGGAAATAAAGATGCGGTGAGTGGCTTGATCGACGGTGAGATAGTCCCAACCGCCAGCGCCACCGAGTTTCAGGGACTTGACGAGATGATAGCCGGAGGAACCGGGAGTTTGCGCAGCAGAAGAAGAAACAAAAGCAAAGACGAGAATGACCATGAGAAGTATCGAAGGGATCAAGGAAAGCTGGCGTTTGCTAGGCGACACAGGGCACCTCCTCAGGGGGAACGCAGAAATGGCCATACCGGCGAACTGTGACAAAGGGAAGCTAAACGCAGGATAAATAAGAGGACACGGCAAAGATTTCTGTGGCGTGAAGTTCGGTTGAAGGAGCGGAATGCAAACGGGGCCGCAAATGGCGGACCCGCGAATGGAAGCGCATGCGCAACTTGCCGGTCAGGCGATTCCTCGCCTCAGCGGTGTTTGGCTTCATCGCACGCGGCGCAGAGCTTCGATCCAGGCGTTCAGTGTCGTGTCGTTGGGGGGTTCAAGTCCAAGGAATTCGATGCCGAGGCCGATACGGGGCTTGACGATGCGAATGGTCACGAGCGCTTCGAGTTCCTGGCCCTTCCGACTCAGTCGGAGACGAGCGCGCGTGTTAGGAGGAAACTGTTTGTTGGTGCAGACGAAGCATCCGCCGAGAGAGATATCCGAGGTGACACCGCAGACCTGTTGGCCGGACTCGAGGTGAATGAGGACAGCATCGGCGGCAAAGGGATAACGGATCGTGTAGCGACGGTCCCGTATGCCCTCCAACCGGGCGTCGGCCACCGGGAAACGGGCCGCCATGGAGATGAGTTTATTCACGTAACATTCTCAAGGCAAAGAATTTAACGCCTGGTCCTCATGGAGCGGCTGAGGTTGCTTCGAGTGTGAACGAGCCCGGCGCAATTGAAAATAGCCTGCTGGGCCTCGGCGTCGTAACGGTAACACTGTACGTGAGGCGAGTTGGTTGTTAGTTGGTTCGACAAGAGGGGGTGGAGGGGCGGAGGTGGGGCGGGAGACGCGTGTTAGGCTGGGAGAGAAATTTGCCCAAAGCCAACGCGCACCATGTCGAGCGAAGGAATCCGCCAGAGCGACCGGGTGACCCTGCAGCTGCAGGTCGAGGCGTCGTGGTCTGCGAACGGCGGCGGAGAGACGCGACAGCCGGCCAAGACCCTGATGGTGAGCCGCAACGGCGGCGTGATTTGCCTGCAGGAAAAGCTCTTTCAAGGACAAGAACTGACCCTTTACCGGAAACTGGAAAGCGATCAGATCAAGGCGGCGCGCGCGCGAATTGTGGCGGAGATTGACCGCGAAGCCGGCGGATTCATCTATGCGATTGCGATTCTCGACCCTCGCGCGGATTTCTGGGACATCGACTTCCCTGCCCTGCAACAAGCGCAGGAAGCGCTGGCGCGGCTGTTGATGGAATGCAGTTTCTGCCAGTGCCGCGAGGTCGTGTATTTGAACGAAATGGAACTAAAGTCGTTTGAGATCCGGAAGTGCGTGGCGCGGGTTTGCCGGAGATGCGATTCGCCGTCGATTTGGGTGGAGGCGCAGTCGGAATTAGGCGCCGAAGAAGTGATGCCAATGCGGAACAACGCGAACGAAAACCGCGTGATTCCGAGGAGAAACCGGACGCGCGTGAAAGCCCGAGTGCTCGCTTGCATACGGCGACGGGGATTCCAGGAAGAAGTAGTGCTGTGCGAGGATTTGTCAAAGGGCGGGATTAGCTTTCGTAGCCGGAACCAGTACGAGGAAGGGTCGCGGCTCGAGGTAGCGGTGCCGTATACACCGGGAGCGGGCGCGATTTTCGTGCCCATCCGGATCGTGTTTTCGCAGCCGATTGCGGCCGGGCTGTTCCGGCATGGGGCAGCGTACTTAAGGCCGCCGGAATAGAACGAAAGCCCGACGGTCCGTTGTACGGTTCTTTCCGGTCGATCGAGGCACGGTTTCGAGTGTGCCGAAGCGCGGCAGCGTTGTACAATGCGCTGCAATTCCAAATTCATCGGGGATTCCACCATGCAGAGAGTAGCGAAGTGCGTTGCTGCGTTCGCGTTTCTGTTTGCCCAAGCGGCGGCGGGTCAGACGACCGTGGTGAAAGCGGGGCGACTGGTGCGGCCGGAGAACGGGACCGTCGCTAAAGATCAATTCATCCTGATCTCGGGGAACAAGATTCAAGCAGTTGGGGCGGAATTGGCGATACCGACGGGCGCCACGGTAATTGACCTGTCGGAAGCGACGGTACTGCCGGGATTGATTGACTGCCACACGCACCTGGCGGACGGGAAATACGGCGAAGGCGACCCCATGCTCCAGCTGAAAAAGTCCGCGTCGCAGACGGTACTCGAATCGGTCCGCAATGCGCGGGCAACGCTCGAATCCGGGTTCACGACGGTGCGCGATCTCGGGGTGTACCGCGCGCTGAACGATGTGGCACTGCGCGACGCGATCAATCGAGGAGATATTATAGGCCCGCGGATGTTTGTGGCGGGGGCCTACATCACGATTACGGGCGGAGCCGGGGCCATGACGGGAATGGCTCCGGATATCACCTTGCCGTGGAATTTTCATTACGGGGAAGCCAACAGTCCATGGGAGGTCCGCCAAAAGGTGCGGCTGCTGGCCCACGACGGGGCGGACCACATCAAAGTGCTGGCCACGGGAGCGGTACTGACGCATGGCAGCAACCCCAAGTCACAGGAATTTACCCTCGAAGAATTGCAAGCCGCTGTAGACGAAGCGAGTCACTTTGGATTGCGCGTGGCAGCGCACGCGCATGCCCCGGAGGGAATCAAGAACGCGATTCGCGCCGGGGTCGCTTCGGTCGAGCATGCGACGCTCATCGACGACGAAGGAATCGCGCTCGCTAAACAACACGGAACGTACCTGGACATGGACATTTACGATGAAGAGTGTATCCAGGAACAAGGAAAGAACGGGACCCTACCGGCGGACTTTCTGCAGCATGACCGCGAATTGGGCGAGCTCCAACGGCAGAACTTCCGGAAGGCCGTGGAAGCGGGCGCGAAAATGGTGTTCGGAACCGACGCGGGCGTGTGTGACTACGGAACGGCGGCGAAACAGTTCAAGTTCATGGTGAAGTATGGCATGACGCCGATGCAGGCGATCCAGGCGGCCACCTCTTCGGCTGCGGATCTGCTCGGGCGCAGTGATGAGCTGGGATCGGTTCAACCGGGGAAGTACGCAGACCTGATTGCGGTCGAGGGAGACCCGCTCAAGGATGTGAGCGCGCTCGAACAAGTGGGATTTGTGATGAAGGACGGGGTGGTGTACAAGCAGCGGTAACCGGCCCACCGAGACTCCCGTCACGAGCAGTCAGGGATCAGAAAACTGCAACCAGAGCGTGAACATCGGAGGAACAAGCGTGAAACAGGTTCAGCAACCCGGCCCGGCCCGAAGCACGGGCGGCGGCGAGTCAGTCGAGGGCAGGGACTGCCGCTTGTTCACGGCGGCGGCGATGCAGATAGTGCATGGCGATGTTGATGAAGATTTCGCCGCAAGGGGTGTCGATGCACAGGACCATCGCTTCGGTGTCGACGGTTCCGGCGAGGCCTTCTTCGCTCATGTGAATCTCGGGCGGAAACACCTTGAACCGGAAGCCCTGGTCGTTGAGCAGGGTGACGGAATTGCCGATGACCATGTTGGCGAGTTCGCAGACCGTCTCGCGAACGGTCTGCTCGCTCTCCGGGAGCGGGCTGCCGGCGAGATGGCTGGCGACTTTCATAGCAACATCGGGAGCCAGATCGAGAATCACGCGGCCCTCGATGTCTCCCTTGATGGCGATGAGGGCGGCTACGCCTTTACGGCGGTACGTGTTTTCGTCCATGGTAAGGTCGACGATTTTGGTCGGCGCCTGCAGAGCTTCGGCGAACACCGCATCAGCAGCATTGATGAACGGCTGGATCAGTTCCATTCTCATGAATGATGCTCCCCTGCGAGCGCCACAGGCGCGCCCGCCGCGTTTGGATCGTCACCGAGAACGTAACGGAGAATTTCGTAGAGAACTTCCGGCTTGACCGGCTTCTGGACGAAGTGCTTCGCGCCTTTTTGCAAGGCGGCCAGAATATTCTCCTGGTAGCCGACGGAGGAGACCATGACGATGCGCGCATCGGCGTGCTGGCGGACAATGCGCTCGACGGCTTCGATGCCCTCCATCTGCGGCATGGTGATGTCCATCAGGACGATGTCGGGATTGACGCGGTTGTACTCCGCGATGGCAGTGAGGCCGTCGCCAGCTTCACCCGCCACTTCCCCGCCGAATTGCTCGATCATTTTGATCAAGTTCTTGCGCGCGAAAACAGAATCGTCAACCACAAGATAGCGGACGGGCTGTTGGTCTTTCCGAAGTAGCGCTGCGAACTGTTGCATGACCTTCTCCTTTAGCTCCCTGCAGCCGGTCAGCTGCGAGGAGTTGAAACTGGAACTTTTTCATTCTTGTCGGACGAATCCTGCTTGTCGCCACTCGGGTAATTGCCGTACTGCGAAATCAAATACGCAGGCAACTGCTCGAGCGGCAGAATCTTGTTGGCATAGCCTTTGACGATGGCGGCGCGCGGCATGCCGGCGACGACGCAAGTATCTTCGCTTTGCGCGATCGTCATTCCACCGGCGGCTTTGATGGCGCCGAGGCCTTCCGCGCCGTCTTCGCCCATGCCAGTCATCAATATGCCGACGGCGGTAAGACCGAATTCCTGTGCCACAGAGTGGAAGAGCACGTCGACCGAAGGACGATGACCGTTGATCGGCGGCGTGTCGGAAAGAACGATCATTTCGCCGCGGGGCATGCGGCGAACCATCATGTGGCGATTGCCCGGGCAGATGAGCACGCGGCCGGCGATCAGCAGGTCGCCGGATTTGGCTTCCTGAACGTCGAGCGCGCAGCATTCATCGAGGCGACGGGCAAACATGTCGGTGAAGCCCTCGGGCATGTGCTGAACGACAACGAAAGTGACGGGCAAGTCCGCCGGAATCTGCGACAGGACGTACTGGAGCGCATTGGGCCCGCCGGTGGAGATGCCGATGGCCACGACGCGGTTGGGCGCGACGATGGGACCCGCTTTCCGCTTTGCCTGGCGCGGCGGTTCCGCGTCGAGGGCCGGGATTTTCCTCGTGCCGCTGGCGCGTTTCGCCACTTTGATCTTTTCGATAAGCTCGTGGGCGATGGGATCGAGGTGGCCGGCGGCTGCATCGCGAGGCTTGGCGACGAAATCAATGGCGCCGAGCGCCAGAGCCTTGAAGGTCGAATAGGCGCCCTCTCTCGAATGGGTGCTGAAAACGATGACGGGCAGAGGCGCGTTGCGCATGATCAAGCGCAACGTCTCGATGCCGTCCATGCGCCGCATCTCCAGGTCGAGAGTGACGTCATCAGGTTTTATGACGGCGTTCTTGCGCAGGGCGAAAGCACCATCCATGGCCGTGCCAACGACCTCGATATCCGGATCGCGCTCAAGGATCAGGGGAATGAGCTTCCGCATCAGCGCGGAATCGTCCACCACCAGGACTCGGACGCGACTCTTCATGCGATGGCTCCGAGCGGGACAGACCGCGAAAGTTTCGTCAGGATCGCCGGAACATTCAGAATCAGAACGACAGTACCGTCGCCGAGGATCGACGCACCGCTGATCAAGTCGCTCGAGACGATTTCTCCAGGCAGAGCCTTGATGACCAACTCTTCTTCGCCAACCATGGAATCGACGATCAAACCAAAACGCTTTTCGGCTTGACCGATGACGATGACGAAATTCTTTTTCCTGGTGCTCGGCGCGTCGACGGCGTGCAAGCGGCTCAGATTGTTCAGGCGAACAAGGGTGAGGATCTGCTCGCGGAGGCGCAGGACTTCGCGGCGGTCGACTCGATGGATTTCCTGATCGTTGATACGGGTAATCTCGATTACCGAAGACAGAGGCACGGCAAAAAGGCGGCCGCCCACGCGAAACAGGAGCGTCTGGATGCTGGCGAGGGTGAGCGGGACGCGAAGCTGGACGGTTGTGCCTTTTCCGGGAGTCGAGGAAATGTGAACGGTGCCCTTGAGGCGGTCGGTGGCGGTGCGGACGACGTCCATGCCTACGCCGCGCCCGGAAACTTCGGTGACTTCGGAAGCAGTGCTGAAACCGGGTTCGAAGACGAGGTTCAGGAGATCATGATCGAGTAGGCGGTCGGCTTCTTCCTGGTTGATCAGGCCCACGCGCACGGCGTGTTCGCGGATTTTCGCAGGAGAAATACCGCGACCGTCGTCAGAAACCTCGAGCACAACTTGCGTTCCCTGGTGATAGGCGTTCAGTGAGACCGTGCCGCGGGCGGGCTTGCCGGCGCTGAGGCGATCGTTGGCCGGCTCGATGCCGTGATCGACGGCGTTGCGGACCATGTGGGTAAGCGGTTCGGCGAGGGCATCGAGAATGCCCTTGTCCAGATCGGTGTGCTCGCCGGCGATTTCCAGGGCCACGTCCTTGCCGCAGAGTTTGGCTACGTCGCGGACAACGCGCGGGAAGCGGCGGAAAAGCTGCTCGACGGGCACCATGCGGATCTTGAGAACGCACTTGTGAAGTTCCTCGAGAACGCGGGACTGGAAAGCGAGGGCTTCGGCGAGTTTGCCGCGAATGGGGTCTTTGGCGTGGTTGCGGTCGAATTCGGAAAGGGTGCGGTTCAGCATGGACTTGCCGATGATCAACTCGCCCACGAGATTCATGACCGCTTCTATGCGGCCGGCGTCGACGCGGAGCGTGCTTTCGGTAACGGCAGCGACGGCAGAGGCGCCCGCGGATGGTTTGGCGTTGACCGTGGCCGCGACTTCGTGAGCCGCGTTGGTAGCCTGGACAGACTGGGCTTCCAGAATATCGCCAAGCAGTTCGTGCTCGGCGCTTTCGGCGTGTGCTGCGAGTTCGACGTGGTGTTCGGAGACGACCGAAGGAATGCGGCAGCGGTGAATGAGGTGCTCGACAGGGTGCGTCGTGGCCAGGGCTGCTTCCACGATTTCGACCGAAGAAGCGGCAAGATTGTCTTCCGGCCGCAAGGCAATCACCGTGCCAACGGAATGAAGCACGTTGCGAACGAGCTGGAAGCCAGCTGCGCGCATGGCGCTGTTGGGATCGATGCGGAGAGCAACGTTGTAGACGGTCTCGCCGCGGAGCAACGCCTCGGAGATCATTAGGCGCTCATACTCATTCCAGGCAAAAGCCGCGGGAATCGCGCGGCTGACGGCAGGCGCCGGCGACCGCTGCTCGAGCAGGTCGCGGATCATGGCGCGCAGCGTCTCGACCGAAGGGGGTTCCTGTTGCCTCTGGTAGGCGCTCAGCATGCCCTCGAACAGGTCGACGGAGGCAAGCACGACTTCGGCGAGGCGGGCACCATGGGATCGCGCGGTCTGCAGAGTGAGAACGTCTTCGAGTTCGTGCGCAATTTCGCTGAGTTTCTGGCAGCCGCAGGCAGCCGAATCGCCTTTGAGGGTGTGAACGGCGCGGCGGACCGCACGAATGAGTTCTTCATCGGCAGGACGCACTTCGAGCTGCAGGCCGGTGTCGTTGATGGTCTGCAGGAGTTCCGCGGCGCTTTCGAAGAAGAGCGCGCGGAGTTCCGCTCCCCGATCTTCGGGCAGGAAGGTCAAGCGGTCACCTCGAGCCGTTTGTAGGCGGTGCCGTTGTTTTCGTGAATCATGCGGAATTTCTGGGTCAAGCCGAAGAGGC
>Ga0306920_100010229_pt1 | contig 12573 bp, 9 predicted proteins | sample flu12Cox44000170_FD_204666 | JGI IMG/M metagenome (GOLD analysis project Ga0306920, IMG submission 204666) | Lab enrichment of tropical soil microbial communities from Luquillo Experimental Forest, Puerto Rico - flux4day.12C.oxic.44.000.170 (v2)... | ecosystem: Environmental > Terrestrial >...
ACGGCGGTCTGAAATCCCTGATCTTGAGCCTGCACGGTTCATCTCCTCTGAGATCGTCCACGCCGGACCACTCACTGACGTGCAACCAAGGCAAGGCCGAGACACGCGGTGACGACCGCGCAAAAGTACACCGGCGTTGGAAACAGGAACTCCCATGTCAAGGCGCCGGTTGCCATCGATGCGACGAAGAACGTGAGCATGAACGGCCGTGCCTGAATCCGGTCCGCTTTCGCAAGGCCCGCCAACTGCCACAACAGAATCGCCTGCATCAACAGATAGACGCTGAGCAGAAAGCCGAATCCACGATAGAACTCGAGGTACGTCCGGCTCACGCCCATCGTATTGAAGCGGAAGGTTCTCATGGCGGACAGAACGTCCGATTCACCTATCGGTGACCACGACTTCAGGCCTCCGAGAGTGTGGCCTACGGCGAACAGCAGCGAGACGGCCGAGGCGAGACGTAGCAGAAGCGCCCTGTTCATCATTGACAGTCCTCCGGTCGTTTCCGGCGTTGATCGTGGTTGCACGGGGGGCCCGTGTGCCTGACACCGGTACGACGTGCGACAGCCGGCGAATCGACAGCCCCTAGTCTGATGCGTACAACGGGTTAGTACACGAATTTGCTGTACTTCTCTGCCGTGATTCGGTACCGTGGCGGGCATGTTCACACCCAAGCTCTGTGTGGTCTTGCCCACGGCGGATCGTGCCCAGCTGTCGGCGCTGGTGGCGAACGGGAACACGGCGCAAAAAATCGCCGTGCGGGCACGCCTGCTGCTCATGCTCGCTGATCACATCGGACCGTCGCACATCGCGGCGCGGCTGGGACTGAGTCGGAACCACGTGCACTATTGGGTGCGCCGGTACGTGACCTTGGGCGTGCCAGGGATCGTGCGCGATGCCACGCGCCCCGGTCGCTTCAAACGCTTGACGGCGGACAAGGTGGCAAGCATCGTCAACGCGACGCTGACCACGACCCCGCCGGATGCGACGCATTGGAGCACGCGGACCATGGCGCGCGCGCAGGGCGTGAGTGAAAAGACCATCCGCAACATTTGGCATCAGCATGGTCTGCAGCCCCACCGCGTTACGCGCTTCAAGCTGTCGAAGGACCCGCACTTTGTCGCCAAGCTGCGCGACGTGGTCGGGTTGTACCTCAATCCTCCGGACAAAGCGGTGGTGTTCTGTGCCGATGAAAAGAGTGGCATCCAAGCCTTGGACCGGACCCGGCCCGTGCTGCCTTTGCAGCCCGGCGTGCCCGAACGGCAGACGCACGACTACATTCGGCATGGCACCACCTGTTTGTATGCCGGGTTGCGCCTGATTGATGGCGTGGTGTTTGGCGAATGCCGTCCCAAGCGCGACAGCAAAGGATTTGTCTGGTTTCTCACTCGTCTCGACTCGGCGACCCCGAGCGACCAGACCATGCATGTGATTGTGGACAATCTGAGCACACACAAAAGTCCGCCCGTGCGGCGGTGGCTGCGGCGTCATCCTCGGGTGCAGCTGCATTTCATTCCCACCAGCAGTTCGTGGCTCAACCTCGTCGAACGGTGGTTCGGCGAGATTACCCGCAAGCGCATCCGTCGCGGGACGTTCGAAAGCGTGCCCGCCCTGGTGGCGGCGATCGAAGATTACCTGCATCACTACAACCAAGCGCCGCGACGGTTCATCTGGACAAAAGACGCTGACACGATCCTCGGCAAGATCGCAAAATGTCCAAAACCGTTAAACGCATGAGACTAGTCGCGAAGGGCAGCGTCAGGTGACTGCGAATTCTGGCCTAGTTTTTCGATGCGGAGGGATGGCCGAGTGGTCGATGGCGGTGGTCTTGAAAACCACTGTACGGGCAACCGTACCGGGGGTTCGAATCCCTCTCCCTCCGCCAATGGACCCGTCTAACTCATCGTAAGAAAAGGCATTTTGATGAATTGGCGGGGTGTTGCACCCACATTTCCGCTTCCGCGTAGTTCGCGGGCGACGCCCTTCGTAAATGACCACACGAACGCAGGCGATGCATGGTACGCGGCCTCACGCAGACCCGCGGGCTGATACGCGGCGAGCGACGCGACATTCAGAATCCGGCTGTCTTGCCGCGACAACATGCTCGGCAAGGCGAGTCGCGTCAGATTGGTGACCGCGGTAACGTTCAGGGTAACGAGTCGCTCAATCGCATCGACGTCCTGCTCGGCGGACCCACCATGGAGCAGGTACCGGCATTGTTGATGAGCGTGCCCACGACGGCGCCGTCGTCGACGAGTTCCTGCCCACAGGGCGCGCGCTGCGTCGGGCATTGCGCCAGCCCTAATCCGGTGCCGCTCGATGCGCCCGTCACAAGTGCAATTGCTGTCCTCACTGTTGCCCATCTATCTGAGGTCGGCTCATGCTATCGAGGGACGCGATGCCGCCCCCTCCCATCGCACGACCTTCAGATCGAGCACGAAAACCGCGTAAAAGACCGGCACGAGAAACAGCGTGACGACCGTTGCGAGAGTAAGGCCTCCGATCTGGGCGTAGCACAACGCTTCCCACAACGGTCCGCCATGGAGCGCTAACGGAAACAGGGCCAGCACCGTGGCGCCCACGGTGATGAGCACGGGCCGGATCCGCCGGATACCGGCATCGATGAGGGCGTCGCGGAAGGGTTCGCCTCGATCGTGCTGTTCCTCGATGAAGTCGAATAGCACGATCACGTGGCTTACGATAACGCCGATGAGGCTCGTGATGCCAAGGATGGCAAGAAAGCCCATGGGCATGCCCGTCAACCAGAGGCTCGCGAAGGCGCCGACCGCGCCGAAGGGAATGCCGGCGAATACGATGAAGGGCTTCACGGCATTCCTGAACTGGAACACCAGGGCAAGATAGATTGCGATCAGCGACGCGAGCGCCACGATCAGCGACCGTGTCTGCCCTTTGATTTGTTCTTTCAATTCGCCGACGATTTCGAATCGATAGCCTGGCGGCAGTTGCTGTTCGAACTCACGGAGTCGCGGCAACAGTGGCGCGGTGACCTCCTCGGCAAGATGGCCTGGAGCCGGTAAGGCCGCCACGTTAATCGCGCGGTACTGATTGACTCGATGAATCACCGCCGGTTGGGCATTGTAGGTCAGGCGTGAGATTTGGCCGAGTGTGAGCCTGACCGGTGATTGGCTCGAATAGACGTACAGTTGACCCAGGTCCGTGACGGTTTCCCGTTGGCCGTAATCCATCAGCTGCACGATCGGAATGTTCTTGCGTCCCTCACGCAGGTATCCGATCGGCGCACCCACGACGCCGGAGTACATCGCTATTGCGATATCGCGGCTCGACACACCGGCGAGGCCGGCACGGTCCTGGTCGATTTCGAGGCGAGTGCGAATCGCGTCGTTGCCCCAGTCGTCTCGGACGTTGATCGCATACGCCGACGTCTTCAAAATGCCCTGCAACTTCTCGGCCTCCTGGCGCAGCACGCGTGCGTCGTCACCTTGAATTCGCATCCGCACAGGGATGATGGTCGGCGGCCCGGTCTCGACGGTGCGCACGTCGATTCGCGCGCCCGCGATTCGCGTGGTCAGGGCGTCTTGGAGTGGACCGACGAGTCGATTTGTGTCTTCGCTTCGAGCAAACTGAAGGAGGAGCTGGGCGTAGTTCGGTGCGGGCGGTTCAGGAGGGACCGAGAACCAGAACCGTGGGCCGCCGGCGCCGACGAAGGCCGTGATGGAGGCTAGTGACGACTCACCGTCGTGGGTCCGATCGTACTCGACTGTCACGTCACGAATCAGTTGATCAGATTCGCGCGCGATGCGCGCCGTCTGGGCGAGCGGCGCGTCTTCGGGCAGACGAATGTCCACGTACCCGAGATAGAAATTGTCTCGAGGAAAGAATTGGCGATGGAGATGGGATGCGAAAAACGCTCCGGCCACGAGCGCCAGAGACGCGGCCCCGAGAAATTTCCAACGATGGTCGATTGCAAAGGTGACTGCGCGTTCGTACGCCCGACCGAATCGACTCGCGCGTGGCGCGTCGGCCATCGGATCGCGTCCGGGTTTCAAGATGTAGTACCCCAAGAGCGGCAGGAACGTCATCGACACGATGCGGGAAGCCACGAGCGAACAGGCAATGGTCACGGGCAGGCTGTAGATGAACCTCCCGACATCGCCGTTCAACAGCAAGAACGGCATGTACGCGGCGATATTGGTGATCGTGGCGTACAGGATCGCTTTCGACAGCTTCTCGGGGCCAAGCCAGGCAGCAATCGATCGAGGTTGGCCATGCGCGAGCTCGCGCTTGATCGCATCACCAGCCACTACGGGATCGTCCACTAGCAACCCAAGCGCGATGATCAGAGACGCGATCGACATCTGTTGGATGTCCAGGCCGGCGAGCTGCATGAGGCCGAAGGTCATCGCGAGAGTGATTGGGATCGATAGAGCCATCAGCAGCGCCGAACGCCATTCCCAAAAACCGATGAACGAGACGAGGACCACCAGCACGACTGCTTCCCAAAGACTTCGATTAAAGAGATCCAGTTTCTCGCGCACCTGCCGCGGCTGATCCGAGGTCGTGCCAATAACGAGATCGGCTGGAAGCGACCTGCGGACCTCGTCCACCCGAGAGCGGACGGCCGTCCCAAAGCGGTCGATCTGCTCGCCCTTCTTCATTTCTGTCGACAGCGTGATCGCGCGGCCTCTTAGCCAACGTCCTTTCGGATCGCGCCATGTGTAGTAGGAGACCAGGCGCGGTGGGTGTTCGTACCCGCGATGGACGCTTCCGATATCTCGAAGATACAGCGGGGTGCCGTTGGCCGTTTCCGTGAAGACCGCGGTGTCGATGTCAGCGAGCGTGCGAAATTCGCCCGTCTGCTCGAGCGCTAACTCGCGACCTTCGGCGTTCACCGTGCCGGCCGGCAGCGTGGTGTTGCGGCTCTGGAGGATTCCCCGAACCGCGGCCGGGACGATCCCAAGCGCCGCCAGCCGATTTTGCGAATAGCGCGCCTCGATTTGCTCTTCGATCACCCCGACCCGCGTGACCCGCGATGCCTCCGGGGCGAGTCGGATCGCTTTTTCGATCCGATCGGTGACGTCATCAAGCTCACGATACGAGTATTTCGGCCCTGCTTCATGCGTCAGCACGTCGACGATCGAGGCGCCCGGAATGATGACGATCGGATCCCAGACGTCAGGATGAATGTCCGCGCGCTGCGGCAATTCTTCCCACGCGCGTCGTACCGCCCGAACCGACTCGCGGGCATCGGCCCTCGTCGACAGTCGAATGATGACGAAGGTCTCCCCCTCGATCAGGCGCAGATGAGTTCCCACGCCTTGGCGAACCAGGGCATCGCCCAATAATCTCGCTGCCTCGCGCACGAAAGACCGATCAGGCGAACCGGAGCTGCACAGCGCGACGTCGAGCGACGACGGGATCGGTGCGGCCGCCGCGGCAATCTGTCTCGAGAGGAGCTGAAGTTGCGGTCCGTTTGCGGGTGGACTCGCCACCGTCAGCATCAAAGCCGAGGTTTCACCGAATTCCTTGATGTATTGAACGGGCCCGGCACCTTCCGGCAGATCGGTCAGAGCATCGAGCTTGACCTTGATGTCGTCGAACTCCCTGCCAGTGTCGATTCGCACCGTTTCGTCCACTTCGGCGTAAACGACTGAGAGTCCCGGCCTCGTCGTTGAGGAAATCTCGGAGACACGAATGTTCTGGGCGACGCGTTCCTCGATCTTGCGCGTGACGAGTTGCTCGACCCGCTCCGCACTTTGACCGGGCCACGGCGTCACTACAGCGACCTGACGGACGGGGATATCCGGGTCTTTGCGTTTTGGCATGGCCGCGTAGGCCCAGATCCCCCACGCGATCACTCCGGCAAGCAGCACCCAGGACACCTGCCGGTTCTCCACGAAGAAACGCGCCACGCTGTGACGGGGTGGGTTCGTCTCGAGATCGGTATGCATGGCGATGGTTATGGGGTACTTGCTATTGAATTTCTTTCACTGCGTCGCCCGGCCGCAGCAAGTTCGCTCCAGACGCGACGATCCGTTGACCCGCGGTCAGGCCATCGAGGACTGACACCTGGTTACCCACCAGCGGGCCAGGACGGATGTAGGTCGCCTTCGCGAGGGTGCGTCCGTCCTTCTGCTCCAAGGTGTACACAAGGTACTGCTCGCGCGCGGGATTGTGGACGAGCGCGTCGATCGGGATCCGAAGCTGATCATGTTCCGCCGCTTCGCTGTCGACGTGAATCGACGCGATCATTCCGGATCGCAGCCTCAACGCCGGATTGTCGATGGCAACTGTAATTTCAAACGATCGTGATTTAGGGTCGGCCGCCGGAGCGACCGATAAGACGTGACCCTGAAACCACTCATTCGGGAACGCGTCCACCATCAACGGCAAGACCTGTCCGGCTCGAAACAAATGGAGTGCCGTATCTGGCGCGCTGAATCGCGCTTTGACCAGGCGCAGGTCTGCGACGGTAAACGCCGGCGTCGCTGGCGAGACGAACGTTCCGACGTCGACGTGACGCTCCAGAAGGATCGCATCAAACGGCGTGCTTAATTCGGTGTCGCTCAGCGCGATTTCCGCTTCGTGCAGCTGCGCTGCCGCTGCAGTGGCGCGGTGTTTCGCCGCCGCAAGAGCGGCCGTCGCCGCATCCACCTTGGCGCGAGCCGCATCTAGCCTCGCCTTCGTCCCGTCATACGCCGGCTTCGTGACGCTCTCCTGCTCCCACAGGACGGAGATGCGGCCAAAATCGGCCTCCGCCTGAATCAAGGCGGCCTGTGCTTCGGCGAGCCCAGCCGCCGCGGCATCGATACCGGCGCTCGACTCGTCGCGGGCACCGCGGGCTTTGTCGACGACGGCCTGATAATCAGTTGACCGAACGCGAGCCAGCGTAACCCCTCTCCCGACGACCGCACCTGGTTCCAAGGCGCGCGTCCGGCCGTCGGCAGCTGGTGCACGACGAACATCCACCACGTACCCCGCCACCCGGAACACCAGATCGACTTGTGCATTGGGTGCGATGATCGCCGAGTATGCCGTCGATTCGGCCGAGGGCGAGGATTCAACGGCAACGAGCCGGACCGCTTTGGGGCTGTGCGCCTCAGCAGTGCGCTCGTGACCGGCGCACCCGTAGGGCAGAATCGCCGCGATGATGACCAGGGCCCACAATCTGCGCGCAACAGGCGTCGTCATCGGTCCCTGCCCATCGATTTCTCGAAATCGGCCTGCGCTGTAGCGAGATCCATCAGAGCCTGCGTGTATCGATGGTTGGCCTCGGCGAGACTTGACTGGGTCTTGACAACGTCGCTGAAGACGGCCTCTCGCTGCATGTAGCGATTGCGCGCGATCCGAAGCGCGTCGGCGTTAAAGGCCTGGAGCGCCTGGGCGAGCTCGACTTCCTTCTGCGCTTCGGCGATCCGTCGATACTGATGCGCGACGTCGGCCATGATTCGCGCCTCGGCGTCTTTCAGTTCCAACGCCGCTTGCGCTTCGGCGTCTCGCTTCTTGTCGACCTCGTGTGCTTTTCTTCCCCAATCAAACACATCCCAGCTGGCCTGAACGCCCACACTGCTCACGGCATTCGGAAGGGTGCTGCTGAAATTGACAGTTCGTAACGCGAAGAGGGACAGGCTCACATCCGGGATCCGCTCCGCGCTGGCCAGTCGACGTTCGAGCTCGGCCTTGTGCTGCTGGACCTTCGCGAGCCGCATCTCTGGGCGCGACGCTAGGGCTTGGGCGTACGCTTCGTTCAACGAGACAGAATCGTTCGCGGCGATGGTGGACGCGTCGATCTCGAGCGGCGTGTCGATAGGCCGACCCATCAGGCGATTGAGTTGCTCCTTCTGCGTCTCGATCGGATCGTCCATCTTGAGGAGCTCGTATTCGGCTTGGACGCGTTGCGCTTTGACGTGCAGCTGGTCAGCTTGTAACGCAACTCGTTGGAGGACTTGTTGATGCGTCTCGCGCTCGAGCTGCTTCAGGAAATCGACCGTCTCCTGTAACGTTCGTCTGCCGCTTTCGGCCTGAGCGATGCCGTAGTACAGGTGCCGCACTTCGTTGACGATGCCCTGTCGCGTCGCGCGGAGTTGCTCGTTGCTGGCATCGACGCCTATTCCGGCGAGATCGATGCCCAGGCCGATCTTGAACTGTTGCGTGAGCGGCTGCGCCACGCTTGCGTAACCGATGAATCCGAATTGCAAGGGGCTCTCCAGCGTCGTGGTTTGCGCCGGGATCGGACCATCGTGTGGATAGACGCCGAGGCTGCCGCGCTCGAGTGTGATCCCCAGTTGCGTCAGGGGCTGCGACGCCAGTGCGTTCACGGAAAACACAGGCAGGCGGTGAGTCTTCGCGGCTTCGACCTCGCGGATGGCTTTCTCGCGCTCCAGCTCTGCGATCTTGATCGTTCGATTGGCCGCTTCCGCAGCGCGAATGGCCTCATTGAGGGTCGTCACTTGTGCCAGCAATCTCTCAGGAGCCGCGGTGCAGATGAACGCGACTAACAGGGAAACGCTGAGCTTGCTGAACGAAGGCATTTGCTTGTCCCCAAGCGATGCTAGTCGGCGATGGACGAGGAGTCTTGAACAAATTGGCTGTTCATGCACGCGGAACAGCAGGCCGGGCTCTCGGTCCGGCTCCGGCTTATCGAACGGTCCACGCCCACACGATGTACAGAATCTGCATCGGTACCCGAAGCCACATCGCCGGTGCCGGACGACCTCGCAGCAGCACACCGCGTCGCGCCGCGCTGATGTTCACGGGCCCCATCGCGATCATGAGAAGGATGAGACCGGTCGCCGCCCAGAACGCGGTTGCCGGACGTAACAGCCCTATGACGCCCGCAAGTTCAGCGATCCCGGTGACTAGTACCAGCTAGTCGGGCCGCGGCAGCGCGGGGAGGCACCATAGAAATGAGATCCTTCTTCATGGGTGTGAAATGCGACATCGCGGTGAATCCGAACATCGTGGCGAGTGCCACGCGCGCGCTCATCAGCCACGAATCAAACTTCGTCACGCCTGCGTAGCCCAGGGCAAGGCAAATCGGCAGCCAGTTGCGGAGAACACACCCTCGAAACGGGCACGCGCCGATTCTGCAATCACTTCCGGGCCGCCGGTCGCCGACCGCGCAGTGGATTCGCTTCATGGACTCTGCTCGCCTGCACTCAGTCTGAGTGCCTTTGCGCAAGCTCACGGAGCTTGCCGATGGCGTCGAGAGTCGACACGAACTCTCAGGCGGAATTCACACGAATTGAACGAAACCCTCACACCAGGCCTTTCCTGCTTCCTGTAGTCTCAGATCGTGATGCGAGAGGCTTTCGTTCTGCAGCTGAGCGACGAGAGTCAACCGAGCGAGGGCCAGCTTGTCGGTTGGATCGAAGAAGTTGACACGGGCCGCGAGCTACGTTTTCGCTCCACTGCAGAGCTACTGGCATTCCCCGGCCGATGCCTCGCCGAAAGGTCGCGGTCCAATTCCCTACCTCAACAGCGGAACGCATGAATTACGAGGACGAACATGAGTGCGCCGACGCTCGCCGATGGGGCACATGAATCGGAGCACCTAGACGCGTTTCACGACCTGTTGTTGACGCTTGCCGGAACGCTCGATGTGCGCGAAGTGTTTCAACGGCTGAGAGCGATCGTCGCACGCATCATCCCTCACGATCATATCGAGCTTGCGCTGCTGACCGACGGCGCTCACCTTTCTGTGTATGCGAGCACGGGCGACGCACCGGTCGGTCGCAAAAGCCTGCAAGCCGTTAGCGACCCATCGGTCGCTCGGATATTCAACGAGGCTTCTACCGGCCGCGGTCTTCAATGCGGTGTTTGCGTCCCAGTGTGGGCTGAGAGCCAACCAATTGGGACCTTGACGCTGCTGTCTCGTCACTCCGACATTTATTCGCAGCGCGAACTGATCCTCGCCCAAAGTGTCGCCGACTACTTGGCGGTTGTGATCTCACACCAGCGGCTGGCGGAAGCCGCGCGGCACGCCGCCGAGAGCCGCGCTAGTGCCGAGCGTCTCGAACGACGTGGGAAGATGCTCGTCGAGCAGGGGGATCTGAAGGTTGGTTCGCATCGTGTGGTCGGACGGTCGGAGGAATGGCACGAGGTTCTCAGAAAAGCTGCGCAAGTGGCGTCGACGGAAACAACGGTGCTGTTGAGTGGCGAATCAGGAACGGGGAAGGAAGTCGTCGCGCGGTTGATTCACAGCGCTTCCAATCGGAAGGACGGACCGTTCGTAGCGCTGAATTGTGCCGCGTTGGCCGAGCCACTCCTCGAATCGGAACTATTCGGGTACGAACGCGGCGCGTTCACCGGGGCCCATCTAGCCAAGCCCGGCCAGATCGAGCTCGCGGCTGGCGGCGTTTTCTTTCTCGACGAAGTGAGTGAGATGAGTCTGTCGGCGCAGGCGAAGTTCCTGCGTGTGCTCCAGGAACGCGAGTTTCAACGTCTGGGAGGCACGCGCGTGCAGAAGGCGAACATCCGAGTGATCGCAGCCACAAACCGCGATTTAGGAAAGGCGCTCGAGCGTCGCGCGTTCCGCCAAGATCTTTACTATCGGATACACGTGTTCGATCTTCGCCTTCCGCCATTGCGAGACCGTAAAGACGACATCCTGATCCTCAGCCAGGCGTTCCTGGAGGAGATCGGGACGTCCCTCCGTCGCCCGCCTGCGGGGCTGACGGCCAGTGCAAAGAGCGCGCTACTCGGATACGACTGGCCCGGGAACGTCCGTGAGCTCCGCAACGTGCTCGAGCGTGCCGCCATCCTTAGCGACGGGGCGCCAATCACGGCACAGCTCTTGTCGCTCGGCGCCGGGCGTGCGGTCGCCGCTGCTCTCACCGACTTGACGATCGTGGAGCGACGGACCATTGAGCAGGTCATGCGCGATACGGGCTGGAATAAATCGAGAGCGGCCAGACGCCTGGGACTGTCACGAACACAGCTGTACGGCCGGTTGCGCAAGTACGTGCTGGAGGAGCCTGCGTACGCATCGGCTGAGTAAGGCGGAATTTCAGGCGCAGGCGAAGGTCTCAGCTCACCCGTGTCGTCAGTGATCGGCGGCGCATGGAGGTCGCCTTTGACCCAGGCGACTATATTCTTCACGAGCTTCGAGCATCACGGGAACGTCCGGATCCGCATCGGCCCATCCGGCAAAAAACCGCTCGTAGGCTTGCAGGCCACCCACCACGTCGCCCGCCATGGCGTGAGCGCGTGCCAGCGCCAGGGGCGCCACTGCGTGGAACGGAGAGAAGGGATCGGTCCCTCGATGGTCCAGAATGCGCTGAAATTCCTGAGCAGCTTCGTGACCGGAACCGTTCAGTAGATAAGACTGACCGCGCAGGTAAATTGGCGCGAGCGCCGCCACGAAACCCAACTCGTAGGGAGCGACCACCCGAAGGTGTTCGATCGCTCGTTCGGGCTGTTTGCCGCTCAGTTCGATCCCGGCCCGGACAATCGGGACCAGAATGGAATTGATGAAGGTGTGCTCGGGATTGGTTCTCGACATCTCACAGGCGATGGCCGCGGCGTCGGACGCGGTCCCGGTCATTGCCAGCGTCAGGGCCACGCGCAGTCGCGCATCGTAGCTGGGATTGCGGGCCAGCACGCGGCGTGCCCCACGGAGGGCGGCCTCCGTGTTGCCACAGGCCCATTCCATCCAGGTCGCCCATGCGAGGTGGCCGGTCCCGACGATCGCGAGATTCCGCAATTCAGACATCAGGGCGGCCTCCTCGTACAACTCCCGCGCCGCGCGGATCTTCCCAGAATGCCCAGCCACCTGAGCCCGCGCGCCAACCATATCGAACTCACGCGGCCGGTCGCGGCCCCAGGCCACGTGCCGCGCCTCGGCTTCCTTGTCGCCGGCGAGGACCGCAATCTGGTACAGCAGGCATCGCGTCGGCAGCGTCTCGATGTTGAGCGCGACGGCACGTTCGGAGACTTTTCGCGCATCGTCGAATCGACCCATTCCGCGATACGCGCGCGACAAATTGGAATAGGGATATCCGTGAGACGGATTTCGCCTCACCGCTTCGAGCCCCTCCTGGATCGCGCGCTCGAACTGCCCCAAGAAGTTGTGGATTAGCGTGAGGCTGTTCACCGGCCGAAACTCTTCCGGAAATGCTTGTTTCCAGTTTTCGAGCGTCTCCGTTGCGCGTGGCTGGTCGCCAGTCACTTCGTAATGGTACAGATACGTGATGGAGAGGCGATCTCGCGCGCCCGCCTGCTCCCGCCGCTCGTAGGCGAGCGTCGCATATTCCTTCGCCCGGTTTGCGTCGCCCAGGTTGCTGTAGATCCTCGAGAGCGTGACGTACGCGGAGACAAAGTTCGGATCGAGCTCGATCGCCCGCAGGAAGAACGGGATCGATTCAGCCGGGTGCGCCCAGCGTATCAACGTTTCAGCTTGATCCGCCAGAAGACCCGCCTGGGCTGCCAATGTGGCGATGGCGCGGTAGTGTTCGGCAGACCGGTCCATGTCGCCCAGCGCATAGTACGCGTTGCCGATTCGTTCCAGAATCTGTAACTCCAATTCCTGGCGGCGCTCGCCCGCGAGCCTTGGTAGCAGGTCGCGCGTGGCCGAGCACTGCTACAGCCTCTCGG
>Ga0306920_100010230_pt1 | contig 12573 bp, 10 predicted proteins | sample flu12Cox44000170_FD_204666 | JGI IMG/M metagenome (GOLD analysis project Ga0306920, IMG submission 204666) | Lab enrichment of tropical soil microbial communities from Luquillo Experimental Forest, Puerto Rico - flux4day.12C.oxic.44.000.170 (v2)... | ecosystem: Environmental > Terrestrial >...
CGGCCCAATATGTATTGGGCTTGCCGTCCGCAGTACCGAAGGCGGCGACCGCTTCTGCCTTCGCCACCTGATGGGCGAGGACGTATCCGAGCGGTCCGAATTCCCCAATCTCGAGCTTGCCATTTCGCATCGCTTCGATTTCGGCGTTGTAGCTCGTCGCCACAAAGACGTCGACCTTGCAGCCGAGCTTATTACCGATCAGCTCTCCGACCTTCTGGTAGATCGGGACCAGGCGAGCCGCGGTGTCGTACGGCTCGACACCGAAGCGCACTATTCCGCCATTGGGACAGTCACTGCCGTCCGCCGCCATCACCCAATGACCTCTTGCCAATGCCAGCGCGATCCCGCCGGCCAGGATCCAATGATTCCTTCGCATCCTGTATTCCCTGCGCGCGTGGAAATCAGGATCAGTAAATAGCCGTTCGATGACGGTTCGATGACAGCCTTGGCGCGCGTCGTCAGCTAAAAGTGGATGGCCCGTCCGTAGGCGTCGAGCACGGCTTCGTGCATCGTCTCCGACAGGGTCGGGTGCGGGAAGATCGAGCGGATCAGCTCCGTTTCGGTCGTCTCCAGGATCTTGGCAATCGTGTAGCCCTGGATCAGTTCCGTCACTTCGGCTCCGATCATGTGGGCGCCCAGGAGCTCGCCGGTCTTGCCGTCAAACACTGTCTTGACCATTCCTTCGGGCTCGCCGAGCGCGATTGCCTTGCCGTTGCCGATAAACGGAAAATGGCCGATCTTGACCTCGTGGCCGGCTTCCTTGGCGCTCTTCTCGGTCAGCCCGACGCTGGCAACCTGAGGCCGGCAATAGGTGCAGGCCGGGATGTTGTGGATGTCGAGCGGGTGCACGTCGTTGACCCCGGCGATATGCTCGACGCAGATCACCCCTTCGTGCATCGCCTTGTGCGCCAGCCATGGCGGGCCAACGAGATCACCTATCGCATAGAGCCCAGGCTCGCCGGTGCGCAGCCACTCGTCGACAACCACGTGCGTTTTCTCGACTTTGACCGCAGTGTTTTCGAGGCCGATATCCTCGACATTGCCGACGATGCCGACGGCGAGGATCACCCGCTCGACCGTGACCTCGGCCCCCTGCCCTGCTCCGTCGATACGCGCGGTCAGGTTCGCGCCGTTATGCTGGAGCACCGCGACCGTGGCCCCGGTGTGGATCTTGATCCCCTGTTTTTCGAATGATTTGCGCGCGAAGGCCGAAATCTCCTCGTCCTCGACCGGAAGCACGCGGTCGAGCATTTCGACGACCGTCACCTCGGCGCCCATGTCGTGGTAGAAGCTCGCGAATTCGATCCCGATCGCCCCCGAGCCGATGACGAGCAGCGATTTCGGGATCGCCGTTGGCACCATCGCCTCCTTATAGGTCCACACCCGCTCGCCATCGGGCTCCAGCCCCGGCAGTGAGCGGGCCCGCGCACCGGTCGCCAGCACGATGTGCTCTGAGGTGAGTTCGCTCACCGCCTTGCCGTCCTTCGCGATCGCGAGCCGGCCTTTGCCGGCCAGGCGGCCCTGGCCATAAACGACCGTGACCTTGTTTTTCCTGAGCAGATACCCGACGCCGTTGGAAAGCTGCTTGGCGACGGCGCGCGACCGCGCCACGACTTTGCCGGCGTCAAAGCGGATGTCGTTCGCCGAGAACCCGAATTCGTCGAGACGATGGAGCAGACGGTAGATCTCCGAGCTGCGCAGCAGCGCCTTGGTCGGGATGCAGCCCCAGTTGAGGCAGATGCCGCCGAGCTGGTCGCGCTCGACGAGCGCTGTCTTCATGCCGAGCTGCGCCGCCCGGATTGCCGCGACGTAACCCCCCGGGCCGCCGCCGAGGACAATCAGGTCGAAGGAGTTCTCGGCCATTGCGCGGTCCCCGTATGGCCGGTCACAGCAGCATCGTCAGCGGGTCCTCGACGAGCTTTTTGAACGCCGCCAGGAATTGCGCCCCTATAGCGCCATCGACGGCGCGGTGATCGCAGGAGAGCGTGCAGCTCATCACCGTCGCGACCGTCAGCGTGCCGCCTTTGACGACCGGCCGCGGCTCGCCGGCGCCGACCGCCAGGATGCCGCCATGCGGCGGATTGATGACCGCCGCAAACTCACGCACCCCGTACATGCCGAGGTTGGAGATCGAGAAGGTGCCCCCCTGGAACTCGTCGAGCTTCAGCTTGCCGGCGCGGGCGCGGGCAACGAGATCCCTGGTCTCGTTGGCAATCGCTGCTAGACCTTTACGGTCGGCCATCTTGACGATCGGCGTGATCAGACCGTCATCGAGCGCCACAGCAACGGCGATATCGACCGTATCCCAGAGAAGGATCGCGTCCTCGCTCCATGAGGCGTTGGCCGCCGGCACCTGCCGCAACGCGAGAGCAGCGGCACGGATCACGAAATCATTGACCGAGATGCCCCCACCCTTCCCTCCCCGGCCAACGGGGGAGGGAAGGGTGGGGGTTAACTTTGCATTAAGCTCGCCGCGGATCTTCAACAGCGCGTCGATCTCGCAATCGACGGTCAGATAGAAATGCGGGACGGTCTGCTTGGATTCGGTCAGCCGCCGGGCGATGACGCGGCGCATCGCCGTGAGCGGCCGCTCGGTGTAGGGCGGGTTGCCGGCGAGTGCCGCGACCCGCTCCTTCGATAGGATCGGTGCGCCCGGCACCGGTTGCGACAGCACCGGAGCGGGAGCCGCGGTTGCGACAGGGGTGACGCGGCCTGCCGAGAGGGCGGCCTCGATGTCGGATTTGACGATGCGGCCTTGCGGCCCGGAGCCGCGGATCGCGGCGAGGTCGAGACCGGCCTGCTGCGCCATACGGCGCGCCAATGGGCTGGCAAAAACCCGGCCATCGCCGTTGCCTCGGTCCTTGACCGGTGGCGGCACGGCCGCTGCAGGCCTTAGGTTCTCTGGAGACGGCGACGGTGCTGTCGGAGCGGGTTGGGCAACTGACGCGGCAAATTTCTCTAGCGCGGACGCGTCCTCATCCTCGCCCAGCAGCACCGCGATCGGCGCGTTGACCTTGATCCCCTGGGCCCCTTCCGGGACCAGGATCTTGCCGATCTTGCCGTCATCGACGGCCTCGACCTCCATCGTCGCCTTGTCGGTCTCGATCTCGGCGAGCACGTCGCCCGAATGAACTTCGTCCCCCTCCTTTTTGAGCCATTTGGCAAGATTGCCTTCGGTCATGGTCGGCGACAGCGCCGGCATCAGGATTTCGATCGGCATCGGATCTGCCTTTTGGAATGTCGGCTACTGGTAGGCGACCGCGCGGGCGGCCGCGACGATGTCCTCGACCTGAGGGAGCGCTAGACGTTCGAGATTTGCGGCATAAGGCAGAGGGACATCCTTGCCGGCAACCCGTTTCAACGGAGCATCGAGCCAGTCGAAGCACTCTTCCATGACAATCGCCGCGATCTCAGCGCCAATGCCGGCAAAGGGCCAGCCTTCCTCGACCGCAACGATCCGGTTGGTTTTCTTTACCGAGGCGACGACGGTACCGATGTCGAATGGCCGCAGGGTGCGAAGATCGATGATTTCGGCCGAAATGCCGGTTTTCTCGAGCTCTTCGGCGGCCTGCAGTGCCAGCTTTACCATCCGCGAGAAGGCTGCGATCGTAACGTGGTCGCCCGGCCGGGCAATGCGTGCCTTGCCGATTGGCACCAGGAACTCGGGATCTTCCGGCACGGCGAAGGTCTCGCCATACACAAGCTCGTGCTCGAGAAACACGACCGGGTTGGGATCGCGGATCGCCGCCTTCAACAGCCCCTTGTGGTCGGCCCCGGTGAACGGCGCAACCACCTTGAGGCCGGGGCAGTGCGCATACCAGCTCGCGTAGCATTGCGAATGCTGTGCTGCGACACGCGCGGCCACACCGTTCGGCCCGCGAAAGACAATCGGGCAGCTCATCTGACCGCCCGACATGTAGCGGGTTTTCGAGGCCGAATTGATGATCTGATCCATCGCCTGCATGGCGAAGTTAAAAGTCATGAACTCGACGATCGGCCGCAGCCCGGCAAAGCCGGCGCCGATCCCGAGACCGGCAAAGCCCTGCTCGGTGATCGGGGTGTCGATCACCCGACGCGGTCCGAACTCCTGCAGCAGGCCCTGGCTGACCTTGTACGCTCCCTGGTACTCGGCGACCTCCTCGCCGAGCAGAAACACCGTATCGTCGCGCCGCATCTCTTCGGCCATTGCGTCGCGCAACGCCTCACGCACGGTCATGGTTCGGGTCGTGCCGGCATATTCGGGCTCGGCGGAGGGTGCGCGGCGAGGAGTGGCGAATACCGGCGGGGCTGCCGGCGGCCGAGCTTCCGCTGGGATATCGTGGCGGGGCTTCGGAGATCGCGCCGTCTTCTTCACCGCGTTTGCGTCTTCGCCGTTTTCGGCGATGACCGCAATCGGCGTGTTGACCGCGACGTGCTCGGTGCCTTCGGGGATCACGATCATGGCGAGCACCCCCTCGTCGATCGCTTCGACCTCCATCGTCGCCTTGTCGGTCTCGATCTCGGCGAGCACGTCGCCTGCCCGCACCACTTCCCCCTCGTTTTTAAGCCAGCGGGCAATCTTGCCCTCGGTCATTGTCGGCGACAACGCCGGCATCAGGACTTCGGTGGTCATGGCTTAGCGCAATCTTCTGCAGGCGAGATCGCCAAAGGGGTCAGGCGTCGGCCAAGACATCCGTCCACAGCTCGGCCGGCTCTGGTTCCGGGGAGTCCTGTGCGAATTGCGCTGCCGCGACGACGCGGTCCCGGACCTCGCCGTCGATCTGTTTGAGCATCGCCTCGGTCGTTCCGGCTTCGAGCAGGCGCCGACGCGCTTGATCGATCGGATCGTGCTCGGTGCGCATCCGGGTGACCTCGTCCCGCGTGCGGTACTTGGCCGGATCGGACATCGAATGGCCGCGATAGCGATAGGTTAGCATCTCGAGAATGATTGGACCCTGGCCGGACCGGGCGTGCTCGGCAGCCGCAAGGCCGGCCTCGTGCACGGCGAGCACGTTCATGCCGTCGACCTGCTCGCCCGGAATGCCATAGGCCATGCCGCGATGAAACAGATCGGTGCGCGCCGAGGCACGATCGATCGCCGTCCCCATCCCATATCGATTGTTCTCGATCACGTAAACGATCGGCAGCTTCCACAGCGAGGCCATGTTGAAGCTCTCGTAGACCTGCCCCTGATTGATCGCGCCATCACCGAGATAAGTGACACAGATCCGCCCGTTTTCGCGATAACGATGGGCAAAGGCGACCCCGGTTCCGAGCGGAACCTGCGCACCGACGATACCGTGGCCGCCAAAGAAGTTCTTTTCTCGGCTGAACATGTGCATCGAGCCGCCCTTGCCTTGCGAATAGCCGCCACGACGCCCGGTAAGCTCGGCCATGACACCCTGGGGATCCATCCCGCAGGCCAGCATATGTCCGTGATCACGGTAGGAGGTGATGACTGTGTCGCCCTCCCTGAGTGCGGCCTGCATGCCGACGACGACCGCCTCCTGCCCGATGTAAAGGTGGCAGTAGCCGCCGATCAGTCCCATGCCGTACATCTGCCCAGCCCGCTCCTCAAAGCGCCGGATCAACAGCATGTCGCGATAGTATCCGAGCAGCTCTTTTGGCGGGACGCCGACCTCGGCGAATTTCACCGGCGCGGCGTTGCGCTTGACGGCCATGTCGCTTCCTCCACGCGGCCGACCCCTCACCCTACACTCCCCCGTTGACGGGAAGGGTAGGGTGGGGGTGAAATCTGTTCGGGAAAATGCGGGCAAACCCGTTTCATTGCAACCTCGCGCGGACGCGCAAAGAGGGCTTATCGAGATTGGACCGCGCCCGCCTCTTGTGAAGTCGTGGGCTGCATAATGACGATCTCGTCGGGCGCGACCAGGTTCAACGTCGCGCGGACCCGTTCGTCGAGCAGGTCGGGATCGAGATGGTTGGGCTTCAGCTCAGAGACCTTCAGATCGAGCGCCTGGCGCTGCGCACGAACTGTTTGGAGATTGGTATTTTCGGCGCGGATCTCGCGGGTCAAACTCAACCACCGGAGCAACCCGCGCTCGCCTTCGACCAGGTTGTAAAAAAAATATCCGGTCAAGGAGATGCCAATCACCGGTCCCAGAACAAAATGTGCTCGCCGCTTCAATTCGCGCAATATGATCATGGGTTAGCGCCGCAACACCGAGCGCCCGGCGAACACCGCAGAGGCGCCGAGTTGCTCTTCGATGCGGATCAGCTGATTGTATTTGGCCAGCCGGTCAGAGCGAGACAGCGATCCGGTTTTGATCTGCCCGCAATTGGTCGCGACCGCCAGATCCGCGATCGTCGCATCCTCGGTTTCCCCCGAGCGATGGGAGAATACTGTGCCCCAGCCCGCCCGCTGGGCGATTTCGACCGCTTCCAGCGTCTCGGACAAGGTGCCGATCTGGTTGACCTTGACGAGCAACGCATTGGCAATGCCTCGGCTGATCCCCTCGCCCAACCGTCGCGGGTTAGTGACGAACACATCATCGCCGACAAGCTGCATGGCACTCCCGAGCTCGGTGGCAAGCAGAGCCCATCCTTCCCAATCGTCCTCGGCCATCCCGTCTTCGATCGATACGATCGGGTAGCGGCGGACGAGATCGGCCTCAAAGGCGACCAGGCCGGCGGCATCGAGGGTCTTGCCCTCGCCGGCAAGACGATAAGCGCCATCGCGGTAGAACTCGGAGGCCGCGACATCGAGTGCCAGCACCACCTCGTCACCCGGATGGTATCCGGCGGCTTCGACCGCCTGCGTCACAAAGCCCAATGCTGCATCGGTTGAGGGGAGGTTCGGGGCAAAGCCGCCCTCGTCGCCGACATTGGTGTTGTGGCCGGCCTCGGCGAGCTTTCTTCGCAAATTGTGGAAGATCTCCGCACCGATACGGATCGCCTCGGTCGCCGAGTTGGCACCGACCGGCATCACCATAAATTCCTGAATGTCGATCGGGTTGTCGGCATGAGCCCCGCCATTGACGATGTTCATCATCGGCACCGGCAGGGTGCGGGCGAAGACCCCGCCAACATAGCGATAGAGTGGCGTGCCGGCTTCGGCGGCCGCCGCTTTGGCGCAGGCGAGGCTGACCCCGAGGATCGCATTGGCGCCGAGCCGACCCTTGTTCGGGGTCCCGTCGAGCTCGACCAGCACCCGGTCGATCGCCAGCTGATCCTCGGTGTCAAAGCCGGAGAGCGCATCGAAGATCTCGCCGTTCACCGCCGCGACCGCCTGTCTGACCCCCCTGCCGCCAAACCGCGGCCCGCCGTCGCGGCGCTCGACCGCTTCGTGCGCGCCAGTCGACGCGCCCGATGGCACGGCGGCGCGGCCGATCGCTCCGGTCTCGAGCGTAACGTCGACCTCGACGGTCGGATTGCCGCGACTGTCGAGGATCTCGCGCGCATGGATGTCGACTATCGCGGTCATGGCATTCCGTCGCTTGAGGATCAAAGCACCGTGTTGGCCTGGCCCTTGGTCAGGCGGTCGAACGCTACCAGAGTCTCGAACAGCGCCGGCAGCGTCTTGAGCGGCAGCATCGTCGCGGCCTCGGCCGTGTTGGCGTTGTCGGGGTCTTGATGCGTCTCGACGAAGACGGCAGCAACGCCCGCCGCCACCGCGGCCCGCGCGAGGATTGGCGCAAACTCGCGCTCTCCCCCTGAGTGGTCGCCCAGCGCCCCCGGCTCCGCCACCGAATGCGTCGCATCGAACACGACCGGATAGCCGGTTTGCGCCATGATCGGCAGCGCGCGCATATCGACCACCAGCGTGTTGTAGCCGAAGCTTGCGCCGCGTTCGCACAGCAGGATCCGATCGTTGCCGGTCGAGGTGATCTTGGCCGCAGCGTTTTTCATGTCGGACGGCGCCAGGAACTGCCCCTTCTTGATATTTATCGTCTTGCCGGTCTTGCCGGCGGCGACCAGCAGGTCCGTCTGACGGCACAGGAAAGCCGGTATTTGCAGGATATCCACCGCCTCGGCGGTAGGGGCGCATTGTTCCGGTTCGTGGATGTCGGTCAGCACCGGCAGACCGGATGTCTCGCGCACCTCGGCGAGAATGGGCAGCCCCTGCTTGAACCCGATGCCGCGCACCCCGTCGATCGACGAGCGGTTCGCCTTGTCGAAGGAGGTCTTGTAGATCAGGTCGATGCCCAACTTCTTTGCAATTGCCGCCAAAGCAGCACTGGTTTCCAGCGCATGCGCACGCGATTCGAGGGTATTGGGCCCGGCGACGAACACCAGCGGCAGATCGTTCCCGATTGTGATGTTGCCAATGGCCACGTGACGCGGGGTCATGACGGGATGCTCAGACAAGGCGAGACTGATCGAGCGCAGCGCGGACAAAAGAGGTGAACAACGGGTGTGGCTCGAACGGCTTTGATTTCAGCTCGGGATGGAACTGCACGCCAATGAACCACGGATGGTCGGGTAATTCGACAATTTCCGGCAGTACTCCGTCCGGCGACATCCCCGAAAAACGCAGCCCAACCGCTTCCAGGCGTTGTTTGTACCCGATATTGATTTCGTAGCGATGGCGATGGCGTTCGCTGATTTGAGTAGTTCCGTAAATCTGCGCCACCTTGCTGTTCGGAGCCAGCACCGCGTCGTAGGCGCCCAATCGCATCGTCCCACCGAGATCGTCGGTCGAGTTGCGCCGTTCGACGGTATTGCCGCGCACCCACTCGGTCATCAGCCCGACCACCGGGTGCTCGCACGGCCCGAATTCCGTCGACCCCGCACCCGGCAGCCGCGCCAGATCGCGCGCCGCCTCGATCACTGCCATGTGCATGCCAAAGCAGATGCCGAAATAGGGTAGGCGCCGCTCACGGGCAAACCGGGCGGCTTCGATCATGCCCGCGGTGCCGCGCTCGCCGAAGCCGCCGGGAACGAGAATGCCGTGAACGTCGTCGAGCTGCCGGACGGCCGCGGACTCGGTCTCAAAGATCTCCGAATCGATCCAGTCGAGATTGACCGCGACATTGTTGGCGATCCCGCCATGGCTCATCGCCTCGTTGAGTGACTTATAGCTATCCGGGAGGTGCGTGTACTTGCCGACGATCGCGATGGTCACCTGCCCTTCGGGCTTATGGATGCGGTTGACAATTGCCTCCCAGCGGCCGAGGTCGGGCTCGGGCGGATCGAGGCCAAAATGGCGGCATACCTCCCGGTCGAACCCTTCCAAATGGTAGGCGACGGGAACCCCATAGATCGTGTCGATATCGAGCGCGGGGATGACCCGGCTGTCGCGCAGATTGCAGAACAACGCGATCTTCTTGCGGGCGGCCGGCGGGATCGGGCGCTCGCAGCGGCACAGCAAAATATCGGGCTGGATGCCGAGGCCGAGAAGTTCTTTGGTCGAATGTTGCGTCGGCTTGGTCTTCAGCTCTCCTGCCGAGGAGATCCACGGCACCAAGGTCAAATGCACGAACAGGACGCGCTCGCGTCCGAGCTCGTTGCCGAGCTGGCGGATCGCCTCCAGGAAAGGGAGGCTCTCAATGTCACCGACGGTGCCGCCGATCTCGCACAGAACAAAATCCTCACCAGCAAGATCGGCCTGGATGAACTCCTTGATCGCGTCGGTCACGTGCGGGATGACCTGTACCGTCGCCCCGAGATATTCGCCGCGCCGTTCGCGGGCGATCACCGTCGAGTAGATCCGTCCGGTGGTGACCGAATCGCTGCGCCGCGCAGCAACGCCGACATAGCGCTCGTAATGGCCGAGATCGAGATCCGTTTCGGCGCCGTCATCGGTGACGAATACCTCTCCGTGCTGGTAGGGGCTCATCGTGCCGGGATCGACATTCAGGTAGGGGTCGAGCTTGCGCAACCTGACGCTGAATCCGCGCGCCTGCAGCAACGCTCCAAGTGCTGCAGTCGTCAGACCCTTGCCGAGAGAGGAGACCACGCCGCCGGTGATAAAGATGAACCGCGTCATGGAATCTCAGTCTACAGCATCAGCCGTCCACCTCCTAAGGAAATGCCGGAGATGACAAAAACCTGTGCCAGCCAGCCTAAGCCTCGTGCTGCGTGTCGGCGCCAATCGCGAATCGCCGGCTCAGCGCACAAGGGGCGGGCTCGGCTGCGGTGGCTCGGCGGGCGCCGTTGGCGACGGCGGGGCTGGCGCTGTTTGCGACGGCGGGGCTGGCGCTGTTTGCGACGGCGGGGCTGGCGCTGTCGGCGAGGGCGGGACGGCGGGAGTGACGGGAACGGCCGGTCCGGGCGGTGCGCCCTGGTCGAGGATCGATTGCGGGGCATGACCGCGATTACTTACCCAAACCAGCGACAGGCTCGTCGCAAAGAACAACAGGGCGAGGATCGCGGTCGTGCGCGTCAGCAAATTCGCGGTTGAGCGGCCGGTCATAAACCCCGACATGCCGCCGCCGCCCATGCCGAGCGCTCCGCCCTCGCTCTTCTGCAGCAGAATGACACCGACGAGAGAAATCGCGACCAGGATGTGGACGGCAAGAAGCAGAATGATCATGTGAAGCTTTTACCCGCTCTCTGGCCGGCTCGCCAGGGGTCAGCCGAGCGGTTCAACCGCAGCAGCGGGCAATCGTCCAGAAACTATCGGCATCGAGGCTCGCTCCACCGACGAGCGCGCCATCTACCTCGGCCAGTCCCAGGATGCCGGCGGCGTTCTGCGGATTGACCGAGCCGCCGTAGAGGATCTGCGCGCCCACCGGGATCAAGCCCCGAACGATGGCGTGCATTCCCGCAATGTCTTCCAGCGTCGCGGTCAGCCCGGTGCCGATCGCCCAGACGGGCTCGTAGGCGACGACGAGGTTATCGTGGGTGGCGCCGTTCGGGACCGATGCCGCGAGCTGGGTCGAGACGATATCGGCGGCCTGCCCTGCTTGACGTTGCAGCTGCGTCTCGCCGACGCAGAGGATCGCGACCAGACCCGCGCGCCACGCGCCGAGGATTTTCTCGCGCACCACCGCATCGCCTTCACCGTGACCGTGGCGACGCTCGGAATGCCCGAGAATGACATGGCTGCAACCGGCATCGGCCAGCATCTCGGGGCTGATGTCGCCGGTGTAGGCGCCCTTTGGTGCCGCATGGCAATCCTGACCGCCGAGGGCGATGCCGCTGCCCGCGAGCTCACCACCCACCGTCGTCAACAAGCTTGCCGGCGGGCAAATCAGAAGCTTACAGCCGGGCTCCCCGCCTACCGCTGCGATGGCCCGCTGTGCCAAGCCGCGCGCCAGCGCTCCACCGTCTTCGCGCAACCCGTTCATCTTCCAGTTGCCAACGACAAGTTTTGTCCCAACCGCCATGTTGCGACCCCGCGGGCCCGTCTCTATCTCTGGGCCAAGATCACACCGGCGCGCGGGCGGGTCAACCAGCCTTGGCCGCCAAAACACAGGCCGTTTGCCTCCATGCTGCAAGCGATACGCTCCAGAGCTGGGTCCTTCATCGTCAAGCTCCTATTCGGTCTCCTGATCCTAACCTTCGGGATCTGGGGCATCGGGGACATCTTCCGCAACCGCCCGACGAGCGATACGGTGATCGCCACGGTCGGCGACAAGAGCATCCGAGCGGAGGATTTGCAGGAGGCCGTGCGTCGAGAAATCGATCGGCTTAGCGCCCAGTTCAGGGGTGCGATCGACGTTCAGCAGGCCAAAAAGCTCGGGGTTATAGACAATGTCTTCGATATCCTGATCAACCGTAGCCTGCTCGATCAGGAGGCGGCACGGCTACGGCTCGAGGTCTCGGACAATGTGATCCGCGACGCCGTCAGCGACAATCCGAAATTCAAGACGCCCGACGGCCATTTCGATCGCGCCTTGTTCAATGAAGTGCTCGCTCAGAACCATCTCACAGAAGACCAGTTTGTGACGGCGATGCGCCATGACATCCTGAGGGGTGACCTTGCTCAGGCGGTTGCGGTGGGAGTTGCGGCACCGCAATCGATGGTGGACTTGCTGTACCGGTATCGGAACGAGCAGCGCGTAGCGGACATTGTTGCCCTGCCAGTCGCCGATGCCGGTGATGTCGGACAGCCGAGCGAGGCCGATCTGGCCGCGTTCTATGACGGACATCAGGATCTCTTCCGCGCCCCCGAATATCGTGGGTTCACCTTGGCGAGCCTCAGCCCGGCGGATATCGCCCAGAGCATTGAGATTCCGGAGGCAAAGTTAAAGGAGGAGTTCGACGAGCGGCAGGATGAGTTCCAGGTGCCCGAGCAGCGCGAGGTCCAGCAGATCCTGGCGCCTTCCGAGGACAAGGCGAAGGAGGCGGAAGCCGCGCTCGCAGCCGGCAAAGACTGGAAGGAAGTGGCAACACAAATCGCCGGCCAGAGCCCGGAGACGATCGAGCTCGGTCTGATGAAGCGCGAGGAGTTGCCGCAGGCGCTCGCCGAGATCGCCTTCGAGCTGCCGTTGAACAAACCGAGCGAGCCGGTGAAGACCCCGCTCGGATGGCACATTTTGCGGGTCGTCAAAATCGAGCCCGGGCAGACCCCGACCTTCGAGCAGGCCAAACCGAAGCTCGAGACGGAACTGGCCCACGACGAGGCGGTGGACCGAATTTATAAGATAGCCAATCGGGTCGACGATGCCTTGGCGGGCGGAATGAACC
>Ga0306920_100010231_pt1 | contig 12573 bp, 10 predicted proteins | sample flu12Cox44000170_FD_204666 | JGI IMG/M metagenome (GOLD analysis project Ga0306920, IMG submission 204666) | Lab enrichment of tropical soil microbial communities from Luquillo Experimental Forest, Puerto Rico - flux4day.12C.oxic.44.000.170 (v2)... | ecosystem: Environmental > Terrestrial >...
CAAGGCCCAATCCTTATCCAAGGACGACCCCAACAGCAATATTTACTATCTCGTATCGACCGAACTCTATGAGAAGGCGGGGCGCACGGGCGATGCGATAGCCATGCTCGACAAGGCCGTTGCCGCAAAGCCGTCGGACGACGCCCTGGTCACCGCTCTGGCGCAGCTCTACCGACGTACCGGAGGTTTTCGCAAGGCAGAGGGGGTTTTAGCCGCTCGGCTGAAGGCCGAGCCGAAGGACGCCGCCGTGAGCACGGCCCTGGCCTCGCTGTATCTGGCTACCGGGCGACCGGCGGATGCGAAGAAGCTCTATGCTGACCTGAACTCGCAGAGGCCAAATGACGTCGCGCCCTTGCTGGGCCTCGCCGACGTCGCGGCCCAGGAGAAGAACTGGTCGGAGGCGAAGGACTATATAAACCGTGCACGCGCCGCAGCACCAAACGAACCGGCCCCCGAGATTGCGCTCGCGAACTTCTACGGGTTGCAGCGGGACTGGAAGAACGCGGCCGCAACGGCGGTGAGGTCGCCGAGCGGTTTCCAGCCAATGCTGATGCTCTCGATGCAAAAGGACGGGTTCAAATAGCAACGGGGGACAAAGATGGCGCGATTGCCACCTACAAACGCATCTATGAAATCGCCCCCAATTCACTGCCGGCCATGTCGCGCTATGTCACCTTGCTCAATGAATCGAAGGATTATTCTGGGGCGCGAACTGTCCTGCAGGCCGCTCTCACCCGCGATCCCAAGAACAATCAGCTGAAGGGCGATCTGATCCGTATGGAAGGAGAGATCGGCGGCTTGGATGCAGGTCTCGCAAAAGCCCGGACGTTCGCCCAGGACGATCCGGGCAACCCCGTTTTCGACGTGGTGTCCGCGGAACTGTTGGAGAAAGCTGGACGGAGCAGCGACGCGATCAAGCTGCTGGAGAAAGCGGTCGCCGCGCGGCCGTCGGAGGACAATCTCGTCGCGGCGCTATCGCGCCTTTATGCTCGCACCGGCGATACCGGCAAGGCCGAGGCTGTCTTGAATACGCGATTGAAGATGGAGCCGAAGGATCTGGCCATCCGCTCGGCTTTGGCCTCGATCTACTTGCAGCAAAAGAAATACGACGACGCGATTACCGAATACACCCGCATCACTGCCGACCATCCCGCCGATGCAGCGGCGCTCAACAATCTGGCTTGGGTCTATCAGCAAAAGGGCGATCTGGGGAAAGCGCGGGGGCTGGCCGAGCAGGCGAATGCGGTCGCTCCGCGCGTGCCGCAGATCGACGACACTCTGGGGTGGATCCTGCTGGCTCAAGGCGAGACGCAGAAGGCGCTAACCTATCTGAGCGCCGCCAGCCTGTCGGCTCCCAGCAATCCGGATATACAATATCACTTGGCGGTCGCCCTCCATCGGGTCGGGCGGCAGGCCGATGCTCAGGCGACTCTCGAAAACCTGCTCGGCTCGGGCGCATCATTCTCGGAAAAGGGCGAAGCGGAAAAGCTGCTGCAGGAGCTGAAACGGAGTTGACCCGGCTCGCCTCGGCGCGTCAACGAGCAGTATCGATCTCCGCCAAGAGCCTTCGCAACTCACCTGCTAGCCCTGGGCTAAGGGCGGTGCGGCGCCCGACGGGGACCGGCTGCTGCTTCTCTTCCGGCACGGCACTCAACCGGCGGAGTACGGCCGTCAACTCCTCCACCGCAGCCTGCAACTCCGCGAGTGAGATGGCATTGTCGTCGACCGGGTGTCGTTCTGAACCCGCCGCGCGCATATTTGTCTCGAGCGCTGCCATCGATGAATGTAAGGCGGCTTCGAGAGATTGAGTATTCTCGGATAACCGGTGAAATGCGTCGAGCAACGGGCGATTTCCCTCTTCGAAGGCCGAGATCAATTGCTCGGGGAGTTGAGGTGAAGTTTCGCTGATCCTATCGACTCTCACAGCGTCGCGGGCCGCCTCCAACAAGCCGACGACGCGGCGCAGGAGTCCGACCTCGCTGGGCTCGGCGGATAGTTGAGAGATCGTGTCGAGCAACGGCTCGGCTGTGACATCGATCGCGATCCGGCCGAGCGCAGCGAGAAGTATCAGACCGACCACGATCAAAATAGCGGATACCGTGGGAATTGCACCGCTTTGGAACGGTAGGACACCGTGGTCCTGCGCTACGCCGAGCCCGACCACTCCGATGAGCACGATCAGCACGCTGAGGAAATGGCTTTTGGCCAAAGAGATGTAGTGCGCACGCGAGATCTCGCTCCTGGCTTCACTTGCGGTGCAGGTAGTTGGCAGGACGGCGCTGTCATTTCCCGTATCTGACCCCGGACGCGCCAAGCTCGTTGCAAGCCGCCTGTAGCTCTTCGTGCCAAACGCGGCGGTCCAGTCCTGCCAGGCCGACGCTAGGCCCAGCGCAGCGCGCGTCAGTTGCTGACGTATCCGAACCACGGCTGCGACCAAGTCCGCCGTGGTCAACAAAATTGCCGCTAGCCCGTAGACGCCAAGGGCACCAACCACTAATGCCGGCAAATGCTGCATCAAGGCCGCGCCGATCTCGGAGCGTGGTGCGCTCACCAATTCAGGGATTGCCAAGACACCCGCCAGTACAATCGCACCTATGGCACTCGACAGAACTATGGTCCATGGCGCCATTTATGATTCCCCCACTGTCTATCGGACTTATGCGCTGCCAAGCCGACCTCAACCCTAAGCATTATATGGCCTTCCCAGGTCACACGAGGAGTCGTGAAACAGCACCGGTCGCAGCGCAGTGCGTCAAATCAAATGTAAGATCCTCTAATCGTGGGCACTCGGTTGGGGTAGCCCTTGCAAGGTCAACCCCCGCTCGCCTGAGCTTTGGCCCAGCTGTCGCGCAGCCCGACAGTACGGTTGAAGATGAGGCGGCCGGGTATGCTGTCGAGATCGGCGCAAAAATAACCCTGGCGCTCGAACTGTACCGCCTCTCCCGCCACGCCGGCCGCGAGCTCAGGCTCTACTCGGCTCCCGCTCAACACTTCTAATGAGTGCGGGTTGAGATCGGCCAGCAAATCGCCGGCTGCGCCGGGGTCGGGGCGGTTGAAGAGCGGGTTGTAAAGCCGGATTTCGGCCGCCGCGGCATGTGCTGCCGACACCCAATGCAGGGTGGCCCTGACCTTACGCCCGTCGGGAGCGTTGCCCCCGCGGGTCGCGGGGTCATAGGTGCATATCAACTCGGTGACTTCGCCCGCCGCATTTTTCACCGCATCGCGGCACGTGACGAAATAACCGTAGCGCAACCTAACCTCCCGCCCAGGGGAAAGGCGGTAAAAGCCCTTGGACGGGTGCTCCATAAAATCTTCTTTTTCGATATAGAGCTCGCGCCCGAACGGGATGGAACGTGTCCCGGAGGCCGGATCCTCCGGATTATTGACTGCTTGCAGCTCCTCGAAGGCGCCGGCGGGATGATTTTCAATCACAAGCCTCAGCGGGCGCAGCACCGCCATCCGACGCTGCGCGGTCCGGTTCAGGTTTTCGCGGATCGCGTGCTCGAACATTGCGACATCAACGATGCTGTTCGCCCGGGCAACTCCGACCGAACGGACGAAATCGCGGATAGCTGCTGGCGGCACGCCGCGCCGCCTGAGCGCGGCCAATGTCGGCATTCGCGGATCGTCCCATCCGCTGACTCGGCCCTGGCTGACAAGCTGGGTCAGGAAACGTTTCGACAGCACCGTAAAGTTCAGGTTCAGCCGGGCAAATTCATATTGCCGAGGCCGCGACGGTACCGGCAGATTCTCGATCAGCCAATCGTAGAGCGGGCGATGGTCCGCGAATTCCAGTGTGCACAGCGAATGGGTCACACCTTCGATGGCATCCGACTGGCCATGCGCAAAATCGTAAGTCGGATAGATGCACCATTTGGTTCCGGTGCGGGGATGCTCGGCGTGCAGGATGCGGTAGAGCACCGGGTCGCGCAGATTGATGTTGCCGGCCGCCATGTCGATCTTGGCGCGCAGCACCCGCGCCCCGTTGGGGAACTCGCCTTCCCGCATCCGGTGAAACAGATCGCGGTTTTCCACTATCGATCTGTCGCGGTATGGGCTGTTGCGCCCGGGCTCCGTCAGGCTGCCGCGCATCATCCGCATCTCTTCGACCGGCAGGTCATCGACATACGCCTTGCCGGCGTTGATCAGATGCTCCGCCCAATCGTAGAGCTGCTCGAAGTAATCGGAAGCATAGTGAAGGTGCGACCCCCAATCGAAGCCAAGCCAGCGCACGTCGTGCTTGATTGCGTCGATATACTCCAGTTCCTCCTTAATCGGATTGGTATCGTCAAAGCGAAGATGACAGCGCCCGCGGTATTCCTGCGCGACCCCGAAATTCAGGCAAATCGCTTTCGCATGCCCGATATGGAGATAGCCGTTGGGCTCCGGCGGGAAGCGGGTCACGATCTCGGCATTCCGCCCCGCGGCGACATCCGTATCGATGATGTCGCGAATAAAATCGCGACCCGGTTCCGCCGGCGTCGTTTCTCTAGTCATTCCATTCCCCGGTCTCAGCACTCCGCCTATGTGGCGCAACGCAGCCTGCCTGCCAAGGCGGACAGCGTGCCATTCCGAAGCAGGATGGTCGTTCTAGGCGCCTCGAGGGGCGGGCCCTTGCGGGTTGGCCCGCCCGGAATGACCCCGCCCGGCCGCCGGTGGAGGACCGCGGGCCGTCGGCTGTTAAGTGCGAGGCGCGCCGAGATGCCGGTGGAAGAAGTTGAAAACCTTGTGCCAGCCATCGACCGCCGGCTCGGGGCGGTAATTCGGGCGATACCAGGCGAAGAACGCATGGCCGGCGCCGTCATAGCGGTGGAACTCGTAGTTTTTGCCGTGTTTCTTGAGTTCCGCCTCGGTCTTGTTGACGTGTTCTGGCGTGGGGTTCGGGTCTTCATTTCCGAACAGGCCCAATAGCGGGCAATTGATCCCTTCGGTCAGATCGATCGGCGCGACCGGCTGGGCTTTGGTCAGCCGCGACTTGTCGTCGACCACGACATTGCCGCCCCAGCAATCGACTGCGGCCTGCACAAGGTGCGCCAGCTTGCACGCCACGAGATAGGTCTGACGGCCGCCCGAGCAGAAGCCGATCACGCCGACCTTGCCGCTGGCATGAGGCTGCGAGCGCAGGAAGTCGATCGCTCCGGTCACATCCCCGAGCATCTGCTCGTCGGCAACGCCGCCGCCTTCGCGCACTTTGGCGACGACGGCTTCGTCCGCGCCGTCACCGACGCGAAAATAGAGGCTCGGTGCGATCGCCGCATAGCCGTGATGGGCGAATTTGCGCGTGACCTCGCAAGTCCATTCGTCCCAACCGGGCATGTGATGGATCACGACGACCCCGGGATGCGGCCCGGCATTGGTCGGGTGTGCGTAATACGCGTCGCCGCGATCACCGCTGTGGCCGCGATAGGTGTGCATTCCGGCCTGTATGTTGCGAAACGCCATGTTGATCCTCCCTCCAAAAATGCCGGCGGGTCTCTTGGCACCGAACCCGGCCAATTGCAAGCGCCCTTCTCCGGCAACGAAAGCAAAGTCTCGCTCAGGCGGACTACTCTGGGCAGAGAATGAACAGATTTTGGTGTGGGGTATGAGTAATCCTCCGCCCGATATCTCTTCGTGCCGCTCGACGGTGCTCGGGCACGTTTCGTAAGCCGGATGCGCTCTCTCTAGCGAGAGACCAGCCGATCGGGCAGCGGTTTTTCAAATCAATGGAGAGAGTTATGGTAACCGCGAAAGGCAAACCGCCGTGCACATACACTGTGCAGTCCGGCGACACCTTATTCGATATCGCCCAGGCTTATTACGGTGATGGCCACCAATACCAAAAGATTGTCGACGTGAACCAAGACCAAAACGTCACGCGGGCAACTTTGCGGGTGGGCAGTACAATTCAAATTCCTGCTGTACAGACCCAAGGGGCAGATACGCCGCCAACTGTGTTGGCGGGCTCTACCCACACCGTGCCCGCCGGCGAGTCTTTATATGGCATTGCCGAAGCTTATTATGGTGATTGCCGCCAATGGCGCATGATTTCCGCCGCGAACGGCAATGTTCGGCCGGAGCCCTTGATGGCCGGGCAGCAGCTTCGGCTTCCTGTTCAACAGATCGAGGCTCCAAGCCCATGCTCAGTCTCTTACCCGACGACCGGTCACTGGTGAGCTAGACGACCGCTTTTTTACCGGGGGGACGGATTGCAGCGCTGCTGAAGGCGGGCCCGTCTCCCGCTCCCTGACTCCTCCGTCTCGAAAAGGCTTCCAGTCATGGGCTCCTCCAAGGACTATTCAAACGTCGCCGAATGGACAAGCAAGGATACCGGTTATCACACCGGTGACATGGTGCGGTACAAGAACAACATCTTTCGCGCTGCCTACTGGGCCGGGAAGGAACCGGGAGTCGACCCCGGCTGGTCGCTCTACGACGAGCTCTACGACCAGACTTCGCCCAATCCAACCACGACCGCGAAGATCATCGGCTACCTGCCGACCTGGCGTAAGGATCTCGATTTCGGCGGTGCGGTGATGTACCAGAACATTACCCACGGCATCATCGCCTTTCTCAACTTCGACGAAAACAATCTCGGCGAACTCGACCAAACCTCCGCCAAAGCCGTCACGAGTATCGTCCAGCAGGTCGTCACCACCGCCCATCAAGCCGGCACCTACATTTCCGTCGCGATCGGCGGGGCGGTCGATTACGGCTGTCTCAACCTGCTGACCGCGGTCGGCGGCAATGCGTCCGACCCGCGATTGGACAAGGCGGTCCAGAACGTCGCGCAATTCGTCAAGGACAATGCGCTAGACGGCGTCGACCTCGACCTCGAATGCTGGTGGGACAAGAGCGGCGACGCCAGCAAGGATCAGGGCGGCCGCGACAAGAGCAAGGGACCGCACCCCGCGGGCAGCGCCCTGGTGACGTTCGCGCAGAAGCTCAAATCGGCATTGCCGGGCAAGCTCATTTCGGCGACGCTCTTTGCGACCTCCTGGTACGGCAACAGCTACGACCCGAAGCTCGCCGACTATGTCGACTGGCTGAGCATCATGAGCTACGACTTGACCGGGTCATGAACGAGACGCCGGTCGGGCCGCACACTGCGCTCTACAAGATCCGCCAGCAGGACCAGTACAAGGACGAGCAGCAAGGACCGTGGCCCGCCACTGCTCGAGGCCCATCGAACAAGTCGACGCCGATGGACGACAATCCGATCTTTTCTGTGGAAGATTCGCTGTGGTACTGGTCGAACCCGTTTTTTGTGAATTGGCAGGGCATAGGCCAGAAGGTCGCGTGCAACAAGCTCGTTGCGGGGGTGCCGCTCTACGGCTATGATTTTGCTTACAAGAAGGATCCAGATCCCGAGAGCGGTCAGACACCGCCCGGCTACAAGGTGCTGCGCTACAAGGAGCTGGTGCAGCAATTCCCCGGCCCCAACACCGCGGCCAATGCCAACATCAAGGTCTCGGGCAACACGGCACGACCGTCTTTCGTTTCGGCGCCGGGGACTTACCCCTACGCGCACAACATCTACCTCGAGACCCCCGCCTCTGCGGTCGCAAAGCTGAAATTCCTCAATCAGCTCGGCCTGCAGGGTGTCATCATCTGGGAGATGTCGAACGAGGTCTGGGACGACGGCAAAAGCATCGTCAAAGCGCTCTACCAGGCCTCCGGCAACCCGGCGACCCGCCCCGTTTTGCCGGCGCCCAGCTTTGCCAATGCTCCCGTGCAGTCGGCCAGTGACACCGCCGGCTCAGCCAGCCGGCGCTACAACAAGTACTGCTTCCTGTGCACGCACAACTCCTACAAGAACTACGAGGCCACCTATTCGGCTCCCTACCAGACATACAATCTCCCAGACCAACTCGTGAAGGGTGTCAGATCAATGATGCTCGATATCTATTATGAGGTACACGGTTCTCTGGATTTGTTAGACGTAATCAAAGACCCCGGCGTCTATATGCTCGGCGAGGTCAATCAAGCCGGCTGGATCTCTGGCATAACCTATCCTGCTGGAGGATCACCGATACGGCTCCACGATGCCTTGAATTCGGTAGGGTCGTGGCTCGATGGCATACGAGCGAGGTCGTTACAATCTTTCTGGAGGACTACACCACGCCTGACCAACTCGAAGCCGAGATTGCACTCGTGAACAAGTCCTACCAAGACATGATGTATAACCCCGAAAACGACCCCAAGTGGCGAGTACTAGACAAGAAGGATTGGCCCTTGATGTCCGATCTGATCGCCTGGAACAAGCGACTGATCCTGTTCAGCGACCACAACAACACCAAGCATGTGGCTTACGACCGCACATACACGAAGCAGAATTACTGGAGCCTTGGTAACAATAGGACCGATTGGGACTGCCCGTCACGATGGAACGGCGGGCAATACCAGGATGCTCCCTATCCGAAATTATTTTTGTTCAACCATTATCGGAATGCACCCACCACGATAACCGCGGCACTCGACAACACATACGAGAAGATTATGGATCGGATCGAGAACCGCTGCCAACAGTTGACCAAGCAGCTGCCGAACTTCGTCGGCGTCGACTTCTTCGAGCTACCCGCCAACTACAGGAAGGCGGGCGACGTGGTCGCCGAGATAAACAAAAGATTTGCAAGCGGGTAAACCAGGGCCACGGGCACGGACCATTGTTCGCCTTTCTGGACGGGCAACGACCGTGCCCGGGAATTCCTTCGGCGGATCGGCGCGGCTTGGCGCCAGCAGCGCGTTGCGCGCCGAGGATACGAAGGAGCAAAGGCCAAATCTCGCTCTCTCCAGAAAAACACGACCACCAGGCCGTCCTGACCGCCGTTCCGGACGGCAGATAGCTGTCCGGAACGGCGGCCCGGACTAGCGGCGCCGTGCGATCCGCAAGCTGAGCAGTGAATGAACAAATTTCGGTCTGGAGATGGCAACCGATCGGCTCGACTTCTCGCTCATTCGGCAATCAAAACGACGAGGAGAACTGTCATGTCATTGAGGATTAATTCCGAGGCTCCGAATTTCACCGCCGAAACCACTCGAGGAACGATCGATTTCCACGAGTGGATCGGCAATGGCTGGGCGATCCTGTTTTCCCATCCGAAGGACTTCACGCCGGTCTGCACGACCGAGCTAGGCTACATGGCGGGACTGAAGCAGGAGTTCGACAAGCGCAATTGCAAGATCATCGGGCTCAGCGTCGATCCCGTCGGCAATCATGCGCGCTGGGCAAAAGACATCGAGGAAACCCAGGGTCATAGGGTGAATTATCCGATGATCGGCGACCCCCAACTCAAGGTCGCCAAGCTCTACGATATGCTGCCGGCCCAAGCAGGCGATACCTCAGAGGGCAGGACAGCCGCCGACAATGCTACGGTACGCGCGGTGTTCATCATCGACCCAGACAAAAAGATCAAGGCGATGCTGACCTATCCGATGACCAGCGGGCGAAACTTTGACGAGGTCCTCAGGCTGCTCGACTCGTGCCAATTGACCGCCAAACACCCGGTTGCCACACCGGTCAACTGGAAGCAAGGCGACGACGTGATCATCGTCCCGTCAGTCTCGGACGAACAGGCCAGACAGAAGTTCCCGGGCGGCTGGAAGGCACCCAAGCCTTACCTGCGGATCGTGCCGCCGGCGTTTTTTTAGTCAACGCCGGACCGCGCGAGATCTCTTTAGTCGGGCATCCCGGCACGGCGAAGGCCGTCGAGAATCCGCCCGCTCTCTCGCCGATATGTCGGACTTACCGCTTCCGGCGAGACCCACCAAGGCCTGTTCGGCGAACCGGCTGACATTCATATCCGGTTCGATCACGGCATATTCCTCCAAATGGAGCTTAGCGCTTTTGAGATTACCTGCCAGCGCCTCCGCTGCGGCAAGCAGTGCCTTCCCGTGCGGGTAATCCGGGTTGCTGTCTATCGCCTGGTGCAAAGCACTCAGCGCCTCCGCGTCATGACCCAGTTGCACGAGGGCACGGCCCAGTCCCTGCAGCCAGGTCCAGCGCTCCGGGTCACGCGGCGCGACACTGTTCGCGCGGCGAAACCATCCCACTGCTTCTCGCGTCTCTCCGAGATAGAGCTTGTTCAGCCCCATTTCCTTATAAAACGTCGGCTCGCCGGGATTGCGGGCGATCAGGCCTTCGGTTGCAGCAATGGCTTCGGAGAAACCGCCGCGCGCCCGCAACAGGAGACCGCGCGCTTTCAGCATTATGAAATGATCAGGCGCTAACTCCATTGCGCGGGTAACCATGGTCTCGGCTTCGTTCAACAGCGCGCCCTTCCCCTCGAGACTGTAGAGGTTGACCACCTGATAGATCCGCGCAAGAGCAATGCCGACCATCGCATTGACGCAGTCAGGGTCGAGCTCCAATGCTTGCCGAAACAGACCGATCGCCTCCGCTGCGTTCTCTTTCCTCTTGACGTCGTTGACGAGCGCGCGGGCGCGCATGACCAGGTCGATAGCGTCCGAATCGCCACTGTCCAGGCTGCGGCGTGCGGCTTCGGTGCGAACCATTTCGAACCCGACGCTGCGCGACAGGCGGCCAACAATCTCGTCCTGCACCTGCACGATGTCCCTGCGCTCCTTGTCGAAGCGCTCCGCCCAGAGGTGCTCGTCGGTTTCCGCATCGATCAGCTGGACATTCACCCGAACACGACTGGGGCCGGCCAGTATGCTGCCTTCCAATACGTAGCGGACGCCCAGCTCTTGACCGACCTGCCGAATCGCCACCGCACGGCCTTTGTAGGTGAAGGCAGTGGAGCGGGAAATGATGAAGCTCCCTACGAGCCGACTCGACATGTCGGTGATAAGGCTGTCGACGACGCCGTCGACGAGGTAATCTACGCTGGCATCGCCAGACAGGTTCAAAAACGGCAGGATCACGATCGACAAACGCGGTCGAGTCGATGGCGAAGCTGCCAGCTCGGGATAACGCGCTGCGACTTTTGCTTTCGGAGCCTGCTGCTCCTGGTTCCAGAGCCATTCGATCAAACGATCGACAGCAGCGATCAGATGTCGACGATAGGTACTGAAGGACAGGCCGAGCCGGGCTGCCGCGGCCTCCTGCTTGAGCGCCGGATGGAAGTAGGTCAGATCGAGGACCCGATAGAGCCGCTGGTCGCGCTCACTGGCGAACAGCCTCACGGCGGTTTCCGCCAGTAGTGTTTTCAAGGCCTGAGGGGTGGCGGAGCCAGTCTCGGCATACGTCAGCAACTGCGCGTGCAATAAAGGATTCCCGGCAAGCATATCGGGTCGCGCGTAGTTGCGCAGCGCATCCCTGACGGCGTTTTCGAAATCGGAGCGTATCAGCACGGCATGCGTCCCGACCTGCACATCGGGAGCGTCCTCGAGCGGTGCTATAGCTGGCAGCCCGCCGCCATGTCAACCAACAGGGGCTTGGATCTCGGCGCGAGCGCCGTTACCCCGCGTCGGTTGTGAGCAAAGATCGAACACATTTCGGCGTAGAGAGCGAACAGCCGTTTATCCCAACCTATCGGGCGTCCGGCTCGCGCGACGGCATTCGATTTGTGCCCTACCTAGGTTGTCGTGCGCGGGCGAAATTTCCCCAGATGGGAGTTTCTCATCCTTCACGCCGTATCGAACGTCACGAGGGCGGTCCTGATTTCCGGGGCCGCTATCGCCGGCCTTGTACCGCCTTCCTCCGCCGCAGACGGAAAAGCTGAGACTTATCTGGCGGTTTGGGCTTCGGACAAGGAAACCGACGACCATCATTTGGACCCGGATTTTCTGGCGATCATCGACGCAGATCCGAGATCGCCGACTTATGGCGAGGTCGTGAGCACTGCGGCACTGGAGTCGGTGCCCAATGCTAACCTACTCGATGAGCTGGGCCTCGCCTCCGGGGTCGCCTCGGATGTTCTGAACGAGGCGCACCATATGAATCACGATCCAATCACCGTGTATGGCCGCCAGTATCTATTTCCGGCGGGGCTGATGAGCGCGAATATTTTCCGCTGCGACGTCACTGACCCGCTGCACATTCCGACCTGCCCGCTGGTAACAACTTCGACCCAGGTCAAGAAGTTTGCCGGGATAGACGACATCGTCCAGCTGCCCAACAATCATCTGCTGGTCACCTATTTGGGCGCAAAGGACCTTACGACGCCGGGCGGCCTCGTCGAGATCGATGTCGAAGGCAATGTGGTCCACGAATATGACGCCGCGCAGGCGGGAGGCCCCGCACGATACATGCCGAGCGTCAAGGGTGTGACTGACACGGGGCTACTTGCCCATCCTCACGGCATGGACTTCCGACGGGATCTGGGTGTCTTGGTGACCTCGGATTACGCAGATCCGTCGAGCATAGCGGCCAATACGACCCCTTGGAACCCAGACCAGGACCTCGGCACCACGGTGCGGGTGTGGGATGTGTCTCACCTCGACGCCGGCCCGCAAAAAATCGTTCAAGTGCCCGCCGGCGCGAGCGTCGAACCTAACCGGGTTCAAAACGCGCCTGAAGGTCTGATGGAAGTCGGGTTGACCCATCTCCATCGACACAAGGGAGCGTTCACCGCGAGCATGCAGGGCGGTACGCTGTTTTACAGCCCAGACATCACCGCCCCTTCGCCGGTT
>Ga0306920_100010232_pt1 | contig 12572 bp, 12 predicted proteins | sample flu12Cox44000170_FD_204666 | JGI IMG/M metagenome (GOLD analysis project Ga0306920, IMG submission 204666) | Lab enrichment of tropical soil microbial communities from Luquillo Experimental Forest, Puerto Rico - flux4day.12C.oxic.44.000.170 (v2)... | ecosystem: Environmental > Terrestrial >...
GTTTCAATGAAGCTGGAGTGCAAACACGTATGGGAGCACATCTCCGAATATCTCGACCAGCAGTTGGACGCCAAGCTGCTCAAAGACATCGAGAACCATCTGGAGAACTGTGAAGTCTGCTCCGCCATTCTTGACTCCACACGAAACATTTTGGTGCTGACCGCTGACAACCGCACCTATGAGTTACCGGTGGGCTACAGTGAACGGCTGCACAAGCGGCTGGAAAAAACCCTGCGCGAGGAAAAGGGATCACCTGAAAAGCCTGCGTAGGCGTGCGTGTCTGGTTCAGATATGATGCGTGTATTGCCAGTGATAGAAGCTTTCCAATCCAAGCAAGATCAGGGTTAGCACCGAAAGAATCAATTGAACGCGCTCGGAAGCAAATCTGCTTGGGGACATGCTTTTCTGCCGCCACGCGGAGGCGGCCCGCCCGCGCAAACGGCGCACTTGCCACAACGCGACCAGGTTAAAGACCGCTCCCACCAATGCGAACATCACCATGGGGACGCGGAAGGCATCCGCGTGGATATGGTCGACCACCTTCATGGCGCTGACGGCCGCGCTGAAGGCCGCCGCGCCTAGCAACAGGCGAAGCCCACTCAATGCCACAAATACCGTGCAGACGCTTTGCACAATGGCGAAAAAAAGACTCGACCAGCTCACCCATTGGAAGCGGGACGCGGTTTGAACCGACACTGGTTCCGGTGAGGTCGTACCGGAATCGAGGGTGTCAGGCACGTTCATTCCTCGGCTGTGCAGAACAGTCTGCCGCTTAGTTGGATGAAGAGCAAGCGACTGCGGTTTGGCGAGCCCGGTCCTGGCGGCTATTTTGAAACGATCAGGAGGTTCAGTGTGCCGGGCTTCACGCTGGGCCACTTCTGGCCCGGTCCCGGCGGAATCATCTCGGCCGAAGGAAGATAGAGCGTGTGCGTTTTCAAATCCAGCGCCATGGTGCGGGCACCCTTTTTCGTGGGAACATTGTCGACCACGGAATAGTTGTCCGGACCGTCCTCATGAATAACCGTTAGCGTACCTGATTCACCATTGGAAGAAAAAACGTAATTGGTGCCCGGATCGAACGCCGCCGCGTCCGGTCCTTCACCGATCTTGGGAGTCGCCACAACTTTTCCCGAGTCGGCATCCACTACGGCCATGACGTTGTCGCACACTGCGAAAAGCCGGCGGGATTTGGTATCCATGGCCAGGCCGGAGGGTTCCTTGCAGGGCGCGATCGGCCAGCGGTGCAGCACATTCATTCTCTGCGCATCAACGTGCAGGATTTCGCCGGTGTCTTCGACGTTTACATAGACGCTACCCTTGCCGTCGGCGGCCGCGAATTCTGGCTTGCCGCCAACCGGGAAAGTGCCGAGGACTTTCCCTGTGGCTCCGTCAATCACGGTAGCGTCCTTGCTACGGCCATTGAACGCAAAGACGCGCTTTGTGGTGGGCTCATAAAGAATTGCATCAGGATTTGTGCCCGCGCTAACAATGCCCAAGGTTTTGTAAGTCTTCAGATCGAAGATGGTCACGTTGTTGGCGCGGCCGTTACTGGTGAAGCCGCGGCCCAAGTCTGGCGCCAGGGCAATGCCATGGACTCCCTGCGTGTCGGGAATGTCGCCGACCACATCATGCGAGTCCGCGTCAAAGACGACGACGTGTGTAGAATGAGACACATAGAGGCGTCGCGCGGCCTCGTCGACGATCAGGTAGTCCCAGCCGCCTTCCCCCGCAACGGGAATACTCCCGGCGATCTTGTAGCCGCTTCCCGCGGGACCCGCAGCGTGAATCTTTCCCCCGAAAAAGAACAAACCTGCCGCAAAGGCCGCAAGCAATCCCATTCCGACGATTCCGGTCCTTTTCATTGATTTTCCTTTTTAAATGAACGGTCTTTCCTTGCGCCGAGCGCCAAGCATTGTATCTCACTTGAAGAACCAAGTGTTGCGCTCCGGAGTTGACGAGCCTGGGCGCACGACATAGCATGCCCGGCGGGGGTGCACCCTTGAAAAGGCTCCATGCGTGTCTGACGATTTCTGTTTCAGCAGCCACTTTAGTTTTCTGCAGTCTATTACTGCCGCTGCCCATTCGCGGGCAATCGGATTTCGTCGTTGTGGATCAGGATGTTCCTGTGAAAATGCGGGACGGCGTGACGCTGAAGGCCGACGTCTACCACCCGAAGGCGGATGGCAAGTACCCGGTCCTGCTGGAGCGCACGCCCTATGACAAGAGCGGGCAGGCGAAATTCGGCAGGAAGGCGGCGGCTCGCGGCTACGTAGTTGTGATTCAAGACGTCCGAGGGCGCTACACTTCCGAGGGTGAATGGTACACCTTTCGTCACGAAGCTCAGGATGGCTACGACACCGTTGAGTGGGCCGCCGCTTTAGAGCAATCCAACGGCAAGGTTGGCATGTTCGGCGGATCTTATGTCGGCGCCACGCAGATGCTCGCCGCCACCGCGAGCCCGCCACATCTTGCCGGCCTAGCACCGTTTGTGACCGCTTCCAACTATCACGAGAATTGGACCTACCAGGGCGGAGTCTTCGAGCAGTGGTTCAACCAATCCTGGGCCAGCGGCCTGGCGCAGGATTCGATGCGCCGCCTGGTTGCGAAAGAAACCAGCGCCATGAACTGGAAAGATATTCTCCCACTCGCCAGCTATCCGATGCTCCCTTCACCGGATCCCAAGTCGGTCGCTCCCTATTACCAGGACTGGGCGAATCATCCCAACTACGATGACTACTGGAAGTCGATCTCGATCGAGGAGTTTTCTTCCAACATTCAGGTGCCGATCCTTCACATACCCGCCTGGTACGACATCTTTCTCGGTGGCTCGCTGCGCAACTATATGTTGCTGAAGGCCCACGCCGGAAACCAAGCCGCGCGCAAAGGCCAGCGCATGTGGGTGGAAATTGGCGGGCACGCGGGTGGCTCCGATCAACGCAAGATCGGCGACGTGGATTTTGGCCCTAACGCGCCTTACGATGCCGACGAACTTGTGCTCAACTGGTATGACTATTTGCTGAAGGGCGAACGCAACGAATTTTCGACGCGCAAGCCCGTGCACATCTTCGTCATGGGAAGGAATGTATGGCGTGATGAAGACGATTGGCCCTTAGCCCGCGCAAAGGCAACGAAGTACTTTCTGCACTCCGGGGGAAAGGCGAATGGCGCGGCTGGTGACGGCGTTTTGAGCACCCAAGTTCCGGCTGCGGAGATAACTGACACGTTCCTGTATGATCCGGCGAACGCAGTGCCCACGATCGGCGGTCCCCTCTGCTGCGACAGTGGGCATCTCCCGCCCGGACCGCGCGACCAGCGGCCGGCCGAGGAACGCACGGATGTTTTGATCTACACGACGCTGGCCTACTCAAAAGAAACCGAAGTGACCGGCCCGATCACGTTGGACCTCTACGCCAGCACTTCCGCGAAAGACACCGATTTCACTGGAAAGCTCATAGACGTGTGGCCCGACGGCTTCGCGCAAAATCTCACCGAAGGAATCCTGCGTCTGCGCTATCGCAACACAACCGAACATCCCGATCCGGTAACGCCGGGCGAGATTTATCACCTCGTACTCGACCTGTGGGCTACCAGCAACGTGTTTCTGCCCGGCCATCGCCTGCGGCTCGAGGTTTCCAGCAGCAATTTCCCACGCTTCGCGCGCAACCTGAACACCGGAGAGGACCTAGCCGCCGCGACGAAGATGGTTCCTGCCACCAACACGATTTATCACGACAAGGAACACCCGTCAGCGCTCGTGCTACCGATCCTGCCGTAAATGGCATTCATGGCCCGGAATCGCGTTGGCAGCGGCCTTGCCTACCGGAACCGGCCAATCATCACCGGGATGGCTTTGTGGAAAAAGCCGAAGTGGGGCGTGAACTGCATAGGCCAAAGCCCCCGACCTGCGGTGGGAACTGGCGGTTTACGGTTTTTTTTCGGGCTCCGAGGGCCGGATCTTTTCCGGCGGCACAATTCCCTGTCCTTCGAGCACGCTATAAAGCTTATCCACTTCCAGATTTTTCAGTGTCTCGACGGCGCCTGACGGCCAGTGGATTTCCAGGCTTTCGACCCTCGTGGCGCTGCCAAGTCCGAAGTGCACACGCAGATCGCTCTGCGAGAGATAGCTGCCGCCGCTGTGAATCTCATCGGTCTCCGTCATTCCTCCGGCTACGAGTTTCAGTCGCGCACCGATTGCCAGGCGGTTGCTCTTCGTGCCCGCCAGTTCAAAGCTGACCCAATGGCGTCCCGGCAGTCCGGGATTCCGTAGCACCATGGGAGTTCCCTGCAAATCTTCGACAACCAGGTCCATGTGCCCGTCGTTGAAAAGGTCAGCAACCGCCAATCCGCGGGAAACACGCGGTTCGATAATCGCTGGACCGGATTGCTCGCTGGCATCGCAAAACGTCCCGTCGCCCTGGTTGTACTGCACCAGTTTCGGTTCCCGATACCGAGCGCCGGTCTGTAAATTGTCCACTTGCGGGTAGACGTGCCCGTTCACCGTGACCAAGTCGAGCCAGCCGTCGTTGTCGAGATCCACAAACGCGACGCCCCACTTCACATAAGGAACCGAAGGCAAACCAACTCCCGCCGGGTAGGAGACATCCTGAAAATCCCATTTGCCGTCGTTCCGATACAGCGGCGAATTGTCCATCGCAAAGGTCGTGACCACCATCGAAGGCCGCCCGGTGTGCAGATAGTCGCCTACGGCAACGCCCATGCCTGCCTGCTCGTGGCCATCCTCGCCGAGCGCTGTGCCCGATTCCAGGCCAATGTCGGTGAACTTCCCGTTGCCATCATTGCGGTAGAGAAATCCAGCGGTGGAATCGTTGGCCACGTAAATATCCGGCCGCCCGGTGTTGTTGAAGTCCGCCCAGACCGCCGTGAGCCCGTAGTAACCGTTGGGGTCATCGACGCCGGCCTTCTTCGAAACATCGCTGAACGTTCCGTCACCGTTGTTGTGAAACAGCGAATCGCCCGCACCCTTCAATCCGCGTGGCCCGCATTGCACATCGATGCCCATGTATTTGCAGGTCACGCTGCTGCCGAAGGCCGGGGGGTGGTGAATGTCGATGTCCACGTAGTTGGTGACCATCAGGTCGAGAAAACCGTCGCCATCGTAGTCGCCAAATGCCGCGCCGGTCGAAAAGCGCCCGTCGCGCACGCCAGCTTTGGCGGTCACGTCGGTGAATGTGCCGTCACCATTGTTATGGTAGAGGACGTTTCCGCCGTAGCAAGTCACGTACATGTCCGGCCAGCCGTCGTTGTCGTAGTCACCGACGGCGCCGCCCATCGCAAAGCAAGGCTTTCCGACACCGGCCTTGTCGGTCACATCGGTGAACGTGCCGTCACGATTGTTGTGATAGAGAGCGCCGCGCGCTTGTTGTCCCTTGAGCGCCATCTCCACGGTCGGTGCGTTGGTGAAGTAAATGTCCGGCCAGCCGTCGCGGTCGTAATCGAGCAGCAGCACGCCGCCACTCATGGACTCGATGATGTATTTGCTCTCGGGTGCCGAAGTGTGTGAAAAACGGATGCCAGCCTTCTCGGTGACATCCTCCAATTGAGGAATGGCGCGGCCTTTGCATTTGATCGTTTTCGCGGTCGGCGGTGGAGGCGGCCCTTGCGCCACACCCTGCGGCCAGCTATCCGAAGCGGCTAACAACGCCGCAACCAGCATCATGGCGCCGCGCGTCTTCAGGTACGGCACGCGAAATCACCGAAGCAATACAGATCCATGGTCGTCAAACAAAGCTCCATACTATTTTTGGAACGCTTCAATTGTATTACGAACGCTCTGGCGCTTTCCTTCCGCTGGACAGGCGCAAACCGTTTGTGCGAGCCTGAATGGGTCTGCACCGCGCGTCAGACGAAGCCTCTTAGGAGCTTTTTATGAAACTGCGATTCTTCTGTTTGCCTGCACTGGCGCTGCTGGCCGCATCCATCGCTTCGTCAGCGGAGGTCTCCTGGACCGGCTGGATTTCCGACGACATGTGCGGCACGCAAGGTGCCCACGACGGCGCTGCCGAATGTACCGCGAAGTGTGTCAAAGAACACGGGGCAAAGTACGTTTTTGTGAACGACAGCGACAAGAAGGTCTACGCCATTGACGTGCAGGAGAAAGTGGCTCCGCACGCCGGGCATCACGTCACCGTCAAGGGCAGCGTGGATGGCACCACGCTGAAGCTAACTAGTATCGAGATGGCCAAGTAGTTCGGTTCCTCAATGGAGCCCCTTCGCGTGGGCAGGAATTCGGTTCCTGCCCATTTTGTTTTTGCGGTCAACGCGAATTCCGTTACGATAAACGTTCGTCATGACGACAACTCTGATTCATGCAGGCCACGCCTTCACTCCCGTCACGGATATTCCCGACGCCGCTATTCTCATCCGCGATGGCGTCATCGAATCGGTTGCCCCGCGCGGTGGCGTGACTTTACCAGCCGGTGCCGTTGAAATCACGGCCATGGACAAACTCGCCGTCCCCGGCTTTCTGGACGTGCACATCCATGGCGCGGGCGGTCATGACGTGATGGAGGGCACCGAGACGGCGCTAAAAACGGTGGCGCACACGATTGCACGTCACGGTACCACCTCCTTTGTCGCCACCACGGTCACGGCCAGTGCCGAGGACATCTGCCGGGCCTCTGAGGGCATCGCCGGCTACATCGCACAACAACGTCAGGCATGCGAATCCAAGGCCGAAGTGCTGGGCATCCACTTCGAGGGCCCGTTCCTCAGCTCCGTGCGCCGCGGTGTGCATCCTCGGGAATTCCTGAAACTCCCTTCCGCCGAATTGCTCGAGAAATTCCTTGATGCGGCGAAGGGCCAGGCGCAGATCCTCACCATCGCGCCGGAGCTTTTGGGCGCCATGCCCTGTATTGACGCCGCGCGCCAGGCCGGACTGGTAGTCGCAATCGGACATACCGACGCGACCTACGAACAGGCTCGTGCAGCCATTGCCCGCGGAGCACATCACGCTGTGCATGTCTATAACGCCATGCGTCCCTTTTCGCATCGCGATTCCGGCGTGATCGGCGCGGTGCTAACCACACCTGATGTTACCGCCGAGTTGATCGCCGACGGCATTCATGTAGACGAAACCGCCATGCGCCTGCTGCTCAAAGCCAAAGGCGCAGGCAGCGTGATCCTCGTGAGCGACGGCATTTCCGCCACGGGCATGCCGGACGGGAACTACACACTTGGCACGTTCAAAGTGACGGTCAGCGGCGGTGTCTGCCGCGGCGCCGAAGGGAAGCTGGCTGGAAGCACGCTGACCCTGGATCGCGCTTTGCGCAACATCGTGAATCTCGGAATCCCCCTTGGAGATGCGCTGCGCATGCTCACGCTAAATCCCGCCACACTGCTCGGGATTGAATTCAAGAAAGGCTCACTGCGGACCGGCGCCGACGCCGACCTTCTTTTGCTGGATCACGCGCTGAACGTTACTCAAGTCTGGACGCGCGGCATTAGCAACTGATCTGCGGCGGTTGTCTCAAGCTCACTTCAGAAAGAGCTTTCTCGTAAGATACTCTATGCGACAACAACCAGGTCCGGTCAGCCGGAGGCCCTCGTGGCTCGACGCCTTTTCCTTCACCTTTATCTGATGCGCGTTCCCATTCTCGTGCTACTGGCTCTTGGCTGGCTGCTGCCCAATGCGTTGAACAGTCCCATGCTGCATGGCTTGGCGGATCTCGAACCCAACCAGGTCCTTGGAGTCGCATTCGCGGCGTTCCTCCTGTTTTCAGCTGCGATGACCTGCAGCTTCCTGGTGCTGCTCTACGGCAGCCTGCGCGCTGATGGGCAGCGAAAACCGCCTAGTGCGGATTTTGCGGAAACGCCGGACCGCTTGCCGTTTTCGGTGTGGACTGTGGCGCTGATCTACGCCGGCGGGGCGTTTCTTTTTCTCAGGTTTCTCTACAGCGTAGAGCGGGCCATGATCGGAGCGCACCTGAACCCGGCCGGACTCGCCGTGCGATTCTGGGTGCAAGCCGGCCTGGGCGTCCTGATCGCAGGCATATGTATCGTCGTCGTTTTCCTACTAGACCTTCTGCTGACTGATCCGCGCAGCGCTCCGGAGACCCAAGTCTTCGTTCTGCCGATTGCCTATTTGTTTCGTGAAACCCTTGAGCCAAGCCTTACGCAACTCAGCAACAAGCGCCCGCTGGAGGTGCTGCGCCTAAATTTCCTGGTTTCTCCGCAGAACACGTTGAGCCTTCTCTGGGTGCGTCTCATGGGTCCGGGTTATGGAAGCTTCGACGATCGGGGTAACCCGGTGGAGATTTTCCCGGGCCATCGCTTCGCTGCATTCCTGTCACTGGTTTGCTTCGGCTTTTATGTGCTCGCAGGGCACGGCGTTTACAACCGTCTTGCGTCCGACAGTGTTTTTCCCACGCCCAGGTCATACGATGCCGTTCTACTGCAGGTCATTCTGCTGATGCTTCTCGCGTGCTTGGTTCTGGCAGCGCTCTGTTTCTTCTTCGACCGCTTCCGCATTCCCGTACTGATTCCCCTGGCAGTCATTCTGCTCGCCACTTCGCGGCTTGGACCGTCAGATCACGCGTTTCACACCGTGGATCGGTTGGAACAATCCTCCTTGCCGAGCCCTGCGGCGCTGCTCGAGGCAAAGGGCGATCGCGCCATCGTCGTGGCCGCGGCGGGTGGCGGCATCCAATCTGCCGCGTGGACCAGCGAAGTGCTTTGCGGCCTCCGCAAAGAGATGGGAGCTTCGTTCGAAGAAAACGTCCTGGCCATCAGCGGGGTGTCGGGAGGGTCGGTCGGAACGATGTTCTATCTGCGCTGCGTGGACTCTCCGCCCGGAGACATGCAGGGAGCGCAGTTGGCCAAAGCCTCCAGTCTCGAAGCTGTGGCCTGGGGACTGGCGCACCCGGATTTGCGCCGCGCCATCCTGCCCTTAGACACGTTTTCCTGGCCGGGCGCGGATCGCGGCTGGGCGCTGGAACGCGCACTTCGCAAGAACGCGCAATTTGTGCCAATCGACCGGCCGCTCGCCTTGACCGGGGTACAAAAGAAATGGCCCACGGTCTTGTTTAATTCAACCGAGGTGCGCACGGGAGATCCCCTGGTCTTCACCAACTCCGACTTTCCCGAACCTTCCAAGGCCAGCGATCCGAATCACGCCCTCCACGGATTTCACCTGGTTTATACGCAAAGGGACGTCTTTCTCGAATCCGCCGTGCGCATGTCCGCTGCGTTTCCCTATGTTTCTCCCGCCGCACGGCCGGACACGCCGTGGAACGCAGAGCATCTGGTCGATGGCGGCTACTTTGACAACTCCGGCTTGTTCACGCTTACCACGTGGCTCAAGGCCGCATTGCCCGATGTTCCCTCGCCCGACCAAAACGCCCCGACAGCTCTTTCCCAAAAGAAAATCCTCGTGTTGATCATAAACGCCTTCCCTGACAGCACGTGGACTAAACCGGCCGGCTCTCCTCATCGTTGGCCGTATCAGCTCATCGCGCCGATCGACGCTGTTTTGCGTGTGCGCTCGGAGGGGCAGCAGGTCCGCGACTTTGCTGACAGTTCGAACCTTCTGCAGATTCTCACGCTGCGCGGCTACGACGCCGCGACGCTCACGGCGCGTTACGTTCCCCCGAAAGGGGATTCCGGGGATGCCAATACCGCGAAGTGTCCGCAAGACCCGCCTCTTACCTGGCATCTGACGGAAGTCGAAAAGGCATGTATTGATCAGGAATGGGATGGACTGAAGCAACCGCTTATCGCGCAGATCAACACGTTTTTCGCGGGCGTTCCGGGAGCCGTGGCTCGACCCGCGAAAGCGCCTGCGCGAGTCGTCACTACACCCTTACAGAAGGGTTTATTTCTACAAAGAGTGGTTCCGCAACGTTAAGCGGGCCGGCGCTAGGCTCTAGCCAAGTTCCGCGACGAGTTCGATCTCCACGCAAGACCCGAGGGGAAGTTGCGCGACTCCAATCGCACTGCGGGCATGCACCCCGCCGGCACCCAAAACTCCCTGAAGCAATTCGGAAGCCCCATTCGCTACCAGATGTTGCTCGGTAAAATTCGGCGCCGAATTCACCAGGCAGAGCAGTTTGACGATACGTTTCACCCGGGCCAAGTCTCCCAGTTCATGATGCAGTGTAGCCAGCAAGTCGATCGCCACGTTGCGTGCAGCCCTGCGGCCGTCTTGTGTGCTGATACTGCTGCCCAATTGCCCGGTCCAGGGTTTCCCGTCAAGCTTGGCAATATGCCCTGAGACAAACAGGAGATTCCCGGTCTGCACCGTGGGTACGAACGCCGCAACAGGCGCTTCAGGTTTTGCAAGCTCGATCTCTAATTCGCGCAGTTTATCGTAGATCGTCATGTTTTCCGTGCCTCCGGGCTATCTGGAAAAATCCACCGCCGTAGTGTTGCCTCCGCAAATCAGAACGGCCACGCGCTCGTCCTTCGCCGGAACATATTTTCCAGAAGTCAGAGCAACCAGAGCGGCTGCTCCGCCCGGTTCGGCGGCGATTCTCGTCGCGTTCCACAGCGTCTCCTGCGCCTTTCCTATATCATCGTCAGAAACAAGGATCACGCGCTCGACGTATTTCTGCGCAATTGGGAACATCCATTCACCAACTCGTCGCGGCGCCAGCGAATCCGCTGCAAGTCCGCCGGCCTCGGCGTCGACGGGGCGGCCAGCCTCCAACGCCTTGAAAAGGGTCGGCGCCGATTCCGGCTCGACCCCTATGATTTTGATCCTTCCGCCGAACCAGGCAGCAATGCCTCCGATCAATCCCCCGCCACCTACGGCAACAAACAACGTATCCAGGTTTGGAACTTGCTCTTCCAATTCGAGTCCCACAGTGCCCTGGCCCAGAAGCGTTTCTCTTTGGTCGAAAGCGTGTATGGCCATCGCGCCGCTGTTTCGCATCCACTCGTTCGAAGCGGCCAGTGACTCCGCATAGTCTGCACCGGTGACCACCAGCTCCGCGCCGTAACTCCGGATCAGCCGTCGTTTCGCAGGTGAACACACCTCCGGCACGAAAATGCGCGCGGGAATATGGAAGGCATGCGCTGCAAATGCCACCGCAACGCCGTGATTTCCGCCGGAGGCCGCGCCAATACCGCTCGTCGGAACCTCTCGGAACAGAAGATTGGTAACCGCCCCGCGCACTTTGAACGACCCGGTGTGCTGGAGCAGTTCGAGCTTCAGGTGCAACGGAAAGTGTTCAAGCCCGAAATCGCGCCCGCTCAGATCCAATATGGGCGTCCGGCGAATGTGCGCTCGAATCTTGTCGTAGACGAGGGCAATTGCCGCCCGGCCGATCGAATCGGAGTTGTCCGTCATGCGTTCCCTCTGATAGTATTTAGGCGTTTAGCTAAATATACAAGCGCCATTTTGGCCGGACAACTCTACAATGAATCCAGACCGCCTCTTTCATGCATTGGCCAATGAGAAACGCCTGCGTATCCTGGCCTGGCTCAAAGATCCGCGGAAGCATTTCCCCCCGCAGGTAGACGGCGACCTGGTCGAAGACGGAGTCTGCGGCCTGCTCATCGCCCGCAAGCTGCGCGTCAGCCATCCTACTGCCAGTGAGCACTTGAAGATTCTGGCCGCTGTAGGCCTCGTCGAAGGCAAGCGTATCAAGCAATGGACCTTTTATAGACGCAATGAAGCGAGGATCTCCTCGCTTAAGCGCTCCGTTTTCGCGGAGATCTGAATCGAAGGGAGACTATGAATTGAGGGGAACCTTCAGCTCGTCGGCAAGCTGCTGTGCATTGAACGGGCTGCAGGCAAAAAAGCGGTCGCCGACCTTTAGCGTAGGAATCCGGCGCCGCCCGTCGTTGACGCGCAGCACCAACTCCTCGGCCTCCGCATCTTTTTCGATATTCACTTCCTGAAACGTCACACCGCGCTCTTTCAGGAATTTCTTCGTGCGCCAGCAGTCCGGGCACCAGCCCGCGCTATAGAGCGTAATTGTTTCCATCGTTACTCCGTGAACTTGGATGTGCCAGGACGCGCCGGCGTCGCATTCATCCGGAAAAGGGTCGATTTCAGTGGGTCAGTGAGATTCGATCGGCACCCCATGGTGCTTTTTGGCCACCTGGATGCGGATCAGCGATTTCTGCAAGGCGACTACCGCGCGATCCCAATCAATGTTCGAGTCGTTCGAAGACAGACGCTTCTCCGCCCGCGCTTTGGCGGCTTCCGCCCGCGCGAGGTCAATTTCTTCAGCGCGTTCGGCCGTTTCGGCCAGCACCGTAACACGATCCGGCAAGACTTCCGCAAAGCCTTGGAGCACCGCAATCACCACCGGCTGGCTCGAGGTGGTGGTCTTGTACGACAGCACACCAATGCCGAGCTCGGTCATCAACGGCGCGTGGCCCGGCAGAATTCCCAGTTGACCGTCTTTCCCAGGGATCTCCACCTCCACTACGGTTTCCCGCAGCAGTTGCCGCTCCGGCGTGACCACGACCAGTTCGATGGCTTCAGGAAGCATGTGTCGCCTAAACGCCCGCCTTCATCTTTTCGGCCTTCTCGAGCACTTCCTCGATCGTGCCGACCATATAGAATGCTTGCTCTGGAATTTCGTCGTACTTTCCTTCCACGATTT
>Ga0306920_100010234_pt1 | contig 12571 bp, 14 predicted proteins | sample flu12Cox44000170_FD_204666 | JGI IMG/M metagenome (GOLD analysis project Ga0306920, IMG submission 204666) | Lab enrichment of tropical soil microbial communities from Luquillo Experimental Forest, Puerto Rico - flux4day.12C.oxic.44.000.170 (v2)... | ecosystem: Environmental > Terrestrial >...
GACTTGCTTCTGAGCATCGCTGATCGGCAGGGTGCTGTACATCATTTATCCGCGGTTATCTGCTTCGCTTCCAAAGGGAAAGTTAATGCTTTCATACGCGACGATATCTCCGAGGCTCAGCAACACTGTTGTACTCTGACCGCCACTTTGGGCGTCGCGGTTCGCTTCCGGCACCGCCGCACAACACTTGGCTGTAGAGAGAGAGGTAGTCGACGGCCATTCTTTCGACTGAAAAGCGCTCCTCAAAGCGGCGCCGCACCGCCAGCCGATCAAGCGTCTGCACGGCCGGAATCATATTCGCCACCTCGTCGACATCATCCACGATGAGGCCCGTGACACCATGATCGATGACCTCCGGCACCGATCCGCGACGAAAGGCAACCGCCGGGGTCCCGCAAGCCATCGCCTCGATAAGCGCTAATCCGAACGGCTCGGGCCAGTCGATCGGGAACAACAGCGGCATTGCGTTGCCCAAAAACTTGCTTTTCGTCATCGCCGATCTCGGCGAGAAAATCGATTATTGGATCGTTCAGAAGCGGCTTCACTTTATTGTTGAAATAGTGTTCGTCAAATTTGTCGACCTTCGCCGCGATAACGAGCGGCACCCCGGTGCGGCGGGAGATCTCGATTGCCCAATCCGGCCGCTTCTCGGGGCTGATCCGGCCGATGAAGGCAAGATATCCGCCATCACCGGGGCCGGCTGTATAGAGGCTCGCCGGAACCCCATGGTAAACGGTGCCATGCCAATTCGCCCAAGGCACCGGGCTACGCTGCGCATCCGAAACCGAGACCAGCGGCAACATCTGGAACTCGCGAAGGAGCGGGATCAGGTCGGGGCCATCCAGTCGACCATGAAGAGTAGTCAAGGTCTGCGCCCAACGGCCTGGAACAATGGGAAGTGAAGGTACCAGGTATGGAAATGGATTATTTCGAACTCATCCGCACAGCATAGGACGCGATGCAGCATCACTAAGTAGTGCGCGAGCCGATCTTGACATTCGGCATCAAGCCGTAGCGCCCGTTGACCAGTTGGTCGCAACCTTGCCTGGGTTTGCGAATCTCCGCTCGCAAACAACGTCACCTCATGCCCCTGATGGACCAATTCTTCGGTGAGATACGACACCACGCGCTCAGTGCCGCCATAAAGTTGCGGTGGACACGCTCACACAACGGAACGACTTGCGCGATTCTCATGGGGTCCAGGGCCTCCCCGGCTTTCGAAGTGGCCACAGCAAGACCCTACCAAAGCGAGAACCCAGACTCCAGTCGGGAGGGTCTCGGCGCCGCGTTTTCGTTGGCTGAGTGCTGTCTTGAACGGCGCCACGGCTTGATTAAATCGAAGGTGTGCCGGACGCCGATCGCGGGTTCGGCAGGGAATGATGGCCGGACCAGAGAAGGTCGGCCTCGGTCATATCGCTTCGCAAGGCGAGGATGTGATCCATGTCGTTTCGCTGCACCTCCGCCCCGCGCAGCAAAAAATGTGCGCTTGCCGCAGTTCCGATCCGCTCTGCCAGGCGCCGAAGCCTTTCCCTGCATGCCACCCTCGTCACGACCTGCACGCGCAACCAGAGTCTTCAAACGAAGAGGTGAAACCATGCGCTCAGATTTTCCTCGGCTGGGTTTCGACCCTTTTGCCGAGTTGAGGCGAATGCAGAGTGAGATGAACCGGCTGTTTGGTGGGTTCACCGCTGCGACCGCGCGCGACTTTCCGCCGATCAACATCTGGCTGGGCCAAAACAGCGTCGTGGTCACGGCAGAACTGCCGGGTGTGACCGCCGCCGATGTCAATCTCAGCCTGCAAGAGGACGTGCTGACTCTCGACGGCCAACGGGAGCCGAAGACCCAGCAAGAAAACGTCAACTGGCAACGTCGCGAGCGGGCTTACGGCACTTTCTCCCGCGCCGTCCAGCTGCCCTTCCGGGTCGATCCCGACAAGGTTCAGGCGCGCTTCGATAACGGGATTTTAGAAATCGAGTTGGAGCGGCTGGAAGCGGACCGCCCGAAAAAAATCGCGATTCGCGACTCGTGAGATTGGATGAAGGGAGTGGGATCATGGCTCAAGAAATCGGAACTGTCAGTCAACGGACGCCCGCGACTACCGAAGGCGCGCAGCGCATGCCGTCTCGGCCGGTATTTCTGCCGCCCGCCGACATTTACGAGACCAATGACAGCATTGTCGTAATGGCCGAAATGCCCGGCGTTCCATCCAACGGCGTGGACATTACACTGGAGCGGCGCGTATTGACGATCCGCGGCCGAAGCGCCGCCAATGAGCATGCTAGCTATCAGCGGGTTTACAACGAGTACACCGACGGGGATTACGAGCGCGTATTTACGCTGTCGGAAGCTATTGATCGCGACAAGATCGAGGCGACCCTTAGGGACGGCGTACTGCATCTGGTTCTGCCGAGAGCAGAACCCGCAAGAGCACGAAGGATCGAGCTCAAAACTTCGTGAATGGCAGATACGGACTGCGGTTCGTATTGGTGGCGATCGGGCTGACGCTTGTAGCACTGGCGCAGCCCGCTTGCCCCGCTGAGGGCATGCCGGAGCTATTGCAACAGCCCTCTTGGGATGAAGGCTCCGAAGATCTGGCATCCAGCTGGAGCGGCCACGCCATGGCCGGACCCGACCCATGCGCTCTAGCGCTGCGCCAGGCCGTAAACGACCGGTTATGACTACCACAGAGGGTAGATGTTACCGGTTTGCTCCTCGGTTTTTTGGCGCCTAGGTCGGCGCACACGATTGATCGCGCCGACCGCCAGCGCGATGACCGCAAGTCCAAGCAGTATCCACCATTCCATCGAACTATATCCCCCCAGCTGCAGACTGGGCAGCGCGCTGGAACCTGTTTACGACCGTCACGAGGGTTGGAAGCATTGCTGCGGCGACGGCGCTGTTTCCTGCTTCCGACAAATGATACAGATCGATATAGACTGGGTCCTCCCAATCGTCAAAGAGTGCGGACAGATCGATTGCATCGGCGGCATTGACCAGCCCGAGATGACGCCGCCGCTCCCGGATGATCGCCTCGTAGAGGAGCACCCGGCGGCCGGGATCGCTGGTGTAGTCATCGACCCAACGACGTTCATCGCCGGTTTTGAACCTCTTGGTCGTGATCACGGGTTGCCAGAAGAATAACGGCTGGAAGCCACATCCGCCTGCGAGCAGCCGTACCAGCCGCAAATTGGCGGCATACGCGGCCAAAACCTCGCGAGCCAGCTCGGTGATATCGACCCGTGACAGGTTCGCTTCTGGCTGCGGTAATGGGCCACGCAACGAAAGACGGGTCAATCGGCGCAGCCGGCGCAATGTGCGGGGCGCTGCAGACATCAATGCAGCAGTAATCAGCTCTCGCCGCCGTTCCGGATGGAGAAGATTGAACTCAGCTCGCCGGCGCGCCTCGTTGAACAGCCGGTCGGCACGGCCGGTCTGCTCGGCGCATGCCATTTCATTGATGCCGTCGTAAAATAGCGCGATGTCGATACGTTCTCCACGCTTCAGCAGTTGCTGCAGAGTGATCAGCTCCTGTGTATTATTGTGCCCCAGCTGACCATAATTGGTCACTGCTACGCAATGACCTAGCTCGCCGAGCCGTCGCGCCAATATCGCTGGAATTGTGTGGTCGTCGCGCACGCCCATCCCCATCATCGTCGAACCGCCAAAGCACAGGATGCGGATCGCCCGGTCGCCTGCCGAATGCTCCCCCGGTGTCGGCCGCAGTCCCCGCTCGTCGAGCGTCACGTAAACACCGCATAACGGGCGCTGCCACCATTCGACATAAGGCTTCCAGTCCACCCGGACGGCGCGGCGGAACTCGTCGAAATATGCGGCCGACCAGGAAGCACCACCATAAGCGTCGGCAAGCGCGGCCCGATCCGGACGGGTCGGACGGCGATAGCGCAGCCACCGGTTCAGCCGCCGCCAGCACTCGACGCCGACCTCGGTGACGAGCACAACGATCAGGAGCAGTCCCGCCACGTGCCACAGGGCAACGAAAAACCGGGCGAGCTCGTCGAGCATCAGCGCATCGTTATTACCGAGAATCGGGAAGGGGCCGGGCGCACAGCGCCCTGCTTTCGCTGTAGCGGAGCGAGGTCTCCACCGTGCCGCCGTCCAATGTGTTCAGTCGAAACACCTGGCATTTTTGGTCACGTCCGGCCAGATGCATGATCCCGATCACCTCGTGCGGTGCAAAAGGCTCGACAAAGAGGCCGCGGGCGGAGTCAAATGCCGGCGGCGCATCTCCCGGCATCCAGTTGCAATAAGCGGGAAGAAAATCGACCCGCATACGTTCGGCGAATATCACATAGTTCAGCGCCACCTGTTCGACAAAGAAGAACCGCGTCCGCTTCAGGACCCGCGCCAAAGTGCGCGCCCAGGCCTCCCAATGCGGAGCATCCCGGTGCAGTGCGAACACCCCGCAATTAACCATCGGGTTGCGGCCCAGGCGATCGGCCGTCCGCCAGCCGAAAGCCTGCCGATAATTCTTCCACGCCAGTGTCCGGCCAAATGGCTTTGGCCGCTTGTAGTGACGCTTGTAGGCACGGTCGATCTCAGGCGTGATCGCCAGCTTGTCACGTCCGGCGGCGTCGACATACAGATCGATCGCGCGCCCATCCTGAAGCCAGGCGTCGGCGTCGATCCATAAATATGTCTCGAATCCCGGGAAGTGGCGCGACAGAAACGGTCGTGCCACCTGCGCTTTGAATGTCTCCGGCATTTGCTCGCGGCAAGGGAAGTCGAGATCCCACCCAGGGCGCACGATGTATTCGACCCGTGTCGACAGCCAGTGGCGATGTTCCGCGTCGAGCCCGAGATCAAGAATGCCGATAGCCGACTCTTGCTGCCGCTCCCGAACCGAAAGCACTGTGTCGCGCAACAGTGGAAAATAGTTCCGATCCGCCCCGCTGGCGATCAGCAGCCGGGGGCGACTCATCCTAGACGTTCAAACAAGAGGTCGGGCCAGATTTCGGCGCAGATTGAAGCGGTCACCGATCGCGATGGCGCACTGCCGAACCTCTTGTCCACTCAGGGCACGAGACGGTAGCCGCCAAGTTCGGTCACCAGGATCTCAGCGCGCGCCGGGTCGCGCTCGATCTTTTGCCGAAGGCGGTAAACATGAGTTTCCAGCGTGTGGGTCGTCACCCCGGCATTGTACCCCCACACCTCGCCCAGCAAAATATCGCGCCCGATCGCCTGATCGCCGGCACGGTATAGGTATTTAAGGATCGCCGTCTCCTTCTCGGTCAGCCGCACCTTCTTGCGGCCGTTCGGATCCGTCAGAAGCTTGGCGCTTGGGCGGAAGGTGTAGGGGCCGATAGTGAACACCGCATCATCGCTGTGCTCACTCTGGCGCAGATGAGCGCGCAGCCGAGCCAACAGGACGCTAAGCCGAAACGGCTTGGTCACATAGTCATCGGCACCCGAATCGAGGCCGAGGACGGTGTCGGCCTCGCTGTCGGCCCCGGTCAGCATGAGTATCGGGATACGGACACCGGCGCGGCGCATAATTCGGCACAACTCGCGCCCGTCCATGTCGGGCAGCCCGACGTCGAGCAAGATGGCGTCGAACCGCTCGGCTTCGGCCATTTCCATCGCCCGAGCCGCGGTGTCGCACGCGACCGCGGCAAATTCTTCATGCAGCTCGAGCTGCTCGGCAAGCGACTGGCGTAGCGCGCCATCATCGTCGACGATCAATATTCTGCGGGCGGCCCTCATCGTCCTCCGTCGCCCGGGGAAACAAGCTTACTCATTATCTGCGGAAGCCGCCGGGAACATCCCCCATACGCGTTCACCGTAAAGGAGTCGCGCCGCTAATTCTAGTCACTGCAGGCGGTCGCCTATTGGTGGTCTACCCGCAGAGCACAGACGTAGTGCTCGCTCCCATTGCTCCGCCGCGTTCGGCCAATCCGGCAGACGAGCGCCGGCGGCACGCGAGCCTGCAGCCAGTCGCGCCGCGAATGCCGGGTCCGAGAGCACCCGGCGCAACGCCTGAGCCAGCGCCACCGGGTCGCCGGGGGGAACCAGAAGCCCGGCCCCGAGCGGCACCGTTTCCGGGATAGCGCCAGCGCGGGTGGCGATTATCGGCAACCCATGAACCATCGCCTCCGCATACACCATCCCGTACCCCTCGTAAAAAGACGGCAGCACGAACAGGTCGGCCGCCCGATACGCATCCCTCACCGCTTCAGGCGGCTTTTCGCCAGCCAAAACGATGCGCTCGTCGAGGCCCGCTGACGAGATCATCCGCCGAACTTCTCGCGCTGTGGCCGGATCGCGCTCCACCGATCCGATACTGAGCAGAGCCCACTTGAGATCGCTAATCTCGGCCAGCGCCTCGATCAGCACTCCATGGCCCTTGCGCGGCAGCAGGTTTGCCACGCAGAGCAGCGCGCGCACGAGCCGATTGCGGGGTGGCACGGGCAGGTCCGGCTTCGCCGTCCCAGGTGGGACAACCGCAATCCGGTCTGCAGAAATGCCATAGTTCGCTACCGCCGCCGCAGTGCTCCGGCTCGGACAGACGATGCCGCGCATCTGGGATAACAGCGCAGCTTCCACGACCGTGGCCTGCTTCGCCGCAGCCGGACCGAGGCCGGCTTCCGCCGCCAGCGGGCCATGGATCAAGGCAATGAGCCGCAAACGCCGCCCTTCCGCGGCGATCACTCCCGCCAGGCTCGGGAGAGCGAGGCCGTCGATGACCACCGTCGTCCCGTCGACGAACTCAGCAAACTCTCTCTCAGGATCGCAGGCCGCTAGTTCGAAGACGGCGACGGGGCGCCCGCGAGCCCGCAATTCCTCGACAATGCGGCGATCATACAAGTACCCGCCGGTCAGCTGATCGAGCTGTCCCGGCACCACAAACACGAGCTCCGTCATCCGAGCGGCGCCTCGTAGGCAGCCCAGGCCGTCGGCGTCTCGCGCAGCACCACTCTGAGGCTGCCGATGGCTTGGGGACCGAGCACGCCCTCCTGGATCCGGCGCGTCAGCCGCCGGTGGATCTCGCCGGCGAGGAATTCGGTCGTGGTATTGCGACCACGAAATTCCGAGATCTCGTCGAGGTTGCGGTAGTCGAGCTCGCCGAGCACCCCCTTCAGGAGGTCAAGGGCGCGACCGATGTCGCAGACTATGCCATCGGCATCGAGTGCGTCACGGCGAAACTCCGCCTCGACCACATAGGTAGCGCCGTGGAGTTGCTGCGCCGGACCGAAAACGGCGCCGACAAGGCTGTGCGCGATCATGAAATGATGACTGACCGTGACGCTGTACATGGCTTCGTCCCCTTCGCATCAGTCATAGCGGAGCGTATGGCAGAGCACACCTGCCGGTGACGCGGCAAGTCGCGGCATCAACTCTGGCAGCGTCGCGAACGCGCTCTCGCCCGAAAGCAGAACATCGAATACCGGATCCCGAAGCAGCGACAATGCGAGCGCCAGTCTGCGCCGGTGCGACCAGCGTGAGCGGCGGCTTGCGGGCACCATGCCGACCTGGGATGAGCGTAGGGTGAGACGGCGCGAGTGAAATGGCCCCCCTAGCGCAACCGGCACCGCGTGGTTGCCGTACCAGCTCATTTCGAGAACCGTGGCCTCGACGCCGGCGAGCGCCAGCGCTGTGGCGAGTCCTTCCGGCACTCCGCTGGTGTGGATGACGAGATCGGCCTCGGGATGTGCATTCAGCGGGCTTGCAAAGCGACAACCCAACGCTTCCGCAATCCTGGAACGGGCCGGGTCGATGTCGATCAGCTCAACTTCGGCTCCCGGCAATCTCGCCGCGAGCGCGGCGGCCAGGCAGCCGACCAGGCCGGCACCGATCACCGCAATCCGGTCGCCGGGGCCCGGTGCGGCGTCCCAAAACCCATTGACCGCCGTTTCCATATTGGCCGCGAGCGTGGCGCGACGGTCCGGGATATCGGCAGCAACTTCGGTTGCCGCATCCCGCGGGACGACGAACCGGTCCTGGTGGGGATGCAGACAGAACACTCGGCGCCCAAGCAATTCGATTGGACCGTCCTCGACGACACCCACCGCAGAGTACCCGTATTTGACGGGCGCGGGAAACTCGCCCTCCTGAAACGGACAGCGCATCCGCCGCCATTCGCTCTCCGGCACTTCGCCGCGGAACACCAGACTTTCGGTGCCTCTGCTGATGGCGCTCGCCACGGTGCGGATCAACAGCTCGTCCGGGCCCGGCGGGCGCAACTGCTGCGCTCTGATTTCCCCCTGGCCCGGCGCCTCCACCCAGAAAGCCCGCGCCTCACGCATCGGAAAAATCTCGATCCGCTAAGGATCCAATCCGATTAGTGATTGAATGGAGGCACGACACATTCGCCAGATACACCGAAGTCTCTCGAAAGTCGAATCCGGATCGCCTCGTTTCCGGCTCTCTTGCTCTCGCGCGCATAGGTGAGGTCGAATTAGATTGCTGGCGCGAGCAACGGCGCGCTTTATGGTGCATGGGGGGTAGGAGACGAGCGTGCGCGAGAACAAGACAGTTGCAAACGCCGCACCCGGCAAAAGCTCGGCATCGCAGACCGACGCGGGCCCAGCTCTCGCCAATGCCGTTACGGCGCTCCGGCGCGGCGAGCCGGTTCTGATTCGTGACAATCAGATAAGCGTCCTCGCGGTGGCAGCCGAGCTGGCGACGGAGGAGCATCTACGGCGCCTCCGCGTGATCTCCCAAGCGCCCGCCCGGATCGTGCTCACGCGCCGGCGTGCCGTCGCGCTGGGTCTTGCACCGCGCGAGAATTTGGCGGGCGCATTGACTATCGCGGTCTCGCCCGAGATGCCCGCGGCGGTGATCCGCAATCTCGCCGATCCCGGAGCATCGCTCGGTGTAGAGCCGCCCGGGTTCGGCCCTGCACCGGTCGCCGCCAAGGGCGGCGCGCTTGCCGCCGTCGGCTTGGCCAAGCTCGCATCGTTATTGCCTGCCGCCCTCGTCATGCGCCTCGGCAAGAACGAAGTCCCACTCCTCGCCCGTCGCGGCGATGTCACCATGATCGAAGCTGAGACAGTGTTCCGGCGCAGTGCAGCAACCGCCGGGCTCGAACGCGTAGCCGAGGCGCGTGTCCCGCTCGCCGACGCCGAAGACGCCCGTCTGATCGCGTTCCGGCCGCGCGACGGCGGGCTCGAACATCTCGCGATCCTGATCGGCGCGCCTGACCCGTCGGCGCCGGTTCTGGTGCGCCTGCATTCCGAATGCTTCACCGGCGATCTTCTCGCCAGTCTGCGTTGCGATTGTGGCGACCAGCTGCGCGGCGGGATCGCCGCGATCGCGCGTGCCGGCGGCGGGCTGCTGCTCTATCTCGCGCAGGAAGGACGCGGCATCGGCCTCGTCAACAAGCTGCGCGCCTATCGCCTGCAGGACGCCGGCTTCGACACACTGGACGCCAACGAGCAACTGGGCTTCGACGCCGATGAACGGGTTTATCTGCCAGCGGCGGAGATGCTGCGGCAGCTCGGCTACGGTATTGTCCGCCTGCTGACCAATAACCCGGAAAAGGTTGCCGCGCTCGAACGCTACGGCATTCGAGTCGTCGAACGCGTGCGGCACGTGTTCCCGTCAAACGGGCACAACGAACGCTATTTGCGCACGAAAGCCACCCGCAGCGGACACTTCCTTTAGTCGCGCCTGGCTAATGCTCCGCGCCGCGCGCGCCGAAAATGGCGGTGCCGATCCGGACATGCGTCGCGCCAAAGCGGATCGCCTTCTCGAAATCCACGCTCATGCCCATGCTGAGAATCTCGAGCCTGTGGCGCCGGGCTATCTCGCGCAGCAGCGCGAAATGCGGTGCCGGCTCTTCGTCGAACGGCGGCACGCACATCAACCCCATGATCGGCAAGCCCAGGCGCGTCCGGCACTCGTCGATGAAGCGGTCCGCTTCTGCCGGCATGACGCCCGCCTTTTGCGGCTCTTCGCCGATATTCACTTCGATGAGACAGGGGGGGCACCGCCCGATGCGCTCCATCTCGTTCGCGAGAGCCTGGGCAAGCCGCGGCCGGTCGACGCTCTCGATAACATCGAAAGCCGCGACCGCGGCGCGCACTTTGTTGGTCTGTAACGGTCCGATCAGATGCAAGGTGAGGTCGGGAAACTCCGCGCGCAATTGCGGATATTTCGCTAGCGCTTCCTGAACCCGATTTTCGCCGAACGCGCGGTGCCCGGCCGCAAGCGCTTCGCGCACGCTTGCCGCCGGATGGGTTTTGCTGACGGCGACGAGCGTTACGCTGTCCCACGGGCGACCCGCCTCTCGCGCCGCCGCTTCGATCCTCTGCCGGACCGCGGCGATATTGGCCGCGATAACCTCTTCCATAGCAGCTCCATTCCTGGCAAAGATCGGCCGATGCCCGTCTTTCAATACCGCTCGCCGCTCGCCATTGCTGCAAGTTTTTCACTCGTACTCGCCGCCTGCGCGGTGAGCCCGCCAGCCGGGCAGGAGAGCCAATCAAATGGGCCGCCAAATGCGACAGATTCGCAAAAGGCCGCATCGAGCGAACCCGAGGAAATGGATACCGAGGCGACCCTGTGGACGGTACTTGGTCTGGCAAAAAAGGAGTCGATCAAGGATCCGGGGCCGCGGACGGGTAGCACGGTAAGCCCGATTCTATGGCAGGCGGCGCACGACACGCTCGACTTTGTCAAATATTCCTCCGAAGACCCGCTTACCGGCTCGATCGTGACCGAGTGGTACTCGCCGCCCGACAAGCCGAACGAGCGCTTCCGGATCAATGTCTTCATCTTGTCCCGGGCGCTGCATTCCGACTCGCTGTCGGTGACGGTGGACCGGCAGGTCCGTTCCCCGGACGGGCAGTGGACCGAGACCACGATTGCAAGACAGGTCGAAACCGATCTCGAAACCGCGATCCTCAATCGGGCACGTCAATTGAAACGCGCCTGGGAAGCGGCGAAGAAGAGTTGAACCATCCAGCTGGCGCGTGTGAATGGGCGCTTTGCACGCCGGTATATCTGTGGCCAGATCCCTAACCATGTCGCGATACAATTTCCGAGACAGCGAAGCGAAGTGGCAGCGGATCTGGCGCGAGAAGCGGCTCTTCGAGGCAGCTCCGGAGTCGGCGCGCCCGAAATATTACGTCCTCGAGATGTTTCCGTACCCGTCCGGCAAACTTCATGTCGGGCATGTGCGAAACTACACGATGGGAGATCTCGTTGCGCGTTACCGGCGAGCGCGAGGCTTCAACGTGTTGCACCCGATGGGATGGGACGCCTTCGGGCTGCCCGCGGAGAATGCAGCAATCGAGGCCAAGGTACATCCCGCCGACTGGACTGGCGACAACATCGCGACGATGCGCGCACAGCTGCAGCGCATGGGTTTCGCTTATGACTGGTCGCGCGAGATTGCAACTTGTCACCCGGAGTATTACCGCCACGAGCAGAAGATATTTCTCGACTTTCTCGCGGCGGGGCTCGCCTACCGTAAGGAGTCGTGGGTCAATTGGGACCCCGTCGAGAACACCGTCCTAGCCAATGAGCAGGTGATCGACGGCCGCGGCTGGCGTTCCGGCGCGGTTGTCGAAAAACGCCTGCTGTCCCAGTGGTTTGTTCGCATTACCGCATTCACTGAGGAGTTGCTGAAGGCAATCGGCTCACTCGACCGCTGGCCGGAACGTGTCCGGCTGATGCAAGAGAACTGGATCGGCCGCTCGGAAGGCGCTCGCGTCTTCTTTGAAGTCGCCGGCCAGACCGAGCGTATCGATGTCTTCACGACACGGCAGGATACGCTGTTCGGTGCGTCGTTCCTGGCGGTCTCGCCGAACCATCCCTTGGCTTTACACCTCGCCGAGAAGGATCCGGCACTGGCCGCCTTTATCACCGAATGCAACCGGATGGGCACCAGCGAAGCGGTGATCGAGACTGCCGAGAAACGCGGATACAAGACCGGCCTCGATGCGATCCATCCCTTCGACGAGAGCCGGCGGGTCCCGGTCTATGTCGCCAATTTCGTGCTGATGGAATACGGCACCGGCGCGATTTTTGGCTGCCCTGCGCACGATCAGCGCGACCTCGAATTCGCCCGCAGATATGAGCTGCCGGTGATTCCCGTCGTGCTGCCGCCGGGGGCGGACCCGGCGACGTTCACGATCGGCGATGCCGCCTATGTCGACGACGGCACCGCATTCAATTCGGCCTTCCTTGACGGCTTGCCGGTCGCCGAGGCGAAACAGGCTGCCGGGGGGCGGCTCGAAGCACTCGGACGCGGCGAGCGGACAATCGCCTACCGGCTGCGCGACTGGGGCGTATCGCGGCAGCGATATTGGGGATGCCCGATCCCACTGATTCATTGCCCGGCTTGCGGTATCGTGCCGGTGCCCGAGCAACAGCTTCCGGTCGAACTGCCGCGCGACGTGACTTTCGAGCGGCCGGGCAATCCGCTCGATCACCATCCGACGTGGAAACATGTCGGCTGCCCGCATTGCGGCGGGGCGGCCTGCCGTGAAACGGACACGCTCGACACCTTCTTCGATTCGTCGTGGTATTTTCTGCGCTTTTGCTCGGCTCGTGCGCCCGTCGCTTTCGAGCGCCAGGCGGCCGATTACTGGATGCCGGTCGACCAATA
>Ga0306920_100010235_pt1 | contig 12570 bp, 14 predicted proteins | sample flu12Cox44000170_FD_204666 | JGI IMG/M metagenome (GOLD analysis project Ga0306920, IMG submission 204666) | Lab enrichment of tropical soil microbial communities from Luquillo Experimental Forest, Puerto Rico - flux4day.12C.oxic.44.000.170 (v2)... | ecosystem: Environmental > Terrestrial >...
GGATGTCGCGGAAGGCTCGACGGTCGCCGTCGCCGCACCGCCGCGATCCCTCGTCGGTGAGCTCGTCGCGCTCGCCTCGGCCGGTCCGGTCACGATCGCGGACGGGCACCACCGCTACGAGACCGCGCTCGCGTTCCACGAGCAGGACGGCACCGAGGAGAGCGCCTGGCTGCTCGCGGTCGTCGTCCCGACCGACCAGGACGGGGTGACGATCTTCCCGACCCACAGGCTCGTCGACGAGGTCGACGTGTCGGGCGCGGAAGCCTCGGACGAGCCGCCGCTCGAGCTGCTCCGTCGCGGCGAAGGGCCCGTCGTCTACAGGGAGGGGCGCAGCTACGAGCTTCTGGTCAACGGCGCGACCACCGATGCGGCGGCGATCGAGCCGCTGATCTCGGGGCCGGTCCGCTACACGCCCCGTGCGGACGAGGCCGTGGAGCTGGTCGATCACGGTGAGGCCGGGGCGGCGCTCCTGCTGCGGGCGCCGACGATCGAGCAGGTGCGCGAGACGGCGCGGCGCGGCCGGACGATGCCGCAGAAGAGCACGTACTTCTACCCCAAGCTCCCGAGCGGCCTGCTCTTCCTGCCTCTCGCTTCGCCGTGACCGACTGGTACGGGATCTGCCGCCGGGCGGCCGAGGACGTGCAGGCCGTTCTGCGGGAGATGCCCGATCCGGCCGAGCGGGCGCGCGTCGTCGGCCAGGGCGAAGGCGGCGACGAGACCTCCGCCATCGACGAGGCGGCCGAGCGGGTCGTGGTCGCGCGCCTGGAGGCAGAAGGCGGGGACTTCACGCTCGTGTCGGAGGAGCTCGGCATCCGCGCGGCGCGGGACGCGAGCGCGACGTACGTCGTCCTCGACCCGATCGACGGCTCGATCAACGCCAAGCGCGACATCCCGTTCTTCTCGCTCTCGATCGCGGTTGCCGACGGGCCGACGATGGGCGGTGTCTGGTTCGGATTCGTGTACGACTTCGGCTCCCGCGAGGAATGGGTGGCGTACCGCGGCCGGGGGGCGGAGACGGACGGCGGAGTCGAGCTGCACGCGCCCCCGTGCGATCGCATCGAGCTGCTGTCGATGGAGGCGACGAGGACCGAGCTTGTCGCCCGCCACGCGCCCGCCCTCGCGCCCTTGGCAAAGAGAGTCCGCGTGATGGGCTCGCTCGCCCTCTCCCTGTGCCACCTCGCAGCCGGGCGCGTCGACGGCGTCTGCTCGCTGCGTCCGATCCGCTCCGTGGACGTCGCCGCCGCGCAGCTCGTGCTGGGCGAGTCCGGCGGGTTCGTCGACCTGATCGACGGCGGGCCGCTCGACGCGGCCCCGCTCGACCTCGAAGGGCGCTCCCGCATCGTCGCCGCCCGCAGCCGCGAGCACTACGAGCAGATCGCAGCCGCCTTGCGGTGACCGTGAACGCCGCCTTCTACCGGCTGCCGACTCGCAGGGCCCGTCGCCGGCGGCAACGACCCGCGTCTTCGGCTCGAGGAGTGGCGAAACCGGATCGTCGAGTGGCGCCGGCGAGTCGACCTCTACGGGTTCTTCGACAACGACCGGCACGGCTTCGCGGTCGCGAAACGGCCTCTTCCTGAGAAGAGCGCTGCAGGCGTAGCATTGGATCCATGAAGCGACTTGCGGTAACGACACTCGTGGCTGTCGTCACGATCGCGGTGCCCGTCGCGCTGGCGTCCGCGCCCTTCAAGGCGTCGATCACGGCGCCGACCCACACCCCGAAGGTGTCCACGAAGTGGTACTACGTGATCCGCGCCACCAGCCTTCAGGGCAAGCCGATCGCAGCCCGGCTGACGATGCAGATCATGGATCCGACCGGGCAGGTGCACCCCGTCCAGTACGCCGCGACGAAGAAGAACATCACCAACTGGCCGTTCACCGGCCGCTTCCGCGACTACATCATCTGGCCGCCCAGCTCGAAGCTCGCGGCTATCGTCGGCGGTCTCGCCCTGCGGGCGACCGTGAAGGCGAGGGGCGCGAAGATCGTCCTGCGCTATCGCGTCAAGCCGCGGTGAGCTCGGGCGTCGAGGTCGTCGTCGACCACGTCTCGAAGTCGTTCGAGGACGGACGCATCCGCGCGCTCGACGACGTCTCGCTCCGCCTCGAGCCCGGCGACGTCGTCTCGCTCACCGGCCCTTCCGGCGGCGGCAAGAGCACGCTGCTGAACCTGATCGGCGCGCTCGACCGGCCGGACACGGGCTCGATCGTCGTCGGCGGCGAGCGGCTCGAGAAGCTCGACGACCCGTCCGAGTACCGGGCGGCGACGGTCGGCTTCGTCTTCCAGTTCCACCACCTGATCCCGACCCTGAGCGCGCACGAGAACGTCCAGGTGCCGTTGATGGGCCGGGGAATCGGCCGCGGAGAGCGCGAGGCGAGGGCGCTGGAGCTCCTCGAGGACTGTGCGATCGCCCACCGGGCGAAGGCGTCCCCGAGCACGCTCTCGGGAGGCGAGCGCCAGCGGGTGGCGATCGCGCGCGCGCTCGCGAACGGTCCGCGGCTGCTGCTCGCCGACGAGCCGACCGGCGCTCTCGACTCGGCGACCGGAGCGCAGATCATCGAGCTCCTGCTCTCGCTGCGGTCGCGGTGGGGCATGACGATCCTCCTCGTCACGAACGACGAGGACGTGGCCGACCTCGCCGACCGGACGCTCCGGATCCGCGACGGCCACGTGAACTCGGTCGACGCTACTCGCGACGCAGTGCCTCGATCGGCGTGAGCCGCACGGCACGCCAGGCGGGGTAGAGCGCGCCGAGGACGGCGACGCCCAGCGCGAACGCCAGCCCCCACGCGAAGACCTCCGGCGTGAAGTCCGGCGTCGCGAGCTGCGACAGGTTGCCGCGACGGACGAACAGCTCCGCAGCGGCGTAGCCGAGGGCCAGTCCGACGGCGAGCGCGAGCAGGCCGATCCCGATCGCCTCGCTCACGATCAGCCCGGCGATCCTCCGGCCCCGCCAGCCGACCGCGCGCATGATCCCGATCTCGTGGATGCGCTCGAAGACGGACATGGCCATCGTGTTCGTGACGCCGATCCCGCCCACGATCAGCGCCAGGAGCGAGAAGATCCAGCCGGCGTTGACGATCAGCCGGCTCGAGGTGTCGACGTTCACCACCTGACCCGGCTCCGTGACCGCAGTCGCGCCGGGGAAGCGCTGCTCGACGAGCCGGGCGACGTCGTGCGGCCGGCGACCCGGCTCGATCGTGATCCCGAACGTCGTCACCTCGCCCGGTCGCTGGGCCAGCGCCTGGACGACCGCGAGCGGCAGCGTGGCGCCGACGTCCTCGAAGTGGTTGCCCGAGTGGTACAGCCCGGCGATGCGGAACGTCCTCCCGTCGACACGGAGTGAGTCCCCGGGCCCGAGGTGGAGCGACTTCGCCGCCTGGTCGCCGAGCAGCGCCTCGTCTCCCTGGGCGCGGTGCCCGGCGACGATCACGAAGCGGCGGCTCGCGAACTCGTCGGGCCGCATCCCGAGGACCAGGAACGACTCGTCCTTCTGGACGCGGGTGACGAGGAGGAAGATCGCCGCCACGTCGCTGATTCCGGGCGTCGCCCGGATCTTGGCTCCGAGCGACTCGGGCAGCAGCGACCTGGTCAGGTCGGATGCCCCGGACTGGAAGATGCCGAAGTCGGAGCGGCCGACGTGGATCAGGTCGCCCGCCGTCCGCGTCACGCCGGCGGCGATCGAGAGCAGGGCCACGATCAGGGCGACGCCGATCGCGACACCCGCCGACGTCAGCCCGGTGCGGACGGCGCGGCGCATGAGGTTTCGCCAGACGAGGCCCGGCCAGGTCACCGCTCTATCAAACCACCGTGGAGGGAGCGTCACACGTTTGTTGCACTTCCGGCACGATCTCGTGCGGCTTCTCGCGGTACGCTCGACGCGGGTGGCGGGTGGTTCTCTCCCCGCCCTGGATGGGGAGAAGAGCTGTGCTGCGGCCGGCTGCGGCGCGCGTCGGCACAGGTACGCTCAGGAGCATGGAGCCGAACCGCGACGGGATCTGGGCGGCGCTCGAGCAGGTGATCGACCCCGAGCTCCGGCGTCCCGTGACCGACCTCGACATGGTGCGCGACATCGCGATCGAGGGCGGAGCCGTGACGGTGACGATCGCCCTCACCGTCGCCGGCTGCCCGTTGCGGGCGAGCTTCCAGGAGCAGGTCGCGCACCGGGTCGGCGCAGTGCCCGGAGTCGAGACGACGGCTGTCGCATTCGAGGTGATGACGCCGGACGAGAAGGCCGCGCTGACGTCGAAGCTCCGCGGCGGCGTCGCGGCACGCTCGAAGGGCATCGCCGTCGACCGCTCGACGCGCGTGCTCGCAGTCGCGAGCGGCAAGGGCGGCGTCGGCAAGTCGTCGCTGACCGTCAACCTGGCGGCGGCGCTCTCCTCGGCGGGCAGGCGCGTCGGCGTCCTCGACGCGGACATCTACGGCCACTCGATACCGCACCTGCTGGGCGTCTCGCAGCGGCCCGTCGTCGTCGACCAGATGATCGTCCCGCCCGTCGCGCGGGACGTGAAGCTGATGTCGATCGGCTTCTTCCTCGACGAGAACTCGCCCGTCATGTGGCGCGGGCCGATGCTGCACCGGGCGCTCGAGCAGTTCCTCTCCGACGTCCACTGGGGCGAGCTCGACGTGCTGCTCGTCGACATGCCGCCAGGAACGGGCGACGTGTCGATCTCGCTCGGGCAGCTGCTCCCGCGCGCCGAGGCCGTGATCGTGACGACGCCTCAGCCGCTCGCGCAGGAGGTCGCCGCCCGCGCCGCGATCATGGCGCAGAAGACCGACATGCGCGTGATCGGCGTCGTCGAGAACATGACCTCCGACGTGTTCGGGGAAGGAGGCGGTGCCGAGCTCGCCCGCGCCGTCGGCGTGCCGCTCCTCGGCACGGTGCCGCTCGACCCGCGTCTGCGGGAGGCAGGCGACCGCGGCGAGCCGCTCGTCTGGACGGAGCCGGAGGCCGAGGCCGCGCTCGCGATCGCCGCCGTCGCCGAGGCGATCGAGACGGCGAGGCAGACGTTCAAGCCGCTGCCGGTCCTGTCCTGAACGCGGACGAGGTCCTGCCGCGCATCGAGAAGCTCGGGTTCTCCGGGGCCGACGCACGGACGCTCGCCGATCACTTCCTCGACTGCGAGCGGCGCGGCAAGCGCGGGCACGGCTTCGCCCGGGTCGAGTGGCTCGCGACCCTGCCCGACGTCGACCCGGACGCGCGGCCAGAGCGCCTCGTCGCCGAGCCCGGATTCGAGCGCTGGCACGGTCGCGGTGCGCTGGGCTACCTGACGCTCGCTGCGGTCTGCGCCGCCCAGCTCGAGAGGCCGCCCGAGCACGCGCGGCTCGTCGTGGCCGAGGCGTGCTTCCCGACTGGCGCCCTCGGGTACTGGGTGCGAGAGCTCTCGGCGGGGGGATTGTGCGCGGCGCTCACGGCGACTTCACCCGCGCGGCTCGCGCATCCGGGAGGCGGGGAGCCCCTGGTCGGGACGACGCCGCTCGCGGTCGGGATCCCGAGCTCGGACGGCAGGCCGCTCGTGTCCGACGTCTCGATGGGGACGGTCACACACGGGGACGTGCTGGCCGGGCTCGCCGCTCCGGAGGATCTCGTCCCGTTCGGCGGCGACCAGGCACACAAGGCGTTCGCGCTCGCGGCCGGGCTGCAACTGCTCGTCCAGGCGCTCACGGGTGTCGGGGACTACGGCGCGCTCCTCGTCGTCGCGCCGCCGGCGGCCGATCCGGTCCCCGCATTCCGGACGCGGGCCGGTGGGCTCCGCCTCCCCGGCGACTCCTAGCCCACGAGCTCCACGAAGCGGGGATCGTCCCGGATCGGGTCGAAGTCCGAGTCGTCTCGGGCGAGTGTGCGGGAGCGGTTCGACCGCTCGATCGACCGGCGCAGGTGCTCGATCGCGTCCTCCGGGCGACCGGCGAGGCTCTCGATGCAGGCGAGGTTGTAGAGCACCGTCGGGTACTCCGGGTGCTGCTCGGCCACCGGCTTCAGCAGCTCGATGGCACGGTCGTAGTCGCCCGTCTGGTAGTACGGCGTCACGGGCGCCCAGAGCTCCATTCCATCCGGCTCGTACGCCTCCCCGGCGACGGCGCCGATCGCGAGGATCGTCGTCCCGGCCTCCTCCGCGAATGCCGTCCGGCGCTCGTTCGGCGACACGAAGACGAGTGTCCCGGCGGGCGCGTCGACCTTCTCGTCTCCGACCTCGAAGGTCGCGCGACCCTCGAGGACGACGTAGAGCTCCTCGTCGTCCTCCTGGGTGTGCTCGTTGATGATCCGGTCGCCCGCGTCGCGCGCCGTCCAGCTGTTGACGCCGAAGGCGGCGATGCCGAAGTGGTACCGGACCGGCCGGAACGGGCAGCGGCCGTCGTCGATGACCTCGATCTCCTCCAGCCGCGCGGCGCGATAGCTCACGATGCCTCCTCCATGAGCGCCTGGATCGCGGGGTCGTCCTTGACGGGCGCGAAGTCGGAGTCCTCGCGAGCGAAGTCGCGGAAGCCCGGGTAAAGCGCGATCGCGTGCGCGAGATGCCTCGCGACCGTCTCGGCAGCGGACCCGGCCATGCTCTCGAAGCAGGCGAGGTTGTACTCGATTCCGGCCGAGTCGGGGTAGCGGTCGAGCGCGTCGCGAAGCACCGCAGCCGCCTCCGCGTAGCGCTGCTCGCGGTAGAGCGCCATCGCCTCGCGGTTCTCCTTCCACGACTCCTCCCAGGGCGAGATCCGGAACGGCTCGCCGGGCTGCGCGCCGGCGACGAGAACGGTGGTGCCCGCCTCCTTCGCCACCGCACGCCGCCGGGCGGCAGGGTCGGAGACGTAGACGAGCGTCCCCGCCGGCGCGTCCACCTCCTCGCCGTCGACCGTGAACGTGGCGTGCCCCTCGAGGACGACGTACAGCTCCTCGTGCTTCGACATCAGCTCGGTGTGATCGCCGATCACCGACCCGCCGGCTTCCTCGGCGTGGTAGGCGTTGACGCCGAAGGCGCCGATCCCGAAATGGTCGCGAACCGGGATCCAGCTGTCCCGCTTCGGGATCTCGTCGATTCGGGTCACCGCGTAGCCGCTCACCGGACCCCCTTCAGGTCGTCGTCCTTCTCGGCGTATCCCGAGACGACGGCTCGAGCTGGAGGGCGGTCGCGCGGTGCGCCCGCGCGTCGTCGAGCCGGCCGGCTCTCATCTCGAGGCAGGCGACCTGGTGGATCATGCCCTCCGGAGCGCCTCCAGCACGACCGGGTCGATCCGCTCGACTCCGTCCACGCGCTCCTCGAGGTTCGCGTTCCCGGCCCAGCGTGGCAGTGCCTTCTGGAGGTCTCCCTCGTAGCCGAGCCGCGCCAGCCGCAACCGAAGCTCGGCGGCGAGGGCGGCGTCGACCTCGACCCACTCGTTCACGGGCGTCGAGCCGAAGAGCTCGTTGTGGAGCCCGTACAGACGCCGGAGCTCCTCGAGCGGTCGCTCGTGGTCGTCGACCCGGAGATCGACGAGGACGTCGGAGAGGCCGGCGTAGCCGCCGTCCTTCTGGACGACGAGGAGACTGGCGGACTGCTGGCCCCGGCTGTCGCCGCCGGCAGCCTGGGCGGCGTCGAGGCAGTCGAGCAGACGACCGACGAGCGCCTGCCCGCGGGTCCGCTCGAACGTGTCCGCGAGCCCGTCCACCGTGTCTCCGGAGACGAGGATGTTGCCCTGGGCGGCGTAGCCGTCCCCTGTTCTTCCTCCCGCCCAGGGATGGCAGCCCTCGCCCGTGTAGGCCGCCGCTCGTCCTTCGGCGTCGACGACGCCGAGCTGCCGCTGCGCGCGACCCTCGTCGGCGGCCGTCAGCCGGTCGACGACCTCGTCGGCCGAGAGCCCTTCGCGAAGCAGTGCGAGCCCGTCCGCCCCGTAGCGCGGGTTCGCGTACGACTGGGTGGCGATCGCGCCCACGAGCGGCTCCGCCCAGGGCACGACGGCGCCGACGGCGAGGAACCTCGACTGGACCGCGACACCCCACTGTCCCGCGGCGAGGTCGCACGCCACGATCGAGTACGTCGCGACGACGGGGCTATCCATAGGTGAGCTCTCGGAGGTCGAGTTCGAGCAGCTCGCGCTGGGCGGGCGGGACGAGCACGCAGGCGACCTCTGGCCGTGAGAGCGCGGCCTTGACGCACTCGGCCGTGGCGGCGCGGACCACCACGGGCCTCCCCTCGCCGTGTGCCAGCTTCAGGACGTCGACGTCGACCGCGTCCAGCACGAGCGCCTCCGCAGGGAGCTCGAGCTCGCCCTCGACGGCGATCTCCGGAACCTTGCGTCCCGTGGCGCCCAGCCAGCGCTCCCTCGGCTTCAAAGCTGGACGGTTCCTCCCGGCTCGACGTCCACGATCTCGACGCCGGCAGGCGCCAGCCCGCGCAGCTCGTCGGGCGTGCCGGCCAGGACGGGGAACGTGCCGAAATGGCACGGTACGCACCGCTTCGAGCCGAGCAGCTCGAGCGCCACGGCGGCCTCACGCGGGCCCATCGTGTAGTGGTCGCCGATCGGCAGCACGGCGACCGCCGGCTCGTAGATCCGTCCGATCAGCTGCATGTCGCCGAAGACGCACGTGTCCCCGGCGAAGTAGACGGCCGTGCCGTCCTCGAGCGTGACCACGATGCCCGCCGGCTCGCCGCCGTACGACCCGTCCGGTGTGGAGCCGGAGTGGAACGCGTTCGTAAGCGTGAACTTGACGCCGTCGACGTCGACGGTGCCGCCCTTGTTGGGCGACGGGAGCTTCGAGCGGTCGATCCCCTGGCCGGCGAGCCAGTTGCTCAGCTCGACGAGCGCGACCACCGGGCAATCGTGCGCCTTCTGCAGGTCGACGGGGTCACCAACGTGGTCGCCGTGGCCGTGCGTGACGGCGATCGCATCGACCCGTTCGGGCGTCGTCTCGCCTTTCGGGCAGGTCGGGTTTCCGTTCAGGAAGGGATCGACGTAGATGCGCTTGCCGCCCGGGGAGTCGAGCCGGAAGCTCGCATGCCCGAGCCAGGTGAGAGTTCCGTTGGCCATGCCGGGAGCCTATCTGCGGAGGAACGTGAGGCCGCTCGGCGAAGCTCGGGCCGTGGTACGGCGACTCGCGGCTCCGGGGCTGACGGTCGCGGCCGCGGTCGCGGCCCTCGGCGGGGCCGGCGGGGTCGCCTCACTTCTCCTGCTCGCGGCGATCGTCGCGGAGTCGGCGCGGCTCCTGGAGACGGTCGGCGCCTGGGCCGAGGGAAGGAGCGACCGCTTCCCGGTCGTGATGTCCGTCGCCGGGCTCGTGTTCCTCGTCGCCGCCGGTGCGTCGCACGTGACGACGCTCGGCGTCGGCCTGCTCGTGTGCCTCGGTCTCGAGCTCCTCGGTGAAGCCGGCGTGCGGCCCGACCTCGGCTCCGACGCGACGGATGTGGTCGAGGGCCCGATGTCCCCCGCGGCGTAGGCCCGCGGGCTTCAGCGTGGATCGTCGCGGTCGACGTTCCAGTGCCTGGCCACGGTGACCATCCACCCGTCGTCCGTGCGCGGGAGCATCGCGAACAGGCTCACGGTCCGCTGGCCGCCCTCGTGGTCGCCGTACAGCACGTAGACGAACAGGTCCCGGCGCTCGCGGATGGCCTCTGCGGCCGCGACGAACTCGGGCGTGGACGGATCGCGGTACGTCCCCTGCCAGAAGCCGATGTCGCCGGCGGGGACGTAGATGTCACGGGTCAGGCGCGTGAACTCGTCCGGTGAGGGCTGGCCCGTGTCCCCGGTCGGACGCTCGAGCTGAAGTCTCCAGCCGTGGAGGACGGCGATCCCGCTACCCGCGTTGCGGACGCCGAAGGCGAGGTAGACAGCCTCGGGCGACGCGTCGGCGGCGCCCTGCCCGCCCGGAGCGGCCAGCCACTTGCCGTCGGCGAACGAGACCTTCTGCGCCGGGTCGTCGAGTCGCGTCGGCATGAGGACCGGCCGGAGCCCGGCGAGCAGTGACCGCTCGGCCACGCGGGCGGCGCGGTTCGCCGACTTCACCGAGCTGAACGTCGCCCCCGCGAGCACGAGCGTTCCACCCGCGGTCGCAAGCGCCGAGATCGTGACCCAGTCGGCCATGGCTCGAGTCTACGGCCGCGGTCCTTTCGGACACGTCCCGGTCTCAGAGACAGCTCAGAGCAGAGCTCAGAGAAAGGCTCTGAGACCGCAACGGCGTACGGGGCGCTCGAGGGGCCGGGACCGAGCGGGAGCCGGGCGACCGACGAGGGCGGACGGTTCGCTGGCTCGGCGTCAGAAGGAGAGCGACGCTGCGGCCATCCGGCACAGCTTGATCAGCGGCTCGACGAAGAAGAAGCTGCCGACGACGACGACGAGGCAGCCGAGGACGGCGGTCTGCAGCGCCAGCTCGCGCGGCGGCTGGCCTCCCGTCGCCGCCAGCTTGCTCGGCGGCTCGGCGCCGCCGTGGACGAGCCCGACCTGGGCCGGCGCGCGCATGTAGATCGCCCGGACGAGCCCGAAGTAGTAGTAGAGGCTGACGGCAGTGAAGACGACGCCGACGATCACGAGCCAGACCCAGCCGCGGTCGTACGCCGACGCGAAGGAATAGAACTTCGCGACGAAGCCGCCGGTCAGCGGCAACCCGGCGAAGCCGAGCATGCAGACCCAGAGTGCCACCCCGAGGAACGGCCGTTCCCACCCGAGCCCGGCCATGTTCTCGAACGTGACCGCCTGGCCGAGCTCCCGCTCGCGGGCGGCCACGACCGCGAACGCCGCCACGGACATGGCGCAGTAGGGGATCAGGTAGTAGAGGAGCGCCCGCCCCCCGAGCGAGTTGCCGGCCGCGATCGGGATCAGCATGAAGCCCGCCTGCGCGATCGACGAGTAGGCGAGCATGCGCTTCACGTTGCGCTGGACCAGCGCTCCCAGATTGCCGATCACGAGCGACGCGACGGCGATCACCGCCAGCGCGATCGTCCACAGCTCCCGCTCCTCCGGAAAGGCCGTGTTGAGGAGCCTGAGCGTGAGGACGAGGGCGGTCGCCTTGGTAGCGCCGGCCATGAACCCGGTCAGCGGCGTGGGCGCCCCCTCGTAGACGTCGGGCGTCCACATGTGGAACGGCGCCGCGGACGCCTTGAAGCCGAGCCCGGCGAGGATCATCGCCAGGCCGGAGACGAGCAGTGCGTCGTGGGTGAGCCCGCGCGCGGCCGTCGCCTGGGCGATCTGCGAGAACCCCACCTCGCCGGTCGCGCCGTACACGAGCGCCGATCCGAAGAGCAGGAAGGCGGAGCCGAAGCCGCCGACGACGAGGTACTTGAGCCCCGCCTCGAGGCGGACCTCGAGTTCGCCGTCGATCGCGCAGAGGACGTAGAGCGAGATCGAGAACCACTCGAGTGCGAGGAAGAGCGTGATCAGGCTCGTGGCCGTGACCAGGAAGACCATGCCGCCTCCAGCCGCGGCGAGCAGCGCGTAGTACTCGGCGCGGTGCGCGCGCAGGCGCATGCGCCAGGACACGCCGACCGTGGCGAGCCCCGTGCCGCAGACGATCAGCGCCGCCAGCGCGCCCAGCCGGTCGCGGACGATCGCGCCCGCGATCACCTCCTGCGGATGCGGCGACGTGTCGTAGAGGAGCGCCGCAGCGACGAACGCGCCGGCGAACGCACCGCCCGTGACGACGGCCGAGAACCAGTTCCGCGACCGCGCGCGCAGGAGCACCGCCGCGAGCAGGCACGTCGCGGACGCGCCGAGCAGGATCAGCGACGGCGAGAGGGCGAACCAGTCGATGTGCGGCGTCGGGATGCTGGACGCGACCGTCATCGGGGCGTCATCGGAGCCTGGTCAGGCCGGGGGTCTGGGACGTCTGGCCGAAGGTGTGGTCGGTGACGGCGGCCGGCCAGGCGGAGAGGAAGATCAGGCAGGCGACGAGTGGGACCAGGAAGCCGAGCTCGGGCAGGCGGAGGTCGCGTGCGGTCGGCTCGACGGCGGCTCCCCTGGACTGGTGGAGCACGGCCGAGATCAGCCGCAGCATGTACATCGCGGCCAGCACGATCGCCACGGCGCCGACGACCGACCAGCCCCAGCCGCTCGTGAAGACGCCGGTGAGGATCAGGAACTCGCCTGCGAACGCGCTCGAGCCGGGAACAGCAAGCGCGATGATCCCGAGCGTCATCAGCATCGTCGCAAGCGCCGGCCGCCCGCGCGCCATGCCGCCGAGGCGGTCGAAGCGGCCGGTTCCCGTCCGCAGCTCGAGCAGGCCGGCGAGCATGAACAGCGCAGCCGAGATCAGCCCGTGGTTGACCATCTGCAGCACGGCGCCGTTGAAGCCGGCCAGGTTGGTCGCGAACAGGCCGAAGGTGATCAGCCCGAGCTGGGCCAGGCTGGAATAGGCGACGACCCCGCGCACGTCCGGGGCCCGGAACGCGAGCAGAGACCCGTAGATCAGCCCGATCGCGGCGAGCACGAGAATCGGGGTGCGGAAGTCGTGGGTCGGCTTGGGGAAGTGGACGATCGCCACGTAGAGGAAGCCGTACGCGGCCGCCTTGGAGACGACCCCCGAGAGCACGCCGGCGACCTCGGCCGGCGCCTCGCGGTAGGCGTCGGGCAGCCAGCCGTGGAAGGGGAAGATCGGGGCCTTGACGACGAAGGCGGCG